>JAABUV010003375.1_pt1 | contig 20408 bp, 21 predicted proteins | sample 5559971 | NCBI WGS metagenome assembly JAABUV01 (sample SAMN10711881, study PRJNA513362) | rock metagenome | isolation source: Antarctica rocks | place: Antarctica: Victoria Land, Knobhead nord | collected 2015-12-19
CAACCCTACCGCCACCACCCCCCTCCAGCACTCATCCCTCCCCCCCGCGCCCCTCATCCTATACTCCCCAACAATAAACTCTCCCGCAATCTATCTACGATCAAAGACACACAGAAAACTCATATAGGCGTCGGTATGAGGAATCCCGAGGGAGGCCGGATGACGGACGCCGCACCCAAGAATAAAATTAGCGTGTGCAGAAAAGGTATCGAATCCTTGGCATCGCAATTGTCGCGCCCCCCCCCAAATTTACTATTGAATTCAGACATTCTTGACATTCTCAAACCTTCCGCTCTATTGGAAAATCAATAGAAAAATCAAACCGGTAAATTTGAAGCTGTTCAAAAGCACTTACTGATCTCTATTCAAAAGCACTTACTGATCTGTCAAATAGCTATGCCTCGCTCACTGAATTCATTCATTCGCTTCAAAATAATACGTCTTCTACTACTACACTGACGCTTTCTAGCTATCATTGAAGAGATTCACTGTCATTTTGATATCGTTTATAATATACAAGAGAATCTGTTTATATATCATTCGTCGTGCAGATCTCAGTTTCGACTCAAGAGAATTTCTCATAAGATCTTTTCAGTCGCTGAAGACTCTCTTATTACATATCTAGAGCAACAGTCATGAATCATGCAGAAAGAAATGATGTGATTTCTATGAAAGAAGTGAGATATACATGTTCAATGTTCATAGATTCATCATATTCAGAATTCTGAAGAAGAGACACTGAAGTGAAAAGAGAGAACAGTGTGTTGACATCAGACAGAATGATGAGCTGCAATTAAACTGAATTGTCGATCTGTTGCAGCTGATGACTGAACAGCTTGTCTTTATCAATGAGACTTTATTCAATGAAACTACAAGATGACATCATCAAGTTTATGCATTGATTGATGAGTCAGCTCACTATCTGTTAAAGATTGATCTAAAGCGAGTTATAGAGATGTAATATAACTAATAAATAAATGCTAAGAAAGAAAAGTATGTACAGATAAGAACTTAAGTTTTTATATGTGTTTTTCTCAGCTCTGTACTAGACTCGAAAGAATTGACGTCTTACACATATGATGCAGAATTTCAATGACATCACTACTAGCTTGAATGCTCACTAGACTCGATTAGAATGAAACTCAGATTAAAGCTAGAAAGAATAGACGAAGGCTAGAATCATAACATTACCTTCTCTTCTTGACTATTCATGTTCGCATGAATGTTTTTTCTAGCGCGCTTTTCTTGAATATTTGATATGAAATTCATCAACTATCTCTTGAGTGTTCATAAACTTATCGTTGTCAGCGTTATATCAGTTGAGATCATTGTCATAGTCATTTCATTTGACTTTATATTGAAGTCATCTTTTATGACATTAAAAGTTCAGTATATCATTGATTTCTCATTCATCTTCATCGTTTATCACTATTGATTTCAAAGATTCATTCTTTTGATCAGACAGAAAGTCATTGATGACAGAATGAAGAAGCTCTGAATGAAATACATCATGTATATGCATAGTCTCTGATAGTTTCAACTTATAGAATGAGTCAACAGAATCAGTGATCTGAAATGAGTCGAGCATCTTGTCATTCAATTTTTTGAAAGATCTCACTGTAATGATGTTTTGTTCATTCAGAAACATTTTTGATTCAATTTTGTAATTAATCTTCTTTCTATGCTTGTTAGTCTGATTCATCATTTGCTCTTGTGTTTTGATCAAAGCTTCGCGAGCGAAGATCAGTATTTTATTCATATGATTGAATATATCTTCAACTCAAGCAATCTGCAGACGTTCGTGAGTGCTTTCATACTCAATGATGTCAGAGTCAAAGCTCATACAAGAGTGAAAGTTCTTGTTCATGAAGAAGAGAATCAAGAAGATGACTGAAAACAAGACATTATTGTTAACAAACTTGATCATGAGTAGTCACTTGAATCAGTCGTTCTGCATGTACAAACAGAAGAAACAAAGATATTGCTTAACATTCTGATTAACTTGTTCACTTTAATCATTGATTTGAAGATGATAAATGATGAACAATTGAAGAGAAATGCTCAGTCATTTGCAAAGAAACTTTCAAAGAATGAAGATGAACTGAGAATCTCGATCGAATACAATGAAGCTTGATAAATCATGAATTCAATATACTCATTGAAGCAACATTTCAGCTGTCTTTTTGACTGTGATATTTTCATCATCAGTGATGCAAGAAATATAATGTCTTTCTTTCAACAATCTGCAAATAATAGTCAGAATAACGTTGTAGTTGTACAAATCAAATAAATTGATAATGAAGTTCATGACTATGTTCTGTCATCGCTGTTTAGATATAGATAGAGATTGAAGCAAGTCGTTTAATTTATCTTTTGATGTCTTTGAACGTTGATATACATAGCAGTTTCAAATATATTGATCTATCGTTTTTCGCATAGAAAATCAATAGTAATTTCGCTTTATGATCTTCACTGTTCTAAAAATTTCAGAATGATCAATTGATAACTGATCATGTACTTCACGAATCAGATTCATTTGTAGAAGTTCATTGAATGAGACTCATAACTGACTATCATGAAACAAGATTTTATTCTGAGTTCAACAATTCTTCAATTTGATATCTTCATATTATGCTTCGTCTCTTGCTATTGCTTCGCGAAGTAGCGTACAATTCTCATCAATTTCATTAATCTTAAGATTCTGTTTATAAATTGATTCACTGATGTTCTTTAAATTAGCAATTTTCATTCAATTCAAAGTCAGAATAGTGATTCATTAATAGCAAATACACTCATCTTCTGAATCTTTGAGCATGACGTCAGCTTAATGAGTTAATGCATCGATCTTGATGTTCTGTTTGTTAGATCAATACATTATTCTGAAGTTGAAGTCAACGAACTTCTGAACTTAATGCATCTGACGTCTGCTCAGCTCTTTATCTTTCATCAACGAGATAAGCGCTTAATGATCGATGAACATCTTAATAGAAATGTTAGTTAACTTCAGTTCAAGTTGTCAGTGTTTAAATGCTCAAATGATGATCAATGTTACAAGCATATCAAGATTGAAAAAGGCTGAAGTTCTAATTAATTCGCAGAGTACGCTAGCGAGTACTCTGCGTATTGATTAGAACTAGTCAGTGTCTCTAGCTCAGATCTGACTCAGCCTCTATTTTCTTTTCCCAACATCTCTTTGTTCAACATCATCTTTCTTTCTACATCACATTCTACTCATGTCATAAACACATTTTCTTCAAGCTTAACGCAGTCTCTGAATATTACTTAAATAAAAGCTTTTATACTCATCTTCTTCTGTATTCTTAATATTCAGTTATAGCTATCTTTAAAGATCAAGCACTATTCAATTCTGACTTTCGCTGATTGATTCATCTAGACATCATTCTGACATTATATTAAGAATTCGTTAATCACATGATACTGATCTCATTATTCGTTCAACATACTCATACAGACAGAACGAGTCTAAAGAAATTCGTTTACCTGATGATTAACGCAATTGAAAGACTGAACAACACTAGAGAGTTTGATAAAATCAACGACAAGACTGTTTGAATCACTAGACAACTTATCACTCACTAAGTATGCAAAGTTCACTTGATCAAGAGAATCAACTCGTTCTTATAAAACAGACGAGTGAAAATAAGCTGTTCAACTCAATTAAGAGAATCGACGATAAAGAATCTTCGTGAATTGCTTGAGAATCACTCAAAAACTCATAAATCAAAAATATTCTTCTAATCAACAACATTTTTCTCTGAAGATTAAACACTTGATTATACGTCTTCATTAATACTGTTGAGCATCGTCATTCGCTTAATTGTTACGAGCGTATCAAGGCTGAACAAGGCTGAAGCTCTAATCAATTCGCAGTGAACGCTAGCGAGTTCTCTGCGTAATGATTTGAACTAACCAGCGAGCTAGCCAGATATGACTCACATATGACTCAGATATGACTCAACATTCTTTTTCTTTCTCAACACTCTTTTCTTTCACCAACATCTTGTTCATCTACATCACATTCTTCTCGTGTCACAAACACATTTCTTTCAAGTCTAGCGCAGTCTCTGAACATTACATAAATAGAAGCTCTTGTATCAATCTTCTTCTGTATTCTTAATATTCAGTTATAGCTACCTCTAAAGATCAAGCACTATTCAACCCTGACTTTCGCTGATTGACTCACCTAGGCACGATTCTGACATTAATTTCGTTCTTTCTTCAAATTTCATCATGTCAAAACATTCATTTACGAAAGAATATTTCAAAGAATTTCAAAGTCACTTTTCTCAAACTTCTGAGACTAATTCATCGAAACTCTCTAGTGTTGAATCATTCATTCATGAAGATGACAAGTCATTTGCTGAAACAGTAATACTCTCTGTTTCTATCGAAAACTGAAAGACTTGATGCATGATTCTCGACAGAGAAACAGATCAACTCAACAAGTTGAGTAATCAACGAGACATTAAAATCAAAGAGTTGAAGACTAGACTTCAAACTAAAGAAATCACTTCTTCTGATTTCATCTACTTTGAGCTTTCTAAATCTCAGAAAATATCTGATTCTTTCTGATTTACTGATGAAAAGAATTCTACTTGAGAAAACTGATACGACAAAATTCAGAATAAACTAGAGATCAACGTCAATCTCTTTTCAAATAAATGAGTCAAACTGAGCTATGTACATTTCAGATTATTTGATGACGCAGCTGATGTCACTCAATCTAGACGCGAACATAACTATGTCAATCTTTATAAGATTGTCAATGATCTTTTGAAAGAACTAGCTGAGTTGTTTAATGATTTAAATAAGAAAGTCAACTTTCATAGAAAATACTACAACTTGATTCAAGAATCAAAGAAGTTCAGCGAGTTTTACACTCAGTTTCAACGATTATCTTTCTATCTGAAGTATCACGAAAAGCAACTGATCATTGATCTGAAAGATAAAATAAATCTTCGTCTTCAATTCATTTGAATAAATCAATTAGTTCAATCTGATTTTCTTAAAGAGATTCATTTCTATCTGATTCATTTGAATAATGATCAGCGAGTCATTTGAAAAATCAAGAACAAAGTCAATCTCATCAAATGCATCAATGATTTGTCAAAGATTATCTTTCATAAAGCTGTTGTTACTCAGTTAGTTAATCATTCAAAATCTGATCATTTAAAGTCATGTGACGCGATTTTAACTAGCGTCAAAGAAGCAAACATTCTAGTCAAAACCTGTTTCATATGTCATAAATCAGATCATAACTCTAAAGAGTGCTCTGATTAATCTACTAGAATTAATGCAGTGAACAATGAATATGATTGTTTTGAGTTCAATTTTGATTCGAATTTCGATTCAAAAAACTAGTCATCTCTTCAAAAGTCATCAAAGAAATAAAGATTATATCTTTGTGCAAACTAGATGAAATTCTATCAGAAGAGAATTACTTTGAAAAGTCGTTTCTAATTAATGTTTTTCTCAACTCTCAGAATTGATCTTTTAGTCTTTGTTCTCTGATAGACAGTGATTCAGTCACTCATATGCTCATACATGTTAATTTAGTCAATAAAGTATGTGAGAAACTAGAAATTCAATCTATATCACTGACAAAAGAGAAGTTAATAAGAGACTATGATGAAAAGATATTTAAGAAAATCATCACTCATAAAATTCTATTCAATCTCATCATCGAAAGTTATAAGAAATTGACTGTATCAATGCTGATAGCTGATATTGATTATTATGAAGTCATATTGAGTAAGCTCTAAATGAACAAAAACGAAATATTATTGAATATGCAAAACGACGTCATTGTTTTTTCAAATCAATTAAATACTTCTATTTCGATTTTTTCAATCTCTCTCAATTCAAAGCACTCAAGTTGATCGCGATTAACTTCGCTCTTTTCTATCATTCAGACTAAGATCTCTATTATGCTCAAACAATCTGTTTCAACTACGACTAAGAAAGAATCATTCTTGATTCAAAGCATAGATGCAGCTTCATTCAAAACTTTACTGAATCAATCAAAGAAGAATCAGACTAAAGTCTTTGCTCTATTCATGACTGATATTGATAGAGAAATCGCGTACAATACTCAGTGCAATTTAAACGTTTTAAACGTTTCTTTAATTGATGAAATGACTTTGAATTTGAAAGATATTAAAGTCAAGCTGTCATCAGAATATCATGAGTTTCTAAATGTTTTTGATCGAGCTTAATCAAATAAACTATTTTCTCATCGCTTCTATAATCATAAAATTGAGCTCATCAGTGATTCAATGTCTTCTTGCTGTCAAGTTTATCAAATGTTCTCTGTCAAACTTCTGAAAGTAAAGAAGTACTTAAACGAGAATCTGTTGAAAAGATTCATCACTTTTAGTCAGACTCTCTATTTCTCTCTCGTTCTATTCACTCTTAAAGCAAATGAAGATCTTTGATTCTGCGTGAATTATCAAAAGCTAAATGTCATTTTCAAAAGAAATAGATATTCTCTATCGCTGATAAATGAGATCATTAATAAAATAGTGAATTGCAAGCATCTGACTAGATTGAACATCATATCAGCGTTCAACAAACTTCAAATGCATCTCGATAACGAGAATTACATCACTTTTATCACTGCTTTAGAAGCATATAAATACAAGATGCTATCATTCAAACTGACTAATGAATCAATCTTCTTTCAGCAATATATGAATAATGTTCTATGAAACTTTCTGAACGACTTTTGCCAAGTTTATTTAGATGACATTCTCATCTATAGCAAAATGAGAAAGAAACATAAAGATCACGTCAAACTAGTATTGAGTTGACTACGCGAAGCTGAACTGCAAATGAATATTTGAAAGTGCAAATTCAATGTAGAAGAGACTGTCTTTCTAGAAGTTATCGTATCAGAACTAGATCTTCGTATGAATCTCAGCAAAGTGACAGTCATAATCAGCTGAATCACTTCAATCAATCTAAAAGAAATTCAGAACTTTGTGAAATTTGTTAACTTTTATTGTTGTTTCATTAAAAACTTCTTGAAGCTAGTCAAATCATTCATTCAGCTGACTAGAAAAAACACGTCTTTTGTTTGAAATGAGATCTGTGTTCAAGTCTTTGACAATTTAAAGAAACAAGTCAGTTCAATCTCAATACTTCGTCACTTTGATTTCAAATGACAAGCTATTCTGAAGATTGATGCTTCAAACTATGTAAAAGATGAAATACTATCTCAGTATGATGACGAGAAAGTTCTTCATTCGATGATCTTCTACAGTAAAAGCATGATTTTCGCTGAAATCAATTATCACATCTATGACAAGAAATTGCTGATCATTATTCAATGTTTCAAACATTGATGACTCAAGCTGAAGTGCATTGAACTACTTATTCAGATATTCATTGATCATCAAGCTTTGAAGATCTTCATGAAAAATAAACAGTTGAGTCGATGACAAGTCAACTATCTGAACATTCTGTCAAAGTTCAACTTTCAGATCATCTTTAAATCAGATAAAATAAATACTAAAGTCAATGCTTTAACTTGAATGTCTCTAGTGAACGTTTCTGAATCAGCTCAACAACTTAAAGATTGTTTTCAGACTATTCTGACTCTCAATAAAGTCGATGTTCTACTTGTTGAATCAAAAGCAAATTTCTATCAGCGAGTATATATGATCAATCAAACAAATGAGCTCTGCAATGAATATAAACAAGCTATGAATGAGAACAAGCTCAAATTTCATATCACTAAATTAAAGAACTGCGAAATCATTGACAGCATTCTCTTTAGAAAAGACTTACTGTGAGTTTTCAAGAATATGCATACGAAACTGCTACAGAAAATTCATGATCAGCTTTTAATCTCTCATCTCAACAATAAATGAACTATTGATCTAATTCAACAATTCTACTATTGATCAGATCATCGAGTCACAGTCAGACAGTACATTCGAAACTGTCATGTCTGTCAGCGAAGTAAAGTTTCTAGAAATAGCATCAATGAACTTCATCATTTTCTACTCATTTCACAAGAACATTGAAAAGATATAGCTATAAACTTCATTACTGAGCTTTTTCTATCAGAAGACTATAACGTCATTTGCACAATCATATGTTGTTTCATCAAAGAACATCACTATGTTTTCTGTCATTGAAAAGACGATGACATCTCAGTTGAAGAAATGATTTGAATCATGCTATGAAATGTTTATCAACTGCATGATCTACTCAGTTCTATTGTTTCAAACAAAGTCTTTCAATTCATATCAACTATGTGAAAGAGTCTTTGCAAGCAACTGAGAATCACAGCTAGTTTATTCACAGTCTATCATTCAAAGATTAATGATCAGACGAAACAAGTCAATCAAGACGTTGAACGTGAACTTAGAATCTATTGCAATTACATGCAGAACGACTGAGTCAAATGAATATCTATGATGAAATTCAGCGACAATTTCAATATTTTCTTGATCATCTCAATGATTTTTTTCTACTTCAATAAAGATTTTCACTCTTGAATGAGTTTTGATTCAAATACGACTGACTATGAAATCACTTGTGAACGATTGAAAGCTAGAAAAGCAAATGATATTGTCATTTGAATAAAAGAGTTACTGAGCTTCGATCATCAACAATTGAAAAAGACGAAGCTGATCATCGAAGCACAGATCAATAAACATAGACGAGACATCATCTATGAAGTAGAAAACTGAGTTTGACTATTTTTCAGAAACGTCAAAATCATGAGATCATGCAAAGATTTGAAAGACAAACAACTAGAATTGTATCAAATCACTGTCAAAGCGAAGATCTTCTATCATCTTTGTCTATCAGTCAGCATGAAGCATCTGCATTCAATGTTCAACTCAAAGTTACTGCAATCATATTCAGAAGACTCTCTATCAGAACAGCATGCAGAATCTCTCAGATTTATCATTATTAATGAAGATGATCATGAACATTGAGAGATAAATGACATTCTGAACTTCAAATGCTATCAAGATCGAATACAGTACAAGATTAAATGAAAAGATCTAGATAGAAATTATGAATGATACTATGTTGATAAAGATGAATTTGATGACTTCAAGAAAGTTTTGAACGAATTTCATGTGCTATATTCAAGAAAGTCACGCTAGTATTGAAATAACTCAATAAGAAAGCAAGCAAATGAGCTACATTCATGCAAACATGAATTTTCAAAGAAAGAAGTAATGTTACGAGCGTATCAAGACTGAAAAAGGCTGAAGCTTTAATTAATTCACAGAGTATGTTAGTGAGTATTCTGCGTATTGATTAGAGCTAGTCAATGTCTCTAGCTCAGATCTGACTCAGTCTCTATTTTCTTTTCTCAACATCTTTTTGTTCAACATCATCTTTCTTTCTACATCACATTCTACTTGTGTCACAAACACATTCTCTTCAAGCTTAGCACAGTCTCTGAATATTACTTAAATAGAAGCTTTTGTACTCATCTTCTTCTGTATTCTTAATATTCAGTTATAGTTATCTTTAAAAATCAAGCATTATTCAATTTTGACTTTTGCTGATTGACTCATTTAGACATGATTCTGACAGTCAGAAGTTCTTTATCATATATTTTGTAGTTGCATTCAGCAAAAGACATGTTCTTGCTATAAAAGACAATCAAATGTAGTACTTCTTTATCATTATATTGAAAGAGAACTTCATCATTGACGTAGTTGAATGAGTTAATTTCAAGAATAGTCTCATGAGTTTGATCAAAGTGACGTAGTATAAAAGTCTCAATCATACATCTCTTCATATGATCAAAAACAATCTGACAGACTTCATTTCATTCAAATATGATCTTCTTTTGAGTGAGTTAAATCATTGAACGAACAATCTTCGAAAAGTTCTTGATAAAACGTTGATAGAAGTTGCAAAAGTCAATGAATGATTGAATCTGAGTGAGATTATTGAGAGTAGATCAATTTACTACTGCTTGTATCTTTCGTAAATTCATCTTAAGTCTCTCGATTGACATCAAAAGTTCTAAAAAGATGATTTTCTGAACATAAAACTTGCATTTATTGATGTTTATCTGTAGATCAGCTTCTCGTAGTTTATTTAAGATTAATCATACATGTTGCTTGTGTTTCTTCAAGATCTTGCTGTAAATGATAATGTCATTTAAATAAATCTGACAAAACTGATGAAGATATTTGAACAGCACGTCATTCATATAGTGTTGATAGAACGTTAATTCATTGATTAATTTAAAGAGCATTACATGATATTTGTATGAGTCAAAAAAGATGATAAAGATAGTTAAATCTTCGTTATTTAAGTGCATTCGCAGTTTATTGAACGCGACAATGATGTTTAATCAAGTCAGATATTTGCTTCTTTGTATACAAGCGAGAGTCTCATCTATCAAGAGCAAAGAATAGTGATTTCACTTGATCAAAGCATTGAGCTTTCTGTAGTCAACGCAGAAACGCAGACTATCGTCTTTCTTTTCAATGAATAAAATGAGCGAGACGTATGATGCAAAGCTGAAGAAAATGAACTTTTTGTTCAGATGTTTGATCAGATACTTCTTTATCTTCTGAAGCTTGTGATTAAACATCTGATATAGTCTGCTTCATGAAAGCATTCTCTCGTTGATCAACTCAATTTTGTGATCATAGAAATCATGCAATGATAGCTGATCAATTATTGCTCGATCGAAGATGTCTAGATAGTCGTGATATTCAGAGAAAAGCTTGACTTTGACTTGCTCAAGAGCTTCAGCGTAAGAAAGCTCATGCAGATTCACTTCTTCAGACTTGTTTTCAGCTGTAGTTATGAGTTGATCGATTTTCAAGATGATAACAGCAAAGATCTTAACATCTGAACGTTTGATTAACATTTTATATGTTGCTGTCTCTATTATTGCTATGTTTGTTGAATCTGAAGTCAGTTTAGAATTGATGCTAGTCAAAGTCACGTCACGCTGTTTTAACTGTTCAATGAACTTCTTGTTTTGACTGAATTGAGATGTAACGAAAGTGAAAGATCTCTTCAGTATATGAGTAAAAGTTAAGCTCTTTCGTTTTGTGATTAATTTATTGCTTGAAAGTAAAGCAATTGATTTCTGACTAGTAGAGTTGAGATTCAAAAATCGAAGAAAATCGATTTGCATATCAATTACTAGATTGATTTTGTTCATTCATGTTTTTTCAAGAATCATTTGATGTTGATTTAATTGAGTGATCAACATAAAAGCTGTGTCAATCGTATGATTTTGAACAGTCAGATTCAAGTAAATAACATGAATAATGAGTTTCTTAGCATAATGATCATTGAATTCTCAAATTGACTTCATCTTGATCAAAGTCAGAAGCTTGATTTGCAACTGATCACAAACAATCTGCGCGATCACTTCATCAATAAACGAATAGTCAGCAGCTTTGATGTCAATCAATGACTTCAATGAGTAACTAATTTCATTGCTAGAAAGTACACATTCAATAATCAAAGATTCAGAAGCAAAAGAATCATCTGACATGCTCATCGTTGAAGAAATTAACACATTTTTCATCGCGTCTTTGATGAAAGTCTCTAGTTTTTTGTCTCATTATTCTTTGAAGAAGAAGATATTTTCTCATTCTTTTTATTCTTCGAAATGATGATCTCATGTAAATGAGAGATGAATGCATGAGATGCTGAAGTATCAATCTTGTTCAGCTGAGAACAATTCTTGAACAAATGATCGAAGATCTTGCAGATGTAGCAGATAATTAATGATCTCACTGACTTAGAAGTAGAAGAGATAATTAACTTAACATAATCAATTATTGAAGTTATCACTGACAGAGAAGTAGCACATTTATCAGATACAACAGTGACTTTGACGATGACAGTGCAACGTTCGCTGCAAAGCTGATAATTGACTTGTTGTTTACTATTCACACTTTGAAGAAAGATTCTTAAGCGAGTGAGCGAAGTAAAGTTCTTTGAACAGACTGATAAAGCATTCTGCAAGCGATTATTGATTTTATTCTGAAAATCATTCATCAGAATGCAATCATCGTATTCAAGATAGCTGAATAGCTTCATAAAGTTGAAGTAGAAAACATTGAAAGACTTGTCTGCTTATCTCAGAGCGTTGTACTTGCAACGACATTTTTGATTCTTATTCAATTCATTGTATATTTCTTTCAGATGCTTAAATAACTCGTTGATCAAGATGTATGAATGCAAAGCATCATGTCAATGTCAAGCAAAGATATGCTCAGCAGCGTCATCTTCTAGTCTAAATATCACATAAACAATGCAGATAGTTTCATTAATGAAGTGATCAACATTTGTCTGAAGCTTGTTGTTTATCTTGATTCTTCAGCTATTTTATGTTGATTCATCTTCGTTAATGAATACAGATGAGTTCAAAAACTTGAAAGACTTATGATGATCATTATTGAATAAAGTGAACAATTTACATCGAGTATGATTCTCGATAAATTGACGAAGTAGAGATTTCATAGAAACTTAAGATTCAGTAGACTGACGAGATTGAGACTGATTTGTTGAATGCAATACTTCTTTGAGTTTATTCTTAAGATTCAACATCTTCTTTTAATAGCGTTTATTTATCTCTTCTAGAGTGTTTATGATCATCTGTTTGATTTTTAGTTGATTCAATCTCTTGTCATGTTCAACTTAAGCAATGATTCACTGCTCATTGAGTTTCAAAGTCATGTCTCGTTGAGATTTAAGCTCATTCAACATCTTGATGATCTCATTTGATTGATCATGAGTTCATTGACAAAGCTGTTTTTCTGTTTTGATGTTTCATGAAATATCAGCGTTCTTGACATCAACTGAAGCATCAAAAGAAATAAGAAAAACTTATTTACTAGCAATGCTTCTAAGCAGATGAGCTGTTCATGACTTGACTGATTCAAAGTTGCATGTCATTATGAAAGAGATAAAGATAAATAGATAAATAGTGATTAATTTGATAAATTTGAATAAATTTGAATGTGTGTTTTGATGAAAGTAATTCGAAAAATTGTCAGAATCATGCTTAAATGATACAATCAATGAAGATCAGAATTAATAGTGCTTGATCTTTAAAGATAACTATAACTGAATATTAAGAATACAGAAGAAGATGAGTACAAAAGCTTTTATTTAAGTAATATTCAAAGACTGCGCTAAGCTCAAAGAAAATATGTTTGTGACATGAGTAAAATGTGATGTAGAAAGAAAGATGATGTTGAACAAAGAAATGTTGAGAAAAGAAAATAAAGACTAAGTCAGATCTGAGTCAGATCTTGATCAGATCTTGACTAGAAACATTGACTAGCTCTAATCAATATGCAGAATACTCGCTAGCGTTCACTGCAAATTGATTAAAGCTTCAGTCTTATTCAGTCTTGATACACTCATAACATTATTTCTTTCTTCAAAAATTCATGTTTGCATGAATGTAACTCATTTGCTTGCTTTCTTATTGAGTTATTTTAATACTAGCGTGACTTTCTTGAGTATAGTGCATGAAATTCGTTCAAAACTTTCTTGAAGTCATTGAATTCATCTTTATCAACATAGTATCATTCATCATTTCTATCTAGATCTTTTCATTTAATCTTGTACTGTATTCAATCTCAATAGCGTTTGAAGTTCAGAATGTCATCTATCTCTTAATGTTCATCATTATCATCATTAATAATGATGAATCTAAGAGATTCTGCATGCTGTTCTGATAGAAAATCTTCTGAATATGATTGCAGTAGCTTTGAGCTGAACATTGAATGCAAATGCTTTATGCTGACTGATAAATGAAGATGATAAAAGACTTTCGCTTTGACAGTGATCTGATATGATTTTAGTTGTTTGTCTTTCAAATCTTTGCATGATCTCGTGATTTTGACGTTTCTGAAGAATAGTCAAACTTAATCATTTATCTTATAAATGACGTTTTGTCTATATTTATTGATCTGTGCTTCAATAATTAGCTTCATCTTTTTCAATTGTTGATGATTGAAGCTCAGTAACTTTTTCATTTGAATGATAATATCATCTGCTTTTCTAGCTTTCAATCATTCACAAGTGATTTCATAGTCAGTTGTATCTGAATCAAAATTTATTTGAGAATGAAAATCTTTATTGAAGTAGAAAGAAATCATTGAGATGATTGAAAAGATATTGAAATTGTCACTGAATTTCATCATAGATATTCATTTGATTCAGTCGTTCTGCATGTAACTGCAGTAAATTCTAAGTTCATGTTCAATGTCTTGATTGACTTGTTTCGTCTGATCATTAATCTTTGAATGATAAACTGTGAATAAATTAGCTGTGATTCTCAGTTACTTGCAAAGACTCTTTCACATAGTTAATATGAATTGAAAGTTTCTGTTCAAAACAATAGAACTGAGTAAATCATGCAGTTGATAAACATTTCATAGCATGATTCAAATCATTTCTTCAACTGAAATGTCATTATCTTCTCAATGATAGAAAACATAGTGATGTTCTTTGATGAAATAATATATGATTATGCAAATGATGTTATAGTCTTCTGATAGAAGTAGCTCAGTAATGAAGTTCATAGCTATATCTTTTCAGCGTTCTTGTGAAATGAGTAGAGAATGATGAAGTTCATTGATGCTATTTCTAAAGATGTCATAATGTCAAATCGTCATCTCAGTTCAGAGCATAAAATATGTCATCAACTCAATCTAGTATCATTGATATTTTAGAAAGTCTTGATTCATTGAATTAAGTCACTAATTTAGTCATCATCATCTTAGTCTAATCATATCAAAATCTGTTTCATGTCTTTATAATCTTAAGTCATAGAATTGCTGCTCAGTTCTGACATTACTCAATTCATGTATATAGAAGTTGAGTTTTCATTCTTTTCTTTCATTTCTTGTCTTTCGTCTTGTACATTATCTGATGTATTGTTCTGTATCTAGTTCAAGTAATATAATAATCAATTCTCTATATTGATAAAATCTTTAATCTAGTTTAGTTTCTGACATTATGAAAGATCTACACTTCTTGCAACGTTTTCATACATTGAAATCTTGTCTAGTTATTTTCTTGTTCAAATGAAGCAATCTCATCATTTCTCAATTGATGATGAGTGTATTGTTGAACAGTTTGCTCAAAGTATGATCGAAAACTTAGTTGAAGTCTTTCGCGCAATGCGCAAGCTTCAAAATCAAGTTCGATAACATGACATCATCATCTCATTCTCATTCATCACTTTTAGTTCTTCAGTTTATCAAGAATTGAATTCTCAGTCTTTTGCAACAATAACTCAGATTGTTGTACAAACTCTGCGCAATCAATCTCTCTTTGACGTTCAAGTCTTTGTGAATTCTGTTGCTGTCTTGATCTTCATTAGATTCAAAAAGCTTCTTGACATATCTGAGTATGAAAGAAACAAAGATCATTTGAATGTCTGAAAGCAGAGTCTGATATAGCACATAAACATGAACGATGATCATTACTTCTTTCATCGAGCTAAGATCATTTATGTTGAGTCATGACTCATCATAGATAAGAAAACTTACAATCTAATGAGTTAATATCGAGTCAATGATTTTTGTATCATTTTTATCTTTGCAGATTAATGACATAAGTTGCATCATTACTGCAACAATTCTTTTGAGACAGAAGATGCTCATTTATATTTTCGCGAAACTCTGAAGCAAGACATGAATAACTTTGTCAACTACTACAATCTTTTCTATCAAAAGAAAGAACATTCTTTGATGAAAGATTTCTCATTAATTGACTGTCTGAAGCACAATGTCAATTATTTCATTCAAGTTATCACTTTCTTCTGACGAAATCTCAATGAAATTCAATCATTCATCTTTCATTAATGAATTTAAGCATTCTCTGACATTGATGAAGAGCTTCAGTAACTTAAGCATCATCAATCTCACTTCATCTTCATTATTGTTTTATTCATCAAAGTTAAAAACATCTTTGCATTGACTAGTAATTCTTTGAGTTCAAAGATCATCACTTCTGTGACTGTTGTTTCAACAGTATCTTTGTCTCTTTCTCTCTTGTTTCTTGATGAGTCAATGAATCTAAGCTTTGTCATTGTCATCGTTCAAGATAAGACTCTGATCGTTTCTGAGATCAAGAAAATCTGCAACAAGTGAAAGCTGTGCTACTACTGCAAATTGCAACATTCAAGCAAAATCATTAAAGAATGCTCAAATAAGAAGTTCTTCACTCTGCATATCATGAACATCTACAACAGTGATGTCATCAATATAAATGAAAAAATCTCGCTGTCTGCGAAAAAAGTCTAGTCTTTGAGCTAAGTCACGCTCAGAGATCTGTATACATATCATCTTGTTTACTAATTTCAATCTTCTCATTCTCACTTTAATCATATAGAAAGTTTTCTGCTAAATCTGTTTTGAAACTCTTTAAATTTGATTTAACATTCAAAGATAGTTACATGATAGTATTTTATATTTTATGTCAAGCTCAATTTAAAGTTCTCACTCTCACTCTGATTGATAGTGAAGTCTTCACTTATGTCTTTATGAATAAATTCTTCACGCAACAACATCATTTTCTCTTGCATCAATTAACTCATTCTTGCAGACTTCAAGAATTTAATGATCAAGTCACTTTAATTGATGACATTATTCATGTTGTTGAAATCACAATGATTCTTAATAAACATATAATAATAATAATAATAATAATAATAAATTCATACATTCTTGTGACATCAGTTAGATCGACTCATGAGAGACTCTATGCTATCTGTATCGAGTGAACAAAACTCTCTGAGGTAGAAAATCACTCACAGTCTACACGACTGCTTCACGCAGTCGAAACAGTGAGTTTTGAGACTATGTATCAAATTTGTTCGCGTTGATTGCACGTTAGAGAACGAGTGTTCTAGTCACTCTAAATTGCTTCAAGAGCTTCGTTTTCATCATCATCTTCGCTACTGCTCTGAGACTCTTCGTGATGATGATGATTATTCGATAGTTTGAGAAGTCAGCATCTTGTAGCATTCTTGATCGCAGATGCGATCAGTTTGAGCAGTGCATGAGTACATGCTTCGTCGTCTGATGACTTCATTCGCAGTCGCATCGCGAGCTATTCGTGCCTGAAACGTTTCTAGAGTGCAGATAAGCGTTCAAATCTATGCGTTCAATTCTGATGTGCGTTGCGAGAATACTTTCTGCTTTCTGAAGATCATCACGCATCTTTATCGTCTTATTGCTCAGATGCAATCTTTGTGCTGAGATTGCGTTGATGTCTGCGACGCGTTCTCTGTACTTTTCCCATCGTTGATTTCATTGATCTTTGTGATACTGCGTTATTGCGATGCTATCGCTTGTTGAAATCGTTGTGAAGAAGAGAGTGTGTCGTCTGCGTCTCGACTGTATCTTCGCATCTTCTTGAATGAAGACATTCAGAAGTACTATTTTCTTGATGACGAGTAAGCAAGGAATGACGCGATTAACTCTCGTCAAACGAGCGCGTATTAGTTCGCATGCTTGTCTGATCTCTTGCGTTCGATCGTTGACTCGACTGTGTAGCGTGATCTTGTTCTGTAGCATGTTCAGATGAACATGTAGCGAACTCGTGTATGTTTCTGCCTCTAGAGTTTCGATGTTTACTCTTTTGAACGCTTCTGCTACGTGACGCAGAGCCTGATTCTGAAGTGTTTCTAGTCTGCATTCTTTGCTCGACAGTTCATCTTTCTTGTCGCGCTAATGTCAGACTGACGCTTCGAATGCGATTTCTGATCTCACTACTGCTGAGTATACTTGCCTCGCTTTTGTGAAGATAGCTTCTCATGTGAAGACTTCAAGACGACTAAGTGTCAGCATTCTTGTGACGTGATTCGCCTCTATTTGTCAAAGATGCGCGTCTCATCGCAGTTTCGTGTTCAGTTGCACCTCTAGAACTTGTACGTCTGATTTCGATTTGATAACTGAGCTTTCTATTTGTATGCTAGTCATCATGTCAAATCTCTTCGATTTTCTAGTGAAATGCGTGAGCTCGTACTTTTCTGATGCGAACGTTGCGTCATGAGTGCGAGCTCATTTCGCGCAGACGTCGTGTGCTTTGCTCAGTGTTCTGCAGATTTCTTCAGTGAATCTGTCGTAGACTAGAATGTTAATATCGTCTACGAAGTCAAGCACTTCGATTTTAATTCTCAGTGCTTCGCATTTTTCAATTAGACTTGCGTTGAAGAATAGAAAGAGAATCGATGAAATGAAAAATCTCTGCGATATGCCTGCGTTTATCTCGCGCATGTCGCTCGTTTGTTCGTCGAATATTAGCGACGTCTCTCGATTCTCTAGAAAGCTGCGTGTTCATTCGATTATGTAGCTCGACGTTCTTTTCATTTTCAGCGTGTGCAGAAGTCTGACGTGTGAGACTCGATCGAACGCTTCGACGACGTCTAAGCTTAGCATGAAGGTCACATATTTGATTTCACAGCCTCACACTGTGTGAACTTGATCTACTAGTAGATCTAACGTCGAGATCACGAATTGCTTGCGCCTCGCTCTCATTTGAGCATTTGATAGCATGCGATGAGTCTCGACTATGTCACTCAGTCTTTTGATCATGATCGACTTCAGCGCTTTGCTCATGATATCGAGCAAAGCAATGAGTCGATACATCTTTGAATCGATATAGTCGCTTTTCTTCGATTTGCGTAGTACTATTGTCTGAGTCTTTTTGAACTGCTTCGAATGATACTTGTGTGTTACGCATGCGTTGAATAAACTCGTCAGTACTGAGGTTAGTTCTGCGAGATTCGCTTGAAGCGCTCTGTTTGAAATATCTGAAGCGCTCGACGCTTTGTCTGCTTTTACTCGTCTGATTGCCTGCTTCACTTCATCTTCTGTGATGCGTGAATTGAATGAGACTGTCAGAGGTATGAATGATTCTGCGATGTCGCTGACATTCGCTTGAGAAGATGAAGGAAAGAACTTTCCCCGCAGTATCTCGATTTTTTTCTCGAACGTCGTTGTCATATGATCGATGTCGCTTCGCTTCAGTGACGAAAACTGAGAAAGCTTTTTAGATAGCTGACTTTCGATTCTAGCTTATTTTGCAAAGCGTCATATCGATTTGAATGCTTCGCTCAGCTCATGCATTTATGTTCTGAAGTGTGCGCATTTTGTTTGTCGAATGATCTTGTTTTTATGATCGTTGTGCTTCAGATATTCATTTCACGCTTCTAATGTGCCTTGCGTTTTTCATATGGTTCGCAGTCGTCTTGATTTCATTACTACTTCGAAGCAGCTTTGATTTCAAAAGTCTCTTGCTCGATTTGACGACTTTGTCAAGAGAGTAAATTTCTCGATGATCTTCTGTAGCACTTTGATAATCTTGCACACTCTGTCATTCATCATAGTCTTGTCGTCTAGAGAGCGTTTCAAAGGTAGATGTATTCGCAGATAAGCACTCAATGCTTCTGTATTCATTTTCTTTCAAAGTCGTCGAGTCGAGAGTTGTCTATCGAAAATATGTTGTATACGTTGCATGCAACATACATAGAGCACGACTCCTATGCTGGTTTCCCCCTTAGGCTCGAGGGGTTACTCAGAGAGTTTTCTCGCGACAGATTCACAGTTCAAGGCGAACGAGATCTCTCACTGCTCAGATTCCGGCAGTTTACTTCTTAAGCATGAGTCGCAGGCGTATTGCAGTCGATTCCTTCTCTAATCACATCGACACACGCTACTGTTCTCTCGAGCTATACAAACGATGTCTTCGGCTAGAGATTGATTCTATCACCAAGGCATTCGAGAGTCAGAGCCCAGTGAAGGGGTGAGATTCTCGAGGTCGACAGTCGTCGTCATTGTATACCACGCTTCGCAGGCGCTCGCTTCGCTTGTAAGGCGTGCGACTCATCTGTTTCGCGTTATCTGTAGAGATCTTTCTCGTGCAGATCGATCGTGTCTTGCAGAGATGTTCATATGCTACACTTCTAACCAGGCAGCGTAGTTCGATCATTCTCTACTAACTCGCTTGTGTCTCTCTTCTCTTAACGAAGTCTTCTCGCCAGCGTATCGCTCACGTATAGAATGCCTGTGTCTGAACGTCTGTTAAACGATATTAACGAGACTCTCGAGTTTGCTCGTGTCGAACTTAACGAGTCTCGTGAGTTGCTCATGTCGTAGTAACAGGCACGCAGTCTTAACAAGATCTATACGTAGTTAGCACGTAGATCTAAAGAATGTTCGTGATTCGAGTTCTTCCTGCTAATCATTCTCAACAGATCAAACGTGAGAATGTTCTGTCTCAGTTCTCGTCGTCGCGACGACGAGATACTGAATCGAATGATTTTCATAAGCGATTTCCCTCGTAGTTCTGCGTTCTATTTGACTTTCTCATCTGCGTGCAGATTGCTTGTAGCATGCGCATTGAGATTA
>JAABUV010003376.1_pt1 | contig 20404 bp, 30 predicted proteins | sample 5559971 | NCBI WGS metagenome assembly JAABUV01 (sample SAMN10711881, study PRJNA513362) | rock metagenome | isolation source: Antarctica rocks | place: Antarctica: Victoria Land, Knobhead nord | collected 2015-12-19
GCAGTGCATGTCAAAACCCCTGCATGCACGCTATGGAGGCCAGGGGCGCGGCAGCCAGCGCAGGCTGCACCCCTGCGCCGCCGCGCCCTGCGGCCAGCGCCGCCGCCGACTGCAGACGCACAGGCAGGCACGCCGCCGCCGGCCGACGACCCGGGTCAGCCCGCACGCGCGCGCGCGCCACCGCACACCACCCACGCGCGAGCAGGGGGAGGCGGTGGGCGGCGGCGCCTGCGCTTGCGCGCCTGGCTGATGAACCCAATGAATCCGCGCTGCACGGGCGGGTAGGCGAGCAGGTAGATCATGAGCTCCGGGAAGAGCATGCGCATCAGCACGCCGGACCAGGAGCGCCCAGCCATGAGGCCGAAGTAGGCGTCCGTGCGCCCGGCCAGCTTGGCCGCGATGCGGCGGCGCTCGGTCTCGTACGTGTCCAGCACCCAGGCCGGCGCGCTGCCTTTGGTCACAGCCGCCAGCTTCCAGCCCAGGTTGAACGCGTCCTGCGCGCGGCGTTCAAAAACCTGAATAGGGTACATTAACCCTATTTTAAAAACTCACTGCATGGCTTGACTTACTCGCGCCTAGTCCTTTTGCAGTCTGTACACCAGTTGCATGTGTCAGGTTTGGGCGAGAAGACGCCTGAACAGGCTTCAGCAGGGTCACGGGCCGCCATTTGCGTGTACCCGGAGCCGGTGAGCGGGCGGCAGGGTGCTCTGATGGGCGGGCCGCGCGCCTGGATGCCCGTGTTCATGCCCTGGCCGCCGACCGGGCTGTGCACGTGCGCGGCGTCGCCCGCCAGGAACGCGCGCCCCGACCGGAACGTGGACGCCACGCGGCGGTGCAGCCGGTAGCGCGACAGGAAGCGGCTGCTGACCAGCTTGAATGGCATGGGCACCAGGCGGCTGAGGTAGCTTGTGAATTCCTCTTCGGTCAGCAACCGGGACGTAGCCAACTCCTCCTGCGATCGCGTCACCCAGGGTCAGGCTCGTCATGCAGTGCTGTGCCAAGCCAGTCAAGTACTGCCATGAAAGTCAGGGCGCAACACCTTGAAAGTGTTAGAATCTGATTTCGCATGTGCCTTGCAGCCCTTAGCGCCTCATCTTGCAAGCGCATTCTGACAGCCAGGGCGCCACCAAGGCAGGAGGAGGGACAAGCGTCCTCATCCTCGTGTACTGGGCGCTTCCTAATGCGCTGTCCACAGACTTGCGGTACAAAGCTTATTTGTGTCCAATATTCACTTATGCAGGCGATATATGGAGAATCAGTGCCTGCATGACCAGGCCACAGCGACACGCGCTCGCCAGATGGCGCCCACAGCCCGACCCGGAACCCATGTCTGCTCCCCGGGCGCGCCTTGGGCACCACGACCACAACGCGGAAGTTCTTCACGCCGGGCTCCGGGAACGCCGCCTGCGGCAGCCGCCACCCAGTGAGAAAGGGGCGCGCAGCAGCGAGTGCCTGCCATCGGAACACAAGCAGATGTGCGGTTTTGACAGCAGTTGCAGCGCTTGCATGCGGAGCGCCGCGCTCCTGTGCCCCACTGCACAAAGATGATCTCTGTGACAAGGTGAGCACCACGATGCCGTTGCGGCTGGGCATCACGCACAGGCTGCCGTCCGGCAGCGCCCAGTCCATGGTCACGTCGCCCACCATGCACTGCGCGCCGGCCGCAAGTGTGCTATTACAAGTTGGCAAGACCTGCAGTCTATGGTCACACTGCCCACCATGCACCCTCGCCAACCACACACAAGGCGTGTCACCTTCAGTACAATTATCCGTAACGATTAGAATTTGCGGCAATACTCTGACATGGGCAGCACTGAGAAACCTGTACGCTCTTCATCAACGGGGCCGCAATTGTGGCACCCTTACTAGGAGCCACACACAATGCACAAGCATGCATCGCTCGCCTTGGAGCGGCCTCTCAGCAAACAGGATGGTTGACACCTACTTTTCTGCACATGCTTGCAAGACACACAGCAAAGACAACACTTCTGCCTCTCGCGTGTCATGCCAAACAGCTTCACATGCTCGTCGGCCCCCGCAGTAGCTGCGCCTGAGCCGGTGTCACGCAGGCGGAGCAGGCGCGCCAGCTCCGGGTAGGTCTCGCCGTCGAAGGAGATGCCGGCGCCCGCACGCACGGCGCTCTTGGTGCCGTCGCAGCCGACCATCCAGCGCGCGGTCAGCGTGCCCTCGGCGCTGTCGGCGCCGCGCAGGCGCGCCGTGACGCGCTCCTCATCCTGTTGCACGGGCCAGCAGCGCTGTCGGCGGGATGCTCTCTGGCGGGCCGAGCTTTGCTGAGGGGCGTGCTGCTTGCTGCCATGCCTTGGGCAGTGGGCTTCACACCACAGCCGCAAAGCGCAGCAGGCGAGTCAGCGCCGCAAGCGCAAAATTGCAATGCAGACGGGAGCCTGACGCGCTGCCGCACAGGTGCGCTGCTAGCACATGCGCCTGCCTGGGGACCGTCCTGCACGCCGCGCATGGCTGCTGCTCGCAGGGCTTCTGAGCAGCAGCGCGCCCACCGGCAGCAGGCCACAGGCGGTGACAGGCCTGCGGCACAATGCTACTGCCAGCCCCGACAGCTGCTGTTGTACACGCTATCTACCCTGCCATAACCCTATACCGCCTCACCCTACACCCACGCCTTGGGCCTGTGGCATTGCGACCGCGACGCCCGCGCGCCTGCGTGAACGACAGCAGCTGCACGCCGCGCTGCGCGTCGCCGCCCAGGGCGCGCAGGCGCTCCAGCAGCACGCGCTCGGTATCGGCCTGGGGCAGGCCGAGCGCGGTGGGGAAGGGCGTGTCCAGCGCGCGCAGCGCGGTCAGCGGCACGTGCCCGCGCCGGCCGCGGCTGCTCACCACGTTGATTGCCTGGCGCGCGCCCAGGCATCACGGACGGTGAGCCCGCCAAACAGGCATCATGCGCCGCGTGTTACAAAGCTGAAGGTGTGCCTGTGAGTGCGATCAGCCCCTGACCGCTCCCTGGTTCGTCAGCAATGTTTGCAGCCCATTGACAGCCCCCAAATTGCAATGCAAATGATATTTAACATTCCGGGCTGCTCCTGCGCCCGCACAGCACTCTCAAGAGGCAGTAATGCACACTAATAACCAGCAACACCGAACGGACCAAATTAACAGCGCCGCGGTGCGCACCGTCACATGCGTGCCGAGCGCCTGCGCCTTGTCGGCGATCCCGACCTGGTCAAACAGCTCCAGCGTGCGCGCGTGGATGACCAGCGCGCGCGACTGGTCCAGCGGCGGCGTCACAGCGCGGTCGATCACGCGCACGCTGAGGCCGAAGCGCAGCAGCTCGCCCGCCAGCGTCAGCCCGGTCGGGCCGGCGCCCACCACCAGCACATCCACGTCCGCCATTGGCGCTGGCCCTGTCTTCACCTGGAGGCGGCGCGGGCCTGTCATGCTGCCCATCTGTGCCTCATGCCGGGCAAAGCTCCTGACTAGTATGGCCACCGTGGTCAAGAGTGCATAAACCACAAACTGATGGCTCTGTCAGCGCGCCGCTAACCAGGAAGGCGCTTCACTGCACTTATGCTGAACACGTTATGTCCTCGCAGGAGCAAGTAGCAAGACACAAGAGCATGAGCAGAGCGCAAGACACTAACGAGGTGCGATGCAAGGCGCGGCCGATGGCTAGCAGAGAGATGGGAGCGTTCGCAAAACTGTCTTGTTCCCACACACTGGTGTGCAGCCTGCCTATACACACGCATGCGTGGCCTTCTGCTCACCGCTGTGCACACATATGCATGCATCTGCTGTAAGACGGCGCAGCATAGTATGCGGTCATGGCTGGATGAGGGGCGCACCGGTAATCCAGGCATGCAGAGATGCGCTCAGGCCTGGCCTGCCTGCAACTAATAGCCTGCTCCCTTACACTTCAGTGTGACGCACCAGCATCAGTACATACCTGTCCTGCTGAGGAGTGTTACGAACGGTATGCTCAGTATGCTCGGTATGCTAACTGTCTTACGCCATGCTGTCCAAGAGAAAGACCTGCATCGATCAGGGTTCGTTTGAATTGCAAGCATGGTCTGAAAGTGCAATCAAGGCTGGAGAATTTACATGCAAGTCTCCTGAAAAGCGAGGACCTCCGTGCAGGTGAGGAGCGTGAAAGGAGTGCCTGGCAGTGCGCCAGGCCGCTCTGTTGAATGCATGCAATCAGTACACTAGTTTCAGACCAGAGCAACGTGGGATCTCACTACCGCAGCAGTTCCCTAAGCTTGGTCCCGTGACAGTGGAGAACGTGCAGCAGAGCTGAGGCCAGTTGTGCTCGGGGGACTGCATGTCACAGAAGTGTGCACGGTATAGAATACCAAAATATATGCCGCTCCTATGATCTGATCCGTTGGGGAGCTGTTGAAGCTGGCCTTCTCATGCGTACCCTTACATGCTCAGGTCATATACGAGAGACTGTGTTGTTGTGCTTGGCAGTTTCTTTACACTGCACTGCGCACAAGACATATCACCCACTTGACATGCGTAACTTCAGTATGAGTATCCGCTCTCAGCATACTTCCTACGCATGCAATGGTGCTACCGCACCCTCCCTCACGCAGCCGCGCCCTAGAGCGCAAATCTTGCACGGAGCTCGTCATGAGGTGGTGTTGCGCCCAGTGTCATGTCATGATCTGGCAATCAGTCCTTTATGGCATGCCCACTGAATAGTGCTACCACACCCTCCCTCACGCAGCCGCGCCCTAGAGCGCAAATCTTGCACGGAGCTCGTCATGAAGTGGTGTCGCGCCCAGTGTCATTATCTGGCCGTCGCTGCATTACGACATGCCCACTGCATGGTGGTAGCTGCGACATTGTTTGCGCACCCACGCCCACGTGAACACCGCACACAACTACGCGTGTGCACCCGTTGGGGCTCTGCGCAACGAAGCAACCTGCAGCTTCAATGCCTTATCACGACCGTCATGTCCCCGCTGCCATGCCACACGCCGTACGCGGCCAGGCAGCCCAATAATTGATACGAGAAGCGAGTTGCATGGCAAAGGACACAGGCAGTGGTCCACGGTATGCACCCGTCAGGGCACGCAACCAAAAAACACCTCGGAGCATCATACGCTCACAGAAAGTACGGCCACCCCTCCCCTCCACACCGTCCCAAACAAGCGAGCCCTCTATATAGTACGCATCCCCAACAAGCTTGCCAAAAAAAAAAAAGAAAAAAAGGAAAAAAAAGCCTGACCGACTGCTTCCGCTTCTCTCTGCACCTGCAATAACGATGGGGTTTGCTACTCTCCACACCCACAAGGAAAAGCCTGTTCCTGGAGCGTCAGCCATTGGGCAAACACGCGGCCCTCACCGCGCCCCAATTTCTCTATGCATGCACTGCTGCGCGCTGCACCAAACATTGCAGGCTCGCGTGTGCGCGTTCACATGAAACGCCGGCTGACCTCTTCGGTCAGAGCCCCGGCGGGCGCGCGCGCGACGCCGATGTAGCCGTCCGGCCGGATCAGGAACGCGCACGGCTCCGTCACGCCGTAGCGCTCGCGCGCCTCGCCCAAGCTGTCCGTGCAGGCCAGCGCAACGGCGGGCGCGCGCCCGCCGCCCAGCTTGCCGTTCGCGGCGCCCTTGCCGGCACCGGGCTTGGCCGCGTGAGCCGACGCGCCATTGACGGCCTTTCCGGTCCCGCCGCCGCCGCCCACGGTGACCAGGCGCACGAGCGCACCCAGGCGCGCCTGCAGGGCGGCCGCCTCGGCCAGGACGGCGTCGCCCGGCTCGCCGAACGCGAGCAGCGTGTGGTGCGTGCCGCGCAGCAGGTCGTAGATGCGCACGGGCGCGCCGCCGGCGGCGGGCTGCAGCGCGGCGTCGGGCGCGCGCCAGCCGGCCGCGGGCGTCCCGGGCGCGCACTGGCTGGACAGCGCGCTGCGAGCGTAGTTGATTTGCAGCTGCACGGCGCGGCGCCCTGGCGTCAGCGCGTCAGCCAATGTCCCTGGGTCCCTCCAAGGGTCCCAAGATAGCTTTTGCAAGACATGACGCTTTTTGCTATCTGAGTGCTGGGTCGGTGCGCTGATTACGGTGGGTGCAAGAGACGCAGCCCAAACAAGGGACAGGCAGAGTGCAGGAGCCAGCGCAAGGGTTTGCCGCCGCAGCGAGGGCCCCGGAACATAGCGCACACCGCATCACTGCTGCCAGTGAGCTCGACGGGCATTGCCATCATACTGCCTGTAAACTACCAGGTCACCCAATTGCCTGGGCGCTCCGCGGACCAGGCCAAGCCGATCAGGCAGACGGGCGTAGTAAACAGCACCCCGAGCGCCACATGACGCCCGGGCGCGGGCTGCCGCGCGCGCGCGCGCGTGCCTGGCTGATGAAGCCAACCAGGCGGCGCTGCAACGGCTGGTATGCGAGCAGGTACACCAGGAGCTCCGTGAAGAAGGTCCTAACCCTAAACCCTAAACCCCGTTCAGTGGAGACGGCCGCGCGCCTGGCTGATGAAGCCGACCAGGCGGCGCTGCAGCGGCTGGTACGCGAGCATGTACACCAGGAGCTCCGGGAAGAACGTGCGCATCGCGGCGCCAAACCAGCTGCGCCCGGACATCATGCCGAACCAGGCGTCCGTGCGCCCGACCAGCTTGGCCGCGATGCGGCGGCGCTCCGTCTCGTACGTGTCCAGCACCCAGGCCGGCGCGGTGCCCTTGGTCACGGCCGCCAGCTTCCAGCCCAGGTTGAACACGTCCTGCGCACGGCGCCACGGGCAACAGTCGAGCCAATGGAGGCCACATGCACCCTGCAGTCGACATCATGGCATGCATCCCGGTTGAGCCGCCGCTCCGCCCGCGCCGGTGCCCGCATGGACGCACCTCTCTGACCGACCGCGTCAGCACCGTCCTCTGACCCTTTCAAGCCCTAAACCATATCCTACACCAGTTGATACACGCCGCTCAACCCGCGCCTGGCATTTCAGGGTGGACGAGCGGGCGCGCGCCTGGATGCCGGTGTTCATGCCCTGGCCGCCGACGGGGCTGTGCACGTGCGCGGCGTCGCCCGCCAGGAACGCGCGCCCCGACCGGAACGCCGACGCCGCGCGGTGGTGCAGCCGGTAGCGCGACAGGAAGCGGCTGGCCACCAGCTTGAACGGCAGGGGCGCCATGCGGCGCATGTAGCCGCAGAACTCCTCCTCGGTCAGCAGCCGCGACGTGGCCACCTCCTCCTGCGGCCGCGCTGCTCAGCGTCAGTTAGGGTCAGGCCAGGCAGGGCGCATGGCCTGGTCAGAGCCGGAGACCTGGCCAAAACCCGGGGTCGGGCTGGTCGCGTGCGCGTGGCTCGCGCCTGTCAAGCCAGCGCATGCCCAGCTTGGAGCGGTCGGGCCGACAAACGCAGACAGCCCCACGCGCACGAGGCCGCGCCCGACAAGGTCACGGAGCAAGCGCAGCTTGTCCACCTCTTGCCGCTGGAGACACTTTACCTTCATGCCCACGGTGTGCAGCCTGCGAGCAACCAGCCCGCGCGCACGCCTGCCGACAGCGACGCGCTCACCGGCGGCCGCCCCAGCCTGTCTGACCTAGCACGCACGGCCGGCCCCCGGGCGCGCCTTTGGCACGATCACGACAATGCGGAAGTTCTTCACGCCGGGTTCCGGGAAGGCCGCCTGCGGCAGCCGCCACCCAGTGAAAAAGGGGCGCGCAGCAGCGAGGGCCTGCCTTCGGAACACAAGCACATGTGCGGTTTTGACAGCAGTTGCAGCGCTTGCATGCGGAGCGCCGCGCTCCTGTGCCCCACTGCACCAAGATGATCTCTGTGACAAGGTGAGCACCACGATGCCGTGGCGGCTGGGCATGATGCACACGGTGCGCTCCGGCAGGTCCCAGTCCATGGTCACGTCGCCCACCATGCACTGCGCGCCGGCCACACTCAGGCCTCTTGGTTTGCAGTGCAAGCGCCTCTTTACCTCAAGTGCGCCCGAAGAGCAGGGCGCACTGCTCAAGCATAATTGTCTCCATCAGTGACACCGAGGGGCAAGCGGCCGGTGCTATGCGCAAGGCTCGTGGCGCAGCGCTGACCGGGTCAGCGCTTGCGTAATGCCACCATCCGGTTTTCGCCGGGAAGGACTCGGGGGGTTTCTGCCGAGAAGGAGGCGGCCGACGCTCATCAAAGCAGGGAACATGCACAAGCGCATTCTTGGTCGCATCACTGCCTGCGCCCTATCCCTCTCCACGTATGCAAAAGCTCGCATGTCCGTGCACGCAGCCCCTGATCCTCTCTTGAGCAACGAGCACAGAGCGGGGCCAGCTGGATAGGTACCCTACATCATACCCTAGCACATAGGGCAAGGGCGCGCACCAGCTCCGGGTAGGTGTCGCCGTCGAAGGAGATACCGGCGCCCTTGCGCACGGCGCTCTTGGTGCCGTCGCAGCCGACGATCCAGCGCGCGGTCAGCGTGCTCTCGGCGCCGTCGGCGCCGCGCAGGCGCGCCGTGACGCGCTCCTCATCCTGCCGCGGTGAGGCGCAAGAACGGTTGGCGGCGACGTCAGAGAGGCCAAGCTCCCCTGCGGGACAGGTGCTGCTTCCCAGAGACAGACCCTGTCCCCGGCTCACACACATGCAGAGGCACGCGACGAGCCTCTGCCACCGCGAACGGGGCAGCGCCTCGCATGTCTGGCCGGCAGCGCACTGCAGCAGCAGAGCCGCCGCAAGACAGCCGGGCCTGGCAGCCTGTCTAGTAGTACAGCAGCTAACCCGCGCGTCCGCGTGTGAGAACAGCGGCTTCGCTGCCGCGCCGCGCACTGCCGCCGAGCGCGCGCGGGCCCCCACTGCACCCCGACACAGGCGCCCGGCGGGCGCCCTGCGCTGCCGCAGGGCCCGCGCGCCTGCGTGTACGACAGCAGCTGGATGCCGCGCTGCGCGGCGCCGCCGAGCCCGGCCAGACGCTCGCGCAGGAGGCCCTCGGTCTCGGCCTGGGGCAGGCAGAGCAGCTTCGGGTAGGGCGTGTCCAGCGCGCGCAGCGCGGTCAGCGGCACGACGCCGCGCTTGCCGCGGCTAGTCACCAAGTTGAAGGCCTGGCGCGCGGCGCGGACAGCGCGATGGTCAGTGCGTGCATGACATGGCATTGACATCACTGTCACATGGCATTGTGACGATGTTTGGATATGTATTTAATGACATGATGATGACATACCATTATGTAAAAGCTGATGTAAATGCTGTAAATACTGCTTGCCATGCCGCCCTCTGCGGCGGCCCCAAAGCTGAAGGCAGGCTGCCTAGCGCCTGCGGCGCTGCCCCAGCTGCTCCCCGTCCTAACGACCGGCTTTGTCAAAAAATGCGAGAATGAGCGTGCAGTGCAGGAGCCGGGCCGCGTGCGGTGGCGCTCACACAGCGCACCATGCACGGGCTTACACGCGCAGCTCGGGTGGCACCCCGCCGCAAATCAGGGTTAGGGCCCCAGACGCGGCACACACCTCCACATACGTGCCCAGCTCCTGCGCCTTGGCGACCAGCCCGATCTGCTCGAACAGCTCCAGCGTGCGCGCATGGATGGCCAGCGCGCGCGAGTGGTCCAGCGGCGGCGTCTCGGCCTGGTCGATCAGGCGCACGCTGAGGCCAAAGCGCAGCAGCTCGCCCGCCAGGGTGAGCCCGGTCGGGCCGGCGCCCACCACCAGCACATCCACGTCCACCATTGTTGTGCGCGTCTGCGTGCGGACAGAGAGCCGCCTGTTATGCGCAGCAGCGAGGTTTCTGCAGGCTCCAAGTTGTGCCATCCACACCGTCATAATGTCCTGGTACATAGCAGTGGCACCACTTCTGAGGCAGCACTGCAAGCCAACGTAAAGCTCATGAAGCATGCGAGCTCAGTGGTGAGGTGTTATACTGTGCACTTTGCTGGTCAGACACTGCATGCTGCTGGCTATATATGAAGATGCAACTCTGAGGCAGGGCGCTGCCAATGCTTCACTGTGGAGAGTAGCACGAGAACAAGTTCCGTGCTGACACAGCCGCGTGCCACATCACTGCACAAGTGTAGCACGCTCTTCCAGCCACCACCTCATGCACACATGCGCAGCATGCCCTAGTGCCTGCCACTTCAAGTTGGCAGTTGGCAATGTGGCATGCAGTCTCAGTACTAAGCGTGGGGCGCACCAGGCTTGAGCAGCTGACTTATGCAGGGGCAGAAACAGGCCAAGCGTTGCAATTCAACAGGTGTCCTCGCTGATTACTGGGTGGCCTGGAGTGCTAGCGGTACGGATATCTGCTCTGCTTGGACTGTTACGTACGAGCGCTTGTACGTGTGTTTTACTCCTGCTGACCAACCTGGTCGAGCTGTTACGTACGAGCAGAGAGTGGATATAAAACCTGGGAAAAAACAGGGTCAGCGCTCTCGAGACGTGCTGGCGTCACCTCTGAACCTGTTGACAGAACCTGTCGCCTCTGTCCCGCTCTCTTCCCAGCCACTGCACACAGGTCAGGGCGCTGATGTCGGGCGCGCCACTGCTGGAAGTCCACGGCCTCAAGCGATCGTTTGGCGACCGGGCGATCATCCACGGCATCAGCTTCACAGTGCACGCGAGCGACATCCTCTTTGTGCGCGGAGCCAGCGGTGTGGGCAAGAGCCTCCTGCTGCGCGCGCTCGCTTACCTCGACCCCATCCAGGTGCACATTGTCCTTGCTCCCTACTCCTCTTCCTATCGTGCAAGGCCCGCACGTAGCGCTACCGAGGAAGACGCCTGGTTGCACTGGCCTGCTGGCCGCGACACAGTGTCATGCATGCAGCTGCGAGTCACTCTCAAGTCTACATCATTTTGTTCTGGCTGCGGCAGGGCGGCACGCTGCAGCTGAACGGCGTCACCCCGGAGCAGCTGGGCGTGCCCAAGTGGCGGACGCAGGTGCGCGCTGCCGGGGACGCGCCCCAGCGCTGCGTGCGCCTGCCTGCGAGCGCAGCGCAGGCTCTGACCGCAGCCGGGCGGGCCGCAGGTCACGTACGTGCCCCAGGCGCGCGTGCAGCCCAAGGGCACGCCGTCTGAGTTCTACTTTGCGGCACAGGCGCGCACCTGCACCACGCTCCCCCGCAACCCGCGCCCCCACTTGATGCACCACTTCGCCGCGAGCGTTGCTCTGCCGTGAGCACCGCTCTGCCGTATGTAGCCAACAGGCCCCGAGCTGGTCTGGCGGGCCGCCGGTGCTGGCCGCGAGAGCAACATGCTGTGCCGCGCGCCGCGCAGCAATTTGCGGCGCAGCGCGGGCGGCCGCGCGGGGACCTGCCGGCCCTCATCCACGAGCTGGGCCTCGAGCAGGGCGTGCTCAACCAGCCGTGGACCGAGCTGTCGGTGCGGGCGCGCGACGAGCGCAGTGTGACCGCAATGGCCCGCACAGGCCGGTTCACCTCGTGGCAGAGCTTGGTCATGCAGCTCCGGCCGTCTGCCCTGTTGGCTGGGGGCCTCAGAGCTTACTCGTGTAGCGCCAGCCATTCAGCCCTGTGGGCTGGGGGCCTTGGAGCTTGGTCGGTGCAGATCCGGCCGTCTGCCCTGTTGGCTGGGGGCCTGAGTTTGGGACCTCCCTGCTCACCTGCCCTGTGAGTAGGCCCCCAGGCGGCCCCAACTGCCCCCTTTCTCCCATGGCGGGTGGCACCTAGTGGGTCGCCGGCGCCTGCTGCCGCCCGGCGCCTGACCCCGGCGCCCGGCGCCAATGCCGGCGCCCGTCGCCCGACCCCGGCGCCCGGCGCCCGACCCCGGCGCCTGCTCGCGCGCGCGCAGGGCGGGCAGTCCCAGCGTGTGACGCTGGCCATCTGCATCGCGCTCAAGCCGGCGGTGCTGCTGCTGGACGAGCCGACCAGCGCGTTGGACTCCGAGTCCGCCGAGCGCGCCGAGCGCGTGCTCAAGGCCTGCGGCGCCGCGCTGGTGCGATCGCGGTCAGCAGCAGGGCCGGCCGGTCCTGTGCGCATGCTCTGTGTCTGGTCGGCCGCAGCTGTGCGGACTCTTGCTCATATTTCCGCCCTGGGAGCAAGGGACAGGTGCAGAGAAGGACGGTATGGGATTGCTTTGTTCAGCAACAGCCTCCTTTAGGGTAGGAGTAAGTGGGAGGCGTCGGTAATCGCGGCTGTCAAACTTCTTGGCGCGCTGACGCGCCCGGGGCTCAGCCGCGCGCTGAGGGCCTGCTCTGTGTCCGCCCTTACCTGCTATGCTGCGCGCGGGTGAGCGCTCAGGGCTCCTCTGACAACAAAGCCCTGTCTCTGCCTGAAACCCTGCCTCGCGCGCGCAGGTGTGGATCACGCACGACGACAGGCAGCCCCAGCGCGTGGGCGGCCGCATCCTCGCGCTGCCCCTTGGCACCACGGTACGCCTCCCGACGAGCACCACCGGGGCTGCTCCCTGCCGGCTGCCGCAGAGTCAGAATCTGCGCGGGTGTTGCTCCCTTGTCTCACCCATGCCGGTGTTCTGGCAACGCCACATGATTCAGAGCTGCGCTGGGGGGCTCAGCAAGGGAGCCCAAGGGACCGTGAGTGCGACAGACCTGCCAGAGAGCCCGGCATGACGCGCGCGGCTATTTCTATCCGTATCACTATCCCTATCCTATCCCTGTTTTTTCCCCAACCCTATCGTGAGGCGGCGCAGACGACGGTGGAGGCGGCGGCAGACAGCCGTGAGCCACCCAAGCTCGCAGACGACGCGGCGCCTGACGGCCCGATGGTGGGCGCGCTGACGGAGGTGGTCGTGCAGTGAGGCCGGCCGGGGTACGGTAGGGTAGCCTGCGCGGCCTCGCGGCCGACGCCCTGCGCGTGCGGCTGGCGGGCGCTGCAAGTCTGCCGGGAGTGACGTGCGTGCGGACGGGTTGGGCGGGGTGGGGCAGGCGTTGGGGTGAGGTGCTCGCGCCTCGCTCCTGCTAGGGTCCTCCTCGTGCGCTTGACAAGTAGGTGGATGCCATGGTGTGAGGAAGTGTCCCGCGCACAGCTAGAGCCCAGGAGCGCCGCGCGCCCGGTGGAAATCTGAGCAATGCCGAATGCTGCGCGTTGATGCATGGCTGCTAGTGGCTGCGCGTGAGGGCCATGAGCGAGTAAGAGCGCTGAAGCGCGAGTGAGCCTTCCGAACAAGCTGGGCAGCCCGCATACATGGACTGCCATGCGATTTTGCAAGGTGGCGCGCACGCCTGCGCGCGCGCGCCGCCGGCATCGTTAGGGCTGGGAGCAGGATTAGGGTTAGGGTTGAAGATCGACGAGCCGAGCGGCCTGCGCTTGGGCGTGGGCGCGCTGCTGGCCGCGGCGGCGCTGGCCGCGGTTCACGCGGCGCTGTCGGCTGCGCTGTCGCTGCCGTACCGGCCGCTCGCCGTCGCCGCGCTGCGGTACGCGCCCGGCGCTGACCAGCTTTCAGGGCTAGGTTGTGCGTGTCAGGTGCGAATGTTCTGTGCCAGTTGCCAGTGTGGCGGGCGAGCTGTGTTTGCGCGCGGCCAATGTATCGGGCGTCTGCTGCGGCTGTCTGTCTGGCGTGGCTGCCTGTCTGGTGTGAAGCGTGAGGGCGCCGGCGCAGGTGCCTGCTGCAGCTGGCGGCGCTGGGCGCGGCGCTCGCGCTGGTGCTGCATGCGCGCCTGTGGTGGCTGGCGCTGCTGTTCGGCGTGGGCATGACCGCCGTGGCCGCCGCCGAGACCGTGTCCCGGCCGGCCGCCTCGTATGAGGCACGCCGCCAGCCCTGTTGATGCGGAGTGTGTTGCTGAGCACGCTGAAGGCGCACAGAGCTGCCCAAGCGCGCGGCTGGCATGGCCTCAGTCAAGCTGCTGTCTTCCTTTACATTTACATGCATCGTGACCATTCCAGCAAAACGTGGGGCGTCCCCCACCCTCACCCTCTCGCCAGTTACATTAAGAGCTGCGCACGCATTAGCCCCTGATGCTCCTACTGCATGTCCCCAGGCTTTGTAAGCGCTCACGACGCGCCGGCGGCGCTCCGTGCGCAGGGCATGCTGCTGCATGTGCTGCTCGCGCTGGGCGGCAGCGCGGCGCTTGTGCTCGCATACGCGCTGGGCGTCGTGCTGCGCCCGGACCCGCTGTGGGCCGCGCGCTGGGCGCTGCCGCTGCTGGGCCTGCTGCTCGGCGGCGCGGTCGGCGGCGTGGCGGCCGGCCTGTCGGCGATCCTGGACGAGCTGGGCGCGGGTGCGCACCACTGGCTAGGGTAGGCGTACCCTACCCTAATGTAACCTGGTCAGGCGTGCTGCTGGGCGGCGCGGTCGGCGGCATGGCGGCCGGCCTGTCGGCGATCCTGGACGAGCTGGGTTCCGGTGCGCGCCGCTGACCGGCTGGGCGTGCAGCGAGCAGCGGCTCTGGGACGTTTGTTGCAGGCGTTACACGCATCTGCCGAGCGCTGGTCGCTGCTCGGTCCTGCTGCTGCGCGGCGCAGTCGGCCGCGTGGCGGCGGAACCGTCAGCTACGCCGGATGGGTCGGGCGCGAGTGCGGACTGTTTGTGAGTCAGGTGGTCAGCGCGAGCTATTGCTGGGAGTGAGTTTGCGCCAGCATAACTGCCGGCTGAAGCGCGGCGCGGGGCCGCCTTGGTGTGGTCCATGCATCATGGCCGTGCCTGGCTTGCGGCCTCGGAAGGACGCACGAGCGCCTGGCATGCGCTCAGCCCGTTCACGCTCAGAGGCGGGGAGACCGGCCGGTCCTGCAAGGCCTTGAAAGACAATCCTAGGAAGCGCCGGCCGCGCGTGCGGCAGGCAGCGCGAACATTGAGGCGCTGCTGGCGGTGGGCGCCAGCCGGCGCGAGGCGACCGCCGCGGCGGTGCAGCGCGCGCTGGCCGCCGCGTCCGCGCCAATGCTGTCGCGCATGGGCGCGTCGGGCCTGGTGGGTCCCGCGGCTGCCGCGAGCGGACCTTCACCTAGCTTCATCCGGATCAGGAGATAGGGGCGGGCGTGCACGGCATGATGCCGGGCGCTGCAGCAGTTTTAGGATTAGGGTCAAGTTGGCGTGCATTGTGCAGTGTACCCTTTGCTTGGCGCAGGCGGGCTCACTCGCTGGCACTGATGCGCGCATGCCCCACCCCGCGCGCACAGCAGCCCAGCTCTGTGCTGTCTGTGCGAGCACGCCGCGCGGGCGCACGCCGCATGCTGCGTGGAGAAGCGCTGCCATGCGTCAGGGGCAGCAGAGGTGCTGCTCCAGATGCGTGGTTGGCTCATCCTGGCTTCGCACCCCGGCGCAGGCCGCTCGTCCCCTTGCGCGCTGCTGCAAGCTGCGCGCCCCCCAAGCTCCTTGCCCCCGCAGGCGGCCATCCCGGCGCTGATGAGCGGCCAGATCATCGCCGGCGCGCACCCCGCGCAGGCGGCCGCGCTGCAGGCGGCCGCGCTGCTCTGCATGACGGCCTGCACGGCGCTCGCGGCAGCCGCCGCGGTCGCCGCCGCGATGGTCTCGGTCGTGGACGGCTCGCACCGCGTGCGCCCGGAGCGCCTGCACGCGCGCGGCGCGGCCGGCGCCGGCGTCGCCGGCTGGGGCCGCGCGCAGCTGCTGCGGGTGCGCCGGGCCTGCAGCATTCTTTCATGCTCATGCTCCGCGTCGCGCAGCCGCTCGAGCGGGCTCTGAGCTTGAGGCGTGGCGGGCGGTGCGGGCGCGCAGCTGCTGCGCGTGCGAGCCCGTTCGCTGTGAGCCGGCCGCAGCTGCACGCGCGGCTGGTCTTCGGCTTCAGAGCCTTGGACGTTGTCGTGCAGGGGCTGCCTGCGCCAGGACGGGACAGTCCGCTGCCGCACTTAATTGTTGTGGCGCCCCGTGTGCAGGGCGCGCAGGCGCTGGCGAAGCGCGCGCGGCGCGGCTGGCAGCGCCTGCAGCTGGCGCACCGGCAGCGCGCGTTCTTTGCACAGCGCCGCGGCGGGGCGGCGCGCGGGGTTGCGGGGGCGGGGCGCGGCGGGGGCTGGCTCGCGTGCGTGCCGCTGTGGCGGCGCCTCTTCGGCGGCAGCCCGGTGCGGGCCTATCTGCCCCGGCGCGGTGCCGAGTGCTGGGCATGCAGGGTGTAAAGAATTCCCAATCTACCGATGCAGCACGGTGCTCCTCAACATGATTAGGTGACTCCAATGGTGCAGGATTGCTCCCCTCACAATGTCACAAGTGTGCACCATATCGCATACAATACTAACTGAGTGGCGCACCCGCAGCGCTCGCCCGGCGCCGATGACGACATCGACGAGCGCGCGTCGGTGGCCAGCCGCCTGCGCGACGTGCTGTACCCCAGCGCCAACCCTAACCTGTCACCCGGCGGGCTCACGCGCGACGGCGACGACGAGAGCGTGCGCAGCGGCGCGCTGTCCGACGACGCGCTCGCGTACGGCGGCGGCGGCCGCTCCGCCGCGGCGCCGCTGCTGCCTGACAGGTAGGCGTCAGGCCTTGGCCGCCGCCGCTGGGCGCTCGCTTGTGCCGCCGGCGGATGCCCGGCTGCAGCGCACCCGCCGCCAGGCGGGTAGGGATGCGGGCTGGGCCGCCCCGTGGCTGTGCTGCCGCCCATGGCGTCGGGAGCAGACGGCTGCTGCGAAGCGCTGCAGGGGCGGGGTCTGCCGCTGCTGGGGTGCAGGAAGCGCTGCAGAGGGGCCTGCCGCTGCGGCGGCGCCTTCTGCCGCCGCCACAGGCGCTGCCCGGCGCTTGGCAGTGACGCTCGGCGCGCTCTTGCGCGCGCTCTGACGCGCTGCGGCTGCTGGTGAGCGGGGCTGGTTTGCTTGGTGCGACGAGAACGGCGGTGCGGGTCCTGCCGGCGCAGTCAGCCTGCAATGCATGCGGGCTCCGTGCCAGCATGGCAGCGTCGCTGCCAGTAGGGCGCAGCCGCGCCCCGCTGGGCGCGGCCCGCCGCGTGCCCGCTGCGCCCCCGAGGACCGGCCAACTGCCGTGGCTCCGCCGTAACTCTGAGCCGGGGGCGCACTGTGCTGCGCTGCCTCACGGTGCTCAAGGCGCGCGTGCGGCGGCCAAGCACGGCTGTTGGGCTGCCAGACACCGCCCGCGGGCGAAGGGCGCGCGGCGGCTGGCATGGGGCTCCAGTCGGCCATGCTGTCACAGCACCCTGCCAGGGCTCTGCTGCACCTCGGCACTGCTGGTGTGAGCGCCCAAGTGAGAACAACACGCATGTTGATCTTGCGTGCGGCTGGTGCGCTTGCTTTCAGGCTGGGCGCGTAGGCTCAAATGATAATACAGGCACGGTTCCACAAAACGCGTTTGCAGCAGCGGACGCATGCGCCTGTGTGCATGAGTGTGCAGGCACCATGTCTGGCCTCGTACAGCAATGCAGAGAGTCCAGAGATCGAGCCGGGCCTGTCAGGCATTTTGCAAAAGCACCCATGACGGTTGCGCCGACCCATGTTCATGCATGTGCACAGATCGTGGCAATGGAGTGCTCTAGACAGGAAAAAGCAGCAGCCTAATGCGCACATTCAAGGAGTTAGCAATCTGCTTTTTGTAGTCATCCCTGGGTCTCTGCTGCACCGCCTTGCAGGAGCAGAGAGGGCACAGCGCAGCCAGGTGCCACAGGTGCTTACAAACACATCAGCACCATCAAATGAGCCAAGAAAGTCATCTCACAAAGCTATCAGCTGTCCGCATTGGCGGGCACACTCCGTCCTTGCCTAAGCAATTAGCACACCTGAATAATTGATAACGAGTTATGCTGTCATTCCCATATACTTCCCATATACTTTGTCAACACCCGCAGGGTGTGTCACGGGCACCTGTGCCGCGCATGTAGTCCTGCAAGGCTCTGCAGGAAATGAACTGGCCACTGTGGTGCCCCACCCACCCTCCTGCGTTTGCAGCGGAGTTTCTTGCTCAGATGCAAACCTTAGGCAATCTGAGTGACTTCAGGAGCAAGGCTAAAGCCCGTAGCTTCCCGCATGCAGCACCTGCAGCGCACCGCCAGGCGTCTTTATAAGCTCACGTGGCACTGGGCCTAGGCGCAGGCGAATCAGCCTAAGCGACCAGCCCCTTGTGCATCTCCGGAACAGCAGCCCCGCGCTGCAGCAAGCCTTGTGCTGTAAGGTCTCGCGCATGCGCGGGCGCCAGAGCGAAACGCCAGCTCCACCAAGCGGCCTACCCCCTGCACCGTACAGCGGCGGGCGCCCACTGTGCTTCCTCAGCAGAGACGCCTGAGCATCGCTCAGCAGCACGCGCTCTTTATGCATGCCGGCGGGTACACACTCTGCAAAAAGAGACACATTGCGGGGCTGCAAGGCACACCCTCGCTCCAAAACAACAATTCTGAGAAGCTGCGCGGGGCAGGCATGCAGCAGCCAGTCCGGGCAGCACAGCTGCTGAGCTGCCCCGCGGTGTGCCCAGTCGGGCAGCCCAGCGTCTGCTCAGCCTGCCGCATGCGGCCAAGCGCACGCAGCTGCCCGACCTGACAGGCTGAATGCGATTCGTACGCGGCGTATAGGTTCAGGGCCTGACAGGCTACACGCGATTGAACGCTATGTATAGGTTTAGGGCCTGACAGGCTACACGCAATCGCACGCGGCGTTCTATACTGCTGTTCGAGGAGCCTGCATGCAGACAGCCTTGCGGCGCCGGCACAGCAGACCTGGACCATGCGCAAGTTCTGGCGCCTCCAGCCGCACGAGCGCCGGGACAGCCGAGCGTGCTGCGCAGGATGAGCGCGGCAGGGCCGCTGGCACCTGGTGACACGGGCTCACGTGCCAAGGCGCGCCCCTCGCCGAGCCCTGCCCGCGCCAGACAAACGCTGCCCGGGCTGGGTGTGCTGACGCGCGCTCGCGCGCTGCTGCGCCAGGCTGGGAGCCTCCAGGGCACTCTGCCCCGCCGGGCCCCGCGGCGGCGGCCGGAGTGGCCTGGCCACGGCGGGCAGCGCAGGCGCGCCGCCGGCCGCAGCACAGGCCTCCGGGGCCGCGCCTGATCAGGCTGCGCGCGCGTCGGCGCAGCCGGCCTGTCCCGGCTCGGCGGGCTCCGGCGCTGCGCCCGCGCTCGCCAGCGGCCTGGCGGCGCCGGGCGCGGGTGCGCTGCCTGCGCCAGAGCACCCGCTCAGATGGCAGATGGCACCCGCGCAGATGGCGCAGGGGGTTGCGCCCCACCGGCCCTTGCTGTCTGTCACCAGCGACCAAGCGAACATCCGTCGCCCAGGCAGCGTCTCCGCAGCCAGACACGCCCCAAGCCAGCAGCCGCTGCGGCGCCGCATCGGCCCCCGCCAAGCTCCACCCTTACCCAACCTCACCCCCCCCCCGTCCCGTCCCTGAATAGCAGGGCTGCGGCGACTGGGCGCCCAGCCTTGTTTACACGCACGAGTCCTGCAGGCAACAAAGCGCCCAGGGGTCATATAGCCCTAACCCTATACCCTGCAGCGGCAGCGCCGCACCGACTGTGGCCTTGCTGGACTCGACGGCCTCGACCGCGGCCGCGCGCGCGGCCTGCGTGCGCAGGACATCCACGAGGCCGTACGACTCGTACGAGCGCAGCTTGTCGACCATCGCCGCGGGCAGCAGGTCGCGCAGCCGGTCGACCGCGTCGCTGACCTCCTGGTTCAGCGCGGCCGGCGCGGTGGCCGCGCCGCGCGCCGCGCTGCGCGCGCGCCCCAAGGGTTCACAGTAGGGCAGGTAACCCTGGACGTTTTTCTCACCTGCCGCGCGGCTTGCGCACGGACGCCAGCGCGCCCCGCGCTGAGCCAGCCGCGCGCGTCGCGCTGTGGGCGCGTCCGCGCCAGCCCCAGGGTGTCAGCGACCTCGGCGCAAACACGCCGACGCCAGGGCCGCAGGCCAAGCCGCAGGTGGCCGCTGGCAGCACAGGCAGTGGCTCAGAGGCGTGCTGCCCCTGTACAGAAGCCTGGCGGAGGTGCCCCAGTGCCCGCGCACGCCGCCAGACGCCCCTCACGCACCCACGCCCGCCACACGCCAGGCCGACCTCATTGCTCTTTTGGCGCGTCCCACACAGAGTTATGCCACGAGCCGGATGGTGGACCGCGCAGGCCCCGCTGGCTGTTGAGGTCGTACGCAGGGCAGGCGTGGGGCACACTGGCCGCCAGACGACCCCGTCGGCGCGCACAGGCCGGACAGCAGCGTGCTGAGCTCGCCTTCCGAGCTGAGCTCCTCCGTGATCTCGCGGTACAGCAGCAGCTCGCGCTCGTTCAGCGACGGCACCTGCGCGCGCGCTCGGCGAGGGCGTCTCTGGTATTGTCATTGCAGGTTGGTCTAGCAGTTCTGTAATATGGTGTCTTTGGTAGTCTAATCATGAGATTTTTAGGCAGCTCACGTTTTCCTACGAGGTCTTGATTGTGTCAGTGGCGACGCCCTGCACGCCGCGCGAAGCAGGCAGGCAGCGCAGCCTGCGCGTGTGAGAGCGCGAGAACGGCAGGATGGTGGCGCGCGCGGCGCGTCGCAACCCCGCACGCGCGGGCGGCGCGCCTGCGACAGGTCCGGGACGTGGGCCAGCCTGTGCGCGCGCGCGCGCGCGGCGGCGCTCGCCTCGTCGCCGGGCCCCGCGCCGCCCGCGCCCGGCGGCGC
>JAABUV010003378.1_pt1 | contig 20394 bp, 17 predicted proteins | sample 5559971 | NCBI WGS metagenome assembly JAABUV01 (sample SAMN10711881, study PRJNA513362) | rock metagenome | isolation source: Antarctica rocks | place: Antarctica: Victoria Land, Knobhead nord | collected 2015-12-19
GAAAGTCAGGGTTGAATAGTGCTTGATCTTTAGAGGTAGCTATAACTGAATATTAAGAATACAGAAGAAGATTGATACAAGAGCTTCTATTTATGTAATGTTCAGAGACTGCGCTAGGCTCGAAAGAAATGTGTTTGTGACACGAAAAGAATGTGATGTAGATGAACAAGATGTTGATGAAAGAAAAGAATGTTGAGAAAGAAAAAGAGTGTTAAGTCATATCTGAGTCATATCTGAGTCATATCTGACTAGCTCGCTGATTAGTTCTAATCATTACGCAGAGAACTCGCTAGCGTTCACTGCGAATTGATTAGAACTTCAGCCTTGTTCAGTCTTGATACGCTCGTAACACTATTCTTCATTTAGTCTTCGCCTGATTTCATTCTAATCAAGTCTAGCAAGAATCTGATTTAAAAATGATGTCATTGAAACTCTGCATCATATGTGTAAGACGTCAACTCAATTGAATCTAGCACAGAGCTGAGAAACATACATATAAGAATTGAGTTTCTTTCTGTAGATACTTTTCTTTCTTAACATTTATTTATTAGTTAAATGACATCTTTATGACTCGCTTTAGATCGATCTTTAACAGTAGATAAATACTAATCAACTACTCTGCTATCAACATGTAAATGATATGAAATAATCTACTTCTATTCAGAAAATTCGCAAGAAATTCTTCGAATTACTTTCATCAAAACATACATTCAAATTTACTTAAATTTATCAAATCATTCATCTTTACAACAAATCTATTTATTTATCTATCTTTCTCACAATGACACGCGACTTTGAATCAGTTGAATCATGAACAGCTCATCTGCTTAGAAGCATTGCTAGCAGACGTGTTTTCATTATTTCTTTCAATGTTTCAGCTGAATCTCAGAATGTCACTATCTCATGAAACATCAACATGAGTCAACAACTTCGTCAATGAGCTCATGATCAGTTGAACAAGATCATCAAGATGTTGATCGAGCTAAAAGATCAACGAAACATGACTTTGAAACTGAATGAGCAGTGAATCAATTTACAAGTTGAGCATATCAAGAGATTGAATGAGTTAAAAGTCAATCAAACGACAATAAACATTCAGAAAAAAACTATTGCTCAACTACGAGCGAAAGTATTAAGTCTCAAAAAGAAGCTCAAAGAAGCAAAGCATTCTGTCGTCAATGATCTTCTTTCTCGTCAACTCACTGAGCTCACTGAGTCTCAAACTATTTTAAAACAACAAGATATCAAGTCACGAGCTTCTATCAAGAATCTTTCTTGACGAAAGTCATTCACTTTACTCAACAGCAATCATCACAAGTTCTACAAGTTTTTGAATTCATTTATCTTCATTGATGAAAATGTTGAATCAACATGAAACAGCTGAAGAATCAAGATTGATGACAAGCTTGAAGTAAATGCAAATCACTTTCATACTGAAAATATCTGTATTGTTTATGTGATATCTAGACTAGAAGATGATGCAGCAAAACAAATCTTCGCTCAACATCATCATAATGCATCTCACTCATACATTTCAATCTATGAGCTATTTGAGTATCTGAAGTCAATTTACGATGATCAGAATAAGAATTGAAAGTGTTGTCATAAGTACAACGCTCTGAGACAGTTGAACAAGTCTTTCAACATCTTCTACTTTGAATTCATGAAGTTATTCAGCTATCTAGACTACGAGAATTGCACATTGATGAACAATCTTCAGAATAAAATCAACATTCGCTTGCAAGATGCTTTATCAATTTGCTCGAAAGATTTTATCACTTTACATTGTCTCAAGAGCTTTCTTCAAAGTATGAATAATAGACAGTGAGTCAATTATCAGCTTCGAAGCGAACGTTGCATGATCATCATCAAAGTCATCATTGCATCTGAAAAGTGCATTACTTCTCTGTCAGCAGTGACGACTTCGATAATTGAATATGTCAAGTTGACTATCTTTTCTACATCTGAATCAGTCAGATCATTTATCGTTTGCTACATCTGCAAGATTTCAGATCACTTATTCAAGAACTGTTCTCAAAACAAGATCAATACTTCAGCATCTTGTGTCTTCATCTTTCGCCTATATGAAATCATCATTTCGAAGAATAAAAAGAATAAGAAAATGACTTTCTTCTTCAAGAATAGTGAGACAAAAAACTAGAGACTTTCATCAAAGATGCAATGAAAGACGTGTTAATTTCTTCAATGATGAGCATGTCAGACGATTTTTTTGCTTCTGAATCTTTGACTATTGAATGTGTACTATCTAGCAATGAAATTAGTTACTCATTGAAGTCATTAATTGACATTGAAGCTGCTGACTATTCATTTATTGATGAAGTGATTACGCAGATTGTTTATGATCAGTTGCAAATTGAATCTCTGACTTCAATCAAAGCGAAGTCAATACGAGAATTCAATGATCATTATGCAAAAAAACTCATTACTCATGTCATCTATTTGAATCTGACTGTTCAGAATCATACGATTGAAATTGCTTCTATGTTGATCACTCAATTAGATCAACATCAAATGATTCTTGAAAAAACATGAATGAATAAAACTGATCTAGTAATAAATATGCAAATCAATTCTCTTCAATTTTCAAATTTCATTTCTAGTCAGAAACTGATTGTTTTACTCTCAAGTCATAAAACAATCATGAAACAGAAAAGCTTGACTTCTACTCATATACTAAGAAGATCATTCACTTTCGTTATCTTTCAACTCAGTCAGAAATCATCTTCTTTTGATCAGTTAAAAGAAAAGTTCGTTAAATTGATTAAACAGTCAAAATCGCTTGAAGCAGTTTCGTTTAACGTCAATTCTAAATCGACGTTCAGTCTGAAATCAGCTTTCAATTCAATCAACATATCAATGATAAAGACAGTCGTTTATAAAATGTTAGTCAAATGATCAGACGTCAAGATCTTTGCTATTATCATCTTGAAAATTGATCAACTCATAACTACAGCTGAGAATAAGCTTGAAGAAGTGAATCTACATGAGCTTTCACACGTCGAGATTCTCAAGCAAGTCAAGATTAAACTTTTCTCTGAATATCATGACTATCTAGACGTCTTCGATCGAGCAATAATCAATCAGCTATCATCTCATCATATCTATGATCACAAGATTGAGTTGATTGACAAGAGAATGCTTTTGCGAAGCAGATTATATCAGATGTTTGATCACAAGCTTCAGAAGATAAAGAAGTATCTGATCAAACATCTGAACAAAGAGTTCATTTTCTTCAGTTTTGCATTATACATCTCGCTCATCTTGTTCATCAAAAAGAAAGACGATAGTCTGCGTTTCTGCATCAATTACAAAAAGCTTAATGCTTTGATCAAATGAAATCACTATTCTTTGTCATTAATAGACGAGACTTTCGCTCATATACAAGAAAGCAAATATCTGACTCGATTGAACATCATTGTCACGTTCAATAAACTGCAAATGCATTCAGATAGCGAAGATTTGACTATCTTTATCATCTTCTTCAACTCATACAAATATCATGTAATGCTCTTTGAATTAATCAACGAATCGACATTCTATTAACACTATATGAACGACGTGCTGTTTAAATATTTTCATCAGTTTTGTCAGATTTATCTAGATGACATTATCATTTACAGCAAGATCTTGAAGAAACACAAGCGACATGTACAATTAATCTTGAATAGACTACAAGAAGCTGATCTACAGATAGACATCAATAAATGCAAGTTTCATGTTCAGAAAACTATCTTTTTAGAACTTTTGATGTCAATCGAGAAACTTAAAATGAATTCACGAAAGATACAAGCAGTAGTAAATTAATCTACTCTCAATAATCTTACTCAGATTCAGTTATTCATTTACTTCTGCAACTTTTATCAACGCTTTATTAAGAACTTTTCGAAGATTGTTCATTCAATGATTCAACTCATTCAAAAAAAGATCATATTTGAATGAAACAAAGTCTGTCAAACTGCATTTGATCACATGAAGAAACATATGACTGAGACTTCTATACTTCGTCATTTTGATCAGATTCGCGATTTCATTCTTGAAATTGACTCATTCAACTACGTCAATGATGAAGTTCTGTCTTAATATGATGATGAAGATGTTCTACATTTAATTGTCTTCTATAGCAAGAACATGTCTTCTGCTGAATGCAACTACAAGATATACAATAAGAAACTGCTGATCATAATTCGAGCTTTTAAACACTGACGACTTGAACTGAAGCTGATGAACATTTCTATCAAGATGTTCATTGATCATCAAGCGCTCATCTCATTAATGAAAGACAAGAAGCTGAGTCAATGACAGATGCATTGAGTTCAGAAGTTAGCTGACTTCAACTTCAAGATAATGTATCAATCTGACAAACAGAACATTAAGATCAATGCATTAACTCGTTAAGCTGACTTCGTGTCTAGAGATGTTAACGATGAAAGCATTTAATATCAAAGAACTACTATTCTGACATTGAATTGAATGAAGATCGTTGATTTAAAGAAGAATAATGATTAATCAATTTATAGACAAGTTCTTGATGTAAATAAAATCAACGAGAATTGTACACTACTTCGCGAAGCAATAGCAAGAGACGAAGCACAATATGAAGATATCAAATTGAAGAATTGTTGAACTCAGAATGAAATCTTGTTTCATGATAGTCAGCTATGAGTTTCGTTCAATGAACTTCTACAAATGAATCTGATTCATGAAGTACATGATCAGTCGTTGATTGATCATTCTGAAATTCTTAGAACAGTGAAGATCATAAAGCGAAATTACTATTGATCTTCTATGCGAAAAACGATAGATCAATATATTTAAAACTGCTACGTATGTCAACGTTCAAAGACATCAAGAAATAAATCAAATGACTTGTTTCAATCTCTATCTATATCTGAACAGCGATGATAAAACATAGTCATGAACTTCATTATTGATTTATCTGATTCGTACAATTACAACGTTATTCTGACTGTCATCTGCAGATTGTTGAAAGAAAGATATTATATTTCTTGCATCATTGATAATAAAGATGTCACAGTCGAAAAGACAGCTGAAATGTTGCTTCAATGAGTATATTGAACTCATGATTTATCAAACTTCATTGTATTTGATCGAGATTCTCAGTTCATCTTCATTCTTTGAAAGTTTCTTTGCAAACGACTGAGCATTTCTCTTCAATTGTTCATCGTCTATCACTTTCAGATTGACGATCAAAGCGAACGAGTCAATTAGAATGTTGAGCGATATCTTCGTTTCTTCTGTTTATACATGCAGAATGACTGATTCAAGTGACTATTCATGATTAAGTTTGTTGACAATAATGTTTTATCTTCAGTCATCTCATTGATTTTCTTCTTCATGAACAAAAGCTTTCACTCTCGTATGAGCTTTGACTCTGACATCATCAAGTATGAAAGCACTCGCGAACGTCTGCAGATTGCTTAAGTCGAAAATATATTCAATCACATGAATAAAACATTGATCTTCGCTCGCGAAGCTCTGATCAAAACATGAGAGCAAATGATGAATCAAACTAACAAGCATAAAAAGAAGATCAATTATGAAATTGAATCAAAGATGTTTCTGAATGAATGAAACATTGTTACAGCGAGATCTTTCAAAAAATTGAATGACAAAATGCTTGATTCATTTCAGATCATTGACTCTGTTGACTCATTTTATAAGTTAAAACTATCAAAGACTATGCATATACATGATGTATTTCATTCAGAGCTTTTTCATTCTGTCGTTAATGATTCTCTGTCTGATCAGAAGAATGAATTCTTGAGATCAATAATGATAAACGATGAAGAAGAATGAGAAATTAACAATATATTGAACTTTCAATAATATCAAAGATGACTTCAATATTGAGTCAAATGAAAGAGCTATGACAATGATCTCAACTGATATAACGCTGACAACGATGAATTTATGAACGCTCAAGAAATGATTGATGACTTTCATATCAAATATTCAAGAAAAGCGCACTAAGAAATAACATTCATGCAAACATGAATAGTCAAAAGAAAAGAATAATGTTACGATTCTAGCCTTCATCTATTCTTCATCTAGTCTTCGCCTGATTTCATTCTAATCAAGTTTAGCAAAAATCTGATCTAAAGATGATGTCATTGAGACTCTGCATCATATGTGTAAGACATCAACTCAATCAAGCTTAGCATTGAACTGAGAAACATACATATAAGAATTGAGTTTCTTTCTGTAGATACTTTTCTTTCTTAGCATTTATTTATTAGTTAAATGACATCTTTATGACTCACTTTAGATTGATTTTTAACATCAAGCTTGAAACATAAAATTCTTGAGCAAAGACTTAAAAGACTTGAAGTTTAAACATGAGTTTTGATTTGAATTGATCAAGAAGAATGATGTTAGAATGATTAATAATGATGCATTATTAACGATGAATTTGACTTCAGAAAGTTACTTAGCTCAATCATTCTGCATGTAGTTGACGAAGACTTAAAGATAATGCTTCATGACAACATTGATTTTCTTGATTTGATCATCAATTTCAAAGTGATACGTCGTTGATAACTTAACATTTATCTTCAGCATTTTACACATATGCTTTCAAACATTGAAGATGAATTGTGTGTCTCAATTCAACATGAAGAACTTGAGTAAATCATGATGTTTTCAAACATGAGCATAAAAGTAATTGATAGTTTCTTTAACTTTCATAAAAGTGATGAGAACTAAATGTTTCATTTTAATAAGATGATCAACAAAGACTAGAACATATTTATATGTGATATTCATGAAGATATTGAGTCATAAAGAATTTACATAGTTCATGAAGATATCACATCAACAACGTTCAAGAATTGAAAGAGAACACAATTATTCTTAAGTTCATTGTTTAAAAAGCTTGAAGTGTGTGCATACGTGACAGTTTCATATAAAGCATTAAACATACTTATAAATGTTTGATCATCAGTAAACTCAACTGATCAGTTCATAACTTTTTGCTCTTTCTGAGTGATCATCAATGACATTATCATGAGTAAGCTGAATGATATGAAAACATAGTTTATCTGAGTTGAGCATGTACTTTCTTTCTTGAAAGTACAAATGATTCTCGTGTTCTTCACACTTAATTAGAGAAATCTTGTTGTGATGTTGTGCTTCATTGCAAAGTACTTTAATTATTTGAGCTGCAAATTTGTCATTAATTTCAATTTGCTTTCACAATGTCTGAGTGAGAATGTCAGCAGAATCTTCATCAAGATTCAGAGTGTCTTGATCTAGCTGAAACTTGATGTTTTCAATGTTGAATTCTTCAATTTCTAGATTCATGAAGACTAAAATTTATGAAGATGCTGAAATAACTGAAAACAGATGTAACTGAACTGAATCTAGAATGATGATTTGTGACTGAAACTTCATGATTTTGATGTTGAAAATGTCAAAGATGAGATTTTTAACAATATCAAAGTTTAAAACATGAATTTTCAGAATTGTCTGATGTTAATATTGATGTTAAGAATTAAATGTATTCTTCTCTTTAAAAAGATCTTCTGAGCGATGTATTAAAGCATTCAACTTATCATTGATCTTGTCAAGATGATAAGCGATGCAATAGTTAAATCTAGATAGAAATTCACTTCAATGAACTTAATGACAACTCAACTACTTAATTGACATGAAATACTTAAGATTTTTATGATTCATGATCATCTTAACAGAGTAAATAAAGTCTTTAAGCTTCAATTATCATTTCTTGAAAGTACAAACAATGATCATGAATTCTTTATCGTAGATCTCATAGTTATACTCAACTGAGTTATGCTTCTTTGAAAAGTAAGTGACTGAATGAAGAATCTCATTCTCATCATATTGAAAGAGAATGTTTTTGAATACATAGTTTAAAGCATTGATTTCTATCACAATCTTATGATCTGAATTATAATGATGAAAAATAATTTTAAAAGTGAAGACTTTCTTAAAAATGTTGAATACAATCTGACATTTCTGAAATCAGACAAAGAGTACATCTTTTCTGATGAGATGAGTGAGCGAGATAGCTATTCTACTATAGTCATAAATGAATCTTTTATAAAAGTTCATGAAATCTAGAAAACTTTAAACGTCTTTAACGTTAATTAGAATGAATCAATTGACAATGATGTTTATTTTAAAAGAATTCATCTTAATCTCTTCAATGATGATTATTAATTCTAGATATGAAACTTAAGTGACGTGAAACTTACATTTGATTATATTCATCTGAAGATTTGCTTCTTGCAGCTTTCATAAAATGAGCTTGACATGAATCTTGTGCTTAAGTTCATTGTCAAAATAAATCAAGATGTCATTCAAATAAGCTGTATAAAACTTATTTAAATATTTGCAAAGAGTATTGTTGATGTACTTCTGAAACAAGACAAACTTATTACATAAATTAAAGAGCATGACTAAATACTTGAATAATTCAAATTGAGTATGAAAAATGATGAAAGCTTCATCTTCTTCTTTGATTTGAAGTCAATTGAAAGCAAAGATAATATTCAGCTTGATAAAGATTTTAGCTCAATTTAAATGATTCAGCATTTCTGAGATCAGAGACAGAGAATATCAATTCTTGACTGTGATAATGTTCAGATCTTGATAGTTTACACAGAAGCAAAGTTCTTCTTCAAGTTTCTTGATGAAGAGAACAGAGATAATCGTTTAAAAGTAACTGACTTGAATGAAATCTTTGCTCAGATTCTCATTCAAATAACGATGAAGTTCTAGAATTTCATCATGATTCATGTTGTACAAAGTGAAGACTGAGAATTGAGCATCTTCTTTAAGATGTATAACATGATCATGAACTTAATGCAAAGACAAGATATTGATGTTCTTTTTAAAAAAGACATTTAGAAACTTGAAATATTTGAACGATAAAATTGTGACTGAATCAACGTTCGTACTTTATTAATAAACTTCAAGATCTTCTTGTGTCATGAATGCAATTAAATGAAATTTCTTTTTCATTTGATGAAGATTCAGACGATGATTCTTATCATATATACTATCTTAAAAGCAAAATGAGAACTGAGCAAGAATTAAACTGTTCTTTGAATGAACAGTTAAAGTTGCATGATGCGATTTTAACTCATCAGAGTCTAGACTAAAAGACGAGATTGATTCAAAATTCAAGAAAACATCAATTTTCTTTAGAATGATGTTAAACACTTCAATATCTTTGACATGAGCAGCATGATCAAAGCTTCAAACTTTCAACTTAACTATGTCAAGTTGTATAAAAAATCGATTGAATTGATCTGCTTAAGAAATAACAGAAGTTTTAAAGAAGAAAGAATTTTAACACTTGATTTTTAATAAGTATTTTTTTTAAATGATTTGAAGAATACAACTAGAAACTTCTTGTTTCAGATGAAAAACAAGATTGAACAAGATTTATTTCTTGTGAACGAGCTGAGTATTAATTGACTTCTTGTGAGCGAACGAAAAGTTATATTGCTTCTTATGAGCAGATAAAAAACTGAGTTGCTTTTTACAAGCAAATTGAAAATTGAATTGCTTCTTGTGAGTAAACTGAAAACTGAATTGCTTCTTTTAAGTGAATAAAAGACTGAGTTGCTTCTTGCAAGCAAACTGAAAACTGAGTTACTTCTTTTGAATGAATGAGAAACTAAATTACTTCTTGCAAGCAAACTGAGTGCTGAATTACTTCTTGTGAGTAATTTATAAATTGAATTACTTCTTGTAAGTGATTCGTGAACTGAGTTACTTCTTGTGAGTGAATTGAGACTGAGACTGAGAAAAAGTTACTTTGTTAACTTTGAATGAGAAATTTTCTTCTTGTTGATTAAGATCATAGATCTTGATAAGAAATGAGTAACAATGATTAAAACAGAAGAAGAAAGATAAAATGAGAACATTGTGCTCAAAATTGATATCAATAACGTGATGATGAAGTCATGATAAATTCATGATGATGAAATATTGATTTAATTCAATGATATAAAAGAATAGTCTTTTGATGTATTTATTGAGAATCATTATGATTTCAATGACATAAGTAATGTCATTGATTAAAGCGACTTGATCATCAAATTCTTAAAGTCTGCAAGAGTGAATTAATTGATGCAAGAAAAGATGATGTTGTTATGCAAAGAATTTATTCATAAAGACATAAGTGAAGACTTCATTATCAATCAGAGTGAGAGTGAGAACTCTAGATTGAGCTTGATGTAAAATACAGAATACTATCATGTGATTATTTTTGAATGTCAAATTGAATTTAAAGAGTTTCAAGACAGATTTGATAGAAAACTTTTTATATGATTGAAGTGAAAGTGAGAAGATTGAGACTAGTAGACAAGATGATATGTATACAAATCTCTGAGCATGACTTAGCTTAGAAACTAGACTTTTTTCACAGACAGCGAAACTTCTTCATTTATATTAATGACATCACTGTCATAAATGTTCATGATATGCAGAGTGAAAAGCTTCTTATTTGAGCATTTTTTAGTGATTTTGCTTGAATGTTGCAATTTGCAGTAGTAATACAACTTTCACTTGTTGCAGATTTTCTTGACTTTAAAAATGATCAGAGTTTTATCTTGAATGATGATAATGATGAAGCTTAAATTCATTGACTTATTGAAAGATGAAAGAAAAAAAGATGAAGATATTGTTGAAATGACAGTCACAAAAATGATGATCTTTGAATTCAAAGAATTACTAGTCAATGCAAAGATGTTCTTGACTTTGATGAATGAAACAATAATGAAGATGAAATGAGATTAATGATGCTTAAGCTGCTGAAACTCTTCATTGATGTTAGAGAATGCTTGAACTCATTAATGAAAGATGAATGATTAAGTTTCATCAAGATTTCATCAGAAGAGAATGATGACTTGAGTGAAATAATTGACATTGCACTTTAAACAGTCAATCAATAAAAAATCTTTCATCAAAGAATGTTCTTTCTTTTGATAAAAGAGATTGTAATAGTCAAAAAAGTTATTCATGTCTTGCTTCAAAGTTTCGCGAAGATATAAACAAGCATCTTCTGTCTTGAAAAAATTGTTGCAATAATGATGTAACTTATGTCATCAATCTGCAAAGATGAAAATGATACAAAGATCATTGACTCAATATTGACTCATTAAATTGTGAATCTTCTTATTTATGATGAGTCGTGACTCAACATAAACAATCTTAGCTCAATGAAAGAAATAATGATCATCGTTCATGTTCATGCGTTGTATCAGACTCTGCTTTCATGCATTTAATTGATCTTTGTTTGTCTCATATTTAAATATATTAAGAAGCTTCTCAAATCTAGAAGTAATGATGACAGCAACAAAGTTTGCAAAAAGATGAATGATGAAGAGAGATTGATTATTCAAGATTTGTGCAATGATCTGAGTTATCATTGCAAGAAACTGAGAATTCAATTTTATATAAATTGAAAAATTGAAAATGATGAATGAAAACAAAATAATGATATCATGTTGTTGAACTTGATTTTGAAGCTCTTGCATTGCGCGAAAAATCTCGACTGAATTTTCAATCACACTTTAAGCGAACTGTTCAACAGCATGCTCATCATTGATTGAAAGATTGTGAGATAACTTTATTTGAGTGAAAGAATAATTAAATGAGATTTCAATGTATGAAAACGTTGTAAAAAGTGTAAATCTTTCATAATGTTAGAAACTAAACTGAACTAAAGATTCTATTAATATAGAGAATTGATTATTATATTACTTGAACTAAATACAGAACAATACATCAGATAATGTACAAGATGAAAGACAAAGAGCGAAATGAAAGAATGAAAGCTCAACTTTTATATACATGAATTGAGCAGAATCAAGACTAGACAGTAGTTTTATGACTTAAGATTGCAAAGATTCGCGCATATGACTGAGATGATCAAAACAGAATTGCTGAAACTAAATTAAGATAATGATGACTAGATTAATGACTTGATTCATTGAACTGCAAAACAGATTCAATGAATCAAGATTATTTAAGACATCGACAATTTATGTTTTAAATCAAGTTGATGATTTGACATCATGACACAGAAGATCAAGAAGATGATATTAACAAAGTCTTTAAAGACTTCTTTAACTTTAAGCAAGCAATATAAAGAATGTATGAAGACATAAATGCAAAATGAATCATTGAACAACAGTTGTATGATATTAAGCAATCAGAATCAACATTCAAGTACATTGCTGCTTTTTCGTCAATTGCAGCAAAGATTAAATGAAATGACTCAACTTTTACAGCACAGTTCTATAAAGAACTGAAGAATGTGATAAAGAATGAGATAATTCATATGAATAGACTTGCAACTTTGCATGCTATGATTAACAAGACAATCATGCTGAATAATTGACAGTATGAGTGAAGGCTTGAAAAAAAGAACAAGATCACTTATGTCTCAATTGCATGAAGCAAAGAAAAGAAGAAGCAATTTTATTATGATTCTCAGTCTATGAAGTTAGACGCTACTTGAAAGATATCAACGAACGCTTGTGATAAAACAGTTCAGCAGAGCAAGACATGTTACATATGTGAAAAGCTAGATCATTTCTTCAAAGATTGTACTCAGAACAAGTACAAGAATAAGTCAAAGCTTTATGATAAACAAGACAGATTTTTCGCAGTAATGAAAGAAAATCAGAAAGATAAACATCAAGCATTGTCATAAACAGCATGTTACAAAGATAACTGTCATACTCATCTGAGTAATAAGAAAGATTCTGAATGATATTTGAAATTTTTACGAAAGAATCATTTCTATGCAGCAACTCATCATCAATCGAAAGTGCATAATGAGAATAGTAATGAAAGTTCGTTCACTATGATCGCGAAATCAAAGATTCTCGACAGCGAAACATATAACTTGAACAGATTAAACAGCACTGAAGAAGTTATTCATCAAGCAGTCGAAGAAGAAAATCGACTTAGCAAAACTTTACAAGCATTCAATATCGCAGCAAAAGATGCTTTCAAACAAGAAGAAAATCATCTTGAAGTAAAGAAAAATCTTAGAAAGCTTACAAATCAAGTGAGTTTTATAAGCATGTACAATGAATTGTAAAGAGAAAGATTTTTCACAGCGTATGTAACAGATCAAGAATGAAATACATCAGACTATTTATAACTTAGTTCAAGATGAGTTGATCACATTGTGTAAAAACATTTGATATCATGACATAGTCATGAAGAAGTCATCTACAGAAGTCAAGTTCATCAAGCAAGAAAAATATGTTTTTTTGATGAAAATCATATATTCAAAGAACTTAAACAGATGACAAAAGTCATCAGAAAGAGATTTGACTTATGTGATTCAAAGAAATATTTACAGAAGAAAGTCAATTCAAATTAATTTCAATACATAAAACAAGTGCTTGAGAAGCAAGCTTCTAGTTCAAAAAACTAGAAGATTCTTCAATCAATGAATCATTGAAGAAGTCTAGTCAAGAGTTGAAAATTGAAAGCATATTTATTTTCACAAGCGACTTGATGTAATTATGAGTTTAAGTCAAGATCAATGATTATACAGCATGTTTATTCATTGACAGTGATTGTACAAGAAACTACATGTCTTCAGAATTTGCTAGAAAAGCGCAAATATTTATGCAGAAGAAGAAAGAATTTTACAATTTGCGAAACTTTAATGAAACATTCATGAAGTATAACAATGAACTAATAGATTAAGAAATTCAACTCATTTACTTGAGACTTGAACGTCATTGAAAAAAGTTGCGTTTAAACGTTATGAAGCAGTCAGACAACAATATAGTTCTAGACATATCATGACTTCATATGATTAATTCAATGATAGATTGAGTCAATGAGACAATCGCTTTTCTTCATACAGAAACGACGCGATTGCACTTGATATTGAAGTCATCAAAGAGTGTGAAAATCTTCGTAATGATAGTGAATGATATGTGCAGCGAGCTGAAGAACAGCTCAGATGCACAGATGTTATGAAGCAGAGAGATTAAAAATAATCTCACTATCGTTAAAATTTCTAAAGAATATCAGAAATATAAGATTCTGTTTGAGAAAAAGAATGATCAAGAAACACTACTCAAACATTAATCATGAGATCATAAGATCAAGCTCATAGATGATAAGAAATTCACGAAACAGTTCATTTACTTATTGTCAGCAGAAAAGCTTGATGCTTTGCAACAATATCTGAAGAAGAACATGCAAAAAGAATTTATTAGAGAATTGCAATCATTAGCAGAATATTCAATTTTGTTTATTTTGAAATTGAATGAAAGTTTAAGACTATGTGTTGATTACAGAACATTGAATAACATCATGATTAAAAACAGCTATTCGCTATTACTCATATCTGAACTGCAAGACAGACTGCAGAGAGCACAGTAATTTACGAAATTCAATATACTTGAAGCATTCAATTGAATATGAATTAAAGAAGAAGATGAGTGAAAGATAATCTTTTGCACTCAACTAGAACATTACAAGTATTTGATCATGTCTTTCAATTTAATCAATGCTTCAGTCATGTTTCAGACATTTGTAAACAATGTGCTATGATGTTATCTGAATCAGTTCATCATAGTATATCTGAACAATATACTAGTATATTCAAAGACGAAGAAAGAACATGTGCAACATGTTAGAAAAGTTCTACAAACTTTAAAGAAAGTCGATCTGCGCATCAAGTCAGAAAAAAGTGAATTTCATGTACAGAGTGTACAGTTGTTGAAATTCATAATCACGTCTGAGAATCTAAGAATGAACTTAAAGAAAATAGAAGCTGTTACGACTTGATTGACATTAAAGTCAAAGATTAAAGTTCAATTCTTTCTAGAATTCGCGAACTTTTATAAACGCTTTATAGAAAAATACTTCAGAATCATCTTATCACTTACGAATCTTATAAAAAAGAATATATCGTTTGTGTGAACTGAAAAAGCAGAAGAAGCTTTCGAGAAGCTGAAGAAATTTTTCATTTCTCAGTCAATACTGATCATGTTTAAATCAGAAAAATCTATTATGCTCAAGATGAACGCATCAGACGAAGCTATTAAGACGTGTATCAATTATTCAGATGATAAGAAACATCTGCATTCTATTGTTTATTACAATTGTAAGCTTACAGTTGCTGAATTGAACTATGAGATACATGATAAGAAACTACTAGCTATTGTCAACTCTTTCAAATAATGAAGAGTGTATCTGAATAAACTGATCATCGAGTTGAGTTTCAAGTTGACATTTTGAATTCGACTTGATTTAAAGTTGAATTGCTCACATTTTTAACTCAACTCAAGTCGAATTGAGCATATTTTCAACTTGACTCAACTCAACTCGACTGAGAATTGAGTCAATTCAACTCGACTCGTCAAGAATTTAAGCTTGACGTCAAGAGAGTTAAATATAGAAAATTTTCCGGTTTTTGACTTTTGCATTACCTTTTTGCATTATCTTTTGATAGAGAGTCATGAAGAAGAACATGAAGATCATTTGATAGAAAGTCATAAAGAAAAACATGAAGATCATTTGATAAAGAGTCATGACAAAGAACATGAAGAAAAACATAACGAGAAACATAAAGAGAAACATGAAGAAAAACATGATGAGAAAACATGAAGATCGTTTGACTTTGATAGAGAGTCATAACGGAAAAACATGATAGAAAGTCATGAAGAAAAATCATGTAAACTGTTCAATCAAGCTATTCACATTTATCTAATATCTTGTCAAATTGAGTCGAGTTTTTGAATCAAGTTGTTGAGTCAAGCTTCTTAATACAACTTGAGTGCTTGAATTCAACTTCTTAACTCAATTCAACACTTTTTCAAAAAAATTCAATTCAACTCAACACTTTTCAAGTTGAATACTTAACTCAAACTTGAGTACTTAACTTGACGTGATCAATCTATATCTGAAAGAATCTAGACATCAGATTCAAGTATATACAGATTATAAAAATCTGTTATACTTCATGATCATGAAAGTTTTAAATTGAAGACAGATTAAATGATTAAAGAAATTGTTATCATACAACTTCAACATTCAATATTGAAAGAGATCTGAGAACTTGAAGATTGATATCTTGAGTAGAAGAGCAGATCACATGACAGATAAATCACAGATTAATCAGACTATTCTACAACAGAATCAAAATGATTTCATTGTCTACAATAAACAAAATGCAGCTACACTATGAATCTACAATCAAGATCTCAAGAAACGAATAAAGTAAAAGTTAGCAAAAGACTCAGTTACGCAGAATATTATAAAGAATATTGCTGACAACGCGAACTTTAAAATAACTAACAAAATACTAACATTTCAAGATCTCATCTATGTTTCAACAAGATGCAAACAAGAGACAATAAGTAATTATCACGAGTCAATGATACATGAACATCAAGATTCAGATAAAATCATTGAAAGAATATCTAGAATCTACTACTTCTTTAAGATGAGAAAACAAGTAAAAAATATCATAAGAAAGTGCAATGTATGCATTTGAATGAAGCATAATCAACACAGATCTTATGAACTTTTGAAAAGTTTCAGCACATCAGATCATGCATGAAAAAGCATAACTTTAAACTTTATAATTAAGCTATCAAAGTTAAAAGAAAGAGTTACAAAAATAATGTATGACTTTATATTGATGATCACAAACAGACTAATCAAGTATGAATATTTCTTGTTATACAAGAAAGTAACATTCGTGAAAGATTTAACTTACACATTTCTGAGAATAATTATAGTCAATCATGATTTATCAGATGAGATAATTTCAAATAGAGACAAGCTGTTCACATCAAAATTCTGAAAATCATTAGTGAATTAACTAGAAATTCATCATAAGTTGTTTACAGCTTATTATTTATAAATGAATGAACAAATGAAAAGAATGAATCAAACACTGAAACAGTATCTCAGATGTTATATCAACTATAGACAGAATGATTGAGTACAGCTACTGTCAGTAGCACAGTTGACTTTCAATAGCGTAACAACGAAAGTAATCAGCATGTCATTATTTTTTGCAAACTATGAGTTCAAGTTGAAGACTCTCAAGAAATTGCATGAGTTTATGCAAATAGCTCAAAAAGCTATGATACAAATTAAATAAATACATTTATTGCACAAAGAGTTGCAGAAGAACATTCAATTTCTAAGTAAGTGCATGACTTTGTATGCAAATAAGAAAAGAGATAAAAGATTTATTCTTAAAAAGAAAGACAAAGTTTATTTATTAAGACGAAATATTAAGACAAAAAGATCAAATAACAAGTTGAATCATATGAAACTAAAATCATTTGAGATTTCAGAAGAAAAGAAATCAATTAACTATAAGTTGAATCATTCAACATTTATGAAAATACATTTAATATTTAATATTTTTCTTTTGAAGTCTGCAAACTTGAATACATTAATTTAAACAGAATCTTCAGAAATTGATTCAAAGAATCAAAACATTGAGTACAAAGTAAAAAATGTACTAAATTAATAAAATATTAAAAATCAATCTTATTGATTAGTTAAGTGAAAAGATTATGAACATATTGAGAACACTTGAAAATCAAAGAGAAATTCTAAGAATTGTTAAATGCTTTTGTAATAATTTCAGTTGAGAAATTCAGTCAGTCAAAGTCTGATGAAATCTCAATCTGCTTGAAAAACATGTCAAAAAGAAGATCATTCAGCAATAACTTGCTAGTCTTTCTTTCATCTTTCTCAAGCTTGATGATGTTTCAAAACTTTCATTCAATCATTGTATGTTTCTTGTTCTTCAGAAACACAAATTGATTTTGCAGATGAGTAGCTTTCGCGAAGATCTTTTGCATTTGTTTATGAGCATTCAGCAGCTCATAAAAAACGTGATCATGTTCTGTCTTTATTCTTTTTCACTTCATCATCAAGAAAGTAAGATTGCATTTATGATCGAGATGCACATACTTGATGCAATGATTGATTTCGTTGTTAACACGACATTTCTTTTGCAAGTGACTGCAATGTTCACAGAAATGCATGACAGCATGCTCAGAAATTGTATGCTCAAGAAGATCTTTGCGACGCAAGATAAAGTTTTTGATTGTGTGATGAGAAAACATGAAGAAAAAGTGATTTTCAAAATGAAAATCTTAAAAGAGAATCTAGTGTTAAAACTCTTTCACATAAAATTATGTAATAACAATGATTAAATAATCATTGAGTAATCAGAATCTTGAAGTGATTGATTGCTCTGATCACTTGAATCAGAAGTGATCACAGTGAGCATGATGAGCATGATGTTCATCTCGCTTATCTTGCTCAAAAATGATCAGAGTGATCATTCAGAGCAGAGATAACTTGACATGATTCTTTTATATTTATATAACGATGATCGTTTTCTTAGATAGAAGCTTCATGCTCAACTCATGTAATAGTCAATACAGTCTATTGTCTTAGCTATTCTCAGATCTTCAGTCTAGTGATTAGTTTGTTACTATACTAATCTCTGTTTATATCTTGTGTTGTTAAAGAGACAATCATTACAAGCTGCTATAAACTTTCGTCTAGCTTTGAAAAGATCTGACTGATGATCTAATCATCATTTGATTCATTGAGTGTTCAGTAAAGAAGAAGAATTTCAACGAGCAAAGTCTTGAGCATGAAGAGCGTTTGTCGTTGATTGCATCATGTGTAGTCTAGCTGACAAATCTAACTGATTCACTGTAGTTAAGTATTGTCATAAAGCTGACTTCTGATCAGATTTTAAAGCTTTATTATGCAGTTCTCGTACTGCTGTTTTGAATTGATAATCTCGTAGTCTAGATCGAAGTCGATCATATGAAACATGAAACTCGCACGCAATTTCGGCTCGATTAGAATTTTCACGCGTGTTTATGACGTCAATAGCCTTCTGAATGCGACTCTCGATGATAGCGTAAGTAGCAGTCATGTGGTTGAAATTTGGTGGATTTTTGAAGGTGGTGGATCAAAAATATGAAGATTTAGTGGTGTATGGCTGAAAGTGGTGTATGACCGTCGAGCACTAAGCGAAGGATGAGCGAAAGTGGGGGGCACGGATAATGGTCACCAAATGAAATGCTTGGTTGATATTTTGACCATTTACCAACTGAAGGAACAGATAATTTGAACCTGAGATGTATTGGAACTCTCAAGCCCTTATTCGCTATGCTTAACGATAGTGGCAGGATTAATCCAAAAACCGAACGCAATATCAAACCCAAGAGAATGTTCAAACATTAAGAAACTAAAAGCTGTCTGTTCAAAGCCAAAAGCAGATTTTCCCGTCCCATCATCCCTCGCTATGCTGTGCTGCAGGTTCAAACTGCTATATGCTTCTGTTGAGCTGGCATGTCGCCTTGTAGATGTACCTAGCATTGTACTTTGCCGTCGGCGAGGGTCCATACTGGTCTATCACATTATTAGTAAGTTATGAGAGACCGATACACGAGAAACACACCCAGAAACCGCATCGTTATCCGCTGTAGTGTTGAGATTGATATCCTTGAAAGTCTGTGCAATGACGGCGCCATGCTGAGGATTATTGCCCATCATGATGATTTCGGGGGCGTTGATGTTCATGTTGTTGGTATTATTGAGATCATACTGAACGGTGACAGCGGACGGAAGGTTGAACTGCGAGTAGAGCGTGCAGGTACGGTGGCCGGATTGGACGCTGGCTGGAGTGGAGAACTTGTACACGTAGGTGGCGCAGGTGGTCGGGCGGTTCAGGCACTCTTGGATGCAGTCGCATTCGTCCTTGACTGTGGGGAACTGCAAGTCAACTTCGGTCACCACGCCGGTAACGTCGAAACCTTTGGTGTCTGGTTCCTATGTGTTAATATAGTTCTTTGAGCTACACGGAATAGTACCAGGGACTTACAGCGAACGCAGCCCTTGTTCTCGGTCTTGAGGTGCTGGCAGATAGGCTTCAGGCCCTGATCGTTGTCGCGAACGGCCAAGGGCCCGGCCATTGCGCAGACGGCAAGAAGAGATGTAGCGAGGATGGCGTTGGAGAAATACATGATGCGACGTTTTGCCTTTTTTGGTGGTGGCTAGTTGCTGGGATTTGAGTAGTGTATATTGGTTCTTGAGCGTGCAAGCGAATCGACAAAAGATCGTGCAAAGAAAATACTTTGGAAGGGAAATTTGCGAGTAGGAGATAAGAAATGATACTGAAGATTTGAACTAGAAAGATGCTGAGGAATGAAGAGACTGGTGATTAAAAAGCCTTGAAGGTAAGGAGTCCGCTTTATAGCTTTCCGGAAAAGCCATAGTAATGTCTTAAGGTTGGTATGACCCAGAACCACAGCATTAGGTCTTTCAGAAACGAAGGGCCAGCAGCAACAT
>JAABUV010003380.1_pt1 | contig 20388 bp, 15 predicted proteins | sample 5559971 | NCBI WGS metagenome assembly JAABUV01 (sample SAMN10711881, study PRJNA513362) | rock metagenome | isolation source: Antarctica rocks | place: Antarctica: Victoria Land, Knobhead nord | collected 2015-12-19
GATCAGCGCACGCCTGTTGACCAGACGATCGTGCCAACGAACTGTCAAAAACCAGCCACTCCAACGGCGGTCGAGCAATAACCGAACAGGCCCTAGCCGACCAGTCCTAGGTAGTTACCCACTGTAGGACAAAAACGAGCGACGTCGTATAGCTGCCATTGTAGGCGCGCGCCGGGACGGAGAGGCTGACGGCCGCGCTCGTGGTGTAGCGGCCCATCCCTTGGTTGGCGGGGGCCGTCAGCAGCGCGGATGACGCGGAGTAGGTCACGCCGGGCGTCGTGTCGGCCCCGCCCAGCGCGGCCCCCGCGGCGGTCACGAGCGCCGCCGGGTTGAGTGAGCCGGCGGCCGCGCTCGCCGTCCCCCCCGACGTGACGGACATGCTCGCGAAGCCTATGGCGCGACCGGCGCCGTTCATCAGATCGGGCGCCTGCGCGCTCAAGGTCCAGCCCGCGCCCGTCCCGCGCTCGTCGGTGACGACAAGCGGTGTCACGGCGACGGACACGCTCTGCGCCGCGCCCGTGAGCGTGACGGCGGGGAAGCTGGCGCTGGCCGGCACGGCGAGGGAGAATGCGCCGCCCGTCACGAAGTAGCCGACCGAGATCGCCCCCTGCACGGGATCGACGGCGATGATGGTGTGGAGCCCCGTCGTGGTCCCGGCGGGGATGGACAGCGGGGCCGACAGGTTCCCCGCGCCATCGGTGGTCGCGGAGCCGAGCTGCGACGAGGAGGTCGAATCCCAATACACGGGCACGACGCGCGAGGCCGTGAAGCCGCTCCCCGTGAGTGTCGTCGCAACGGCGGGCGCCCCGCCGGCGGGCGTGTCGTTGAGCACGGGACCGCCGGTGTAGACCTCGATCCCGGAGCACTTGGCGTTGTCGACGAGCGTCGTGAACGTGATCGCGATTGACCCGCCGCCGGCGACGGCCGTGAACTGGCGCACGACGGCCCGGTTCGCGCCGCCCGCCGTGGCATAGATATCGAAGTTGGAGAGCACTTGCGTCCCGTTGATAGAGACGTTGAAGACGCGGCTGCCCGCCCCGCCGCCGGCCACGGCGCCCCAGTAGATCTCGGCGAAGTGGAGGCGCACGATATACGTGGCCCCGGCGCTGAGGCCGGGGATGGTGTAGGTAAAGTTACCGAAGCGCTCGCTCTGATACACGGCCTGCGGCGCGGGGTTGACGATGGTACCCGTGCTGACGGCCGCCCCCGACGAGTAGGCGGACCCGCCACTGCTGTCTTTGTCGGCGACGTACAATCCGGATGCGCCGCCGCCGCAGTTGATGGCCGTGACGAGCGTGGACGCCGCCGCCGCGCGGCGCATCACGCCCATCTGGGCGATGGAGACGCACAGCGCGAGGAGAAGCGCGCGCGACGGCTATGGACGCTTTCGGACCCCCTGTCGTCACCCTGACACTCCTCCTGTCGCCACGCCGGCCGTCTCATCTGTCGCGCCAGCCCGCGGACGCGCTGTCGCATCATCAACCCGCGTGCGGATCATGGGGCAACGATAGACCAGGGGTGTGACGATTGTATGACGATACCATGATCCTTTCGTGACCATACGCCCCCTGTGTGCGCCGGCGGCCCGAACGTTTTCTCACCATACCCTGTCATGAACGACAAACGTCCCGCGCGTTATCCCCTGAAAGTACTAGCGGGGTCCGCGCTCACGCCGCGTCCGCCCCTCGCGCCGGCGCGGGCTCCAGCGCGCGACGCAGCGCCGCCGCCAGCGCGCCGAGGCGCTCGCCGTCGCGACAGGCGGACGCGGCGCCGAGCAGGAGCTCTATCTCGCGGGCCACGCGCGAGCCCTCGGCAAAGCCGAATGTGCCGAGGGCGCCGGCCAACGCGTGCGCCTCGCGCTCCGCGCGGCGCCGCGGCCCGTCGTCGAGCGTCCCCGCGGTCCAGGCGCGGGCGGCCTGCTCGACGATCGCCACGCGCGCCATCGTCGCCCCTTCGAACTGGACCCACAGGGCGGCCATCTCGGCCCTCAACAACTCTTCTATGTCCGGACCAGCCGCTGAACACGTAGGCATGGGTATCTCTCCAGAGATGAGGGGTAAAGGTGGACACACCCGCGACGCTCCGCCGGTCATCGCGGGGCTCACCTGCTCCAGCCCAAGGCGGCCGCGATCGTCACGGGCAGGGTCATGGGGTCGAACGGTTTGGCGATCACCGCCGTCACCGCTAACGCGGCGAACGCATGGCGGTCGGTCACCTGGACCTTGGCCGTCAGCAGGATGACCGGGATGCGCCTGGTCGCGGGATTGTCCCGCAGCAGCCGGACGGCGGTGTGCCCGTCGATGCCCGGCATCATGACGTCGAGCAGGATGGCGTCCGGTTGGTCCACCACGGCCCGCGCGAGCCCGGCGTCGGCCGAGGCGGCGAGCAGGACCTCCCAGCCGCCGACCACGGCGAGACTGACCCGCGCCACCTCCCGGATATCCTCTTCGTCGTCGATGATCAACACGCGCTTCGTGGGCATGGGCGTCAGCCCTCCTTCTCTCTATCCGTGGGGGCGCCGCTGGCGCACGCCGGCGCGGGCCGCGCGGCCGCGCCCGCCGGCACAGCGAACGAGAAGGTGCTGCCCCCACCGAGCCGGCTCTCGACCCAGATACGGCCGCCGTGCTGCCGCACGATGCCACGGCAAATGGCGAGCCCCAGACCGGTCCCCCCTTTGTCCCGCGCGTCGGAGGCGTCGACTTGGACGAAACGCTCGAAGATCGTCTGCTGCTTGTCGGCGGGGATGCCCCGTCCCTGGTCGGCTACGCTGAACACGATCTCGCCGCCCCGCCGTGCGGCGGCCAGCCGCACCGTCCCGCCGCGCGGCGAAAACTTGATGGCGTTGCCGAGGAGGTTGGTCAGCACCTGGACGAGGCGGTCGGGATCGGCCGGGAGGCGCAGCGGCGGGCATGAGACCGCGACGGCGACGTCCGCCGCGACCGCGACAGGACACAACGCCTCCACCGCCTGTTCCAAGAGGGGCGCCGCGTCGCACGACTCCGTCGCCAGCGGCGCGTCGCCCGCGTTCATCCGCTCGATGTCGAGGATATCGGTGATCAAGCGCACCAGGCGGTCGGTCTGTGCAACGGCGATGTCGAGCATCCGTTGCCCCCCGACGGGCAGGGCGCCGCAGGCGCCGCCCGCGAGCAGGCCGAGCGAGCCGCGGATCGCGGTGAGCGGCGTGCGCAACTCGTGGCTCACCACCGCGATGAACTCGTCCTTCAGGCGATCCACCGCCAAGCGCTCGGTGATGTCGGAAAAAGATGACACTACGGCGTAAGGCGTTGTTGCCCCAGAGCGGACGAGGGGCCGCGCGTTGACGGACAACCACGTCAGCGTCCCATCCGGTTTATGCACCCCCATCGTCGCGCCCGCGCAGGGGCGCCCCGTGCGCAGCGCGGCCATCGACGGATGCTCCCCGCCGGGCCACGCCGAGCCGTCGGGGTGGACGGTTCGCCAGCGTGGATCGGTCGAGACGCGGCCCATCATCTGAGCGGCGGTCAGTCCCAGGATGCGTTCCGCGCTGCCGTTGCAGGCCCCGATGCGCCCATCGGAGTACTGCATGACGACACCATCGTGCAGGGCCGCGAGGACGGTCTCGTAGCGCGCGTTGCTCTCGCGTAGCGCCTCCTCGGCTTGTATGCGGCCGGTGATGTCATGCATGGCCACGACGGCGCCGCGCACCTGCCCCGCCGCGTCGACGAGGCGCTGGCCGCTGGCCAGCAGCGTGCGCGGCGGCTTACCCCGGGGCGCGATCACCATCTCGGCGTCGCGCACCCGCTCGCCCGCCAGGGCACGGGCCAGCGGGATGTCCTCCGGGGGCAGGGGGGTGCGGCCGTCGGAGCGGTAGAGGTCGTAGCGTGTGGCCCACTCCGCGGGCGGCAGCGGCTGTGCGGGCAAGTCATGGAACTCCCGTGTGGCGCGGTTGAACAGGGTGAGCGTCCCCCGCTCGTCGCAGGCCACGATGCCGGCCTCGACGGTCTCCAGCACCGCGCGCAGGAACGCCCGTTCGCGGTGCAGCGCCTCCTCGGCCGCCTTGCGCGCGGTGATATCGACGACCGTGGCGAACGCGCCGCTCGAGGCGCCCTGCCGATCGACGAGGGGCGTAGCGGATAGGAGCGCCCATACAGGCTCGCCATCCGCACGCCGAAACGTAAACTCGCGGGCCTCGACGCGGCCATCGCGATGGCGCTCCATCGTCGCGCGGGCCAGCCGCTGGCCCTCCTCATCCATGAAGGTAAAGATCCCCCGGCCGACCATCTCCGCGGCGGTGTAGCCCAGCAAGGCGGCCATCGTCTGGTTGACGTAGGTCGTGCGCAACTCCGTGTCGAACCGCCAGATGCCCTCCTGGGCCAGCTCGACCAGCCGGCGGTAGCGCTCTTCGCTCGCGCACAGGGCCTCGGCCTGACGGTGGCGCTCCACGGCATAGCGCAGCGCGCGCGCCAGTCCATCGCCCTCCACCCGCCCCTTGACCAGATAGTCCTGCGCGCCCTCCCGCACGCCGGCGAGGGCGCGGGCTTCGTCGTCGCTCCCGCTCATGACCACGATCGGCACATCCGGCGCGACGGCGCGGACGCGGGCGACGGTCTCGACCCCGTGGGCGTCCGGGAGCGAGAGGTCGAGCAAGATGACGTCGGCCGGCGTGTGCGTCAGGCGCGCGGCTACATCGGCGAGGCGCGCGACGTGCGCAAGCGCGACATACGGAGCCGGAGCGGTCGCGAGCAACTCCCGCACCAGGCGGACATCGGCGGGATTGTCCTCGACCAAGAGGACGTTAATAGTGGTCGTGTCCTGTCGTCGCTCCATCGTACCCATCCGTCGCCTACGGCCATGCGCCCCATCATCCTGATACACATGCCTATGGTATCGACGCATCCGGCGACGAAGCAACCCCCCAATGGTCCGCTCAACGCCGCTCTTAATGCCGCAGGCCGACGATCGCGATGACGATTTCGACCGCGATGAGCGCGATGACCAGCGCCTCGAGCAGCAGCGCGCGCGCGGCGGCCGCTTCGTCCGCGAACAGGGCGGCGGACTGCTGCAGCGCCTCGAGCGTGTGCGCCGTGCCCTGACGCCACACCTCGAGGCGCAGCACGGCCAGCGCCGCCGCGTACACGCGGTTCCAGTACACGTCCTCGGTCACTTTGAGCGCGTTCTCTACACGCGCGCTCGTCTCGACGCTGTCGACAATGAGGCTGTGGATCTCGTGCTGGAAGCGCGTAGCCGCGCCCAACTCCCACCAGTGTAGCCGGCCAACGCGCTGCAGGCGCGGCGCGATCAGCGCCAGGTCGCGCTCGACCCGCGCATCGTACGCCCGGAAGGCCAGCAACTGCGCGTTAGCCACTTCCAGCAGGAACGTGGCGTCCTCGCGCGCGGCGGGGTCGGGGTCGATCACGATGGCCCCGCTCCAGGTCAAGAGGATCAGGTCGTCCTCGTAGTAGCTGAGCGTCGTCGCCAGCGCGGCCGCCGCGTCGCTCAAAGGGCGCCGCTCGCCAAGCGCGGCGCGCAGGAGGGCCGGGTGCGCGCCCAATCGCGCGGCCGGGCCGCCTGGCCCAAGCCGCGCGACGACGAGGGCCAGGTACTCCTCCGTGCGGATCGTCGCGTTGGGGCGGTCGACCGTCGACCGGATAGCCCGGCGTAGCGCCTCCAGCGGCGGCGCCAGCAGATCGTCAATTTGTTGTGGGGCGGCCAGCACGCGGGCGACGAGGTCGGCCGCCCGCCCCCAGGAGAGCGGCGCGGGCAGGTCGAGGGTGATGCGAAAGGCGACGATGCCCAGGTCGTAGATGCGGGCCTCGAGGCGTCCGCGCAGGGACAGATCCCCGATCGGAACCGTGACGGCCTCCAGGGCGACCACGAGCGGGGGTTGCGGCATGTCGATGCTACCCCCGCGCGTCACCACGGGGCGCGTGCGCGCGCTCGGCGCCGCCAACAGCGCGCGCGCGCGCGCGAGGTCGATGCTGTCGCCGAGGTCGTAGAGTTGATAGAGTTGGAGCGCGGCGTCCTCGATGAGCGGCGGCTCTCCCTGGTTCATGCTGATTGGGGTCGTCCTTTTCGAGCTTTCATCTGCCATGTCTCGCGTTTCGCGCCTGTCCCTCATTATAGATAAGAAGTGATAAAGTAGACATATGTCCGCGATACGGGTCCTGATCCTCGGCGTCCTGAACAAGGAACCGCTCCACGGCTACGATGTCCGTCGTCAGTTGGAGGAGTGGCACGCCGAGCAGTGGGCGCACGTCGCCTACGGCTCGATCTACTCAGCCCTGGCTAAGATGGCCAACGAGGGCTTGGTCGAGGTTGTGGGGTCCGAGCGGGGCGGTCGGGGCGGTCGGGGCGCGGGGCGGATCACCTACGCCATCACCGAGCGGGGGCGCCAGGATTTCCTGCGGCTCCTGCGCGACTACTGGTGGGGCGAGCAGCCCACCATCGACCCCTTCCAGGTGGCGCTCACCTTCATGGATCGCCTCCCGCGCGACGAAGTGCTGGCCGCGCTGCGGCAGCGCGCCGCGCGGTCGCGCGCCTTTCTCGCCCAGTTCGAGACACTCTGGCCGGCGATGCGTCCGCCCGACCTGCCCCGCTTCATGGACGAGAACCGCCGCCTGGACGCCATGCACGTCGAGGCCGAGACGCGCTGGATCGAAGGCGCGATCGACAAGATTGAGCGCGGCGACTTGCCCTGACCCCACCGCGCGTTTCTCCCCTGGCTCCTGGCCCATATAGTCTCCCGTTAGGCCATGTACAAAATTGCATGAACAAACAAATTTGTATATACTGCAAGTACCCGTGCGGCCGCGTCACATCGAGCGCGCCACGGGGCTTGCCCGAGGAGGGCCGCCATGTCCACGCCCAGCTACGACACGCCCGTCCTGATCGCCGGCGGAGGGCCGGCCGGCCTCACCGCCGCCCTGCTGCTCGCGCGCCACGGCATCCCGCCCCTGCTGGTGGAGCGCCACGCCGGCGCCTCGATCCACCCGCGGGCGCGCGGACTCAATGTGCGCACCATGGAAATTCTGCGGACGGTGGGTCTGGAGGACGCCGTGCGGGACGCCGGCGTCGCCCTCGCCGCGAGCCGCTACATGCTCTTCGTGGACACCCTCGCGGGGGAGGAGATCCGGCGCGTCCCCGACGCGGATCTGCTGCCGGTCGGGGACGCCCTGGCGCGGGTGACGCCCTGCGACTGGGCCCGCTGCGCTCAGGACGAGTTGGAGCCCGTTCTGGCCGCCGCCGCCCGCGCATACGGAGCTACTCTCAGCTTCGGGACGGAGCTCGTGTCCTTCTCTCAGGACGCGGACGGCGTGTCCGTGACGTTGGAAGATCGAGCTAGTGGCGGGCAGCGCACGGTGCGCGCACGGTATCTCGTGGCGACCGACGGCGCCCATAGCCCGGCGCGGTCGGCGCTCGGGGTAGCGATGGCCGGGCTCGGGCCGGTCTCCCGCGGCCAGCTCGGCCACTTCGTGAACGTCTATTTCCGCGCCGACCTGTCGGAGATCGTGCGCGGCCGTGAGTTCATCCTGTGCTTCGTGGAGCGGCCAGGGGCGGACGGCCTGCTCCTGGCGGTGAACAACAGCGACCGCTGGCTCTTCAACATCGAATACGATCCGGAGCGGGGCGAGACCCCGGAGGCGTTCACTCCGGCGCGGTGCGTCGAGCGCATCCGGGCAGCCGTGGGCCTCCCCGACCTGGATGTGGAGATCCTGAGCGTGCTCCCGTGGGAGGGCGCCGCGCTCATCGCGGACCGCTTCCGGGCCGGCCGGGCGTTCCTGGCCGGCGACGCCGCGCATGTGATGCCGCCGGCGGGCGGGTTCGGCCTGAACACCGGCGTGCAGGACGCCCACAACCTGGCCTGGAAGCTCGCGCTCGTCCTAACAGGCGCCGCGGACCCCACGCTGCTCGACACCTACGAGGCCGAGCGACGCCCCGTCGCGCGCGTGGTCGTCGACCGGGCGGTGCGGGAGCTCGCGGCCCCGACGCCCGATGCGGCGCCGACGTGGGACGAGCCGGGACAGGACGGGCCGGAGGGCGGCGCCTGGGGCGCCGACGACGGCGACCCCCTGGCCCAGCTCTCGCCGATCCTGGGCTACCGCTACGCCTCGCGCGCGATTGTGGCGGAAGAGGCCGCCGGCCAAACCGGCCAGGCCGATGCCCCCCCCGAGGGATTGGACCTGACCGGGCGGCCGGGGACACGGGCGCCGCATGTGTGGGTGGAGCGCGACGGCGCGCGTATCTCTACGCTCGATCTCTTCGCGGGCGCTTCGTGTTGCTGGCAGGCGCCGAGGGCGGGGCGTGGCGCCATGCGGCGCACCAGGTCGCCGCGCGCCTGGGCATCGCCCTTGACGCCTACCGCGTCGGCGTCGCGGGCGACCTAATCGACCGCGACGGAGACTGGCGCGCCGCGTACGGCGTGACACCCGTGGGGGCGGCGCTGGTACGTCCGGACGGCATGGTAGGCTGGCGGAGCGTGGGCGACGCGCAATTGCCGGAAAAAGAAATCACGGAAGCGCTGAACCGCATACTCGGCCGCGTGTCCTGACCGCGCTGGATGCCCTGACAGGAGGATCGGCAAGGCCGGCATGTGCGTCGCCGATGTGATACGCTGTTTACGGCCCTGACTCCGGAGCCTTCCGCCACTACCCACTATGTCGAGGCGCCCCCGACCGCGATTCGCGCGTTTGACAAAGGCGTTTCTTTCTGCTAATATCGCATTAAGCCTCTATAAACTACTTTTTATTTGCTAAAATGCAAAAGACCGGCGGCTGCGTCGTAAGCCGCGGCGGCGGCCGTCCTCGGGGCGATCGCCGCCGCGCGGGTTAGACCCCGCGCACATGCCGGGCGAGAGGCCTTAGTAGCCCATGTGGACGCGGCGTCCGTGCCCCCGAGCGGCGCGGTCGCGCCCACCATCACGGAGGACCCTAATGCGACAGACCGCCCGTCCGTTCCCCCGTTTCCTGCTCGCCGCGCTGTTGACGCCGCTGCTAGCCCTACCCGCGCGAGCATCGTTCGTTTCCGCGCGAACGCCGGCGGCGCACGCCGCCGATAGCGCCCTCGGCGCCTCGATATCCGTCCCCGTCGACGTGCCCGCCTCGATGCGTTCCGCTCCCTTCGACGCGCCCCGCTCCCTCACGGTCCCACCCAACTTCTCTATCGCCGTCTATGCCCGCGTCCCCGGCGCGCGCTTCATGGCCGTGACCCCCGACGGCAACCTGCTCGTCTCGCAGCCCGGCGCGGGCAAGGTGGAGCTCGTGCGGCCGAATCCCAACGGCGACCCCGTCGTCTCCGACTTCGCGACGGGGCTCTCCAAACCGCACGACATCGTCTTTCACGCCGTCGGCGGCACGACCTACGTCTACATCTCGGAGAACACGGGCGTCGACCGCTTCGCCTACAATAACGGCGACACGACGGCGCACGACCGCCAGGTCGTTGTCTCCAGCCTACCCGACGCCAGCCTGCCCGAACTGCACGGCGCCTATGCGCACGAGCTCAAGAACATCGCGCTCGACGCCAACGATAAGCTCTACGTGTCGATCGGCTCGAGCTGCAACGCCTGCGCCGAAGACACGACCAGCAGCCCCGTGCGCGGCGCTATCTACCAGTACAACGCCGACGGCACCGGCGGGCGTCTCTTCGCGCGCGGGCTGCGTAACGCCGAGGGCCTGGCCTTCCTCCCAGGGACGACGACGCTGTGGGCCGCCGTCAACAACCGCGACAACATCGCCTGCCCGCCCACGTCGACCGATCCTGGCTGCCCGACCGGCCAGGTCGTGCAATCGTACGTCGATAACCATCCGCCGGAGGAGTTCACGCGCGTGCGCGACGGCGGCAACTATGGCTGGCCCTTCTGTAACCCCTCCCCCGACACGGCGGCCGGGTACGACAACATGCCGTTCGAGCGCGACGACCAGCTCAATGCCGGCGGTGGCGCGCTCAACTGCGATACGGCCGACCGCATCGATAAGGGCATCCAGGCGCACTCGGCGCCGCTCGGCCTGACCTTCCTGCAGGGCACGGCGTTCCCCGCCCCGTACCAGCAAGGGGCGACAATCGCGCTGCACGGCTCGTGGAACCGCCAGACCAAAACGGGCGCCAAAGTTATTTATTTCCCGTTCGACGGCGCCACGGGGCTTCCCGGCGCGCAGGCGGATCTGGTGACCGGCTGGATCGGCGCGGACGGCAACTACTGGGGCCGCCCCGTCGACACGGCCGTTGACCCCCAGGGCAACCTGCTCATCTCCGACGATGACAGCGGCACGCTCTACAAGCTCACCTATCATTCGTCCGCGCCGCCCAGCGCCACGTCCGCGCCGCCCAGCGCCACCACCATGCCCGCACCCCCCAGCGCTACGCCCGCACCCCCCACGGCCAGCGCCACTACCACGTCCACACCCCCTACAGCCAGCGCCACGTCCGTGCCGCCCAGCGCCACGTCCGTGCCGCCCAGCGCCACCACTATGCCCGCGCCGCCCACCGCGACCCCCAGATCTTCCGCTAGGCAGACTATGTTCGCGACGGGGTTCGAGGGCGGCGACGCGCAGCCGGCCTGGAACGACACGGCCGACTTCGCGCGCAACGTCAGAGGCGTCTGCTGCGGGCTGACCCACACGGAGTCCTCCACGCGGCAGGAGATCGCCCACATGGGCTCCACGGCCCTGATGTACTCTGGGTGGGACACCAATGCCAACCAGTCCTTCGCGTACAACAAGGTGTTCGACCTACGCGGCAAGAATATCACAATTAAGCCGTCCACGACGCTCTCGTACTGGATCTACCCGCAGAACGGCTTCGTCGGGGCGGTTGGGCGCAACAGCGTGCATGTGGCTATCGACATGATCTTCAGCGACGGCAGCGACCTGCGCGACTCAGGGGCGGTCGACCAGTATGGCGTGCGGCTGCACCCGCAGTACCAGGGTGACGGCGGCCACCTCGCCGTCAATACCTGGAACCACGTCATCTCGACCATCGGCGCCACAGTGGCCGGCAAGACCATCGACCACATCCTGGTCGGCTACGACCAGCCCGCCAATACCGGTCCCTACCGCGGCTACATCGACGACATCCAGATTAATGGTTAATTGTCGGGCCGGGTCGTCATCACGACGACCCGGCGCTTACACATGACCGCGATTATGGCGCGTTTGCCCGTATATCATCAAAGGGGGAGCCGCCAGAGCGCCCCGCTCGCGGCCTCGGCGATGACGCCGCGCTCGGCGTGCATCTCGAACCGCCCGAAGTCGAGGACATACAGCGCGCGGCCAGCCAGATCGACGCGCACATCGATCGGGCGCGACAGCGGACCCGCGGCGACGGGGTGGAGGGTCCAATCAGACGGGTCGATGCGCCCCACGCCGCGTCCGACGTGCGGGCCTGGCGGCGCCGTCATGGGCGCTTCATCGCCGAAGAGCGCCACCAGGATATGCCCAGCCCATGTCCCCGCGGAGGCCACATCGAACTTCACGGCCGCGGTGTGCGGAGGGAAGCGCAGGAGCGCGGGCGCGGGCGGCGGTAGCTCATCGTGGTTTGCCAAGACGAACGTGGGCGCGGGGCCGCGCGTCGGACGGTACCGCGGGTCGGTGATCGGGTCATCGCCGATAAAGTCGGGCCACCCGTACCACGCCCCCGGCCGCACCTCGACGAGGAGATCGGGGACGTTCCCGACGGGGCGGCTCCCGCGGTCATCGGCGCCCTGATCGACGGCAAGCAAACGGCCGTCGGGCAGGAAACCGAGCGCGAAAGCGTTCCGCAGCCCCCACGCGACGAGTTCAAGATCGCTCCCGTCCGGGTTACAGCGCATCACCGCCGCGGTGCAGGGGAGGCGCGCGGCGATGCGCTGTCCTGCCTCGCTCCGCTGGCCAAAAGGGGCGAAAGCGCCCGTGGAGATGCGCGCGTCCGGATCATCGACCAAGGGATTGGGCGTTTCGACGTTGACGCCGGCGAGGGTGATGTCGTAGCCGGGGATGTCGTGCGCGTGCGGCAAGCGGCGCAGCCAGCCGAGTTCATAGGCGTCGAGGCCGACAATCCCCGTATTGGTCATCGCGCCCTGGCTGAAATACAGCTTGCCGTCGGGCCCAAAAGCGACCATGTTGGTGTGATAGTTGCCTGGACCCGGCAGGTTATCCAGAATGGTCGTGTGGCGGCCGTCGCGGTCGAGCCGGCTAATCCGCCCTGGGTGTCCGCCCTCGGAGATGTAGAGACCGCCGTCGTGGAACGTGAGGCCGTTGACCGGCGCGCGCAGCCGCTCGATCAGGAGCGTACGGGCGCCAGCAGGGTCGAGCCGCCAGACGCGGCCACCGGGAGCGGCGCCGCCGAAAGGCAGGCCCGACTCCGCCACGTACGCGACACCCGCGTCGTCGAAGGTCAGGCTTGTCGGGAACGAGAAGCCGCCGGCCACTAGGTCGAGGCGCTTGCCTCCCGTCGAATCAGTAAAAGTCATACCACTCCATCATGAGAACAAAAAAGGACACACGCCCTCTTCACGGCGGCAACCGCTGTTATGCGATGCATATTATGTTATCCACGACGATAGGCTGTTACGCGGAGAGTTGACGATGCACGTCCGCCACGTCGTAGTGGAGCGACTCGCGGGTAATCTTGCCATCCTCGCGGGTGACCACGGTGACACCCCGCACCTCAATCTGCCGTCCCGTGGCGGGGTAGCCGAAGACCGCGCCCTCGTGCCGGCCGCGCAGCACCCACTCAGCGACGATCTGGTTGTGGTGGGCAAAGCGATGCGTCACGTCGATCGTGACACCACGCATCCCCTGCATCTCGGTCAGCTTCCGCGCGGCGATCGCCTCCTTCCCGGCGATCGGCGCCGCGAAGAGCGGATCCTCGACCACGGCGTCGGGCGCATAATCCTCCACGATGGCCTGTAGTTGCTGCCTGTGGCTAGCGCTGAGGCCGCCCTCAGGAGCGGGGGCGGCGCCATGGGTGATCGCGCCCTGCCGGCGAACGTGGGTCTCGTGGAGGCTCGTATTGTGGCGCTGAACAGTGGTGTGCGGGCGCCCGCGCGGGGTTGGGCGTCCCACGGCGTCGGCCGTTTCGGCGGACGCCAGCAACGTCGCGATCCCCGTTGCTGAGGCGCCCAGACCCGTCAGCAACGCGATGAAGCGTCCCCGCGACAGGTCTTGGCGCCGCACACGCCGTACCAGTTGCTCGAGTGGTTGAGTCGTCGTTTCGTCCATATCCATTTCCTTCATATCTATTTCCTTGCCGCTAGACCGTGTTCAGATCGCCATGGAACCATTCTACATTCTACGCCCACTACCGCATTCTGTACAGAAGCCGAGTGCGGGCGGGTGTACCCCACGATCCCACGATGGCGCCATGCGGCGCTCACCATCACAATCGCAGGGCGCACCCAGTGCGGGCGCGGGCGCCCACACGAGTGGCAGCGCTACGGGGGCTATACCGGCAGACTCCGCACCGTCACCATGTCAGGGGTCAGTCGCCCTCCCGGCCGAGTGACGACGATGGCGCGGCTCTGGCCCGGCGCGAGGTCAAAATAGTTGTCGCTGTAGCGCACATCCTCGTCGGGCACGATCAGATGCACGAAGTAGGCGTAGGCCGCCGCGCGCACGCGCACATGCACTTCGTCGTCGCGGACCGGAGTAATATCGATCTCCAGGCCCGGCGACACGCGCCGCAGGTCTTTGATGGCGGCGAAGAAGTGACGGTTATCCGGGAAAAGGCCGCCGCGCACATGGACCGACAGATAGCGGTCGGGGCCGCCCGCTACGTCCGCCGCGTCCCAGCGGCGTATCGCAACGCTCGTCAGCGGCGCGACCGCGACCGCGCAGGTCTCTTCCCACGACGCCGTCCCGTCGAAGGCGCCCAGCCGCACCCTCACCGCCTCCTCGACCGGCGTCAGGGTATCGTTGGTGATCCACAGCTCCACGCCGCCGTCGTCCAGCGCCTTGAATGAGGCCAGCACGGGACTGTAGACGCGCGTGAGGTAGTAGTAACCGGCCTTGCCGAAGCCATAGTAGTCGAGCACGCTCCAGGAGAGAACCGGCCAGCAGTCGTTGAGTTGCCACACCAGCGTCCCCGCGCAGTGCGGCCGGCGGCGGCGGTAGTGCTCGATCCCGAACTTGAGTCCCTCGGCCTGCGCGATCATACTGTAGTCGATGTACTGCTCCAACCCCTCCGGCAACCCTGTCACGGTCTCCATCAAGTTGTCACCCTTGTTCTTGGGATTGTCCTTGTTGTGGTGGTCCATCGAGGCGGAGTGGTGGTAGAGTTGGCCGGCCGGGATGACGCGGCGCAGCGTCTCGTAAACCGGCGCGGCGTGCATACCGAACTCGCTGATGAAGCGGGCCATGTCCTCGGCGTAGTGCAGGTACGACACGCCGGCCGGTGTGTGGTCGCCTTGCGGCTCCTCGCCGAAGCGGCGTGGCCGGCCGCCGTGCCAGACCTCCCAGTTGTGGCGGTCGCCGTCCTGGGCGCCATTGTAGTCGTCGCCGCCATAGGGGCTACCCGGCCAGTAGGGCGTACGCCCATCGTGCGCGGCCACGGCGTGCGGCAGGATCGTGTCGTAGTAGAGTGAGCCGGGGACGGGATAATCGGTACGATCCCAATAGACCAGGTCGTGGAGCCACTGGTTCTCGTTGTTGCCGCACCACAACGCCAGGGACGGGTGGCTGCGCAACCGGCGTACCTGGTAGCGCGCCTCGGCCGCGACCTCAGCCGCCATCGCCGCGTCTTCGGCATAGGCCGCGCAGGCGAACATGAAGTCCTGCCACACCAGCAGGCCCAGCCGGTCGCACTCATCATAGAAGTGGTCGTGCTCGTAGACGCCGCCGCCCCACACGCGCAGCATCGTCATGTTGGCGTCGCGCGCGGCCTCAAGCAACCGGGTGTAGCGCTCAGGCGGGATGGCGCCGACAAACGAGTCGGCGGGGATCCAGTTGGCGCCCTTGGCGAAGAGGGGCACGCCGTTGAGCACGAAGCGGAAGAAACGCGCGCCACGCTCCGTGGGATCGGGGGATTGGTCGAGTTCCAGGGTACGGATGCCGGCGCGCGCCTCATACTGATCGAGTTGGACGCCATCGGCGTCGAGCTCCACCCGCAGCGTATAGAGGGCCGGCTCGCCGAGGTCATGCGTCCACCACAACCGCGCCTGCTCGACCGTCAAGTACGCCGTGCCGGCGAGCCGGTCACCGGCGTCCGCGAGGGCCAGCGTGGCCGTCGCGGCCTCAGCGCCGCCAGGCGACACTAGCTGGATACGAGCGGTTAGCGCCTCGGCTGCGCTGAAGCGCTCGGCCGCGACGCGCACGGCGACGAGCGCCCGGCCCGTCTCCCGGTCCGCCTCAACCGTGTAGCAGTGCACGCCGTCGAGGCAGGCCACGCGCTCGCGGCGCAACTCAACCGGACGCCAGACGCCGATGGTAGGCAGGCGCGGTCCCCAATCCCACCCGTAGCCGTACTGCGCCTTACGCATCGCCACGCGGGGCTGATCCTGGCCACCCCAGCCGCGCACGTCCTGGCCGTCGAGGTGGTCGAGCGGCCGGTCGAAGCAGAGGGCCAGCGTATGCGTTGCGCCGGGACGCAATAGGCCGGTCACATCGAAGACGGCCGGACGGAACATGTTCTGGTGGCGGCCAAGCTCCTGCCCGTCGAGCCACACCGTGGCGAAGGTGTCCAGCCCGTGAAAGACTAGGCGCAGGCGCTCACCGGGCGCGAGCGGCTCAATAGGGGCGGTCAGGCGCGTGCGATACCACCACTCGCGGTCCTCCATCCACGCGCATAGGTCCTCGTTGCGGTCATAGAACGGATCAGCGACGCGGCCAGCGGCGATCAGGGCGCGGTGGACATCGCCGGGGACTGCTACGGGTATCCAGGCCGCGTCGTCAAAGTCGGCCACATGCGCGCCGATGGCTAGCCCCTCGCTGGGGGCGAAATCTTGCAGCTTCCAATCATCGAACAAGGTAAGCTCTCCTCTCAACGAGGAGTATGGTAGCACATGCGGGCCATGGCCCTATGGCCGTGGGACATATCACGAAGCGGTCGTGTTAGAATGGGGCTATGAATGCCCCAACACAACTGTTTCTGTCTAAAGCACGCGAGAGCCTTGCCGGGGCTCAGGCGGACGATCTTGATGTACGCATCCAGCAAGCCGTCGACGAGCTAGAGAACATGATCAAGGGACGCTATCCCACAACTAGCTTCGAGGTAGGCCAAGGAGACGACCCAAGCGGAACATACGTAGTGGCAACAGTCGATATAGATGATCCGGATGAGGTGATGGATTTAATCATCGACCGCCTTGTCGACATACAAGTCGAAGATGGCCTACCCGTGTACGTCGTGCCGGTGCGGACCGAGGAACGCGTACTGCGGGAACTGCAATCGCGCCCGACGCCGCGCTACGGTCGGGCGCTGCTCGATTGACAAACAATGGGCCGGTGTAACAACCGCGCCAGGCGCCCCCGCCGCGTACCGCCGCGAGAAAGGGCGCCTTTTGATCGATGAACGCGGAGAGATGATGTATTATGGCGCTACGTATGACGCCGGATATCGATTGGTCGGCTTTTCCAGAGAGCGACGGCGCCCCGATGGACGAGACCTTTGCCAACGAAATCCAGATGTTCGACCTGTTCTGGACCTTGCAGATCCTGTTCCATAGACAAGGCCGTGGACGGTCGACCACGGTGGGCGGCAACCAGTTCATCTATTACAACCCGGCCAATGGCCGCGACAACATCTCGCCCGATGTCTACGTGGCCTTCGACCGCGCGCCGTTCGCGCCGCCCAAGTGGCAAACCTGGATCGAGGGCAAGTTCCCCGATATTGTCTTCGAGATTACCTCGCCGAGCACCCATAACATTGACCTGAGCGAGGCGCCCGATGGCAAGCGCACGCGCTACGCGCGGTTGGGGGCCAAAGAATATTACATCTTCGATCCACAGCAGGAAACCTATCCGCCGTTCCTGGGATTCGAGTTGCGTGGCGAGCGCTTGGAACCGGTGTCCTTGTTGGCGAGCGGGGGCATCTACAGCACGTTGTTAGAGGCGGAGCTGCGGCCGATGCCAATCAAGGAGGGGGTGTTGAGACCGGCAGGAAAGTGGCTGCGGGTCATCGATTCGCGAACGGGACAACCCATCCCCGTAACCGACCAACTGCGCCAAGACCTCGAAACTGAACAGCAGGCCCGTAGCGAGGCCGAGCAGGCTCGTGTCGAGGCCGAGCAAGCCCGTGTCGAGGCGGAGCAAGCCCGCGGCGAGGCCGAACAGGCCCGTGTGGAGGCCGACGAGCGAGCGGCGCGCGCGGAGGCGGCGTTGCAGGCACTGTTACGGCAGCAAGGCGCCGAAGAATGAGGCGGGCTATGGCCGGCGCAGCACAACCGGCGCGTCGATGCCGGCGTCGTAGCGCGTAGCGGCGTCGCCCTGGTTGATGGCAAGCATCAAGCGCCGATAAGAGTCGACGATGAGCGCCGGCTGACCCGCGTCGACCAGACCGAAGGATCGCGCGTAGGGGACACGCAACGTTTGCCCTGCTAGCTCTACCGCGATTAGGTCACCCTCACGCACGTTCCAGCGAACGATAGGCTCCTCGTCGGTGTTCAGGCGCAGATTACCGAAGCGATCGACATAGGAAACGGCGCAGTGCAGTGCGTCGCCCTCCCAACGCGGCTCCGGCAGCGTCAGCATAACCAGGGTAGCCAGATCGAGCGCGGGGCCAAGGGCGCTCAGGTCATGGCCGTTGACCAACGCGGCGGCCATCGGTGAGAAGATGTCGCGCCCGTGAAAGGTGTTAGAGCGCGACGAGAGCATTAACTGGTTGCTCGCCAGCTCGACCGCCGCGACGATCCCGCCCAGCGCCTCGGCGCCGGACGTGAGCAGCCCGTTGTCTGGCCCCACCAAGACATCGCCGCGCGCGACGCGTAGCGCGATAGGCCGCCGCGCCGTGCCCACCCCCGGGTCGACCACGCCGACGTGCGCGCCGACCGGCATGTAGGGCAGCACGTTGCGCCACGTCAGCGCCCCGCGCCGGATGTCGTACGGGGGGATCTCGTGCGTTATGTCGATGATCAGCGCGTCCGGCGCGCGGCCCAGCATGACCCCGTGGCAGCAGCCTACCGAGTCGTCACGCGTCCCGAAGTCCGTCATGAACGTGATGTATCTTGTCATCCGTGGCGCCGCTCCAACGCTAGTTCGACGAGGCGGTCGATGAGGGCGGGGTAGGGCAGGCCGCTGGCGGCCCACAGCAGCGGGAACATGCTTGTCGGCGTGAAACCAGGGATGGTGTTGATCTCGCTGATGTAGAGGCCGCCGTCGGCGCCGAGCAGGAAGTCCACGCGCGCCATGCCCGCGCCGTCTATGGTCAGGAAAGCGCGGCAGGCCGCGTCGCGCACGCGCGCGGCGAGCGCATGCGGCACGTCGGCCGGGATCACCAGATCGCTGGCGCCGGGCTGGTACTTGGCGTCGTAGTCGTAGAAGGCGGCGTCGCGCACGCGTATCTCGCCCACGACCGACGCCGCGGGCTCATCATTGCCCAGAACCCCGCACTCAAGTTCGCGCGGCGCGCGCACCCCACGCTCCACCAGCAGGCGCCGGTCGTGCCGCGCCGCCTCATCGAGCGCCATCGGGAGGCTGTCGGGATCATCGACGCGGCTGATACCGATCGAGGAGCCCATGTTGGCCGGTTTGACGAAGCAAGGATAACCGATCGTGTCCGCCACGCGCGCCGCGATGGACTCCGGCTCACGCCGCCAGTCGGCGCGTGTCAGCGCCATGAACGGGACGATAGGCAAACCCGCCTGCATGAACAAGTTTTTCATCAGGATCTTGTCCATGCCCACGGCCGAGCCGGCCACGCCCGCGCCGACGTAGGGTACGCCGGCCAGTTCGAACAAGCCCTGCACCGTGCCGTCCTCGCCGTGCGGACCGTGCAGCAAAGGAAACACGACATCGATAGGCCGCCCGCCCCTCTCGCCGCGCGGGCCAGCGGGCGAGAGGGCATGCGCGATGCCGGCCACGTCGTGATCGTGCGCCATCAGGGCCATTGCTGGGGGCACGCCAGCGTCATCGAACCCGACCGACGCCAGTAGGTCGACGGCTGGCGCCCCGACGAGCCACTCGCCGCCGGGCGTAATGGCAATAGGCAGCACCTCGTAGCGCGCGGGGTCGACGGCGGCCATGACCGAGCGCGCCGACGAGAGCGACACATCGTGTTCGGCCGACTGGCCCCCGAAGACGAGGGCCAGCCGGATCTTACCGTTGGTCACGGTGTTACCATACTATCCAGACAATCCAGGCTACTGGCCCGCCGGGGTCGGCGCCGGGAATTGGCTGGCCGGGTCCGGCGGCCTGACCCGGTTCTTGGTCGCGTCGGTCGCGGTCGCGAACCAGGCCTGATAGCCCTTCTGCCCGTTCTGCTGCAAGATAGCGTCCCGCTCGGCCGTGGTCAACGTGTGCGTGGCGCGCGCGGTTACCTGGATGACATGGTAGCCGTACTGGCTCTTGACCACACGTACCTCACCCGATTTCATACTCAAGATGGCGTTGAGCACTTCGGGCACGAACTGTGTCTGCGGCGTCAGCCACGACGGCTGATTGGCCACGAACGGTTGGCTGGGGTCGCGCAGCCAACCGCCGTTGTAGGCGCTGCTCTGCTTCTGGGCCGCCAACGCCTGCGCCTGCTGCGCCTTGGGCAGCTTGGAGATTTGTGTCCCGTTGGTTCCGTTGTCGATGGAGTACTTCTGAGCGAGCGCGCCAAAGGTCGCGCCATTGTTGGCCTTGATCGCCGTCGCCAGGTTATCGGCCAGCGTCTTGTTCTGCGCGCTGACCAGGATGTGACGCGCCTTGGCCTCCGACTCCGTCTTGGCGACGGTCCCCTGGTAGTGCTTGGTAACGTTCTGCTGCACGACGGCGGGCGTCGCGAAATAGGTACGGATATCGCCGTCCTGCACACCGGCGCCGGAAACGAGACTGGCGTAACCGCTCTGCTTACGCAGTGTGGCCATCTGGGTGTTGAGTTGCGCGGTCGTGGCTTGCGCGCCAATCTTCCGCGCGGCCTGCTGCAGTTCCAGCGCCTGCTCCATTTGCGAAAGCGTATAGGCCGGGACGTTCTGCTGGTTGCCCGCCACGGTCTGTTGCTGCGTTTGCAGTTGCTGTATCACTTGCGCATTAGCCGCCGCGTTCTTAGTATCGGCCTGCAACTGATAGATCTGCGCCTGCAGTTGGCTACTCTGATTGGTGAGCAGCGTGGTCTCGAACTTCTGGTAACGGTTGAAGGAGTCGGTCCGAATGGACTGTCCGTTCACCGTGGCGATCGCCTGGCCTGGATAAATGACGTAGTCCCACAAGGCGCCGCCGATCAGCGCGAGGACGATCAAGGCGACGACAGCGAAGAGCACGGAATACCATAGGCGCTGCTGCCGCGCCTCGTGGGCGAGGC
>JAABUV010003381.1_pt1 | contig 20384 bp, 22 predicted proteins | sample 5559971 | NCBI WGS metagenome assembly JAABUV01 (sample SAMN10711881, study PRJNA513362) | rock metagenome | isolation source: Antarctica rocks | place: Antarctica: Victoria Land, Knobhead nord | collected 2015-12-19
CGCGGAGCTTGCGGATCGTCTGCTCGGGGGTGTGCCGTCGTCTCGCCATAATCGTGAAGTCCTCCTGCGCCCATCCTCGGGCATCGGACTCTCACAAGCACTGGCACCACCTACAGGGACCCAGTCACCCTGGCCGCGCGAGAGGCCACCACGAGAGCAGAACGTGCGAAGAGCAGAGCTGAGTTTGCTTCTTCAGCTCCGATGTCGAACGCGAAGTCGATCGAGCCGAAAGCCAGGCGAGTCACCCCGCGTGCCCAGGCCAGCTCATACGCGCGGTGCACTCCCAACGCAGTCTCAACGAGCGCGACTAGCGCGGTGCCTGGACTCAGCGCGTCGCTGAGCTCCGCGAGTGCACTGGGGTTCTCGACCTTGGGCACCATGAGCGCCTGTAAACCGGAGTGTTGATCAGCGCGGTGACGTCGGAGTCATAGTGCGGGCTGCCATGGGCGTTGATCCGGACACACTCCGAGCCTCCTTCCGTGAGCCAGCGGGCTACCTCGGCGCGAGCCGCAGCCTTGGCGTCGTCTGCGACGGCGTCTTCAAGGTCGCAGACGACGATGTCGGCGCTGCTCGCGGCGGCCTTCGCGAACCGCTCATGGCGATGGCCGGGGACGAACAGCCACGAGCGGGCGTTGCGTGCGCGCACAATCGCAAGAGGCCCGGAGCTGAAGTCGGTAGACATCTCAGGTCGCCACCGCGCTACGGTTGATCAGTTGGCGGGCGATGACATTACGCTGGATTTCGTTGGTGCCTTCTCCAACGATCATCAGCGGCGCGTCACGGAAGTAACGCTCGACGTCGAACTCAGTAGAGTAACCGTAGCCGCCGTGGATCCGGATGGCGTCGATCGCTATCTGCATAGCGGTCTCTGAGGCGAACAGTTTCGCCATACCGGCCTCCATGTCCGCACGCTCACCGGCCTCGAAGCGCCGGCAAGCGTAGAGCACAAGCTGGCGGGCGGCGGTCAGTTTGGTGGCCATGTCCGCGAGGTAGTTGCCGATCGACTGATGCTGCCAGATCGGCTTTCCAAAGCTCTCTCGTTCCTGGGAGTAGCGCAACGCGTCATCCAGTGCGGCGCGGCCGACGCCGAGAGCTCGGGCGGCGACCTGGAGACGGCCGATCTCCAGCCCGTGCATCATTTGAGCGAAGCCACGGCCCGCCTGCTCACCGAGAAGCGATGAGGCGGGGATGTGGAAGTCGTCGAAGGATATCTCGCAACTCTCGACACCCTTATAACCAAGCTTGGGCAAGTCTCGAGATACGGTGAATCCGACACCTTTTTTCGCGAGCAGGATGCTAATGCCTTTGTGCGCGGGGCTGGCAGAGGGATCGGTCTTGCACAGCAATGCCACGATGCCTGCTGTACGAGCGTTGGTGATCCACGTCTTGGAGCCGTTGACGACATATTCGTCGCCGACTCGGAGCGCGTGGGTGCGCATAGCCTGCAGATCGGAGCCGCCACCAGGCTCGGTCAGCGCCATCGTGGCGCGCAGCTCACCGGTCGCCATCCGCGGCAGGTAGGCGTTCTTTTGTTCCAGAGTGCCATGGTCGAGGATCAGCTTGGCGACGACCGTGTGACCCCCCATAGCGCCCGCGAGGCTCATCCAGCCGCGAGCTAACTCCTCGGTGACCAGCGCGTAGCATGAGGTGCTCACTCGGGCCTCCCCCCACGGCTCGGGGATAGCGAGACCGAAGATACCCAACTGCTTCATCTGCTCGATGAGCTTCTCGGGGTAGGTGTTTGCGTGGTCCAGTTGCTGAGCCACCGGTTTCACCTCCCGGTTGACGAAGTCGCGGACCGTCTCAATGACCGCTTGCTCTTCCTGGTTCAGGCCCTCCACCGGGCCTCCTCTCGGGTTGTGTCCTGATCGCGGCAGGCCGGGTCAGAGGTAGTGCCGCAGGATCTGCCCCGCGGTCGACCATTCGATGGTTTCCGGCTTATGCGGGATGCCAGCTAGACAGTCCTTTACCTTGCGCATTAACTCCTCGGGGGAGGGAGGTCGCTGGGAGGAGCCGGGGGGGAACTGGCATCGGGCGCGTAGGACTGCCGCGCCTAAGTGGACCTCGGCCTCGATCTCACCGGCGAGTAAGCAGTCCCCACCATGAGTGAGCTGCACATCGACCAGGGTCATAAGACGTCGAGCCTCGGGCCGCTGCACCGCCTGGTCGGTGAAGCTGGCGAAGCCTTGATGGTTATCGAGTAGGGCTGCGGCAGCTGCGTACTCCAGACTGAATTTCGCCTGAAGACCTGTCTCGGGGCGATGGTGAATCAACGGTGCGACAGTGCTCTTGGGCGTCTTAAGTACCACGCGGGTGATGCTGGCCACGTCCAGTCCTTGGCGGGCCAGCGTGGACAAGGCGCTGATCGGGCGCTGTAGGGCGTAGCAGCATGGGAAGACCTTCACAGCCAGCCCACCCGGCACTGCTGGCCCATCCAGATCCACCCCATTCGGGACGCCTCCCACGAGCGCAAACCAACTGTCGACTGCGCCGATGTCGGCCGTGGCACCGGCGGCAGCCAGGTGCGCCGCCCGCACGCCCGCGTCGACGGCGAAGCCGACCTGAAGCGATTTGGCGTCCGTGCCGAAGGCCCGCTGCACCCCGCCAGCGCCTGGCACGGCCAGTGCCATGGCCGTGGCGATTCTCTCCGCATCGAGGCCCAGACCGATACCCGCTCCCACCGCGGCCGCCAGCGCACCGGCGGTTGTCGTCGTATGCCAGCCTGAGCAGTAGTGCGCCCAACCCAGGCCGGTACCGAGCCGTGCCATCACGCCTGCCGCGGCCAGATACGCCCCCGCTCCACCGTCTGTGGCTAGAACCGCGGGCACGCAGACGACACTGACGTGTGCGGTCGACTCCATATGCAAGTCGTCGAAGTCAAGGATATGCCCCGCCACAGCCCAGCGTCCCGCCTCAGACATGCCGGAAGCAATGCGGACAATGGGCTCGTTGCGCGCAGCGACGGCTACCGCGACCGTGTCCAGTAGCGATCGCTGGGATAACTCGCGGTCCTGACTCGTCGGCTCAAGGTCAGCAGCCCAGGTAGCGAGCCTGCTGGCGAGGGGAATCATAGCGGCAACTCCTAGACGGTAGGACTTAGCTGGGTACCAAATTCGGGAAGGTCCGGCCATTTCGCCTGAGCGTACGGGTAGATGTCAAGGGCATGTGGTTCTCTCGATAGGCGCTGAGCTTGAGGCGCGACATGACACTCACCCACACTCTCACTCTGGAGCCCCGGCCGCCGCAGCCGGACGGTGGTGTCTACGTGAGGTTGCGGCGCAGCCGGACACGGTAGGAGTACCGGTCGGGGTGAAAGTGGCTAATCGCTAGCTCCACGGGCTTCCCTTCCGTGTCGAAGTACATTCGGTCGACTCGTAGCACAGCGGTGTCGGACGGAACGCCCAGGCCTTGTGCCACGACTGCCGGCGCGGTGACCACGGTGATGCTCTGCTCGGCATCCCGAATCGAGGCTTCCAACGCCTGGTCCAGCAATCCGATCACAGTAACCGGGCTGACGGTGCCCGGGGCGGCCAGCTCCTGAACCTCTCCTAACTGCGCCCGCACATCGAGCGGGAGATAAACAGTGCTGTGGGAGAACGCATCTCCATTGTGGAGGCGCAGGAAACTCACCTTCGCCAGACGGTCTTCCGACAGTCGCAGTCTGCTAGCCGCCGGGAGGTCGACTGCTGCGGTCAGGGGAGACAACACCTGAAGCTGGCTATCGGCAGACAGGGCCATCAGATCCTCGACCGAACCGAACTGCCTGAGGTAGCGGCCGGAGGAGGGGGTAACGAACGTACCCCGACCGGGCACGCGGAAGACCAGATCCTCAGCCACCAGATCTTGAAAGGCGCGGCGCACAGTCTGGCGACCTACGGAGTACCTGCGCGCAACCTCAACCTCAGTGGGCAGCGCCACCCCGAAGCGATAGTCGCCCCGCGCGATCTGCGCCCTGAGATCTTGGGCAACCCGGCGGAACGCGGGCGCCTTCGTCGGAACCTGCAACACAGACGCATCCTCCCACGTATCCCGGGCGTACTCACCCTCCCAGGTGCCCAACCCTTCAACTGAAAGGACCGGCCATTGACATTCGCTGTGACGGCACTATAGCGTCCCGGCATGATCCACGTCATGCCTCACAGGCCCCCGGGAGGACCAGTGCACCGAGCAGGCCGAACCAAGTTGATCGCTCTCGCGGGAGTCATCCTCGCCTCAGTCGCCCTGACCGCTGCCTGCGGCAGCGGGTCGCAGTCCAGCGGAGGCTCCGACGGTGGAACCGTGACTATTGGCGGACTTTGGGCCGAGACTGGCCCCCAAGCCGTCTACGGCAAATGGTTCGACAACGGCGCCCGGATGGCCGTGGATGAGATCAACGCTGCAGGCGGCATCGGGGGGAAGACGAAGATCGACCTCAAAGTGCAAGACACCCAGGCCATGCCGGGACCCGCCGTGACCGCTTTCCAAAAGTTGCTCGGGGACAAGGTGCCATTCGTCATGTCATCGTTCTCGAGCCAGACCCTCGCTCTTATGCCCATCGCCACCAGCAAGAAGGTCGTCGTAATCAACGGTGGCGCTCAGAGCGACGCACTAGCCACGGGCGGTTATCTGTTCAACGACATCCCGCTGCTCAAGAACGAGAGTGAGGTGCTCGCGAAGTACCTTGCCACTACCGGCGGCGCTAGAAAGGCTGCGATCATCCACACCAGCGATGACGGTGGCCTGGCCGCCGAGAAGGACTTTGCGGGGGCGTTTAAGTCCGCTGGCGGCGAGGTTGTGGGAGACGAAAGCGCTGCTTTCGGCGCTACCGACTACCGCTCGCAGCTCACCAAGCTGCGCAACAGTGGTGCGGACGTTCTCCTTATAGGCGCCTACGGTCAGGACTCGAATAACATCATCAGCCAGGTCCGTGAGATCGGTTGGGACATAAAGCTGGCCAACACCTCGTGGGTGGCGATCCCGTCCGTGCTGGCCAACCCGGCGGCGGAAGGCCTGACGGCCACCGTCATCCCGTTCCAGCCGACGCAAGCGTTCCGCGACGCTTATCAGAAGAAGTACGGGGAGGCCCCGGCGAGCGCATTTATTGGCAACTATTACGATGCCGTGAAGATTTTCGCTAAGGCCTATGAGAAAGCCTCCTCCTCCGGCAAGGTCGACGGTGAATCGCTGGCTAAGGCCATCAGGGAGATCGGAACGTTCGACTCTTCCTACGGAAGCCCGCTGACGTTCGACAAAGAGCAGGTCGCCAGCCGTCCTATCAACATCGCGATGCTTAAGAACGGGAAATTTGAGACCATCGTCAAGGATGCAGGTAAGTAGTTGAACCGACCTTCTCGATGCGAGACTTGACATGACGCTATTCGTCCAGCTGCTTTTGAACGGCCTCGTCGCCGGAAGCTTATACGGGATGGTCGCGGTAGGATTCGCCCTTATATTCGGCGCTACCCGGCACTTTCACATCGCCCATGCGGCCGTGTTCGCTGCCGGTGGTTACTTGGCCTACGGCTTGATCACCAAGGTCGGTTTGCCCGTGTCGGTCGCAGTGCCGGTTGGCCTGACCGGGTCGGTGCTCCTCGGCATGGTGATCGCTCGCTTCCTCTACAGCCCGTTAGGCAGCAGAGGAGGAGCGGGGTTCGTCCTTTTCCTGGTCTCGCTCGGTGCGCTAATCGTCATCGAGAACACCTTGACGCTGTGGCTAACGACCGCGCCGGCTAAGATCGATCTCGGCGGTTGGTGGCGTAAGGCGGTGCACATCGGGTCCTGGGCACTGACCGGCGGTCAGATCGCTTTTGTGCTCTTGACGGTCCTGGCCTTCGTGGCGCTGGTGTTGGTGCTCGACCGCACCCGCGCTGGCAAGCTAGTGAAGGCATACTCGGGCAACCCCGAGTTCGTGCAGGTGGTCGGGCGACGTCCGCAATCCGTGTTGTTGCTCGTTTACTCCGTTGGGTCATTTTTCGCCGCCATCGCCGGGCTCTACGTCGCTGCCGACACGGGCATGCAGCCTGGCTTAGGCGAAACGTACTTTATCACCTCAATCATGGCGGTGATCCTCGGCGGCATCGGCAGCATTCGGGGTGCCTTCGTCGCGGCGATGCTGCTGGGGATTTTGCAAAACATCCTGCTCTACAAGATGCCCGCCGAGTGGACGCTCCCCGCCATCTTCGCTCTCTTTCTCGTGGTTATTACGCTCAGCCCCGCGGGCCTATCTACGCTCAACCTCAGAAAGTTCAAGCCGAGGAATCTTGCGAGGCAACACGCATGAGTCCCTACTTGCTGTCGATCTGCACGCTCGTTGCTATATATTCGATACTGTCAGTTAGCTTGGGTCTACTGGTCGGCCACACGGGGATCTTTTCGTTGGCCCATGCCGCCCTCTTCGGGGTGGGGGCCTACACCTCGGCGGCCCTCACTGTAAAGGCCGACTGGGGTGTGCTACCCGCACTAGTGGCAGCCATTGCTCTTGCGGCGGTTGCCGGAGCAGTGATGGCGATCCCGTCGCTGCGGGTCTCGGGCGACTACTTCATCGTCGCATCCTTTGCCTTGCAAGTTGTAGCGAGCAGCGTTTTTCAAAACTGGCACTCTGTGACAGGTGGGACGGGGGGAATCCCGGGTGTGCTGCGGCCCGTCGTCGGGGGGTTAGATTTCAGCTCGGACGAAGCGTTTCTGGTACTCTGCGCCGCCGCTGCGCTCATCGTGATCGCCATCGCACTCTGGCTGGTGCACTCCCCCTACGGGCGCATGCTCCACGTCGTCCGTGACGACGAGCTCGTCGCCGCGACGCTGGGCAAGCCGATCCGATTGGCCAAGGTCAGCATCACGGTGCTATCGGGGGCGTTCGCGGGTTTGGCGGGCGCGCTCTATGGCGACTATCTCATGTACCTCAGCCCGGGAGCTTTCGACGTAGCGGCCTCGGTGTCGATCATTACGATGGTTGTGGTCGGCGGCATGACATCGGTGCCTGGGACCGTTATTGGTGCAGCAGTGATCGTGCTCCTGCCGGAGGGTCTTAAGGCACTCAACCTCGGGGAAACCGTCGCCGGACCGCTACAGCAGATCCTCTTCGGCGTGTTGATCATCGTCTTGATGTTCCTGCGGCCCCAAGGTTTGGTAGGCCAGCCGCTCCGTGTTAAGGCGCCCCGGCGCCCTTCTCAGAAGGCGTCGGATCAGGTGGCACCCAGTGCTGCTTGAGGTTACGAACGCGTCCAAGAGCTTCGGTGGCCTGCACGCCGTGAAGGACGCATCCTTCGAGGTGCCTGCCGGGCAGGTCACCGGTCTCGTCGGTCCGAACGGTGCAGGTAAAACGACACTCTTCAACATGATCACCGGCACCACCTCGGTCGATTCAGGGACGGTCCACTACGACGGCAAGGACATCACGTCGCTTTCGCCGCAGCACCGGATCGGCCTGGGAATGGCCCGCACCTTCCAAGACGTACGGCTGCTCCCTCGCCTGACGTTGCTCGGAAATGTTGCCGTCGCCGTCCAACATCAGCCTGGGGAGCAGCTGCGCAACGTCTTCGCACGGCCTGCCCACGTCCGCAAGAGAGAAAAAGAGACGATCGAGCGAGCCCACGAATGTCTGGACTACGTCGGGCTGCCCCCGGAGGTACGGAACCAGCAGGCCGCAGGGCTCTCCTACGGCGAGCAAAAGCTGCTGTCCATCGCCCGACTACTGGCAACCGGTGCGCGGATGTTGTTGCTCGACGAACCGACCTCCGGACTCGACGAGGCTTCGCTCGCCGCGTTCGGTCAGGTGCTGCGCCGACTGATTGACGAAAACCACACTGTGCTCTTGGTCGAGCACAACATGCTGCTCGTTCGTGAGTTCTGTGACCGCGCAGTGTTCTTAAGCAGCGGAGAGGTGCTGGCCGTCGACACACCTGATTGTCTGATGGAGAACAAGGAGCTGCGCAATGTCTACTTCGGTGCTTAAACGGGCGGACGCTGGGCTGCTCCTCAAAGAGGTGCGGGCCGACGTCGCCAGTCAGCCGGTGCTGAATGATATCTCACTGGATGTGCCCAGCGGGCAGTTCCTCGCCCTTTTCGGCCACAACGGTGCCGGTAAGTCCACGCTATTGCGGGCTGTCATGGGGTTAACCCCCGTAAAGCACGGCACCATCCGTTTCGGCGGCGAGGACATCACCAAGAAGGAGACCCCGAGCATCGTCCGTAGCGGAGTGTGCCTGGTGCCGCAGCAGCGAGGCTACTTTGAGAATCTCTCGGTATCCGACAACCTCTCTTTCGGCCACCGCGAGGGCAGCCGTCTCGGCGATGAAGAGATCTTCGCGCTGTTCCCTGCCCTTAGGGATCGCCAGCAGCAGCTGGTCGGGACGATGAGCGGCGGGCAGCGTCAGATGGTCGCTATCTCGATTGCCCTGATGTCCGACCCTCGTCTACTTCTGCTCGACGAGCCTTCCGTCGGCCTGCAGCCGAATCTCGTCACACGAGTGATGGAGGTCGCAACACAGGTCAATCAAGACTTCGGGATGACCGTCGTACTCGTCGAACAGAACATCGATAAGGTTCTGCACGTCGCTCACCGTGTCGTCGTAGTCAACCGCGGTCGGGTGGTACTGGACCGCGCCGTCGCCGAGGTCACACAAGACAGCATCTGGCAACTGCTGTGAACGCTACCCTGCCCGAGATGCTGGAGCGCGTGACCCGCGCGGACGGGGATTGCGTTGCCATCGTGGACGGAAATTGCCGCCGGACTTACGCCGAACTCGCTGACGCATCCTCCCGTATCGCTACCGGACTCGCCGACCTCGGCGTGCGCCGTGGTGATCTCGTCGCTCTCTGGCTGCCCAACTCCCTCGTGTGGGTGGAGTTAGAGTTTGCCATCGCCCGACTCGGTGCGGTCGCCGTCGGGATCAATACAAAACTGCGCTCGCACGACGTTAGCCAGTTGCTCATGCAATCGCGGGCCTCGGTTCTCGTGGCCTGGCCCGGCTTCAAGGGTATCGACTTCCTCGGCATGGTCGGGCAGATCGCCGATACTGTGCCCGACTCGCTCCGTCTGGTATTCGTGGGGGATCACGACACCGCAGAGGTAGCCGCGTCGCTGCGGTCGCGTGTCACGTCGTACGACACTTTGCTGCAGCACTCTCCGATGACAACATCAGCGGCCGCCCCCGACTTGCCGAGCAACGTATTTTCCTCGTCCGGAACCACATCCGCCCCTAAGTTGGTACTGCACTGTCAGAGCGCTCTCGTCACCCACGCCGAGGCGGTCGCGAAGAGTTTCGGCTATGCGGCGTCCGACACCGTAGTGCTCGGCATGCTCCCCTTCTGCGGGGTCTTCGGCTTCAACACGCTCACCGCGGCACTCGCGGCGGGTCGTCCGCTCGTCGTGCAGGCGGCGTTCGACGCGGACGACGCGGTGGCCCTCATCGAGCGATACAAGATAACCCACACCAACGGCGCTGACGAGATGCTGCGTCGCATCCTCACCGCCGCCCGGCCGGTCGAGCGAATTGCGAGTTTGCGGGAGGCGGGGTTCGCCAACTTCGGCGGCGACGCCCGCCCTCTTGTGCAGGCTGCCGCCGAAGTTGGTAAGAAGTTCTTTCAGACCTACGGGGCCAGCGAGGTACAGGCACTCATGTGTTACCCGCCCGTAGGTAGCGACGCCGGCCGCTGGAGCGTTGGGGGCGGAGTTCCCGTCTCCGAATGCACGCACGCACGCGTCCGTGACGTCGATACCGGCGAGCTGGTCGGCGACGGTATCGACGGCGAGATCGAAATCTCAGGGCCTAACGTCACTGTCGGCTACATGGGTCGCCCAGATCTGACGACCAAGAGCCGAACTGAGGACGGGTGGTGGCGCACCGGCGATTTTGGTCGACTCGCCGATGGCCGCGACTTCATCTACCTCGCCAGACTCGGCGACGCTCTGCGGCTCGGCGGATTTCTGGTGGGAGTGTCGGAGATCGAAGGATATCTCGAGACTCTGGCCGGTGTCACGGCCGCACAAGTCGTCGGTGTGTGCGGGAATCACGGCGACGTGGCCGTGGCGTTCGTCATCGGCGAGGGCCTTGACGAGGCCGCATTGCTGCAGCAATGCCGGTCCGAACTCGCCCGCTTCAAGGTGCCGCGCTGCATCGCCATCGTGGAGGAGTTCCCGATGACCCACGGCGCCAACGGCGACAAGATCCAGCGCGTCCAGCTTCGCGCCATGGCCGCGGACTTGCTAGCAGAAAGAGAGGAGATCAGAACGTGACGCACACTATGCGAGCTCTGCGTATGCACCAGTTCGGCGGACCTGAGGTTCTCCGCCTCGAGGAGGTCCCCGCACCAAGCGCCGGGCCGGGTCAAGTACTGGTTGAGGTCGCCTACTGCGGTGTCTGCCGACATGACCTGCTCACCCGCGCAGGGGCCTTCCCGAAGATCGACCTACCGCTGATCCTTGGCCACCAGGTGAGCGGTCATGTTGCAGCCGTCGGCGACGGCGTCGACGACTTCGCCGTCGGCGACCGGGTGATGACGATGATCTACACAGGATGCGGCACATGCGCACAGTGCCAGCGCGGCAACGACGCGCTATGCAGCGATACGCGACCGCAGTTTCTCGGCGAAGACCACGACGGCGGCTATGCGGAGTTTGTCGCCGTCGCCGCGCGGGTGACCATCCCTGTGCCCAATCGCGTATCACTCGCCGAAGCGGCGATCGCCACCTGCACTCTCGGAACGGCGTATCACGCGCTTGCGACTCGGGGTGGTCTCCAGGCAGGACAGTCTGTTGTCATCACGGGCGCCAGCGGTGGGGTTGGGCTGCACGCTATCGAGATCGCCCGGATGCTGGGTGGCCACGTGGTGGGCGTCGTGTCTAGCGAGGAAAAGGCCGAGCACGTCCGCAAGGCGGGCGCCAACGACGTCATCGTCAGTCCTCAGCGCACGTTTGCCCGCGAGCTCAAAGGGCTGCTCGGAGGGCAGGCTGACCTCGTCATCGATGTCGTCGGCGCACCAACGCTGCGTGAGTCGCTGCACGCTGTGCGTTTCGGCGGCCGTGTAGTGGTGCTCGGCAACGTAGAGGGCAAGGACGTCTTGATTCCGCCTGCCTACCTGATCCTCAAGGAGATTAGTCTGTTGGGCACCAAGTCATGCAGCACAAACGAAATTGCCATTCTGCTCGCGGCAGTGGCCGATGGCCGACTGCACGCCGATGTCAGCGAGACTATACCGCTCGAGCGCGGTCGCGAGATCCATGAGCGCATGGAAAGCGGCAGCGCCACCGGACGACTCGTGATGCAGGTCACAGATGACTAACGCACCCGCGACCGATCCTCCCGGCCCGCACCTGCGCTACATCGAAGGCCTTCGTGAGGGCCGACTCGACTTCCAACGCTGCTTGTCGTGCGCCACCGCAGTCTTTCATCCGCGGGTGCTCTGCCCTGCTTGCGGCAGTTGCGATTTCCGCTGGGAGACCAGCGACGGAAACGGTGAGGTGTACTCGGCCAGCAGGTTGGCGCCGCGCAACGGCGAGCCTTACGTCGTCGTACTCGTCGATCTCGATGAGGGCTTTCGACTGATGAGTACCGTGCGGTGCGCCCCTGCAGTCATCGGTCAGCGGGTCACCGCGCAGATCGAACAGTCCGAGAACCCGACCGCAGAGCCGCTCCTTGTCTTCGTCCCGGCGGTGCCGTGATACCCCGCGGCGGCGCTGCCGTCGTCGGCGTCGGTGAGGCCGGTGTTGGCCGGGCAGCCCCCGGCAGCACACCACTCGACCTCATAGCCCACGCCACTTACAGGGCCCTGGATGATGCTGGCCTGCGTTTGTCTGACGTCGACGGCCTGTTCACCGCGTCGGCTTACTATCAGCTACCTGGGCTGAGCGTGGGCGAATACCTTGGTCTCCGGCCGCGCTACACCGACACCACGGCCCTCGGTGGCAGCTCCTTCATCGCCCACCTCGGCCACGCCGCCACGGCGATCTTTGCCGGCATGTGCGACGTCGCGCTAATCGTCTACGGCAGTACACAACTATCCGACTCCGGACGCCTGGTATCGGGTAATGAGGGATCGCGCTACGAGACACCGTTCCGGCCGCGCTACCCGGTGACCATGTACGCCCTCGCGGCCGCCCGTCACATCCACCAATACGGCACCACCCGCCAACAATTAGCCGCTGTGGCCGTTGCCGCACGCCAGTGGGCGCAACTGACGCCGGGCGCTTTCGCCCAGAACCCGCTCACCGTCGAAGATGTCCTGGCGGCACGGATGGTTTCCTCCCCGCTGACCACAGGTGACTGCTGCCTGGTCACCGATGGTGGAGGTGCGCTAGTGGTGACGAAGTCGGAGCGGGCCAGGGATCTGCGGCAACCCCCGATCCACCTGCTCGGTTACGGCGAAGCCCAGTGGCACCGCAACATCACCGCGATGCCCGACCTCACGGTCACCGCTGCCACGGAGTCGGGTGCGCGTGCCTACGCGAGCGCTGGCCTGACCGTCTCCGACGTCGATGTCTTTGAACTTTACGACGCCTTCACCATCAACACCGTGCTGTTTCTTGAAGACCTGGGCGTCTGCGCCAAGGGTGAGGGCGGGGAACTCGCCGCCTCCGGCGCCATTGCCCCAGGCGGGTCTCTGCCCGTCAATACAAACGGCGGCGGGCTCTCCTACTGCCACCCTGGTATGTACGGGATCTTCGCGCTCGTCGAGGCCGTTCGCCAGTTGCGCGGCGGTCTGGGTGCGCGCCAGCAGCGTGCGGACGTCGCCCTCGTGCACGGCAATGGCGGCGTGTTATCCAGCCAGGTGACGGCACTGCTCGGGACCGGCGCAACTCTGTGAACGTCCACGAAGGGAACTCCACATGAAAAGCTTGTTTTACGAGGACCTCGAAGTAGGGCGGGTCTATAGCACCTCGTCCCGTACAGTTACTGAGACAGATCTCATGACCTTCACGATGCTGTCCGCGGACTGGAACCCGATCCATTCCGACGAGGAGTTCGCTAAGGGTGGTTTCTACGGCAAGCGTGTCGTACAAGGATTGTACGGCTTGTCAATACTTACCGGTCTCATGGACCGCGCCGGCTGGTTCCACGAGTCGGCCATCGCCATGCTGGGTATCGACGGTTGGCGATTCGAAGGTCCGATCTTCATCGGCGACACCTTGCACGGTGAGATGGAGATCATTGACAAGCGCCTGACTAAAAAGGGTGACCGCGGCATCGTCGAACGCCGTTTCACGCTCCTCAACCAGAACGCTCAACTGATTCAACGGGGCGCTATAGGCCTCATGATCCGCCTTAACCCTGTAGGACGAGAGGTGCCCGCGTGAGCCTCCTTGAAGGCAAGCACGCCATCGTTACTGGTGGTGCGAATGGGATCGGCCTGGCGATCGTCCAGACACTCGCTTCCGAGGGCGCGGGGATCGTCGTCGCCGACATCGACCTGCGGGCCGCCGAGGCCGTTGTTGCGCAGCTGCCGACGAAATGCGTAGCGGTCCGCTGTGACGTCCGGAACCCCCTAGCCGTACAGGCCGCCGTGCACGCCTGCCGCGACCTCGGTTCAGTCGATATCGCCGTCAATAATGCTGGCATCACACGCGATGCGACGCTGCGAAGGATGGACATAGACCAATGGGATGCTGTGCTGAACGTGCACCTCAAAGGTGCATTTCTCGTCAGCCAAGCGGCCGCCGCCGTGATGCGTGAGCAGTCAAGTGGCGCGATCGTCAACATTTCTTCGATCTCCGGCAAGGTCGGGATGGTTGGGCAGTCCAACTACAGCGCTGCCAAGGCTGGCCTAATCGGCCTTACCAAGGCCAACGCCAAGGAACTGGCCCACGTCGGCATCCGTGTCAACGCAGTCCAGCCGGGGCTGATCCGCACGGCTATGACCGAGGCCCTGCGAGAGGACATTTGGCAGCAAAAATTGAATGAAATCCCGATGGGCCGTGCCGGCGAGCCCGAAGAGATCGCGAAGGTTGTTCTCTTCCTGGCCAGCGACCTGTCCAGCTATATGACGGGGACGGTGCTTGAAGTGACTGGTGGGCGGTTCATGTGATCGGCTTCGACCTCGACCCTGACCAGATCGCCATACAGCAGCGAGCGCGCGACGTGGCGGTGGAGGTCAAACCCCAAGCTGCCTTCTGGGACGAGCACGAGCAATTTCCCGAATCGTCTTATGCCGCACTACGCGCCTCCGGCTTGCTCGCGCTCACGGTCCCTGAGGAATTCGGTGGCGCCGGAAAGGGTGTCTTCGAAGCATGCCTAGTTCTCGAAGAACTCGCTCGCGGGTGCATGGCGACCGCACTGGTCGCACAAATGTTTTTCAACGGGCCGCCGCGGGCTATCGCTGTACTGGGCACCGAAGAGCAAAAGCAGCGGCTGCTGCCCGGTGTCGCCTCCGGCGAGCGCTACTTCGCCATCGCGATGACTGAGCCGGGCGCGGGTTCGTCCGGCACCGAGTTGATGACCGACGTGCGTCACGGAGAGGAAGGGGACCTACTGCTTAATGGCACAAAGTGCTACATCACCGGAGGTGACCGAGCTGACAGTTTCCTGGTTTTCTGCCGCGCCGCAGGGAGCGCCGGGGCTAAAGGCATTGGTGCAGTAGTGATTCGCAGTAGCCAGCCCGGATTCGCCGTCACTGACGTACAGCCCAAAATGGGTGGGCGGGGCGTAGCGGAGGCCACGCTCGTTTTCGACGACGTCCGAGTCGCCGATAAAGACGTGCTCTTGCGGCCCGTCCTCGGATCAACCGCCGGAGCGCGGCTGTTGCTCAGGCAATTCAACCCGGAGCGCTGCGGCAATGCCGCCATGTGCATCGGGGTCGCGCAGGCAGCACTCGACGACGCGGTCACCTACACCTCAGAGCGACAACAATTCGGCCGGCCGATCGTGGAGTTCCAGGGACTCAACTGGAAACTCGCCGATATGGCCGTGCGCATCGAGGCCGCCCGGCTGATGCTCTGGCGCGCGGCCACTAGCTCAGTCGACGGCTTCCCCGCGCTGCGCGAGACAGCAATGGCCAAACTGGTCGCCAACGAAATGTCGCAGTGGGTGACGAACGAGGCGATCCAAGTACATGGTCACCAGGGCTACATCCGCGCACGTCCATTGGAGCGCTATTTCCGTGACGTCCGCGGCATGGCGCTCGGAGGAGGCACCTCGGAAATTCTGCGCAATATGATCGCCGAACAGGTCGCCGGCCGACGCTTCCACCAGTGGGGGGGGGAAACCCGGTGAACGGCATCACCAGCATCCTCCGCGACGATGGCGTAGCTGTGGTGACCATCGATCGGCCCGACGTTCGCAACGCACTCGATTGGGACGCCTGGCAGGCGCTGGGTGACGCCTTCGTCGATCTTGACCGCGACGAAGTTCGCGCCGTAGTCCTGACAGGGGGCAATGAGTGGTTCTCCGCTGGCGGCGACGTGAAGACCATGGGGGTTGTTGGTGAACGTGTCACTGGTACGGGCGCGCGGGTCCGACTCGCGCAGCGGGTGGTACGCGGGATCGTCGGCTGCCGAGCACCCGTCATCGCCTCGGTAGAGGGCTTCGCTCTCGGTGCGGCATGGGGGCTCGTTCTCGCGTGCGACCTTGTGTTCGCCAGCCGGACGACCTTTTTCGCTGCGCCTTTCGTTCAGCGTGCACTGGTCGCCGACGCCGGCCTCGGCTGGTCGTTGCCAAGGCAACTCGGCCAGCAACGAGCTGCCCGGTTGCTGCTACTCGGCGAGCAATTGACAGCCGAAGAAGCACACGCGCTCGGCCTCGTTACGCATCTCACCGACTCTGCTCAATCGCTGTCTGAGTCCCTTAAGATCGCGGGCCAGCTCGCCGCCGGACCCACGGACAGCCTCGCTCTGACAAAAGCGTTGTTTCACCGTGGTTCCTACCTGTCCCTCGACGACTACCTCGACGAAGAGCACCTTGCCTGCGCTCTGAACGGCTACGGCCGTGACGCCCTCGAGGGTCGGGCGGCGTTCCTTGAGAAGCGCGCTCCCCGCTTCATTTGAGTACCGAGAGAGAGAGCCGATGCTCTTCCCACTGTCCGACTCAACCCGGCCCCGCTACGAGGCGGCGGTTGGTCTTCGCCGACCCCTCGACGGCCTTCGCGTGGTGGAGTGCGCGACCTTCGTCGCCGGTCCCTCGAGCGGTATGACCCTCGCCCAACTCGGTGCCGATGTCATCCGAATCGATCCACCGGGCGGCGGCAGCGATGTTGGACGCTGGCGCTCTCGCACCTGATATGTAGCGGCGTTTGTCAAGGGGGCATGGTGAAGCGGCGCCCATGACCGTCGTCGTGGACGCCGCTTCTGTTGACCCGGACACTGTGAGGGTGGTGACGCGCGTGTCGTTGTCGACGCGTCGTCATTCTGATATGCGCGGGTTGGTTACCGCAGGACGGACTGTTTCGGCTGGAGTGTTACCGCTGTCTAGAATCGAGCGTGATCCGCACGTGGAGTGCGGGATTGCTCATAGTTGCGTCGCGGGTCACTCCCAGGCGCTGCCGTCACCACCGTGCTTGTCGTCCGGGACATCTGTGGGGGTTAGGTGCACCCGCCTTTCGATGATCTTCGGGGCGAGTGGCACTCGGGTGCGGGGAAGGGGCAGTTCCTCGATTTAGGCTGGCGGTGCCGGTGCGTGGGAGGGGGCAACGTGGAGCACGCGCAGCGCAGCGAGCATGAACGATGTTGCGGCCGAAGAGCACTGGCACACACTGGCCCCCGAGGAAGGGTGGCCCTCGACCTCATCACGGCCACCCTCAGTCCTTCTCGAGGACGGCCAGCGACCAGCACCAGCCGGCGAGTTCGCGGGCGATCGCGGCGTTGGCCACCACGGGGCGTTTCTTGCGGGCGTCGAAGTTCTGCCAGCGGGTGTGCAACCGGCGGTTGGCGGCCTGAGCGCGGGCCCGCGCCGCCGGGCTCGACTGATCCCAGCGCCGCCGCAACCCCACTCCGGGGCGGTAGGGGGCGCGGTGGTGCCAGGCCGCTTCGATCAGCAGCCGCCGGGCGTGGCCGTTGCCGGTCTTGGTGATCCCACCCTGGGAGCGGGTGGCCCCGGAGGAAGACTCGGTGGGCACCAACCCGAGGTAGGCCCCGATCCGGCGCCCGCTCAACCGGTCCCAGTCCCCGATTTCCACGGCCAACCCGAACGCCGTCAACGTCGACACCCCCCGCAAGCACGCCAACCGGTGCACCACCGGGGTGTACGGGCCGGCGGCGGCCATCTCGGCGATCGCCCTATCCAGGCGGTCCCGCCGGTCCACCGTCGCGAGCACGGTGTCGTAGGCGGTGTCATAGGCCAGCTGCAGTCCCGGTGCGCTGAACCGCTGCCCGCGCAGCCACCCATCGTGCGCACCGGTCCACGCCTTGCCTCCGTAGTAGACGATCCCCTGGCGCAGCAACAGCTTCGACACCCGATGCCGCGCGGACATCAGATCCCCGCGCACATCCTCACGAGCCCGCACCAGATCCCGGGCCGCCTCCGTCTCCGCGGTCGGGATCGCCACGGCCACGATCTCCCCCAGGTGCAACAACCGGGCCAGATGCCGGGCATCACGCGCATCTGTCTTGACCCGATCCCCGCTGGGACGCTGCAGCATCGACGGTGCCGCGACCACGCACTCCACCGCCTGGGCCAGCAGGAACCGGGCCAACCCAAACCCGGTCGGACCGGCCTCATAGGTGGCCGCCACCGGCGGCGGCAACGACCGAATCCAGCCCAGAATTTCCTGACGGTCCGGCGTCAACCGACGCTCGAACAACTCACCGGTCTCACCATCGAGACCGCACGCGACCACCGACCGCGCATGCACATCCAATCCGACACTCGTACGCTGACTCTTCACTGGGGCCTCCCACATCTGTGGCTCTACCGGCCAGGACCACTTCCTGTCGGCAACCCACGTTCACATGTGAGCGAGGCCCCAGCCACCCATACCGTCTAGGTCCGGTGTTGGAGGGGGTGCTGAACGCCGCGACCCTGCGGTTGCAGCAGGCGGGGTTGGGGGCGCGGACGGTGACGGTGCGCTTGCGTGATGGGCAGTTCAGCACGATCGGCAGAGCAGTGTCCTTGGCGCAGGCCTCTGTTGAGCCTGGTGAGCTGCGGGCGGCAGCGGTCACGGCCCTGGCCGCGGCGGTCGAGGCCATGGGGTTGGACGCCGATGAGGAGTCCGGGGTCGGTGCCCGACTGCTGGGTGTGTCCCTCGGTGCGCTCTCACCGGCCACGCAGCTGTCCCTGCTCCCAACAGGGGAAAGCTGCCCGCAGTCGGCGCAGTCAGCGGCTATTGGGGACACGCGCTCTGATCTCCGGTCGGTGGAAGCGGCCACTCTCACCGCCGTGAAGTGGGTGCCCGGGCAAGATGTCATGCACACCGTACTGGGCCGCGGGTGGGTCGTGCGGGTGGTGGACTCCCAGACGTCACCATCCGGGGCGGCGGAGGTGGCGGTGCGTTTCGAAGTTACCGGGTCGCGATCAGCACGGCAACGACGATTCGCCGCCGACAATGCCCAGCTGAGCGCTGTCGGTCCCGCCCCTGTACAACCGCTCACCCTCTGAGCCGGTCCGGCGGCCTCCCCCGGTACTCCGTCTGCCGAATTCGACAACGAGGCGCCCCTGTTTCACCTTCGATCATTTTTTGGCACATGCTGGTTGGTGGGCCACGCGAGCCAGGGGTTTCACGACGTCCTACAGCTCGGGGCATGTCTGGTGCTATATCGCGACGTATTGCAGCCGTTCGTTGGTGCCGTCGGGGTTGTAGCCACGCTTTCTGCCACTGCCCGCGTGAGAACCAAGTCGCGGTGGATGGCGGCCCGTCGACGGAAGTAAAGCTGACCTGAAGCCCACCATCGGGGCCGACCGTCAGCGTCGCGGTGGCCGGCGCCGGCACATGCTTCGCGTTTCCGGAGGCGAGGATCACCACTACGGACATGTGAGCAAAGGTACCGCCGGCGGTTGTCCGCGGTAACTCAACTCCGTGGGAACAGCCTCGGTCCGGCATCGAACACCTGCGTCCATTTCGCCATAGTCGCGCCCGTGCCTGCTCTCCGGCGGCATGCGTACCCTCACCGGCGCCCAGCACTTCGCCGCTACCTCGCTACCACCGCCAAACACGGCACGCTGCGGGCACCTCCCAGGTGGAGATCGCCGAGGTGCTCGGGATCAGCCGCACCACCTTGTATCGACACCTCCGGGCGACGGACGGGCGGTGAGCGTGAAGGGCGCCAGGCCCGGCCGCGGGCGCGGGCTGCAATGCCCCCTGATAAACGTCGCTAAGTATCAGGTCTGGGTTAGGTCAGTTCGACGGGTCGTCCGGCGGCGATGTCGGTGGCGAGTTGCTGCAATCTGGCAGTCGAGAGGCGGACGCCGAGAGGAGTGAGCGACTCGCGCAGCACGCGCTGGACCTGGGCGGTGGGCCGGCCGTGCTGGGTGCGGGCCAGTGCTTGCAGCACAGCGCGGGCATAGCCGCGTCGCTGGTCTTTGATCTGACGGGCCACGCTCGTGCGGGTGGTGGCGCGCTGTCGGCCGGGGACTGGTGATGTCCTCGTGCTGCCGCTTTGCTGTGGCCATACCATCCTCCGTCATCTCGAACTGGTGTTCTAAGAAGGATAGAACAGAGTTGAGGTCTGCACCATGCCGCCACGCCGCCACACGGCCACACGGCCACACGGCCACACGGCCACACGAACCCAAGGTTGGTCGTGCGTCGCGGAAGTTGAGGTGGCGGTCGGCCGCCTAACAGCGCCGTGCGGTAGGTGTTTGGGCAACCGCCGCGTCGGGGTCACTGGTTTTGGCTCATCGGTTGGAAGGCGGCACGGACAGGTCAGTCCGCGCGGAACATGACAACAGCCCGGGGCGCCACGATGGTGACGGTTCCGGGCCGTTGTCGTTCATGGTGTGGGAGCCAGCTGGCGTGGGCGAGCTGGTGTGGGCGAGTTGGTGTGGTTTGGTTAGCCGGTGGTCGAGGGCGTCGCCGCTCCGGCGCCGGTTCCTCCGTTCGCTGGGGGTGGTCCGGACGGCTTGTTGAGGGCTTCGTTGCCGGTGTGCAGCTTGTCAATTGTCGTGGTGTTGTTGGCGGTGGTGGTGTTGAAGGTGACGGCGTCACCGACGATGAGGTCGCTGAGTGTGGCGTCGCCGTTTTTGTCGATGTCGCTGGTGGCGGACACGGTGTATTCCGTGGTGGCTGTGGCGGTCTTGATGGTGACCGATCCGGTACCCACGGCGGTGACGGTGCCACTCAGGTCGAGCCCGTGCCCGTGGCTCGGGGCTGGTGCGGCGGTTGTCGCGGCCGCCGTGGCCGCGGTCCCGGTGGAGGTTGCGCGGCGTTCGCGGACACTGCGCCGAAGGCGAGGCCGCTGGTGATGACCCCGCCGGCGATGACGCCGACGATGATGCGCTTCGCCTTGCGTGCGGGTGTGGTCGTGGTGGGTGTCGTGGAGTTTTGCA
>JAABUV010003384.1_pt1 | contig 20369 bp, 27 predicted proteins | sample 5559971 | NCBI WGS metagenome assembly JAABUV01 (sample SAMN10711881, study PRJNA513362) | rock metagenome | isolation source: Antarctica rocks | place: Antarctica: Victoria Land, Knobhead nord | collected 2015-12-19
TGGGGGGGTGGAAGGGGAGTGGGGGGTGTGGGTTGCGGCGGGGCATGGGGCGTGGGGGATTAGTTTGAGTTTGGGGACGGGGTGGGTGGTGGCGGAGATGGTGAGAGGGGTGGTGCCGAGGGTGGATGTTGGGTTTTTGGGGTTGTAGGGGGAGTTTGGGGGGTTTCGGGCTGGAGGTTGCTTTGCTGGTGGAGGATTTGGTGTGGGATTGGAAGTAATAAAAAACATCAAATAGATAACGCAAACACACTTCCCGGATAGGAAACTGTGGTTTGGAATTTCCCTTAAACTCACTTCCGTCGGATTTCCTTACGGTAGTAAAAGATCTCTCATACGGAACCCCAAAAAGGTTATGGTTAACGTACAAAAGATTTTCTTTATATCTCTCTTGCGCCTCAGAATTTGATGTGAGGAATTACGCAAGACTTTGAAATATAGTTCAAGGAACTGATTGGATTTTGTGATGACGATTTTCTACAAGGATGATACTCCGAAGCCATAGAGCTATTGAAAGGATGGACAGACATCTTGAAAAAAGACTTCCTACGCGGGAACGTCCAAGCCTAACTTACAAAACCATCGAAAAGATGCAAAAGAATTTCCACTAGAACTTCCTACGCGAACATCATTCAAGCCCCGTAACCATCAAAAGCTTCGACTTCTGGCGAAAAAGGTCGATTAGTCTTGTTATGTACAGACCTCTCTACTTTATCTATGTACAAAACCGGTCCAAGCAAGTAGCAGCCTAGGCCAACAGCGCCCATCCTAAGAGAAAATGCTAGTCAGACAAACAACTCTATACCACTCCCTCACTTTCTACACCTCTTTCAAACCATAGGCTTCCGAGCAACCATCAGATACATTGGCGTAAACAACTTCTCTTTCCCTCCGGTTACCAAACAGTCCGCCGCCAACGCCAGACTATCCGCCGTCTTCTTCGTGCCCTTGGGTGCTAAGCCCACCCTTTCTAAACCCCCCACAACCCCATGCGCCACCCACCTGCCCCACCTCGTCATCCTCGCAATTGTGATCAGATCCCCCAGGCTTCCCACCATCCGCAGATCACCATCAAGCGGGTAATACCAAGGTTTTGGGTCCTTCCTATCCGCCAAGTCCTCATGAAGTTCTAGTTCGAAGCCAGCGGCTTTTATGGCCGCGAGACCTTCGGAGACGGGCACCATATTGCTGATGCCGTCTCCTTGCTCGATGCCGAGACGGATTTCGCGGTGGTGTGAATTAGAATTGTCATAGGCGTCGGTCATGAGCCATTCGTAGACACCGAAGACGCCGCCGGGTTTGAGAACGCGAAAGATCTGGCTGTAGACGCCTTCGAGTGAGGGGGCATGGACCGTGGCTTCGATGGCGTAAACGGCATCGAAGGAATTCGAGGGAAAGGACATTTGCTTGGTGAAAAGAATTAGTTTGCGTCTTCCAAGGCCACTTGGGGAAAAAAGGAGGTATACCATGAAGTCGCCTTTCGCGAAGCTTAGTTGATTTGACATGCCTTCTTGAGCGGCATACTTGGTTGCTCTTTCGATCTGGTAGTCATTGTTGTTAAGGCCGACGATGTTGACATTAGCAAATTTGGCAATCTCCCGGGCTGGCCCTCCTACACCACAGCCGACATCGAGGACTTTCATGCCATCCCGAAGACCCATCATGTGTGCTAGATAATGTTCATGACGAGCAATGGCTTGGTAGAAACTCTCGCCATATCCAAAGCGGCAGAAATGGAAAGAGCCTCCCCAGCCGTACTCGTAAAGGTCTGTAGCGAGGTTGTAGTAACTGCTCGTGTTAGCAATCTCAGCTACTGGCATGATGGCAACTTTGTAACGTACTGTCTGGTAAGTGTCGCATATTCTGCCTTGCGCGCCTGCATAACACCGTCAATAAGGGCTTCTGAAACGGTCAAGGCTTTGACCATACCTCTCTAATCTCTGCTGTCTCAGTCCCGGCAGATTTGTTGTCCCAATGCTTGAAGTACTCGTCCACAGCTGCCTTTTGTGCTTCGTGGTCTTTGCCTAGCATAGCTCGAAATCCTGCTTTCTCGTCGGCCGATTTGCCATGCATAGCTTTGTTGAAGGCAGAATCGCGAGAGTGGTCCTCCGTCTCGAGGGCAATGGGAGCCATTGGGATTATCCAGTGTGTGTATACAGAACTAAGAGGAAAATCAGGAGACTGTTTGAATGAAACGAGTGGAATGGGACGTATTGAGGAAGGCAGAAGGTGCAGTATTGGTTTATGTTTATGAGTCCTCCAGAAAATTGTTGACAGGGGGTTACGACGTCACATACGAGTATCGCGCTAGTAGCTTGCCTCACAGCGCTAGTAATTTAGCACCGGCTCGCCCCAGACCGACGTTGACTTTCTCATCCCACTTCCCGGTACGCCTAACGTCTTCCACCTACATTACTCCCACAAGGTACAAAGTACTGTGGTGTTTGAAGTTTAGAGTCAAGAGACACTACCCGCGACTCGAAAGAGGCAGCCTACCTTCGCCATGCCTCAAATCAAGCAGGACCTGAACCGCTCCGGCTGGGAGACGACAGACTTTCCTTCAGTGTGGTAGGTCTCTTCCTTACTCTTCTACACGATACAGCACTAACGACCAGGATCCAGCGAGAATTGCTTGCCAGATAATCCGTACGTTCAAATGCTAAAGGAAGACCATGGGGCTGAATGCAAGATTTGCACTCGACCATTCACCGTATTCCGTTGGAAAGCTGATCGCACTGCTCGAGCTAAGCGTACGAATATATGTCTCACGTGCGCTCGTCTGAAGAATTGCTGTCAGTGTTGTATGCTGGACCTTTCCTTCGGTTTACCCATCGTTGTACGGGACGCAGCGCTCAAGATGGTGGCACCTGGCCCAGAAAGCAGCATCAACCGCGAGTATTACGCACAAGAAAATGAGCGAGAAATTGAAGAGGGAAGAGGTGGAGTAGAAGAATACGAGAAGACAGATGAGAAGGCTCGAGAGCTGCTGCGGAGGCTAGCGAATAGTGAGCCATACTACAAGCGACAGCGTAGGTTGGAAGCAACGGAAGATATAGGAAAAGATAGTAGACAACTGGGCTCGGAAGGAGAAGGGCAGATGAGAGTTGGGGCGCCTCCAGGACCTATACGAACCAACGACAGTAGGGGTGGCACACCGGAAGCGAGGGGAGGACCTTACCGAGGTGGCCGAGGAGGGTCAAGGGGTGGACGCGCATTTCCAGGTACTGCGCAGCTTCCACCCGGCTCTCAAGACATCTTGCCGCCACGGGATACGAATATAACTTCTCTCTTCATTACTGGAGTGGAGGATGATCTACCTGAGCATGCGCTGCGGACGTTCTTCTCACCCTTCGGTCTTCTCCGATCAGTTATCTGTTCCCATCGCTCACACTGTGCTTTCGTTAACTATGCGACACGGGACGCCGCCGAGGCTGCAGCTGAACAATGCCAAGGCAAAGCAGTCATTGCAGGTTGTCCGCTTCGGGTACAGTGGGGAAGGCCAAGGCCGCTGGACAATATGGACAAAGATGAAAGGATGTCTATTGCCAGGCAAGGCCGAGACACCGCGAAGGCTATAGCAGCAGCCAAAGCACCAGCTGCTATGACCGATGACGGCGAGCGAGCTGCTCCTACTCGAGAAAATCTGGATGACCTGGCTGCGATACCACCTCCGCCAGGACAAGACGATGTGCAATATGGGAGTCTTGAAGGGAACTGAAGACGTTTGGCTTTTCCAATGCATAGACCTTAGGAGGAAGCCACAAACCCATAAATCAAGTACATGGGCCACAGTATTCCTCATCGAGCGTCAAGTACTTGATGAGTATTCTTCAGCCTTTGCATCAGCCGCCAGGCTTAGCGAATTGACCGGGATCTAGCTCGGCAAAACTCTGTCCACTTCGAAGGTAGTCGGTGGAACCGCGAAGGAGTGCAATGATTTGGCGGTCGTAAACCAAAAGACAACATCGCAACACGAGCAAGACGCAGTGACGCGGTCAACTATTGATCCGAGTGACGATGTTGTTGCTCAACGATGGGGCGGAGAATGTTCTTTCGGGAAGGTCGGTAGTGGCTGACAAAACGGGCTGCTGTCCGTAAGTCAAGGTTCGAATCCGATTAATCCGAGAACAAGACGAATCGATAATCTTTGATCATGAAGCCTCCAATACTATGTCCGTAAAAACTTTCTTTATAGTATAAATGTGGTTTACACAATAGATTTTCACGACTTTCACAGCGCAATCAGAGTCTGCAAACCCATCCCAGGATTTTCCGCGGCGACATTGAAAGCAGTCTTCCAGTCCTCCAACCCGAATTTCCCTACAACTCTGCACCCAGCGCCATCTCCAAGCTTCGATACCCCAGTTTCGATCATTTTGACCAACATCCCAATATCTTACGATTATACATCCACTTTCCTTTCAGCGCCAAATTTCTGTGCGTAACTATACTATGTGGGATCGCAATATCCCTCACAGACGGCTTAAAGGAACCAAGTCGAGTTGTGTCCGATGTTGAACGCTGACTACAAATCAAAGTTAAATTTGGGCACCTTTTTGAAATGGGGGGTTACACAGAAAAAGCTTTGCATGGTAATTGTGGCTGTCAAGTACAGCCTCGCAGTCATTGCCTTACCACAATAGTTGCCTTCTCGCCAGCATCTTCTGCCTACAAGTGAGACTGCTCTGCCCTGTCCATAAACACCTATAAAGGTGGTTATATCAAGACGCAGTCTTACTTCATAACGACTTAGAAGTGCCAACTGATACAATTACCAACATCTACTGGCAGCAACAATACGCAGACTCTATAATGACAGACCAGAATGATAAGGTTGGTACACTCTCCTCACGAATAATAAAGCAAAATGTGAAGACATAATCCTAATCCAACATTCTCCAGAGTGTGCGCGAGGCTATGGACAGGATGAAGCATAAACCCCCAGGATTCAGATCGACCATCAAACCCAAGATGGAGAATTTGGTTTCTGATGTAAGACTTCGCTTGCTATACCCTATCAGCTTCCCATAATAACATACAATGGCACGCCAGTTTCCCGACATGGGTTTCAAGAAGGGCAAGAAAGTCTATGTTGATGGTGCAAGGGGTCCAATGGGACCATGGGAGATAGTGGAAGTACTGGGCAACGGACAATACAAGCTGAAGGACGGAGACGAGGTGATGCAGAAAATATTCGAGGAAAAGGACCTAAGTGAAAAGCCTCGCGTTCACGGAGACGAATAGATGGTCTGTGGGAAACTTGTGGTCCAACCATTACTGAGTGATGCGCATGATCTTCAGCTTTGATGCATGTGCGCCCGGGAAGGCCTGATGTACCTTAGGACGCAAAGCAGGCGAGGCTGAAGGTGGCTGAGCAAGTTAGATCTGTGCCTATCTTTTTTGCTCAAGTTCTAACAGTGTCCATAATAATACATCAATGATCCTCCTTCATGATCATCTTACACATCTTTAACAATCATGGGTGTTGTGCCTCCAGCCACACCACCTTCCACAGTCGTTTCATCCCAATCGAGTCCGACGCCACCGGCTGGCGACTTTGTAACTGGGTTCGAGTCTGATCTTGAAAAAGGCCAGCATAATGAGGAGAAATTCAAGCTCGACAGCAGCCAGATTCGTACCCAAGGAAGTGCGATCCAGTCTTCGATCAAACACGTTACCCGCTCTCGTTGATTAACAAAACTGACAGATACGGAGTCTCCAAACAAGGCTCCGCGTACCAGACTCTCAAGCTGGGTTCGGAATCCGTTGCCGCGAAAGCCGTGGCGAAAGGAAGATGGCCGGGAAAAGCTTGTTCAGCGCAGTAAAGATCCCTCTCTTAAAATTATTACACCCGTCTCAATCTTACAGGTCTGCAGTCGATGACCACCCAGAAGGGTACCCTCAACTTGCAGCGCTTCTCAACTGTGATGAGAACTTCCTGATGTGCCGACGTTTTGGCTTTCTTCATTCGAGAGTTCTGCTCTATCGCCAAGATGAACTCTACCAACTCGAAAGAAGACTCCTTGCTTTGGACGAAGCTGACGCAAAGGAGACACCTTTGGTGTTGAAGTCAAGGCGAGCCGACAATGAGCAAGATGAACAGCAAGTGCGGAAAATTCTCATCGGTAAAATTGATGAGAAACTTAAAGACTACGGTATTCTTCTGGTTCTACCGAACTAAATGCAAATTGGAAAAATCTCTAATGGTTTGTTCCAGATGATCTTGTACAGAGAATTAAATCATCGGTATCAATGAAGACTGCATCAACACGGAATTATAAGAGCCTCTATACTTGGGTATGGGATCGCAAGCCACTCTGTCGCGGCGAGACAGATTTTATAAAGCACAGAGAGGATTTCGTTGCTCTCGCCGACGAGCAAGAGGGTGGTTGGTTCGATGCCATTGTCGAGGATTCACTCGACTACCTGCCTCGCAGGATCGCGCAAGTAAGTCCGACTTTATGTTCATCTGGCTCCAAAGCGACCCCTTTTAGAGGTATCTAATACGCGGACTAGGCAGTATTCACCCATCCAGAGCAACTAAAGAAAAGTGATGACATATATGTCCATCTCTACAGCAAGTATCGTATCGACGTTATGGTGCGGCTGACATTGACTGTTATTGCTGTTGTGCTCCTAATGGCACCCACGATAGTGTTGTTTTTAGTGTCAGGGCATGGCACTCTTAAGATCATTCTTATTATGGTCTTCACGCTGCTGTTTAGTGCGGCAATGAGCGTCTTTACTAAGGCGAAGCGACATGACATGTTTGCTGCCACTGCTGCGTAAGTTCCCCTCGTTTCCCTCCAGTATCCCATTCATGAGCCTGACGTACTATCAAGCATCATTGCATTAATGCTCTTCCTTCCAATGCTGGCGTTGGTCTCGCTCACTACGTTTAAGACGTGATATTCAAGTCTTCTTTACTTGTTGTTATAATATGTAACCCTTACTATATTTAAAGCTTTTGTATTTGCTTTACACGTGTACTAATTCGATGCCGCACGAGAACAGATACTGCGCTGTGTTGGTTGTTTTCTTGGGAAATTTTGCACCCCAAATAGCCCCCTCGGCTGCACCTGCGTGATCAACAATGTTACATGGGGCGTCTGTGCCTGACGTCCTACTAGACAGTGCCCAAGAAGTGTATGGTGGCACCTACGCCAAGTACGGGCTGGGGGCCGATCGGAGCTGGCAGCTGAATTGCTTGCGACCGGAGTGGCAAACCTCTTTGATCTCGGGCAGAGCTCCGAGATGAGTGACGGTATGATGAGTGGCGTGGACCTACCGGAATGTGTCCAGAATTACCATGACAATGATTTGATGGGTGATGATTTATGAGTCATGTAGAGACGGTCTTTTATAACGGCGATTTGAATTTTATTGCCTCTCGTAATCATCTCGGATTTCTTTCATATATTCTACGCTCGCTATCTAAATCACAGCTGAATTATGTAGAAACGCCACTTTTCAGCAAGAGAAGTCAGTGCTGGACCCTACAGACTCCAGACCAAAAGCCGACATATCAATTCTTGGATTGAAATTAAACATGCTGGAATCACGATATGGGGATTCGAGGAAAGAACGGACAGAGACCCCGAGAGTGTATCTTTCAGGTGTCACACGTTGCCTCGGAGAATTTGTACTACGTAGTATCAAATCTCATGCAACAACCCGACCGGTTTCCAGTCATCTTGCTAGAGGACCAATCGACCCGCTAATTGGATAGAACGCTGGAACTCCAGTCAGCGTGAAGTCTTTGTGGGTTCAAGCACCATAAGTGATGAATCCAGGTGTCAACTTTCAGCACGATTGGTCCCAGCTCTCTGGGATATCGCAGCCTCCTCGCCTCAGCCTCTCGTGAACGTGCCATCCATGGAAATCTCAGCTACCAAGAGCAGCATACCAGCTCTTTTAATTACGCATGAAGAGGGTTAACATTCTTACGCAAGGAGACTGGAACCACATGAGGGCGTTGAGGCTTTGGGAATAGAGGAGTAAAGGGTCAATACCTAAGAAAAGGTCAAAAACAGTGATGATTTATTAGGCTACGATATCAGGCTCGGGATATTCTCTTTAAGCTACTTTTTCCCCAATACATTTTCAACCCTATTTCCGAATGCTGGAAGGTAAAATATAAAGGTATGGTACTTGACTAGAGAACGTAGCTAGTTGATTTAATACAGAGCTCACTTCTGACTTTCATGTGAACGTTTCTTTGCGTCGATCGATGCAATTGGAACCCTTTTTCCCCAAACAGACTGATAATGATGAGAGGCACTCAAGGACTCATTGTCGGAAGCTTCATTCAGTGTTGATAGCTCAGAGCATTTATAAGAAGGCTTTCGAGGGTTCCTTTGGCGTGCAAGCTGCCCCCAGCATTGACACTAGCGCGTAAGGGTCCTTGACGGGATTTCACGGTTTCGCCGAGCCCTGCAGACCCCGATCACCCAGAAACTTCAAACCATCGTCGAGCTTATTTTCTCTACCGGAGAGCAATCGTACCTCATTGAGGACCAACTCTCTTGGCCTACCGTATCACCGCGACCTGCCATGGTAACCTCACGCCTCTTCCGACCAGCTTCTCGCTTCCTCTCCCCTTCCCAACCATTCTCAGCGCTCAGCAAATCCGCCTACAAACCCTCAGCTTCATTACCGGCCACAGTAAGTAGGAGGCGATATGCCACGCCAAGTGGATCCAAGGAGATGGCGGTAAGGGATGCGCTGAACGAAGCTTTGGCCGAGGAGCTGGAGTCAAATGACAAGGTGTTTGTGCTGGGAGAAGAGGTAGCGCAATACAATGGAGCGTGAGTACACCGCAAAACAGGATTCGGTTGAGAGGAGAAGAGGATGAGCTTGCAGATCTGCAGACTGTCTGGAAAGTGGTTCTAGAGCTTCGCACGTACTCTGAACGAAAGCCGAGTTGGCATGACCGGATGGCAGGCTCGGTTGCTGACGGCTGTGGCATGCAGGTACAAAGTCACAAAAGGCTTGTTAGATCGATTTGGGGAAAAGAGAGTCATCGACAGCCCCATTACGGAATCTGGCTTTTGCGGCCTAACAGTCGGCGCTGCATTGGCAGGTCTACACCCTGTTGTAAGCAATCCACTGATCGAGCACGAGTCTCACAGCCGAAGCTGACCATCTATCTCCAGTGCGAGTTCATGACCTTCAACTTTGCCATGCAAGCTATCGACCAGATCATCAATTCAGCAGCCAAAACACACTACATGTCGGGCGGTATCCAACCTTGTAATATCACTTTCCGCGGACCCAATGGCTTCGCTTCCGGCGTCGCAGCACAGCATTCACAAGATTACTCGGCTTGGTACGGTAGCATACCAGGGTTGAAGGTTGTTGCGCCTTGGAGCTCTGAAGATGCCAAGGGGCTCCTCAAGGCTGCGATAAGAGATCCCAACCCTGTTGTGGTGTTGGAAAATGAGTATGATCCTTGAAGATGACCCCCATAACAGGGCTCTATGACTAACTCGTCTTTAGATTGTTGTACGGCACAATGTTCCCCATGTCGGAAGCGGCACAGAAAGATGACTTCGTACTTCCTTTTGGCAAAGCCAAGATCGAGCGTCCTGGCAAAGACGTAACGATCGTCACTCTCTCCCGCTGCGTTGGCCAATCCCTGACCGCGGCTGAACAACTAAAGAAGAACTACGGTGTGGAGGCTGAAGTCATCAATCTGCGTTCCGTCAAACCCCTCGATGTTGCGGCTATTGTCAAGTCCGTCAAGAAGACTGGTCATCTAATGGCGGTGGAGAGTGGATTCCCAAGCTTCGGCGTTGGTGCTGAGATCCTAGCTTTGACAATGGAGTACGCCTTTGATTACCTAGATGCCCCAGCTGTCCGGGTGACGGGAGCCGAGGTACCGACGCCTTACGCCAAGCAGCTCGAAGATATGAGCTTTCCGTCCGAGGACCTTATTGCAAAATATGCGGCTAAACTTCTAAGAGTTTGAGCTAGAATGGTCTGGGATGAGTAAACAATTCCGCAGAAGGTGGTCCTAGCGCAATCTGAGACTGCAGGTTGTCTGTGTTACTTCTCCGGTGGAATTCAAGCCTCAGATGGTGGAGTGCACGTTGCCCGGTTTGGTCCTAAGTGGTCAACCGTCCTATTGAACGCTGCACCCAAATCTCCGGACAACGCTTCAGACGCGGCAGGGATTGTCATACTACAAGGATATCCGTAATTGTACATTCTGCGGAGATCGTCGGTGCATGCGCTGGGAATGTGCGGCTTAAATCTTAGAAAATGTTTCTATGGGGGTTTCTTGGTGATTTTGAAAAATGATGATAAATTCGATGTTGACCGACCAATAGGAATTCGACGTCGTACGGACTTTCTCGGCAACTCATAGTGCATCTTGGTCGCCCTGAACACCTCACGCTTTTCCCACGAACTACCACCCGCTCCCTCACCCATCTCTCCACCTCTTGCAAACCCTCGGTAATCTAGACCATGCAGTCCCTGCCACGTTGTTGACGGTTTGACTCAATGTGGCACAAGGGGCGACAGAGCCATGGTGCTGGGACCCCAAGGCGTGACTATCCGACGTCAATCGTTCGGGGACTTCGTCGCAGAAAGGATATGGCCCAAGAGCAGACCACGGAACTCGTCGTTCTTAATCTTGTCCATTCTCATATGTCTCGTTTCTAGATGCTCGTTTCTTTCCCCCACGGAGATACGAGGTCTAGGCTGCTTGTCTGGCTCGTGCTCCTACATCGATTGCTCCGGGACTCCCTTACACGCGCGTAGATTGCGAAGCTTGCCTTTTAGCAGCCGCCTGGCTTACGCTTTGATCTCTCATCAGAAAGCGGTCTTCTGACATTTATCCCATTGGACTGATATATGTTCGTCGGTAATGTTTTAATGGTTCGGCCTTGTTCATGCGAAGCATCCTTGTCCGTCATTGGGTTTCCTCCTTCCAGATCTTTCTTGCTATTCATCTCAAAATGCCTTATCCGGCTACCTATTTATAGTGTGTTCCATTTGACTGCTGTTCATCACTTGCTTCATGGTCAAATTGCACTGCGTGGGTGGTCTCAACAATGGCCGAGGATATCCTTTATTTTTATCACAATCTCATTCGGCGGTTATTGCCAGCAAGTTGCTTCGTCGTGTTAGGCCCCAATGGCTAGGTCTGTTGTCAAGTGTCTTAGTGTTATGGTTGTTCGCTCTTGTTGCCTGCTAAATGCGGCACACTCTACTTTCAGTCACTCATGTTTAGATCTTGTACCCCTCGATGTTACTGTATCAAGTAACCTCTTGAGATGCCAAGGCATCGAAAGAGAATCTATTACTGATTATTTCTCTTTCCACTGATATTGTCTACTGCCATATGTCTTGAGTCAGCTGAATGCCACTTTACAAACCCTTCAAAATGGCACCAAAATCTAAGACAACGGCTCCTCATGTATCGAAACACAAGACAAATGACTCTACCGCCAGGAAATCCCGGTCCCGCCTCCTTGGTATTCCCACAGAGCTACGAGAACACGTCTACGGTGCCATTCTAAATACAAGTCCGTCGTCTCTCTACAACCTTTTACTCACCAATCGTCAAATATCTCGAGAATCTAAGCCATATCTTTTTAAGCAATCCCTGGTGTTTGACGGGCAGTCCGAACTGTATGAGTGGTTGAGGACAGTTGATCATGCCTACCTCCGACTTGTCGTGGATATGCGGTTCAAGCTCCATGATATCGATCCGGAGGGGATTATTGGCGCCCTTGGTAAACGACTTCGGCAAGCTGCTATATCAGATCCATCGAATAGGCCGAATAAAGACCCGTACACAGAAGCTTGCCAATTGGAAATAGGGCGCCTTGAAAAAGCATTCCGGTTGCTCCCAAACGTCAAACATTTTACCATCCTGGCAACTACCAAAGCCGATCCCCAACCACCTTACCGCATGTTGAGTTGGTTCTCGGAGATGCTTGTCATGAGTTTCCCCAACTTAATGTCGCTCACGAGTTACGAGGATATGCTAGCAATACCTTTCGTATACCCTTTAGACAAACTGCGTCGACTTCGTTTTCCAGGGATTTCTACAAGCATGCCCGCCCAAGTCACTAGCGTACTTAGTGAGATGCAAAGCCTGGTTGAACTCGAAGTATGCCGACCGGATCCCACTTCTGCGGAGAGAAAAATACTGAGTGTCTCCGGAGCTGTCGAACGAAAACGTTGCGATGTAGCAGACATCATACGGAACATTTCAGAGTTAGAAACCCTTGCTTTCTATGAAATCCCCAGCAAGAACGATTATAGTGAAGCAGCTGAGGAAGAAATGACCGAAACTATCATGGATTCCATCAGTGCTCTCGAACGCCACAAGCCTTCGTTGCGAAATCTCACAATCCTAATTGATCTGGATTTTGAGCCCTGGATGCAGAAGAAAATAGCCACTTTCATCAAGTCCTCGCGCATTACCCATCTGGAAACATTTGACACGGATTGTCCACCACTTGGTTATCTTCCAGCGACAATAGAGGCTATTGTTTTGCGGAGCGGCGTGCTTCGTGTGCCTCTTAAACCCTGGCTCGAGAAACTGATAGCAATGGCTCAGCATTACAATGATGAACTGCCATATTTTACCGAGACAGTGATCTATCTGAAAGGGCCACCTATCCCTTCAGACGACAACCTGAAGAGATGGGCCTCCAAGGAGATGCGAAAGCTTGGTATTCAGCTTTGGTGGAGGAGATGGGATGGGACACCGCCTGAACATTAATACGATTGTACCTAGCTGATACTTTATGATCCGGCGGCATAGTCACTTATAACAAATCGTCCGCTACCATGGTCAGCGGCTCTGGTAGTCCAAGCTTTTACATGGTATTTCAACACATAGCCTGGGGGAACGGTTATAGAGTAATTATATATGGGATAACAGGTTTTCTTTCCTCAGATATACTTACATTTCAAAGAGCAAGGCAGAGATAGACCTAATGAACAGCATAAGTCAACATCCCAAGGAAACGAATGCATATAAAGTTACCAAGAGAAGTAACCACGTGATTGCCAATCAATGCGGACCAAATTCCGCTAGTGCAGTTTGTAGGATTATGATACTGCAGCTCAGTGAGCTTGAACGGCCGTGCAACACCTCCTCCTATTGCCAGATAAACCAGTACTGTGTGCGTCAAACGAAAGTCAACAGGGCATAGTTACCGGTCACAGCCAGAGCTAGGGTTTCATTAGCAATGGCGGAAACTTCACCGCGCCCAGGAAGCTCGACGCCTACACCTGCCTCGATACCTCAAAAACGACCTCTCGGCGGCCTTGAAGACGAACAACACATGCCAGCCGTGTCGTCTCCCCTCAATCCTGACTCCACCAATTCACGTAGCAGAAGACCACCTCCGCGTGAACAGCGTGAAAAGAAGGAGTCATTGAAGAAGCGCGAAGCCAAAGGTGTTGACGGCGCCCGCAGTGCAACCCCAGATAGCCAAGGCCAGGGCAGGAAGGGGAAGAAGTCTACTCTGAGCTCGAATATCTTATCTCCGATAAGATACAAGCTTCCACCTCCAAAATCAACCGATTTCGATCCTCCTAAAGCGCCGATTTTTACTCCCATATTCGCGAAAGCCCAACGGCAGTTCTACGAGAGCTCCGAGCAGTAAGTTCGTCTTCTCCACCTTTGAAATGTTCTACTTGATTCTGATGCAAACACAGTGTCTATAACCGCAAAGGCTTCCGCTATATCCATTGCATAGCCGACCCAACCTTCGCCTCCTCCCAATATCACCGTCAATCGGAAACAGAACCCTACGGACCCCGCTTCAACTTCGAAGATGCCTCGCCGCACATCCTCTTCGACCTTCCCGGCCGAAGCATCACCACTGAAAAAGGCTTCCGTATGGCCCGCGCCAATGTCGGCGTTCGCGAAGGACGCTGGTACTGGGAATGCAAGATTCTTAGTGGAGTGAAGCCCCCTAACCACTCCTCCGACGAGCAAGAGGACAGCGGAGGTCACGTCCGCGTAGGCTGGGCGCGCCGCGAAGCAAGTCTCGACACTCCTGTTGGCTTTGACGCTTACAGCTATGGTCTCCGCGATGTGGCGGGGCAGAAAGTCCATATGTCTCGTCCCAAAGACTTCATGCCGCCCAATACCTCCTTCTGCGAAGGCGACGTGATCGGCCTCGAGATCACACTCCCGTCCCTCGCCCTCCACCGCAAGATCGTTGAGGGAAGCTACAACAAAGCTGTTGATGTGTCGGACGATCTAGTTGAGCCCGGCCACAGCGCGGCTGAATGCGCGGATATCATAAGAGACCGTGTGCCTATACGGTACAAAGCCCACTTGTATTTTGAACAATTCGAATACCATTCCACGAAAGAAATAGAGGAGCTTATGAATCCTTCGCCTGTTCTCTCCACTACATCATCATCCACCAACAATCCTTCGTCAACAGCAGCAAGCCAGCCTCCAAACTCAAACCACCCTCTCGCACCTCTCCGCACCCTCCCCTTTTCCAGCATCAATATCTACAAAAACGGCCAGCTAGCCGGCACGCCTTTCACCAACCTCCTCTCCTTCCTCCCCCCAGCCTCAAAGCCCCTAAACCAAGTCGGGGCCAGAGACGGCCTAGACGACGGCATGCTAGGTTATTTCCCCGCCATCAGCGTCTTCCGTGGCGGCGGCGCCGAGGTAAATTTCGGTCCAGACTTCTGGCATCCACCCTCGGACCTCCTCCTCCAAACCTCCAACGAAGAAGACGTCGACATGCTCGGCTCCCAGCCTGATACTTCCAAGCCGACCGCCACATCTCAGGGCTCGACGAGTAAGCTGCGACCCATCAGCGAGCGCTACAACGAGCAAATTGCCGAAGATGTCGTTTTTGATCTTGTAGACGAGGTGGATTTTTGGGCGCAGGATGGGTGTCCGGAGGAGGGGAGTAAGGGTGAGACAGGTAATTTGGAGGCGGAGGTTGTGGCGGAGATTGGGGGCTTGGAGGGGATGGAGGGGGGTTTAGGAGGCGGAGGGGGGGAGATTAAGGAATTGGTGCAGGAGGTCGAGTAGGGCGTGGTTTGTTGGGTGGGTGGGGTCTAGATGGGTTGGTTGTGGTAGCATCGAATCTTTGAAGGAGTGCACAGATGGCTATAATCTTTGCGAATCGCTGATCGAGCGACGGTGCCACCGACTGGCTGCTAAGATCTTACAGCAATATTTTACTCGTACCTCCTTCCTAATCTCCACTGCATAGTTGTTCACCTCTAAACGCCGCGTACACTCAGCAATGCACAATTCGCCAATGCCCAGGGGACACTACCCCCTTCCCATTTGCTCGTCCAAGAACATGTACACAAAACACCCCTAACCGCCATCACCACCAACCCTCAGCACCCCCAATTCGCCTGGACCCACCTTTCAATCATCCCCGTCATATCCATCCCCTCCATATACACCCCCGTGTCCTCCTCTTCAAACCCCGTGCCCAAGAACTTCAACGCCAGCAGTATATAGGGCTGGATGAACTCGTTATACACGAGATCGACGGTCTCGGGCTCCGCGTCCTCTTTTGGGAACCCGATGCGTGATTCGATGCAATTGGGCACGGCGTAGAAGTTAATTGGAGAGTGGATGGTGTCGTCGCCGTCGGTGCCGGCGTCGTCGTGAGTAGTGTAGCCGGGGGTGAGGGGGATGGTGTCGTTTAGGGGGGAGGTGAGGGGGATTTGTTTGTGTGAGGGGGCATGCTGAGGGGAATGGGGTTGGCTGGGGGCGGATTGGTCTGAGCGCACGGGGAGTTTTGCACCGAGAGGATGGAGGGAGTGTGAGAGCTGAGGGACTTCTTGATTGAGGATTATAAGGAGTTTTGAGGCGGTTTCGAGGGGGACGTCCTTAACGAAGCGGAAGCCGCTGGTGAATGGGGAGACGGTGAAGGTGGTGTCGATGGTGAAGGGCCCTTTAAAGATGTCGAACCTGATTGACCCGGTGTTGGTGAGAACGAGTCGCGGGGTGTCATTCCGAGAAGGGTCGTGGATCATATTTGGCAGCACAAGCTCTTGCAGCCATGTAAATATGCTGTTTTCACTCGGATATGGCGCGCGGTTCGTCCAGAGATCTGTAGGCGCGCAACCAAAGCGAGTGTCAAGATTCAGAGCCTTACGGGCGAGAGAGATCGATGCGGAGACGTTGCGGCCATGCGGAGTGGGGAAGGTGGAGCTATTGAGGGAGGTGTGGTGGTAGAATGAGAAAAGGTTGTTGTCGATGTAGCGTCTGGCATAAGTGGGAGAGGCAAGCATAGGAAGCGCGTCATGTGTGGTGGGAAGATTAAGGGAACGGGCAGTAGGTTTGCCGCCAGTGGAGAGCCCGGTAATAGACATGAAGCCGACGGTTTCCATGTACCGGCCGCTTTCGAGGGCGTAAGCTTTGCTATCGTATTTCACGTAGTCACGGATATGGGTGTGGCCGCCGAAGAACTGGATGGGTGTGTCCCATTGTTGGCTGCGGATGGCTTTGTAGAGAGCGTCGTATTCTGGTGAGCGGAGGGAGACGTGGCCGGCAACTAGGAACAGGTCGACCTCGCGGTCCCGGATGGCGTCTTGGAACCATTGTTCTTGGATGGTCTTTTCTACAGGTTGAACGACAGTGTTATTCGAGTTCGCGGTGAAATCGAATATGAAGCCGAAGGCCAGGACTCGGATACCTTGGTTCTTCGTCGTGAACTTCTTGAACCGCGGAGCCAATGGTACTCTTTCACCCGACTGGGGATCGAATATGTCGAGATTGGAAGCGAGGTAATTGCCTTTGAAGTTGGGCTCTGTCACCAAGTACTCGTTCTCCGACGAGTTCTGCTTGTAAAGCTCATGGTTTCCCGAGCATATGATGTCGATATGCTGCTCTTTGAAGATATTCGTAGTGTATCTGCCCTTCGGGTCCGATGCATCGTATAACCCGTTGCCCTCTATCCTATCACCAGTATCTACGATTAGAACATCAACGCCCTCATTTTCGGCTTTTTCCTGGAATCGTTCGGCAAATGAGATGTAGTCGCCCCAGTCAGCACTGTACGACTGTCTTCGCGAAGAGTCAGCAGAGTCATGCGTTGTTCTCAGAGACACTCTACTCTTGAAGATGCCCAGCGTGCCAGCCGTGGGTGTCTGTAGTATGTAAGAAATTCAGCTGGCCCCAGGGCAGATCCCGTAAAGGCGCTGAGATGGGCGAAGGCGCCGAGGGTTGCGCAGCTCGAGTTGTGGTCAAAAGAGCCAAAGCAATGCCGCCATAGCTTGGCCGAAGTATCATGATGCAGTTATGGGATGAGGCACTTGGGTCTCTAAGCTCTGAGAACGTTGTCAAAGCTGAAGCTTCGGAGGCAGCAATACAGACTTGAAACAACAACAACCAAGCTCACCCGGAGGCTGGATCACATCATTCACATGGATGACGTTCAACGGGTCATCCCGCAACCCACGGCAACGCCAAAATGCGGCCATGGGGTAGATTTAATGTCACGTTCTGCTCTCCTCAGTTCCACTCATAACAGTCATATGTCGATATTGCGGCAAACTACACGATGCGGTCTCAATCAGGACATCTACTACGCTCTCAATGCCTTCGTGGCTCACGCCAACTACATCCCGGAAAAGACTGGAGAGGTCACTGCTCGACTTAAAAGCGGTCAGTCTGGGTGCTCAGAAGCTCCAAAAGCAGTACCTTCACATGCTTACTCCCCAATAGAGAAGCTGAAATCTAAGATCGATGGACAGTTAATAGCAGTCAAGGACAATATATGTACCATCGAAGAGCCAACGACATGCGCTTCGGCGATTCTAGATGGCTTCGTTAGCCCATACGCAGCTACCGTCGTCGAAAAGATCGAGCATGCAGGAGCAGTTGTGGTTGGCAAGACCAATATGGATGAATTTGGGATGGGGTATGCATATGGAAGGCCTAGTTCGCGGTAATGTTTGTTCACGGGTCTTTGCAGGTCCCATTCAGTCAAGTCAATCCATGGACCTGTCAAAAACCATTTGGGAACCGACCAAGAACCCATATCTGCGGGAGGCAGCTCTGGCGGCAGTGCAGTAGCCGTTGCAACTGGGCAGTGTTTTGCGTATGTTTGGGCCCTCCAGCTAAGTTCGGGGCAAGAGGTTGACCGTAGGCAGGGCTTTGGGCACAGATACCGGTGGATCTGTACGTCTTCCGGCAGCCTATACGGGCATTGTGGGTTTCAAGCCTTCATATGGCCTTGTCTCACGGTATGGAGTGGTAGCCTACGCCAATTCTCTTGATACTGTCGGCGTCCTAGCTAGGAACAGCCGAGTAGCCAGATCAGTATTTGGTAAGCATCTGACCGCTCTACAGTATCTCCAAACTAATAGCAGGCATCAGACGTAATCAAAGGGTTCGACGTTCGTGATCCTACGTCCATCTCTAGAAAGACACGGTCCAGGATACAGGAAGCTCTCCGGAGACATAGAAGTCACCATAGGCAACGGTATCGCATCGGAGTACCAAAGGAGTACAATACAAGGGAGTTAGAACCCTCGGTGCGACAGGCTTGGTTGGATGCTCTAGGCCTTCTCCAAGATCGTGGCCACTCCATCTGTTCTGTCTCACTTCCTGCCACCAAGTCAGCATTGGCTGCGTACTACGTCATTGCACCGGCGGAAACATCGTCTAATCTAGCCAAATATGATGGCGTGCGCTACGGCAATAAGCTTGTTGAGGGGGATGGGACAGAAAACATTCTCTATGCTGCTACTAGGGGCGCTGGTCTTGGAGGGGAGGTCAAGAAGAGAATTCTTCTAGGTTCTTACAGCTTAAGCGCCGACGCCATCGACAATTATTTCATCAAGGCTCAAAAGGTGCGGCGACTGGTGCAAAATGACTTTAACAATGTCTTTTCTTTTCCCCATCCCCTTCTGAGCCATGATGACAAACCCTATATGGATGAGGGAGTCGACGTTATCATAACGCCGACAGCACAATCTCTACCACCGAAACTTAGCACGTTGGCCAAGCGTGGTTCCGTGGAAGCATTCAGTGACGATGTCCTGACCGTACCGGCCAGCCTCGCAGGTTTACCAGCAATTAGTGTACCTGTACCCATTGAAGGCCTGAAAAGTAGATTTCAGGATGTGCCTCGCAGTGTTGGCTTGCAGATACTTGCACAATATGGAGACGACGATTCAGTATTCGAGATCGCCAAAGAGGTTGAAGACATCTCTCCAATTGCGAACAAGTCATGGCCTTGAATCTGTCATGAGGGTTGGGTGTGAATCATTCCGAGGTGTGTTCCAGGGTTTGACAGCCAAGGTGCATGAAGATCGAGATGTTCTCACGACAAGTATCTTAAAGTTTGTGAAGACTCAAGCAATGTCACCCTTGGCGGACTTTTACAGAGAGTACCCAGACGTGGGACAGGTTGAGTGGCCCATGCTCAGCAAGGTCAAATCGCTAGGGCATCAGCTCGAACATACAACAAAAGGATTACTACCCCAATGAATAGATGGTCGCTGGAAATCACACGACAAGATCGTGCTGCGGCCGCCTCGATACCTTCTATGGTTAACTCATCGTTTCCATTGATGAAGAGCTCATGCTTCGCAGAGCTCTTAGGGATACCTCACCACGGCCGATCTTTGTGCCGGATTCCAAGGACAGAATTTGCAACTCAGCAGCTGCCATCGATTAACGGGGCTGCCCAAAAAGTCCTCTGCTCCAGAATCAACTCGCAAGAAGACGCCCGTATGGCTAGATGCGGTTTGGAGAATAGCTGGTTCCTCTGAGACTATATATCAGCTTCCGCAGAGATGATCAATGCAATCAAGGACTGCACCCAGACCTCCAATTGTTTGACTTTTTGAACGTCTAGAGTTAAAAGGTGCAATGCGATCATTGCTTACGCCAAGCTCAACATAGAACTACAGGCCCTCAAACAAATAGAAGCCTTTTAGCGATATTTCCATGTGACGTCTGAGCTACCTTACAGGTCCTTCCTGCAGCGGGCTGGACATTGCATTAGCAAAAAGCCTCTTGACAAGGATTATTTGTATGTAAGGTAGGTAAGCCAGCTATACCTGACTGAACAAGCCCGGCAACGCTTAAGCAATGTCCAGCCCGCAGGAAGGACCTGTACTGTTGTACATTCTTTTCTATCTAAGCCGTCAGCAATCATGACTTTATAATCGTTAGAACTTCCACGTTCAATAATCCTGCATACCGGTGGAAGTGGAAAAAGAAAAAGAAAAAGAAAAAGAAAAAGAAAAAGAAATGGGGTCGGTTGCAGTTCCATTTATTTTGGTAGGGCTGCCGAGGTGCCCTGATTCGTGTCTCACCCGGGGGAACCTGCTCCGTATCCCCGGTCTGTGGGGAAGCGACCAATCCTTCTCGCATTTCTTCCGTTCCATTCAAT
>JAABUV010003385.1_pt1 | contig 20367 bp, 19 predicted proteins | sample 5559971 | NCBI WGS metagenome assembly JAABUV01 (sample SAMN10711881, study PRJNA513362) | rock metagenome | isolation source: Antarctica rocks | place: Antarctica: Victoria Land, Knobhead nord | collected 2015-12-19
CGACGCCTGCCTGGCCCGCATCACCGGCGCGCCGCCCCCGTCCCTCCTGCCCCAGGCCCAACAGCCGCCGCTTATCCGGCCGCTGCCGGTCGCCGCGTAGCGTCGCGCACCCTCTGAGCGGGTACCCGTCAGCTTCTTGCGACGATACTATAGTGTAGCGGCAGCGCCGACACCGCGCGACCGAAGTCTAACTGGGTGTACCTCCCGATGGTGATGGTGGGCGCCGTGGGCCTGGCCTTAAAAGACCATGGCAGGGATCGGACCTTAAAAGGTCTCCCGACGCCAGCCGCGGTGGCTGCTCGACCGACGGACGGCACGCGCGTCGCGCCCGGTCAGACCTTTCAAGGTCCGTCGTCTGCCATGACCTTTTAAGGTCAGGCTGTGCTTAATCCAGTCGTAGGCCGAGTGTGGTAGCATAGACGCATGCAGACAGTTCAGTGCGCCACCACTATCCTCAGCGCCAGCCCGCGCTTCATGCGTATCTTCATGTCTATGCGCATGCGCTGTCCTCGTCTGCTCGCGCCGGGCGGTCCCTAACGATTGGGCGGCCAACCGGGCACACACAGACGAGGCGCTTCGCACGGTCGAGGCGCCTTTCTTTTGTCTTCAAAACGGTGACGGCAAGGGGAGGAAACGATGATGGGTGACGCGACGACCGGGACGGCGTATGTGACGACGTCGATTCCTTATGTAAACGGTAAGCCGCACGTCGGCCACGCGTTGGAGGACGTGCAGGCCGACCTGTTCGCCCGCTACCGCCGTCAGCGCGGCCAATACACGCGGTTGCAGACCGGTTCGGACGACAACAGTCTCAAGAACGTGCTCGCCGCCGAGGGCGAGGGCTTGCCTGTGGCCGCGCTGGTCGAGCGCAACGCACAGGGCTTCCGCGCGTTGGCCGACGCGCTCGATGTGGGCTACGACGGCTTCATCCGCACCAGCGTCGACGCGGCGCATCGCGCGGGCGTGACCGCGCTGTGGCAAGCGTGCGCCGCCGCGGGCGCGATCGACAAGCGCCACTACCGTGGGCTCTATTGCGTGGGGTGCGAGCAATTCTACACACACGACGAATTGACGCCCGACGGCCTCTGCCACGAGCACCTCACGCGGCCCGACGTGGTCGAGGAGGAGAACTATTTCTTCCGCCTGTCGCGCTACGCCGGTGAGTTGCGCCGGCTTATCACCACGGGCGCGTTGCGCGTCGCGCCGGAGAGCCGCCGCAACGAAGTACTGTCGTTCATCGCGCGGGGCCTGGAGGACTTCAGCATCTCGCGCTCGGCGGCGCGGGCGCACGGCTGGGGCCTCTCCGTCCCCGACGACCCGACGCAGGTGATGTACGTGTGGTTCGACGCGCTCGGCAACTACATCACCGCGCTTGGCTACGGTACGGCGGACATGCGCCCCTACGAGACCTTTTGGGCCACGAGCCAGGAGCGGCTGCACGTCATCGGCAAGGGCATCGTGCGCTTCCACGCCGTGTACTGGCCGGCCATGCTGCTGGCGGCGGGGCTGCCGCTGCCCTCGACGGTGTTCGTGCACGGCTATCTGACCGTGGAGGGGCGCAAAATTAGCAAGTCACTCGGCAACGCCGCCGACCCACGCGAGTTGGTGGCGCGCTACGGCGCCGAAGCGGTGCGCTGGTATCTGCTGCGCGAAGTCGCGCCGGCCGCCGACGCCGACTTCAGCGTCGCGCGGCTCATCACGCGCTACAACACGGATCTGGCCGACGACCTCGGCAACCTGCTCAACCGCGCCAACAGCATGCTGCACCGCTACCGTGACGGCGTCGTGCCCGCGCTGCCGGCCGGCTCGCCGGCCTTGCCGGACGCAGACGCCCTCGCGGTCATCGCCGCCGCGCTACCCGACCGTATCGCCAGAGCCATGGACATCTTCGACCCGCGACTGGCGCTGGACGCCGTGTGGGCGCTCGTCGTGGCGGCCAACCGGCTCGTCGATGGCGCGAAGCCGTGGACGCTGTACAAGATTGAGAAGGCGGGCGACGCCGCGGCCGCCGAAGCCCTCGACGTCGTGCTCTATGCGTTGCTGGAAGCGGTGCGCCTCGTCGCCGTGCACCTGGAGCCGTTCGTGCCATCGGCGGCCGCGCGCATCCTGGCGCAGCTCAACCTGTCCGGCGACGCCGATCAGTCCTACGCCGCGCGCGTCCGCTGGGGCGGCCTCCCCGCGGGGACGCGAACGGCGCCTCCTGTACCGCTCTTCCCGAAACTGGAGGCGCCGGAGCTTTCCGAGGGGCTCTAATAGCCCATGGCGCGCGCCGCCGCGACGTCGCCGACCTCCAGGGCGGCCTTGAGGTTGCTCAGGTCCATGGCTTCACGCTGGCACAGGAAGCGGCCCGTACGCGTCTTGACTCCGGTCTCGAAGGCATAGGTCACGCGCGTGCCGCTGCCCACGGCCTGGAAGGCGTAGCTATCGACGCAGGCGGCCTCGCCCGCGGTGTACGCGAAGGTGACCCGCTTGTAGGGCTCATATTCCGTGATCTCGAAGGTCGAAGCGACTTCCTGGCGCGACTGCGTGCGCATGGCCTGATATGTCGCGCCCACGCCGATCGCGCCCCTAGATGTCCGCCGCGCCGCCACGACCTCGGATTGCCATTGCGGCGTCTTCGTACCATCGGCCACGAACGCGAACACATCCGCGATAGGCCGGTTTATTGCCACGATCATCTCGCCTTTGGACATCACGGTACCTCCTCTGTCGCGCTGGAGCCGCGGACACAGCCACATCAATGGTGTGCTCCGCGCTCGCCACATAGTAGTTACAGTATGCACAGATGGTATCTCTTGTCACCTGAATATCTCAATGTCCATCTCTTGCGCCCTCATCGTACAATATCAGACGTATAGAATAACGACAGCGATTGGTAGGTAGTACTAGATAGGAGGAAGGAACGATGGACTATGGGATGCGCGGGCGTGTGGCGCTGGTCAACGCTGCAAGTAAGGGCATCGGGCGCGGTATCGCCGAGGCGCTCGCCGCCGCGGGCGTCGATCTGGTGATCTCGGCGCGCGACGAGGACGCGCTACGGCGGACCGCCGAGGAGATCGCGGCGCTGCATGGGGTCGCGGTCGCGCCCATCGCGGCGGATGTCGCCGCGCCGGACGCCGCGCGCCGGCTCGTCGCGGCGGCCGTGGCGCGCTTTGGCCGCCTCGATATCCTGGTCAACAACAGTGGAGGACCGCCGCCGGGCGTCTTCGCGGACTTCGACGACGCGGCGTGGCAAGACGCCTTCGACCTGCTACTGCTCGGCGTGGTGCGCATGGTGCGCGAAGCCTTGCCGCACCTGCGCGCCTCCGGGCAGGGGCGCATCATCACTGTCGCCTCGACCTCGGTCAAGCAGCCCCTCCCCGGCTTGATCCTCTCCAACAGCCTGCGCGCGGGCGTCCTGGGTCTGCTCAAAACGCTGGCCGACGAGGTGGCCCCCGACAACATCACCGTCAACACCGTCTTGCCGGGCTCCATCTTGACCGACCGGCTGCGTCAGCGCGCCGCCCATCAAGGGATATCGGTCGACGATGTCGTGCGCGAGGCGGCCGCACGGGTACCGCTGGGCCGCGTGGGCGAGCCCGCCGACCTGGGCGCCCTCGTCGCGTTCCTGTGCTCCGACGCCGCAGGCTACATCACCGGTACGGCCATCCCCGTCGATGGCGGCGTCATCCGCGGGCTCTAACATTATTGGTACAGTACAGTATGGATATGGATACCGACACAAAGAGACCTGTTCCTGACAGCGCCGATTCGCGGGCTGCCGACCCCAAGGCCGTGGAGCGCGATCAGGCGGCCTGGGGCTACAGTAGCCCCTACGAACCGCGTTGGCCCGCGACCCTGACGATACTGGCCGCGCTAGTCCTGTATTACACCCTGCCCGAGCGGTTGACGCCCGGCCCGAACTGGCTTGTGCCCGCGCTGGAATTAGTCGTCATCGTGCCCCTGAACATCTCGGCGCCGCGCATCACGCCCTCGCGCCTGCGCCGCCAGATCGCTCTATTCCTGTTCGGGGCCATCAGCGTCGCCAACTTCATCGCGTTGGTGCTGTTGGTGCAGGAGTTGATCGGACGGATAGCCCCCGTCGGGCATCAGCAGCTCGACGGGCCGACGCTCATCGTCGCGGCTATCCATATCTGGCTAACCAACGTGATCATCTTCGGCCTGTGGTACTGGGAGCTCGACCGCGGCGGTCCCATCGAGCGCCGCAAGCCGCGCCACGCCCATCCCGACTTCCTGTTCCCGCAGATGAGCGTCCCCGCGTCCGCGCCGCACTGGACGCCGGGCCTCGTCGACTACCTCTATGTGTCGCTGACGAACTCGACCGCGTTCAGCCCGACCGATACGCCGCCGCTCACGCCGGCGGCCAAGGCGCTGATGCTCGCGCAATCGCTGGTGTCGCTGCTCACCATCGCGTTGGTCGCCGCGCGCGCGGTCAATATTTTGAAGTGATGATCCTTGTCTCGCCACCGGGGATCGGCTATCATAGCAAAAAGGTGTGCGCTTGCTGATGGAGTTGTTTACTGATGGGCGCCTACGTGCGATTGAGCGTCGCGCGCTGTTGAGGACAATGGATGTATGAGCACCGCACTACACTTCCCCCCGGAACCGTTCGCGCCCTGGGCCGAGATTGTGCCCGGCGCGCCCTACCCTATGACCATACAAGACCTGCTAGACTGGCCGGACGACGATGGGTATCGGTACGAACTGGTAGAAGGGGTCTTGGTCCGCATGGCCGGTAGCGGGTTTGACGCGACGACCCTGGGCCTTGAGCTGGGCGCCGAACTGCGCAACTATGTCCGGCCGCGCCGCCTTGGGCGCGTGACAGGCGCCGATGGAGTCTACAAGTTTTCTGGCGCGGAGACAGGTCTGTTGCCTGATGTGGGTTTTATAGAGGCTGCCAAGGTCGCGTTGATCGCGGACCGGCGCAGGCCCATCCCCTTCGCGCCCGATCTGGCCGTCGAAGTAGCCTCGCCCGAGCAGAAGCCCGACGATATGGCCGCGAAGGCGCGCACCTACCTGGACGGCGGCACGCGCCTGGTGTGGATTGTGTGGCCCGAGCGGGAACAGGTCGACGTGTGGCGCGCCGGCCGTACCGTCGGCCCAGTCGTGGCGCTCAGCGGGAGCGACACGCTCGACGGCGAGGACGTGGTCCCCGGCTACTCGTACCCCGTCGCCAGCGTCTTCGCGGACCCGCTCGCCTAATGGCCAACCGGATCTACCCCAGGCGGGCGCTGCATCACCCACGTCGCCGTATCCAGCGCCGTGACCTCGCCCACGACCGCGAACCCGAACTTCCGGTAGAACGCGACGTTCTCCGGCTTGTCCGTCTCAAGGTATGCGTTGTCGCCCACGCTATCCATCCAGAAGCAAAACCGCGCCATCATGCGTGTCCCGATGCCCAACCCCTGCCGCCCCGGCTCGACCGCCACGGGGTCGAGATGCCAGTGCCGTTCGCGCGGGTCGTGGCGCGCCCAGGCGTTGAGGACGAGCGACTCGCGCGCGAGATTGCCGAGCCCGTGCCGGAGCAGCGGCGGCAGCATGCGCAACTGGCGCGGGAGCGACGGGACGCATGTGCCCGGCGGGGCCACGCCGATGATCCCCACGAGCGTGTCGCCCTGGTAGGCGCCCAAAGGCGGGCACTGCAACACCGGGAGTAGGGCGCGAAAGGCCGCCTCGGTCCCGGCGAGCCGGCGGCGCGGATCATCGCCGAAGATGGCGCGATTGATGGGATTATCGCAGAGCGCCCGCCCCGCGATGTCGGCGGCCGGCGTAAGCTCGTCACGGCGCAGTGGTCGAAGGTCGATGTTCATGCTATTTTGTCCTCCGTTTGTTGTGCTACGGATACGTGTTGTTACGCTATGGGTACGTGGCGCAGGTTCAGGAAGGCGTAGAGGCCGCCGGCGACGCCGAGCAGGCCGGACGCCGAGAAGATGGTGTCGATCGGGCCGAAGGCGACGCCGAGCAGGCGTGCGTGGAAGCCGTGCAGGACGGTGCTGTCCAGCAGGCCTGACACGACGATGGAGAGGAGCGCGGCCACGCTCATCACAGTCATCAGCACCGCGCTGACCCGGCCCACGAACGCGCGCGGCGTGACCTGCAACAGGAGCGGGTTGATGACGACGTTGAGCGTGCCGTTGGGGACGCCGACCAGGAACAGCACGAGCAGCGCGGGCCCGAAGCTGGTGAGCCGCGCGTACACTAGCTCGAGCAGGCCCACGGCGACGAGGGAGAGCCAGAGCACGCGCGTCAACCCGAACCGTCCCGCGTAGAGGCCGCCCACGATCGCCCCCGCCAGCAGCCCGGCGCCCACCGACCCCTCTAAGACCCCGTAGAGGCCCGCCGCCACATGCAGCGTCCCCGTCGCGAAGAAGATGTCGAGCGCGTCGATGGAGCCAAACCCCAGCATGGCCAGGATGGCCGCGACAAAGAACGTATGCAGGACGCGGTGGCCGGCGATGACGCGTAGGCCCGCGGCGAACTCGCGTCCCGCGTGGCCTCGCTCACTCGCGACGCCCTCCACGGCGACATGGGGCGCGCGCAGGCGTAGGACAAGCATAAAGGAGAGGACGAACGAGAGGGCGTCGGCGAGGATCGCCCAGTGGGCGCCGAGCGCGACATAGAGCGGCGCGGCCAGAGCAGGCCCGACAACGAGGGCGAGACTCGACGTTACCTGCTCCAGGCCGCTGGCGCGCGGACGGTCGGGCTCCGCGACGACATCGCCGATGAGGGCGAGGCGCGCGGGGTCGAAGAACTGCGCGCACACCGTCGTGAGCACGACCACGCCGTAGACCGCGCCGAGCCGCCAGGCGAGGGGGAGCGACGCGAGGACGGCGACGGGGGCCAGGAGCGCGATCAGCAGCGCGCGCAGGGCATCGGCCCACAGCAGCGTGCGGCGCTTGTCCCAGCGGTCGACGAAGACGCCGGCGAGGGGGCCAATGAGGATCGTCGGCACGAAGCGGGCGATGAGGACGCCACTGACGGCCGCGGGCGCCCAGGGCTGATTGTGGCCGAGGCCGAGCGCGATCCACAGCATGAGCGTCGTGTTGAAGACCCAGTCGCCGAGGTTGGAGACGGACTGTCCGGCCCAGAGCAGGGCGAAGGCGCGGTTGATGAACGGGCCGGACGCGCGCGCGGGCGGCGCGGGCGCGGCAGCGGGCGGCGTGGTAGCATTCATGTGTACTCCTCTGTTCTGCTTGTATTGACGCGATATGGGAGAGCGGTGGGAGTCCGGCGCGCGGGACCGTTGCAGCGGCCCGCGCGTCATGTTTTCTCTATTGTTTCGACGATTTCGCGGTCGGCGCCTCCTTGAGGGTGGCTCGTATGTCGGACGATATCCTCTCCTCCGCGGTCCTCTCGTCCCCAACCAGGCTGGTGTCATACGTGGAGAGGATGAAGGCGTGTTCGCGCTCCCCCGCGATACCGCGCGGATCGCGGTACGGGGTGAGCAAGGTATATATCTGCTCCATGGCGTCGCGGTACTCGTCGTCCGTCATCCATAAGTACGCCGACGCCAACGTGGTTCTGGTGTCGTTCTTGTCGGGGTCCGGCATATGGAGGGCCTGCGTGAACGCGCGCAGGAACCCACGCGTGTAGGACTGCAGGTAGTCGTCCATCGTGGCGACACTCTCGTCGGGTGGGGCAATCCGTAGCAGCGACCCCGGAATCTCGATCGTTTGAGCCACGGCGCGGTAGTACTTCTCGAGGATGCCGCCCTTCTCACGCGTTTCGACGATGCGCACGAGGCCGACCTTTTCCAGCTCGCGCACATGGTAGTGCGTCTTATTGGCCGGCAGGCCCAGGCGCTCGCCGAGCCCCGTCGCGGTGAGCGCACGCTGCGAGAGGGCGTCGACGATGCGCAAGCGCAGCGGGTCGGCGATGGCGCGCATCTGCTCGATCGTCTCGAGATTGTAGAGTTCGGGGATGTCTTCCATTAATTCTGCCCTTTCAATATTTCCTGATTGATCAAACATAACACGGGAGGGTGTGGGTTGTCAAATGTCAGCTAACCTATAGTGTGTCCACCACTGGAGTATGGGTTGGCCGCCGGCGTAATGTAGCCAATGGCGCAATGTAAATGTAGAGGTGTAACCCGGCCGCGCGCGTTGAGGAGGAGGCGTTATCATGCCTGGCCCAGACCCGAGACAGGTGATTAGCGAGCATTTGGGCGCCCCGCGTGTTGTCTTTTCCAACAGCGCAGCCCCCGGCGCGCAGGGGTGGCGCAGCCAGCTTTCGCGCGGCGGCATGGGCGCGGACGCGACGACGATCCAATTCATCAAAGACCGAGGTATCCCCCGGCGTCAGGTCCATGCGGTCGTCTTCGACACAACTGATGGGTTACGCATGCGCTACACCTGCTACCTCGCGCAAGACGAGACCGGCGCCTGGCGCTTCCACGGGGGCGCCGGTGGAGGCGCGGACGGCGATCATCTCTTAGCTCGCGCCGACCCTTGGGTAAACCTGGGCGGCGGAGGATGGCCCACCAACTTTTTCGCGGGTGGGACGGTCCTGGACAACGGGCAAGGAGTCACCCGCGTGCGTTTGACCGCCGCGAATGGGACTGTGTTGGAGGATAGCGTCGAGGACGACGTCGTTCTGTTCGTTACCGATCAGCCGGTCGAGTTGCCCCTTCAGGCCGAACTCTATAATCGTAGCGGACAAGTTGTCGGACGCCACAAGGCCTTCAAGTTAACTAAGCGCCAGGGCTGATTCTCTGCTACTGCTCCCCCAACGTATCCACCGTGGTCGCGCCGCCCGCGCCCATGGCGCCGCCGCTGTCCGGCCCGCCTACGCCCGTGGGGTTGCCCTCGCCGGCGGTCCCCGCCAGGTCGCCGGGCATGACCATGCCCGCGACATCGCCGGGCATGGCCGTACGCGCCAACTCGTCGGGGACGTTGCTGGTCCCGCTCCCGCCCCCGCCGCCGGGTTCGCTCGCGCTCTCCATGGGGCCGGGCGTGTAGTTCGACCCCGTGCTCGATCCGCCGCTCCCGGTGGCGCCCACGTCGCCGCTACGCGTCTCGTCCGTCGTCCCGTCGTTGGCGAACGTATCCCCGTTATTGCTCATAGCCATTCCCTCTCTATCCCTGTTGCCGTCCCGGCCGCCACAACCGGCAGCTCTACCTCTATACTACGACGCCGCGCGCGGACGATCATGATAGCCCCGACGCCCGTGGGTGACAATTTGGTCATCTCGTAGAGAGTATTGTAGCGTGCCGGATGATACCCTACACCTATGACAACATCATCTACACCGACCAAACCCACCTTAACACCCGAGGATGCCCTGCGCCTCCGCAAGGCGTCCGACCCGCAGGTCTCGCCCGACGGGCGCGCGGTCGCGTTCTGCGTCGCGCCGCTCTCACAGGAGGGCGAGCACCCCACGGGGACGATCATGCGCGTCTCAACCGATAGTGGCGCGCCGCCGCGCCCGTTCACGACCGGACCTGGGCTCGACAACGCGCCGCGCTGGTCGCCCGATGGCGCGTGGCTGGCTTTCATCTCCGACCGCCACGAGCGCGGCAAGTCCGCCCTCTACCTGATGCCGGCGGACGGCGGCGAGGCGGAGCGCCTCGTCACGGAGCGCGGCGAAGCCTCCGACCCACGCTGGTCGCCCGACGGCGCGCGCCTCTCTTTCCTGCTCAAGGAGATCGACAGCGAGGAAGAGGAGAAGCGCAAGAAGGAGGGACGCGACGACGCTGTCGTGGTCGACGACGACAAATACACGCGGCTGTGGCTCGTCGACGCCGCTTCGCGCGCGGTCACGCGCCTCTCGCCCGACGGCGTGAACGTGTGGGCGCACACCTGGTCCCCCGCCGGGGCCAGCGGCGCGACTGGCGACCGTATCGCCCTCTTGCATACGGCCACGCCCCACATCAATGACTACTTCGGCGGCTCGACCCTGAGCATGCTCGCCGTGGGCGGCGCCGGCGCCGACGCAAGATCGGACGGCGCCAAGACTGGGAGCGCGGACGTCCCGTCCGTCCCCGTAACGTTTGAGGGCGTGGGTTCCCCACCTGGGACGGGCGAGCAGCGAAGCGAGCGCCCCGCGCTCCCAGGGACTGCGTCCACGCCCCCCGACAACGCAGCGGGCGTGCCCGTCGGGCCATTGACGACGGTCTGCCGCGTCGAGGGCGTCGCCGAGTCGTTGTGCTGGTCGCCCGACGGCAGTCGCCTGGCCCTCGTCGCGCCCGCGCTGCAACGGCGCTTCACCTCCAGCGCCGCCGCGCCGTTGGTCGTGGCGGCCTCCGGTGGCGCCCTACAGGCTCTCGTGCAGGACCATCCCGCCGAGTTCTCCTATGTGGCTTGGCTCTCCGACGACACGCTGGCCGCAGCCGGCGTCGAGGGGCTGCACGGCGTCTACTACCGCGTCACGCTCGACGGCGAGGTGGTGGCGCTCTTGCCGGACGGGCAGCCGGCGCCCAGTTCGCCGCGCGATGTGGCGCTCGGCCCCGACCGCGCCACGCTCACCGTCGTCCAGGCGACGACGACATCGCCCGGCGACGTGTGGGCGGCGCGCCCCCGCGAGAGCCTGACGCGGCTGACGACGCTCAACCCCGACCTGGAGGGGCTGGCCTGGGGCGAGGTGGAGCAGGTGTCGTGGCACGCTCCCGATGGCCTGGAGGTCCAGGGGCTGCTGATCAAGCCGGTTGGCTACGAGCCGGGGCGCCGCTACCCCACTATCGTGCACGTCCACGGCGGACCCGCCTGGCAGTGGAGCGAGGGCTTCTACGCCACCTGGCACGACTGGGACCAGTTCCTGGCCGCGCGCGGCTACGCCGTGCTGCTGCCGAACCCGCGCGGCAGCACCGGGCGCGGCACGGCCTACGTTGGCGCGAACTACGACGACGTGGGCGGCGGCGAGTGGCAGGATGTCCTCGCGGGCGTCCACTACGCCATCGGACGCGGCATCGCCGACCCTGATCGACTGGGCATCGGCGGCTGGAGCTGGGGCGGCTACCTCACGGCGTGGGCCGTCACGCAGACGGACATCTTCAAGGGCGCGGTGATGGGCGCGGGCCTGTCCAACCTGCTCAGCGACCATGGGCAGAACGACATCCCCGACGCCAACCGCCTGTACTTCCGCGGCCTACCGTACCACGACGCCCCGGCCTACTGGGATCCCTCGCCCATCAAGCACGTCGCGCGCGTGAAGACGCCGACGCTGATCCTGCACGGCGAGAAGGACGACCGCGTGGCTCCGGCGCAGGGGCGGGAGTTCTACCGCGCGCTCAAGACGCTCGGCGTCCCCACCCAGTTCGTGCTCTACCCGCGCGAGCCCCACGGCTTCACCGAGCGCGCGCACCAGCGCGACGTCATCACGCGCGTGCTGGATTGGTTTGAGAAGTACGTAAAGCTATCAGCTGTCAGCGATCAGCAATCAGCTACTAGCTCTTCGACCGCCGAGATCTCGACAAGCCAAGGGGCCGCGACGCCCACGAAAAAGCTGACGGCTGATCGCTGACGGCTGACTGCTAATGAAGAAACGCCTCGACATCCTGCTCGTCGAGCGCGGGCTGGCCGAGAGCCGTGCGCGGGCGCAGGCCTACATCATGGAGGGGCGCGTGCGCGCGGGCGACCGCGTGTACTCCAAGCCCGGCGAGGCGGTCGACGAGGCGGTCCCGCTGACGCTGGAGCAGCCCGAGACGTCCTACGTGGGCCGCGGCGGCGAGAAGCTCGCCCACGCCCTTGACCGCTTCGGACTCGACCCGGCGGGGCTGGTCGCGCTCGACGTGGGCGCCTCGACCGGCGGCTTCACCGACGTACTGCTGCGGCGCGGCGCGGCGCGGGTCTACGCCGTCGACGTCGGCTACGGCGAGTTGGCCTGGAGCCTGCGCGAGGATCCGCGCGTGGTCGTGATGGAGCGCACCAACATCCGCTACCTCGAACGCCTGCCCGAGAGGCCCGCCCTCGCCGTCATCGACGTCTCGTTCATCTCGCTCGACAAGGTGCTGCCGGCGGTGTGGCGCCTGCTCGCGTCCGACGGGCGCGTCGTGGCGCTGATCAAACCGCAGTTCGAGGCCGGGCGCGGGCTCGTCGGCAAGGGCGGCGTCGTGCGCGACCCGGCGACGCACCGCCTGGTGTTGGAGCATGCGCTGGCGTACGCGGACGCCGCGGGCTGGCGGCTGGGCGGACTCGTCTCCTCGCCGATCCTGGGACGTGCCGGCAACCGCGAGTTCCTGGCGCTCTGGGGCAAGACATCCCCGCCTCTGTCCGTGGACCCGCAAGCGGCCATCGACGCCGTTATGGCAGAATGAAGATGCAGCGCCCGCAAACGCGGGCGTCTGGCGCATGAACGTCGATGGGGTTCGGTTGTTGTAGGGGCGTATTGCCATACGCCCTGCCGGTCAAGGGGCGTGATTATGGACGAACTGATTTTTCTGGTAGAGGACGCGCCCGAAGGCGGTTATACCGCACGCGCGCTCGGGGTCTCGATTTTCACCGAGGCTGATACCATTCCTGATCTGCAGGAGCAGATCCGCGATGCCGTGCATGTGCATTACGATGAGGACGACAGGCCGAAAGTAGTCCGGCTGCGTGGAGCAGACTAACCAGTGGAGAACACCACCACCAACCCCCCCCTCAGGAGCGCGGCGGTGCTGCTGCACCCCAAGATCAAGCGGTCTCAAGAAATCGCCGATATGGTCTGCGCGGCGCTGGACAACTGCACCCTGCACGTCTCGCGCGGCTCGGCGTGGGACGTCGAACAGCTGCACGAACTGCTACCGACCGTCGATGTAGCGATCACCTTAGGGGGCGACGGCTCGATCCTGCGTGTCACGCGCATCGCCGCCCTCTACGGGACGCCGCTGCTCGGCATTAACCTTGGCACGCTCGGCTTTTTGGCCGAGATCGAGCCGGACGACGTGGCCGCGCGTATCCCCTTGATCGTACAAGGCGACTATTGGGTCGAGGAACGCATCATGCTGCAGGTCGAGCACCGGCGCGAGGGAGACCTGATGGGAACATACCAAGCGGTCAACGAGGTCGTGGTGGGCCGCCGCGCGCTCTCGCGCGTCGTGCGTGTGCCCGTACGCCTAGACAGCCAGGAGTTGATCACCTACAAGGCCGACGGCGTGCTCGTGGCGACGCCGACCGGCTCGACCGCCTACTCGCACGCGGCCGGCGGGCCCATCCTGCACCCCGAAGTGCGGAGCTTCGTGCTGACCCCCATCTGCGCCTACCCTAACACCAGCGGCTCTATCGTCATGCCGGCCAGCACGCGTATCCACCTGACCGCGCTGACCGACCACGAGGCGGCGCTCTCCATCGACGGGCAGGACGACGTGCTGATGCTCAACGGCGACGAGGCCGCGCTCTCGCTCAGTCCCTACACCGCGCGCTTCCTGCGCGGCCAGCCGCGCGACTACTTCTACGCCACGCTCCCGCGCAAGCTGCGGCTATAACACTCATCAAGATCCTCCTTTATCGCACGTTCCGATTGTGATATCAATGTTGGCGCCTTTCAAAATGCCGCGGCGCCGCCGCTTGTCCACACGCCGCGCGGGTCCGCCGCGTTGTCGATCATGCGCGGTGCGGCAACTCGCCCCAAGGGGGGCGTCGGGGGTATCGAGCGCGTCGGGGGAACGGCGCCGGCTAGCCGCGAAGTGAGGCTGGGACCATGATGGCCGACCCCGGCCACATGGCTCCGATGCACACCGTGGTGGGGCGGGTCGATGGCCTGGCGGGCCTCCACCGGGACGGCTGCCCCGGCGGAGACGCCGATGGCCACTATGGACAACGATGCAAGCGCGAACATCTTTGTTTTCATTTGAGCGCCTGCTCTGACGCGGCGCGGAGCGCCATAAGCAGGGAGGCTATAGTACCGACGCTCGCCCGTGGCAGGCGCGGGCGCCGGGGGCGCCGTACCGCCCGAACGTGGCGGGCGAGGCGATCCTGTGCGGCCTCGCGCCGCGCCTCAGCCTGGTGCTGGGCGATGACTTGCATGTTCAGGGTCGGATGCGTGATCATGATGCTTCTCCTGTTCGATCTCGCCGCGGCGCGGGACCTCTTATGAGTCCCGTCATGTTCCCTATTGTGAGGGCTGAAGGCTCCGTCTACCACGGACGGAGCACGGACGGAGGGCCGATACGGCCGCTGTCCGCCCCCTGTCGGACCCGATGGGCGCCATGGTATGATGGTCACAATTGGGGTGGAGGACGGTCACGGACGACGGGGCGGAGAGGCGGACGATGGAGAGTACGGGGGCGGCGGGTGACCCACAGACGTTCAGGGCGCTGGTGCGCCAGCACCGGCAGGCGGCGTCGCTCTCGCAGGAGGCGCTGGCCGAGCGCGCGGGTTTGAGCGTCGACGCGATTAGCGTGATCGAGCGCGGCAAGCGCGGTGTACCGCGCCCGGACACCGTGGCCCTGCTCGCCCGCGCGCTCGGCCTCTCATCGGAGGAGCGCGCCGCCTTCATCGCCGCCGCCCGCGCCATCGGCGTCCCGCCGGCGGCGTCGGTCGCCCCCGCACGCACGTCCCCGCTCACCCTCCCTCCGTTGCCCGCGTTCCTGACCGCCTTGGTGGGCCGCGTGCGCGAGGTCGCGGCGGTGCGGGAGCGCCTTCTGCAGCCGGGCACGCGCCTGTTGACGCTCACGGGGCCGGGCGGCGTCGGCAAAACACGCCTGGCGGTGGAGGTGGCGCGGACGGTCGTAGAGGACTTTCCCGCTGGCATCGCCTTCGTGTCACTGGCCGCTCTGACCGATCCCGCCCTGGCGCTACCTGCCATCGCGCATGCCCTCGGGCTGAGTGACGCGTCAGGGCGCACGGCTGCGGAGACGCTTGCGACAGCGCTGGCGAACGCGCGCCTGCTACTAGTGCTGGACAATTTTGAGCAGGTGGCCGCAGTGGGGCCCGAGATCACGAAGGTGCTGGCGGCGACACCGGGGGTGACGGCGTTGGTCACGAGCCGGGAGCGGCTGCGCCTGCGGGGGGAGCGTGTGGTACCTGTGCCCCCGCTCGATATCCCCGATCCGATGTGGACGCTCCCAGTGGACGGCCTCCTCCACTACGACGCGGTACGGCTGTTCGTGGAGCGGGCGCGCGACGCCCAGCCGGACTTCGCGCTGACGGGGCGGAATGCGGCGCAGGTGGTGGAGATCTGCGCGCGGCTGGACGGCTTGCCGCTGGCGATCGAGCTGGTGGCCGCCCGTCTCCCCGTGCTCCCGCCGCACGCCTTGGTGAGTCTGTTGGCGCGCCGGCTCACGGTCGCGATGGGTGGCGCGCGCGACCTGCCGGCGCGCCAACAGACATTGCGCGCGGCCATCGACTGGAGCTACAATCTGCTCACGTCCTCCGAGCGGCAGCTTTTCGCGCGGCTCGCGGTGTGCGCTGGTGGCTGCAGCCTGGGGGCGATCGAGGCCATCCGCGATGCGGGGGATGACCAGACGGGCGACGCCCTGGAGGGAGTGGAAGGACTGGTCGCGAAGAGCCTGCTGCAGCCGCAAGGAGAGGACGTGGCGGGGGGCGAGCCCCGATTCATGATGCTGGAAACGATCCGTGAGTATGCGGAGGAGCGTCTGGCGGCGAGCGGAGAGGCGGAGCGTGTGCGGCGGCGACACGCCGCCTACTATCTTAATATGGCCGAAGGCGCCGAGCCGGGGCTGCATGGACCCGCGCAGGCGGATTGGCTCGCACGCCTTGAGGCGGACCAAGACAACCTGCGCGCCGCCCTCCACTGGGCGCGCGAGCGTGGCGACGCCGAGATCGGGCTGCGGCTGGCAGGGGCGCTGTACCTCTTCTGGCACATGCGCGGGTATGCCGCCGAGGGACAGGCCTGGCTGGAAAGCCTGCTGGCGCTAGCCGATACTGGGACGATACCCGCGGCCGTCCGCGCGCGCGCTCTGCACGCGGCGGGGACCCTGGCGCACTATCTCGGCGACTATGACCGGGCAACCAGGCGATACGAAGAAGCCCTGACCATGCGCCGGCGTCTGGGGGATGCGGCGGGGTTGTCCGCGTCGCTGAACAACGCGGGCCTGCTCGCCAGCGAACAGGGCGCGCACGATCGGGCGACCGCGCTGTACGAGGAGAGCTTCGCGTTGGCGCGGTCCCTGGGTGACCCGGAGGGCATGTCTATCACGTTGAACAACCTGGGGGATGTGGCGCGCGCAGGGGGGGACCACGCACGGGCGGCCGCGGCCTATCGTGAGAGCCTGGCACTGGCCGAAGCGCGGGGGGATACGGCCGTCGTGGCCGAGGCACGTACGAACCTGGGCGACGTGGCACGGGAACAGGGCGACCTGCGACAGGCCGAAACGTGCTACAGAGAGAGCCTCGCGCTCCTGCGCGACGTGAACGAAGGGCGCTTGATCGCCCTGAATCTGGGAGGCCTGGCCACGGTGAGCGGACGGTACGGGGATATGGAGCGCGCCGCACGGTTGTTCGGCGCCGCCGCGGCCCGACGGGAGGAGATCGGCGCGGCCGTGTCGCCGGACGACCGCATGGCCTACGATCGCGCCGTCGCGTTCGTGAGCGTAGCATTAGGGGATCAGGCGTTCGAGACAGCCTGGGCCGAAGGCTATGCCCTGCCGATGGAGCAGGCTGTTACTCAGGCCCTGGGTGAAGCTATGCCGCAATGATTAGCGCATAAGCAGCGCACGCGGCCTCTCCGTGTGACCCATGCAAAGGAATCTTGCACACGCTTAAGGTCAGGCTACAGCTATGTATATGCGCGTTCCACGTCCCGAAGGTGTTGGGTCGTTGTCTACAAGTCATTGTCCCCTCAATATCTTATGGGTACGAGAGAGGGGCGATGAGATTGCTCGTCGCCCCTTGGGGTATCTCGCTCCCACTATGGGACTAAGGGTAGACGCAGTGCGGGTACGGTGTCCTGACCCAGTCACCGCCGTACCAGGCGCACCTTACAAATCCAGGTGATCCAGGAGGGGGGCCTGGATCAACAGAGGCGTGAGCGATAGGTTTGGTAGTTTCTAACGTGGGGACAGCGGCGGTGGCGGTGAAACCGGCGAGGGTGAGGGCAGCAAGGCTGCGAAGGGCGATCTTGCGGATGTTCATCGTGGTACTCCTAATCTCTATATTAGATGGTTGTTCTCCAGTAGAATTCCTGACCGACGCCTATTAGTCCGTGAAGAGGCTGCGACGCAGGTCCCAAGGGGAAATTTGCTTTCCACCACTCGCGTTACCTGCAGTTGTAGCTACTTTCACCAGTACGAGTTGCTTCACGGCGTATGGCGGTGATACTGGGATCAGCTAGATGTCTATATGCTCGAATGTTGCCCTCCTTCCGCTAGTCGGTCCGGTGCGAGGTTGCTCATTGCTCCCCTCACGCTCACTATTGTGTGACGTGGCGGCGTTGTGGACCACGGACGGAGACCGGACGGAACCCGGACGTTGCGGCCGTCCACCTGCTGTCCAACCGCGTGACGCTTATGGTATGATGGCCCAGATTGGAGAGCACGTCCGGACGACGGATGAGGGAGGTGGGCGATGGGGAGCATGGACGCACGGACGAGCGCGGGGCCGACGACGTTCGCGACGCTAGTGCGGCGCCACCGCCTGGCGGCGTCCCTCTCGCAGGAGGCGCTGGCCGAGCGGGCCGGGCTGAGCGTGGACGCCATCAGCGTGATCGAGCGGGGCAAACGCGGCGCCCCGCGCCCGGACACGGTGGCCCTGCTCGCCCAGGCGTTCGCCCTCTCGCCCGACGAGCGCGGTGCTTTCGTCGCCGCGGCCCGCACCACCAGTACATTGACGGCAGACACGCCAGCCGTCCCCGCACGCGCGACCGCGCTCACCCTCCCCCCGTTGCCCGTGGCGCTGACGCCATTCATCGGGCGTGAGCGCGAGGTGGCCGCTATTCGGGAGCGGTTGCTCGATCCCCACACCCGCCTGCTCACATTGACCGGACCGGGCGGGGTCGGCAAGACCCGCCTGGCGCTGGAGGCGGCGGCGTTGGTGCGCCAAGAGAGCGCTTTCCTCGGCAGCGTAGCCTTCGTGCCGTTGGCGGCGCTGACCGACCATGACCTGGTCTTGCCAACGATCGCGCACGCCCTCGGCCTCGGCGAGGTCGCAGGTCGTACACCCGCCCAAACGTTGGCGACGGCGCTGGTCGATGAGCGCGTGCTGCTGGTGCTGGACAACATGGAGCACGTCGCGGACGTGGCGCCGGACCTGGCGGAGGTGTTGGCGGCGACGCCGGGCGTGACAGTGCTGACGACGAGCCGGGCGCGGCTCAACGTGCACGGAGAACGGGTCTATCCAGTGGCCCCTCTTGGCATCCCTGAACCGGCCAACTCGGCCGCGCTCGATGATCTCTTACGCTCCGACGCGGTGCGGTTGTTCGTGGAACGCGCGCAGGATGCCTCCCCCGACTTCACGCTGACCGCGCATAACGCGGCGCAGGTCATCCAGATTTGTGCCCGGCTGGATGGCTTGCCGTTGGCGCTTGAGCTCGCCGCAGCGCGTACCCGGCACCTGCCGTTGGCCGCGCTCCTGCGCCAGTTGACCAGCGGCCTGGCTCTGCTGAGCGACGGCGCGCGCGATCTCCCTCCGCGCCAGCGCACATTGCGCGGCACGGTCGCCTGGGGTTACCGTCTGCTCGACGTCGAGGAGCAAATGCTGTTCCGGCGGCTAGGCGTGTTTGCAGGGGGCTGCACGGCGGAGGCAGCGGAGAAGGTGTGCCGGGCGCCGGCGGGGTTGGAGCAACTCCAGGGAGACGTGCTGGCGGGGCTGGTGGGGTTGGCCGACCAGAGCATGGTGGCGGTGGCGGAGCAGGCGGACGGGGAGCCGCGCTTCACGCTGCTGGAGACCATTCGGGTTTACGGGTGGGAGCAAGCTGCGGTGGCCGGAGAAGGTGATGTACTGCGACGAGCGCACGCGGTGTATTTCCTGGCGCTGGCTGAGGAGGCAGAGCCGGCGCTAAAGGGGGCAGACCAGGGCCTGTGGCTGGAGCAGTTGGAGCGGGAGCACGACAACCTGCGGGCGGCGTTGCAGTGGGCGCGGGAAAGCAACGATGGAGAGATAGGCCTTCGGCTTAGCGGCGCCCTGTGGCGGTTCTGGTATGTGCGCGGCTACCTCAGCGAGGGGCGGCGTTGGCTGGAGCAGCTATTAACCATGACTACGGTTGTCGACGGCTTGGGGACGGCCGTGCGAGCGAAAGCTTTGAATGGGGCCGGCGCCCTGGCCTATATCCAGGATGATTATACTTCGACAACCGCTCTATACAAAGAAAGTTTGGCCCTCTGGCGGAGCCTGGGAGACAAGCTGGGAATCGCGGCTTGCCTCAACAACCTCGGTAACATCGCTACTGACACGGGTCACTACGAGCGGGCAGCCACGCGACACAAGGAAAGTTTATCCCTGCGGCGGGAATCGGGCGACCGATGGGGCATTGCCGTCTCTTTGAATAATTTGGGCGAAATAGCGCGTTGTCAGGGTCATTACGACGAGGCGATCCGATTGTTTGAGGAAAGCCTTACCTTACGACGGGATCTTCACGATGTATGGGGTGTAGCTGGGACCCTTGTCAACCTTGCGACTGCTTCCGCTCATCAAGGTGACTATATCCGAGCAGCGGGCCTGTATAAGGAAAGTATCACCCTCAAGGAAACGCTCGGCGACAAGCAAGGCATTGCCTTTGCACTTAGCAGCCTCGCGGCGGTGACGGGACAGCAAGGCGATACCGCAGGCGCACTTGCCCTGTATACCAAGAGCTTGGGGCTCTACCAACAAATAGGTGACTTGATGCACGGAGCGGAGTGTATGGAGGGAGTGGCGCATGTAGCGGTGATCTGGCGGCAAGCGAAGCTGGCTGCACAGTTGTTTGGGGCGACCGACACCTTACGTCGCACCATCGGTGTCCCGGTTCCCCCCGTAGCCCAGGCGGTACTAAAGCACGACGTGGATGCGTCACATGCGGCGCTTGGAAACGCGGCGTTCGCTGAGGCATGGGCGGAAGGCCAATCACTGTCGCCTAAGCAGGCAATTTCCCTGGCATTAGAAGCGGGAGAACGCATTTAAGGGCTGCCGTCCGACGAATCCTACAGATTGGGCAGATAGGGGTGGTACACGACGATTGAAACGTGTGACCCTCCATCGCCCAAAGGTGGTACTTGTACTTCCCAACAAGACAATGGGTATCTTCTAGGTAATTGCCGAGGATACTGCCACCATGCTCGTCTCCACGAGTTTGCACTAACTCGGAGTGTGCCACGACTAAAGCCGGAATACGCTAAACCAAGCATGCAGGGAGCTATGCTAGTCCGATAAAAGGTGTAGGAGATGAAAGTAGTATCCTCTCAAAAAGTCGGGGGGGGCAGGTATACTGAGGCCACAGAGTCGGAGCCTGACGGAGCGTGCATATGCTGGATGAGGTGGATCTGAGTGGGATCGCGGACCCCGAGGCACGGCGCATGC
>JAABUV010003387.1_pt1 | contig 20361 bp, 19 predicted proteins | sample 5559971 | NCBI WGS metagenome assembly JAABUV01 (sample SAMN10711881, study PRJNA513362) | rock metagenome | isolation source: Antarctica rocks | place: Antarctica: Victoria Land, Knobhead nord | collected 2015-12-19
ACAGCCAGGCGCACTCATCTGCCTGCGGCCGCCCGCGCCCGCCAGCCCTCAGGCGCCCCTCCGTGAGCCCTGGCCCGCCGGCAGCGCCAGCAGAGGGCCATCTCGCTGCACAGGCGGAAAACACAAGTGCGACAGAGCCGACAACTGGTGAGCGCCCGGGCCGCGCCTGGACGCCCGCGGGCAGCTGCCAGCAATACCCAGCCAGCGCCGTGCGGCCGGGCGGCGGCGCGGCGCGCGGCCCCGGCTCCAGCTGTCGCGCCGCCGCGTCGGCCAGCACCACGGCCGCGCCGCCGCCACCGCCGGCGGGCCCGGGCGGCGCCGCGTCCAGCGCCGCCCGCAGCGCCGGCGCCGCCCAGAGCAGCGGCTGGTCCAGGAGCACGACCACCGCGCGCGCGCCGGCCAGGCCGGCCGCGTGCGCGGCGACGGCCGCGGCCAGCGCGGCCGGCGCCGCCGGCGCGCGCCCGAACACAAAGTACGCCGGCAGGCGCGACAGCGCGCTGAGCGACGCGCGGCCATAGTGCACCTGCGCGCGGCGCGCGCGGGTGGCGCCGCGGCGGGCGCGCAGCGCCGCGGGCGGGGTCGGCAGGCGGGCGGAGGGCGGCGCGCACGACGCAGTGGGCGTCCACATGCAGCGCGGCCACCTCGTCGACCGCGGTCGCCTGGTACGTCGTGTCCGCCAGCACGAACGCCTGCACGGTGGCCCCCGCGGCCGCGCAGCCGGCCTGCAGCGCCGCGGCCACGTCCGCCGCGTGCGCCTGCAGCTCGTCCGGGAACTGCAGCGTGACGCGTGTGAAGCCGCGCGCCAGGACGAAGCGCACGCAGCCATCGATGTCCCACTGCTCGCGCCAGGCCGCGCAGGCCGCGCTCATGCCAGGGCGCCCGCGGGCCGCCCGTCCTTGAGCGACGAGCCTGCACTTTGTGGGCCGGCAACGAGCGAAGTGAGCAGGAGGAGCTCCTTGGGCCTAGCTCTTCCTGCAGTAAGGGCAAGACCTGGCCAGGCCCTCCACATACAGCCATCCGACTCGGCACAAAAAAAAAGCAGTGTCCAGAGTCCGCAGATCCTTCCTGCAACTGGTGTAAGTTCTCGCTATGGACGCTGTAGGCTGCTCAGGCCGCGTATCCGCCGCCGCACATCCTGCACTGCCCGCCCACCCGCAGCGCCTTGTGTGCAGTGCGCACGGCGCAAGCCCAGCGTTTAAGGCTGTGCGGAGCTGGCTGCAGCACGGTGCGCTTTTTCCTTGCCTTGCCCCACCGCGAGCGGCATTGCCGGTCACTATTTTGCGCCATTGACCGGCACTGTCTTGCAGGCACGGCCGCCGGCCGCGGACTGCGCCAACAAAGAGGCGCAAGCTGCGCTTCAGCAGCAGAGCGGGACGCGGTACGGGAGCATCGGCCAACTTTCCCTTGTCCTATGCCCACAACGTTTGTACATGACGGGCGCACACGCGCCCCCACCTCCTGAATATCTGGTGGCACTGCCTGCGGCGCTGCGGTACCCTCACTGCAGCGCCCTCGCTGCAGCGACCTGGCGCGAGCGGCAGGCGGCGTACACCATTAGCTACAAGCACCTGCTGCTGGCCATCCTGGACGAGAACCCGTACCTGGGCGCCGGGTCCAAGCAGGCGCTGGCCGCCACGGCCGGCCTGGCCGTGCAGAACAGCTCGCGGATCACGGTGCTCATGGTCGATGCGCACGAGCCCAGCGGCGACCCCGCCGTGCGCCTCGACACCATCCAGTGGTGCGCGCCGCGTTTCCGAGCCAGGCTCTGCGCGCTCTGCACGGAGGCTGCCGCGCGGGGCGCGCTCACGCGCCACGCTGCCGCAGGCACCTCCGCGAGGGCGGCGTGGCAGGCGCCGCGACGTTCCTGGAGAAGGCGCTGGACAAGGAGGCGACGCACAACCCGTCTGTGGCGCTCGGTGCGCGCCCCTGCCCGCCCGCGCCGCGCCGCGCCGCGTGCGTGCCCAGGTGCTACTCTGGACTAGGTGGTTACAGCCTCTAGCAGCCGGCGCAGGCTGCTCGGCCTGCAGGCCCCTCTGCGGTCGCCCTGGGCAGACTGCAGGCAGCAGGTCGAAAGGTGCCCACTGGCAAACCTGGTAAGCCTGGCTTGGGGCGCTGCGCAGGCGACGTGGCGGACGAGGTGGAGGCGGACCTGCTCCTGCTGAGCAGCGAGGCCGTGCACTCCAAGGCGCGCCGCGCTCCCGCTGGTGCCTGGCGGGGGACCTCAAGGTGGCAAGCCGCAGGGCGCCGCCTATCAAAACGGGTAGCACGTGTGCGCAGGCGGTGGATGCCAACCTGCTCGCCGAGTTTGTCAGCTGCCCAGGTGCGCTTGCAGGCTGCTCGCTGCCAACCTGCTGCCCCACGTGTAGTGTTGGTGCGCTGCCGCACTGACTCTGACTGGTGTGGCCGCAGTGCTCCTCCTGCCCTGAGGAGCACGACGTGGTGCACGCACGGAGCCGCTAGCTTGAACGCTGCTGCTGTAGGCCCTTGTGCTGCAAGGCCTTCACGGCAGAAAGTGTGTTGGCAGTTTGCGCAAGCACAGAGCTACTGTGCGTCAAGCAAACCAGCGCTCGGCACTCCTAACAAAAGGGAAGGAAGGAAAGGATCAGACTTCTCAGATCACCACCAGAGCTACACAGACAGCCAGGTGCCTCCCAAGCGCACTAGCCGAAGGGCCTAGCAAGGGTTGCCGCATGAATTATGAAACAATATGAAACGGAGCCGTAGCACTATCTTCAGACAACGCAAGCGCTGAATGCAGCGGCTGCACTGGCCTTTCCAGCGTCGTCGCCAAGCACGCAGACGCGCCACCCAAGGTGAGGTGGGCCGCGAGCAACCAGGCCGCGCTTAGGCGCGGCACACAGCATGTGCTACCTGCCTGTGGCGCCTGCTTGGCCTTGTTATAACGGTTGAACGTCTTTGGGCTCCACTGTGACCGGCGGAGACAAGCCATCTAACATCCAGGTCAACGCAATCAGATTGGCTGCGGCGCAAGAGGCTCGCTGCGCAGCTGAGCACCCTTCGGTCCTCCTTGCTGCAGGTGCCTGCCGCGGACGCAGCGCGAGGCATGGCAGCCGCGGCGCTGCTCTGTGCAGGCATGTTCCTTGCGGCGACGCTGGGTGCGCGACCCCGCTCATGCTCTGTCGCTGGCACACCTGCACACCCTCACGAGAACTGAGCCCCGTGAAATGCGGCGTTGGGAGGGCGCCACCCCGGCAGCCTCACAGGCGGCACCGTACTCCGGCACTGACGCCGAGCGCGCGCGCGCAGCCACCAGCAGCGCCCAGACGCCCGGCAGCTACGGGCTGCATGACGGCAAGGCGAACGGCAAGGCGTTCAGCTTCACGCTCCCCAAGGCCGACCCCGCTGTGCCGGCGCCGAGCATGGCCGAGGGCCTGAAGGTGACGGGCTTCCTGAAGCCGCCAACAGTGCCCGGCCTGGTGTTGAGCCTCTTTGGCGCCCTGCACCCGCTCAACCTGACCCAGCTGGCCGGCAACATCACCACCCAGTGCGCTCTCCCGCTGCCACAGCGCTTGCCGCCTTTCAGCACCGCTCGCGCCTCGCAAGCCTGCTGCTCCGGAAGGCCCGCTGACGCGACCCCTCCGCTGCCGCAGGTGCCCGCCGATCCAGAGTGCGCGAGCCGCCCCCTGCGCGCAGCCCGCCAGGCCACAGCACAGTTGCCTCCGCTGTATTGCCATGGGGCGGGCGGGGAACCGCCCCGCCGCCGTTCCGTCTTTCAAGAAACCGCGCCCGCGCGCTGCGCTGACAGCCGCGCGCCACACCGCGCAGAGCTGCTCAACCACATCACGGCGAGCGACCCAAAGTCGTCAGGCCTGGTGCTGGTGGTGCGCGCCCTCCCAAAGCCCCGCAGGCCTGGGTGCTGGTAGTGCGCGCCCTGCCGAAACCCTTCTGGGCTGGTGCTGGTGGTGCGCGCCCTGCCGCGCCGGCGCTGACCCGCCAGCCGCCCGCGCCCTCCCGGCCCTGGCTGAGCGGGGCCGACGCGCGCAGGGCGACTGCCCCGCGGGCCTGCACGCGCGCTGCTCGACCTGCCAGGTCTCGCTGGCCGGCCCCAGCCAGTGCCTGGCCTGCTTCTCGCCGTTCGTGCTGCACCACGAGAACAACTTCTGCGGCTGCGCCATCGGCTCCACGCTCGCCAGGGACCCGGCCTCGCAGCAGGAGACCTGGTGCGCGCGGCCCCGCGCTGCCCAGCGCTGCTGAGCCGCCCCAGCCCCGCTCGCGGCGCCTCATGCCTCAGCGCTGTGTGAGCCGCCCCGGCTCGGCTGCCGCTGCCTGGCGGTGCGGGGTGCGCTGACGGCGGGTGCCTGGGAGCCGCAGCGTGGCGGCGTCAGGGCCATCGGACCTGCAGCTGGAGGAGGAGCGCCGGCAGCGGCTCCGGGACGGGCAGGACTACGGGCCGTACTATGGCTACGGGACGGGCGCCGACCCGCTGCTGCAGCCGACGTTCCCGCCTCTGCAGCAGCAGCAGGGCTGATGCGCGCCACGTCGACACGCACGCGGCAGCGTTGGGCGCCGTAGCACCCCGTGCACGCCCCGCCCGCACCCTGCTGCTGCAGCAGCGCCGCCAGTGCTAGGCCGCGCATACGGGCAGCCGATTGGCAGCGCCGCGCGCGGCGACAGTCGGCGGCGACACGGTGGCCGCGTGCGCCTGAGCAGGGCGCCGAACATGTGCCGGGACGCAGCAGCGGCGCACCGGCACTCAGATCTGCCCCACCGCTGCACAGCGCCTGGCCCTTGGCACCAGGCGTGATACCTCGTGCAGGGTTTCCTGCACGCTCCTCACCGCATGCAGGCGCCCTGGCCCATGTAGCAGGCTCTGGGCACGAGGTCTGTCTGGGGTCACTGTTTTTTGAATGCACTCACCCCGCGCGGCTGCCCTGGCCACTGTACATGGCTGCACCCACAGCGCTGTGACAGTGTCTGCCCCTTTCAAAGTAGCTGTGCTTCGATACATGGGCAAGTGACATCAGGCTCTTCTGCTTTGAAGTGGGCCCGTGCATGGTAGCTGTAGCCAGCCACTGGGCTGCAGTTCTTTTTCACCGGACCGATTTTCGGGTCAGCTCATTTGCATGTGATTTCTGCTGTTTGGTGCCCTTCGCCGCACCGTTCTCGCCGCATTGCACTGTGCGCGTCAGCGCGCTGAGATCAAGCGCAGTCAGGGGCAGGGTTTGCACGGAGCGGCTGATATGGAGCGCGCTTTGACCCGCTCCCGGAGCGCGGGCTTGCTCTGGGCCAACCCTGTTCCGTGCAACCCTGGTTAGCAGGCAATGGGTTTGGCGCGTGCGCTCTGGTGTGTCATGCGCATGCGCTTGGAATTGTCGTGTGCTTTTCCTAGGGCCTGGCATCAGGGAGACAACCGTGTGTGCCGCACAATTGGTGCGCCGCAACACAAGGGCCCCCCTCCTCCGGGGCTCGCCGCAGCATGTTTGACCAGATGCACAAATGACGAATGAGGGCTGGCGGGCACTTTAATCAGGACGAACAAACACACTTGAAGCAAGTCAGCGGGTTACTGCGGGCCGGTATGCTGTGTTATTGCCTCCTCCCAACACACAATGTGAAGTCTAGAAATATGCATGATGGGCTGCATGCACGCATGCTGGTGGACGAGCCCTGTCAGCGGAGCGTGAGCATCATGCTTATGCTCAGAGCATGCATGCGCACAGCCTGTGTGGGATGCTCTCAGACAGCATTTCAGCAGGCTCTGTGTGAACACTCTTCAATGGATTTGTCAGTTCTTGCGATCCTCAAGGAGATGCTTGGCGTCATGCGATGCAGGCGGTCACACTCGTTACAGGCGGTTGACCCGCACAGTGATGTCGCTGTCTGACAAGCAGTCGCGTCGCAAACGCGCAGATAACTAGCAAACCGTGGACTCCCCTGCCGGGTCCGCAGCAGCGCCCATCAGCAGCTGGGAGCCGTCGCGGCCTGGCGCGAACAGCGCACCTGCCGCTGCATGACTCGCATGCAAAAAATACTTGGGCTGCCTCCGCCCCTGCACAGAGGGGTCGGAGCCTGGAGCAAGCACATGACGCTCGGTGCCGGCTGCGCGCCTGCTCATGATACACGCCGGCCCAAGGCGGGCCTGGCAAAGGACCTGCTCACGCAAGTGCGCTCTTGACAGTGTTCTGAACCTCCCCAACAAGCCCATGCGCTGTCCGGACGGGCAGCGGACCTCCGCAGCTCCGCTCTCAGAGCTGCGCAGCTGCGCGCCATGCACTGCCTGCGCCCCAGCGCAGCGCAGCCGACGCCCGGACCCCCTGCTATGCGTTCAAAGTGCGCAGTGCAAAAACACACAGGGCCCGCGCGCGAAACCCGCGCGGGTGCGCCTGCAAGACAAGGGCGCCATGCGTGTCGTCCCGGCTGCCAGGCGCCCGAGCGGGCGCGGCAGGGGCGGCTCAGATGGCGTCGGCCGTGCCGGTCGCGTCGTAGAGCGTGCCGTGCACCGGCCAGACAAAGTTGGAGCAGATGGTGGGCTCGGGCGCGGAGGGGTCGGGCGCGGTCGCGTTGGCACCCATGGACGTCGGGCAGGCGTAGCGCACGACCTTGGCGCAGCCCTGGTCCGCGTGCTGCACGATGTGGCAGTGCACCAGCGAGTAGCCCGCGTACGCGCCCGGCTGGAAGCGCACCACCGCGTGGCCCGTGCTCGCCGGCAGCAGCAGCACGTCGTGGTAGTCGCCGGGCTGCGCGCCGCGCCGCGCCCCGGTCAGCCGCGGCGCGCGCAGGGCGAGCACGCCGGCAAGCAGGATGCGCTCGGGCCTGGCGGCTGACACGGTGCGGCAGATGACCAGGCAACATGACTGCCCGCCGTGCGGCGCATGCAACATAGGGCTAGGGTAGAAGAGGGCGCACCATCCAGTAGTTGGTCAGGTTGGCGGCGCCGACCAGGTCCACGATCTGGTAGGGGTTGACGTGCAGGTGCAGCGAGTGCAGCATGAGGTTGGTCACATTCCACTCCTGGATGGTGCCGATCGGCACGACCAGCGGCGCGCGGTCCGGGAACTGCTCCGGCGTGTGGTTGATCGCGCAGCCCCACATGCGGTGCTCCACCACGCCCAGCACCGCGCCCGGCTCGCCCGCCGGGCCCGACGAGTTGTGCTCCAGCAGCGGCGTGCCGTCCAGGGCGAGCTGCGCGAGCGCGCGCCCGCCGCGCCGCGGCCGCTGCACGTTGCCGCCGGCCGCGGCGGTCAGCCGGCGGCCGCCGGCCGCCAGCGCGGCGCTCGAGTTGACGGCGGCCGGCGCGCCGCCCGGGCGCTGCAGGCTGAACGCGCGCGGGCCGATGTCGGTGGCGGGCGCCATCGCACTGCTCGGGTAGTACTCCAGCGGCTTGGTCGCCATGGGCACAAAGTCGAGCTGGAAGGGCCGGATCTTGGCGAAGGCCTCGTGGTCGTGCGGCCGCGCGCTGGCCTGCAGCGTGGCCGTGCGCAGGTCCGCCGCGTACGCCGGCCGCAGCGGCTTGCAGCCGTTCTCCGCCAGCTCGAAGCCCGCGTCCCGCTGGTGCCCCGCCAGGTCCTGCAGCGCGCGGGCGCGCTGAGCAGGGCGCGGCAGGAAGCCGGCGTATCAACATGCAGGCGTCCGCCTCTGTCAACATGCATGACCAACATGCGTGGGCAGGATGGCGCACGCGCGGCGACCGCGGCGCAGGCGCCTGGTAAGTAGAACGCACATGCAGGCTGGGGGCGACGGACTGCCGGTGCTCCGCACGACATGGAGGCGCGCGTGGCGGGGTCCGGGGGCGCACCGGCCCCGCGGTGGTCAGCTCCAGCACGGCGAGGTCCTGGAGCACGGGGCGGCAGGTGGCGGTGGTGCAGTCGGGCGAGGCCTGGATGGGCCCGCGGCCCGACTTGAGCACGTAGCGCGTGCCGTTGGTGACGGCCGTGCCGTTGGGCAGCACCGCCGGGCAGCGCACCAGGAACTCCGCCCTGCGCACGGGCGGCCGCCGCGTCAGCGCGCCGCCGGCTTTATGACCACGCATGCAGTCAGGTTTCCGGGGAGCACAGGCGGCGGCGGGAAGGCAGCGCCCAGCACGCTCCCTGGGCGGCCAGGCGAGCGCGGCAGCAGGGCTTTGCGACGGGGCGGTATTGGCAGGAGGGCGGGGCGCGGGCGGGGGGAGCGCGCACCGCGCAGCGCCGACCAGCGTGGCGTGCGTGACCAGGCGCGGCATGTCCAGTAGGAACACGCCATCCTTGGCCAGCAGCGCAATCTGGCAGCCAGTGGGCGCGTCGTCGCCGATCATGGTGATGGTGAGGTCCAGGAAGCGCGAGGGCGCCGCGTTCACCAGCCGCCAGCGCTGCCACACGCCAACCTGCGGGGCCGGGGCGCGCAATCAGGTGGTGCTCGAGCCACTGTGCACGGGCGCACACTCCCGATCCAACAACAGAATCCAGTTGTTGGATCGGGGCCGGGGCGCGCAATCAGGTGGTGCTCAAGCCACTGTGCACAGGCGCACACTCCCAACCCAACAACACACTGCAGTGCAGCAATGCTTGCTGTGCTGCACGTCTGCAGGCATGTCCGCGCTCAAATAGGCTGCACAACACATGCGGTGGAGGGCCGCCTGAGGGGGCGGGGAGGCGCGCCTCAGCCCGGATGATCGGCTGCAGGATGCCGTTAATGAGCACAAAGTCCAGGCCCATGGCCTGGAAGGGCTGGCTGGTGCGCGTCTGGTTGCAGCACAGGCCGTCGCGCACCATGCTCTTCCACGCGACCGACGCATACGTGTCGTCCTGCGCCGTGCGGGCTCGTCAGCGCGGTAGGCCATGCGATGTGTTTGACAGGGCGCCCGGGTCGCAGCATGCGCGCAGCTGCAGCATACATACATGCGCAGCGCATGCAGGCAGCCAGGGCGGGCGCGCGAGGGGCACCTGGAAGCCGTTGGGGTTGACGACCGCCATGTCCAGCGTCTTGTTGTTGAAGTAGAAGCCCTCAAAGTGCAGGATGCGCTCCACCAGCGCCTGCGCCGGCCACACCCCGATCAAGTCACACCCTTCTACGAGCGCTCATGGGCCCCAAGCGAGCATCGCCGCATGCGGAGCAGCGCCGCGGCCAAAGCCGCCAGGACCGGCCGGGCACAAGTGCCGCCTGTGCGCGCTGGACAGGGGGGCATGCGCGCTCGGGCGCGCACCGGGCTCTGCAGCAGCCGCTGCAGCGGCTCGCAGCCCGCGGGCGACAGCCAGAGCGGGTCGTCCTCCACGATGATCACGCCCGACGCCGACGTCTGCTGCAGCGTGGACGAGCCCTTCAGGTGCGGGTGGAACCTGCGGCGCGGCGCCCGCTTGCATCAGGCGCGGCCGCGTCGAGCGCCGCAGTGGCAGCGAGCCGCCGCTGCCGCTGCTTGTGATGCCCTCGCACGCAGCAGCCGGCGCTGAAGTCCTGGATGCACGGCGCCCTGCGTCGAGGTGGGGGCAGCACCGCAGGCTGACGCGCGCGCGCGCCGGGCGGCCGGGCGGCCGCACCAGTGGATGCCGGGCAGGTGGTTGACTGGGATGTTATAGTAGTACTCGGTGAACGCGCCCGGGTAGCTCGTGTTCTCGCGCGGCGGGATCATGAAGAACACGTTGTCCTCGCCCAGGTACGGCAGTCCCGACGTGATGTTCTTCGGCTGCAGCGGCACGCCCGTCGCTGCGCGCCCGGCGCGCGCCCCGTCTCAGCACGCTGTGGTGTGGCAGCGGGCCCATGACGCCACGGCCACCACGCAAGGCCTAGGCGCTGCGGGGCCACGCTAGGGCCACTTAACACAGCCTCCCCGAGCACGCTAGACAGCAACCAGGCGCATGTCAAGGTTCGCTGCGACTTTGCAGACAAGCACATAATGAAGCATGACGCGGCCGCAGGTGCGCCGCCCCCCCGGGCCCCCAACCCAACCCTGCCGGGGCGCACCCGCATGCAGCCCGTGCGTGTGCAGGGCGATGAAGTCCTGCATCTTGTACACGCTGCCCATGCGCAGGCCCATGTCCGCGGTCTCGCCCGGCGCGCGGATGAGGTTGTTACGCAGGCCGATGCGCATCACCTCGCCGCGCTTCACGCGCAGCGTGGGCGCAAAGGGGTACACGGCGCCGCCGGTGGCGTTGTCGTCGCCCCACATGCGCGTCGTGAACTCCGCCAGCGTCCAGACGCGGTTCGTGGGGCCCTGCGCACACGCGCGTCACCACCGGACTCAGCCGTGCTGGCGCAGACAGGCGCGTGCAGGCCCAGGGAGCTGCAGGTGGAGCACAGGTGGGCTCGGCGGCAGGCACGCTGCCGCGGCTGCCGGCGGGGGCGCGCACGTCAAACTGCACCGGCTGGAACGTCAGGTTGACCGAGTGCCGGCCGGGCGTGCCCGCCATCGCCGCGTACCCTGGGTGGTCCTCCTGCGAGCGCGCAGCACACCTGTCAGGCAGCTGGCGAGAGGTGGGGGCCTGCACAGCCACTGCGCAGTGGCGCCGACGGCGCCGCGCGTCCAGCTGCCACACCACAGGGGCCGCGCACCAGGTAGGTGCCCGCGGCGAACGTGACGCGCTGGCCAGACACCAGCGCTGCGCTGCAGAGCAGCGCCGCCACCGCGGCTGCGCATGCTGCCTGCATTGTGTGCGCGCGCTACCACGCCGGCGAGCGGGTGCGGGGACACCTGGGCGCCCGTGTGCGCAGCGTCAGGCGGCATTGCCAAACCCATACGTTGTTTGCTCTCCGCTGGCAGAGGACCGAGGGGCAGGGACACGTCGGGCAGCGCGAAGTCGACTTACTAACTGATGTTGATTGACAATCTGGCACTCAACTACCCGGCAGCCACGCCCACTGTGATGGGCCCAATACCGGGCGGCTAGCCATCAGGCAAGCACACGAGCGAAGGGGCGTGCACGCAGTCGAGGAGCTAGGGCACGGCAAGCTCTCCAAGTCGATCACTCACCCGGCTCTGCTCGGCCCTGCAGCCAGTCACGCTCGATGGACTTCCTACAAGCTGAGTACGCCTCTGCGCCAGAGAGCAGCAACCGCCTCCTACGCTCCGCGCCGGCCCGTGCCTGGCTCGACCACACCTAGCCTCCCGCAATCCCTCTTCGTGCAGTCCGGCTTTTGCCTCGCAAGCTGAACGACTACAACAGTTCTGAAGCAAAATCTATGCTCTCCCGAAGCCGTGCCGCGCTCTAGCAGCCCAGCATTTCTGGATCGCGACCCCCTGCCCTTATTCCCTACTTCTGCACCGTCCCTAACACATGAGCAATTGCTATTGCTGGCAGTTTTCTTGGATTCAGACCTCCTCGCTCACTCACCGCCCGCTGCGCCACGCGCACACCTCACATGCCGAGCATTCTGACCTCCCCGCTCACTCACCGCCCGCTGCGCCACGCGCTCACTTCACGTGCCGAGCAGCAGTCCCGGGCATGCGGCTGCACGTGCGCTAGTAAAAGGGGTCGAGGCGGATGTCGTGCTCGCGCGCCACCTTTTTCCCCGTGCACAGGCACCCGATGCACATAACTCGGCCCGTGCCGGAGCAGCAGGCGCAGCGCTCGCTGCTGACCGCGGCGGCGGCAGCAGGCACCGCAGCATGCCCGGGCTTGCCGTGCTTGTGGCCGGCGGCGGCGGCCGCGGCGGCGGCCGCCTGCGCGTCGCCCAAGCCGCCGCAGGAGCCGCAAGTGATGTAGCCGGTCCCCTGACGGCGCTACATGGTCAAGCGCGAAACACGCGCATGCAAAATTTGCCAGACCTGGCAACAATGGGCCTTCATGGCACCATCATGTGAGCATTGCACGGCTGGGGCGCGCACCCCGCAGTAGACACACCGCCGTTCCGCCTGCGCCCTTGCATTGTTTGCCTGCCGCGCGCGCAGCATGCTCAGCACGCTTGCGGCGTGCACGCCTGCAAGAGCACAGCTGCCGGCGCGTGATCCGCGCTGCCGTCACCCAAGACAGGCAGGGCGGAGGCGGGCGGCGGGGGCGCGCCTCCACCACCATGAGCGTGCTCAGCACGCCGACCGCGCCGCCACAGAAGGAGGCCACGATGGGGTCGACCTGCGCCAGCTGCTGCGGCAGGTGCACGGAGCGGATGAACTCGCCGTAGGACGTGCCTGCGCGCGCGCGTGCCGCGCTGGGCGCCCGCGCGCCGCGCCGGGTCCGCTGCGGCCTGGCCTGGGTGTGTGCAGCCAGTGGGTGCACGCAGGCCCGCTTCCTGCCTGCCTCCAGGCATGCTGCATCGACACTGCCGCCTATGCAGCTCGGCGCATGTGAGGATGCAACGGACAGTGCTTCACAACTGCCAGGTGCCGCACTGCATTTGCATGCAGCAAGATGCTGACCCGCCCCCACGCCGACCCGCCGTGCGCAAGCCCCCCCAGTCAGCAGATTGCGCCCGTGCCCGGTGCGCCCGCCGCGCACCGCCGAGCCCGAGGCGGACTTCCAGCATGGGCGCCAGCAGGCCGCCGAACAGCACGAGTGTGCCCATGGACGCGACGTAGAAGCGGAAGTACTCGCGGATGGTCGCATCGGTCAGCGGCGGCAGGAAGGGCACCACGCTCGGGTAGCGCTCCTCGCCCACCTCCTCCTCCGCCGTCTTCTCGCCGCCCTGCGCGGCCGGGCGGCCGCGCGTCTGCATGGGCGCGGCGCGGCCGCTGCTGGCTGCGTGGCGGCCCGGGCTCGTCTCCGACGCGCTGCAGGGCCGGCTGTGCCAGGCCGCATGCGCCAGCCTCGCAGGCCTGCGGCGTGCATACTGACGCAGCAAGCAGCAGGCGCGCATGCCCATGACCAGGGCAGCGCAGCGCATGCATCAGTCAGCAGTGAGAGGCGCCCTGTGCGTGTCAGGCGCCTGTACCTCGCGGCTGGCTGCAGCGTGAACGAGAGAGCGTGTGCCGCGCCTTCAACCGTTGCTGGATACGCAGCCGCCGGACCTCCTCCATCAGCAGGAAGATCTTGTTGCGCCGCGCCTCTATGTTTTTGGTGATCTCGTCGAGCTGCAGCTTTGCAAAGTCCTGCGACCCTGAACTGCGTCAAGGCGCGCCGCGGCAGCCGCGGCAGCCCACTGCACTGCTCCGGGCCGCTCTAACACGGCGGGGCAGGCGCTCGAGACCGCGAGCGCACCCGCACTGACTCCCGGCTCTCGATGATGCAAAAGTTGTCCGGCAGCGCCGTCGAGTCCCACGGCCTGAGCCGCGGCGACATGCAAGTGAGGCACAAGGAGCTCTCAGCATAGCACACCAGTGCAGCACCCATCCATGGCGCAGCGGCCTGCATGGCCGTCCAGAGCAAGCGCTGTGTCGTGCGCACCCGGCCGGCGGCGCCTCAGCGGCAGCGCTCATGCTCTGCTGAACGCCATTGTCGTCGTCCAAGGTGCAGCGCAGCCGGCTGCGGCCCCGCTGCGGCAAGCGCAGCCGCGCAGGCTGGGCAGCCGTGCCCGGGCGACCGCTGGGGCCTGCGACCAGCTCCGTGCTGTGTATGCACGCTGGGCAGCTGCGCATGCTGGTCTCCGCTGCCAATATTCACAGGTCCACAAGCTTATACCGCTGCACGGCTTGGACACGCTGCCTGCGCTGTCACACCCAGGCCAGTGTGCTGGCCGATCAATGCTTGTCAGGCCTCTTACACCTGCCCACTGAGTAGATGGGAGTCGATCCTGGCTCCCTTCATCTACTCGTCCTGCTGCAAGACCCTGGGGTTTGGCAGGCCAGTGGCCTCCACGGAAGCGAGACAGCAAAGGCTCGAACTTTGTGTAAGGAACGCTGCAGATCTAGAAAGTTTCTGAGCTTTTTACCAGGTACTTTGTATAGACACCGTGCAGGAGTGCAGCAAGTGCTGCTTGACTGAGTAAGCGGTTTACGTCGTGATCAGCTCCTGCTGCAGACAGCGTGCTCCCTGTACCTCGGTTGCAGCATGGCCACCGGCGCACCGCGCTGCCTGGCTGCAGACCAGCGCTGCCTCGCCAGCACGGCGTGCGCGCTGCCACTGCCGCACCGGCCGCGGCCCGCGCTGCCACCTCGGCAAGGCGCTGCAAGGCGCAGCGCTGCCACCTGCAGCAGCGCGCACGCTCAGGGCGCCTGGTCGTGCCGGCGACGCTTCGCGACGCTGGTCGCGCACGCGCAGCGCGGCGGCGGCGACCGGCTCGGCGAGCCGGGCGAGGCTGAGTCGGTCGAGCCTGAGGTGCTGCCGCCAGGCGAGCCCGGGCCGCTGCCGACCGTGTCCGAGGGCATCGAGGCAGCGCCCGCGCCCACGCTCGCCAGCACGGGCGGCCGGCGCGCCGAGGCGTGGGCGCCCGCGTCCTGGCGCGCGGGCGGACGCGGCGCACCCTGGACCGCGCTCCTGGGCGTTGGCGGCGCGTCCCTGGCCGCGCTGGCAGGCGCGCCCGCGCCCGCGCCGCCCGACCCCGCCGGCGCCTCTGTGACGCGGTGCTGCGTGCGGTACTGGCAGCAGCTGGCACCTGCTGCGCGGCCGTGCCCTGCCGCCGCCTGGCAGCGCCTGGCGGAGGAGGCTGCTCTGCGCCGCCTGGCCGCTGAGCGCGCTTGGTCTGCTGGACAGGACTGTGCTTTTGCCACCCGCGCCCGTATTGTTGCAGCGAGGCCTCTGGCAAGCTCTGGTATGTTTTGTGACGATGTGTGACTCCAACGTAGAAGCTGCTCGGCTGCAGGCTCAACTGGACGGCAGCGTCAGCGCTGCGCAGCTCCGCAGGCACGCGCCCGGCGCTGAGCGGCGCGCGCGCGCAGGCACGGGCTTCGACGCGTCAGGCCCGGGATCGGTGCTGGAGGCGCTGGGCGTGCTGGCGGCGATCGTGGGCAACCATGAGGCCGGCCACTTTGCGGCCGCGCGCCTGCAGGGCATCCACGTCACCAAGTTCGCCATCGGCTTTGGGCCGCCGCTGCTCAAGTACCAGGCGCGCTGCGGCCCGGCGCCCTGAGCGTGTCGGCTACGCCCCGGCCGCTCCGGCCCTGGTCGGGCCACCCGGCCCGGCCGCTTGCCTCCGGGGAAGCAAGGCCTTGTGGGACCACACCTCCAGCGCCGCAGGCTGCGCCTGTGTCCGGCGCACCTGCATGCCGCCCGATGCAGCACGCGCCCGGCCCAGCGCCGCATGGGCCCACCCCGCGGCCGCCGGGCGCGTCGGACACTGACACGGCTGCGCGACAAGTCCCGGTGTGCGCTGGCGCCCGACCGCCCCGCACGGTTGCGCAGCCCACGCAGCCCTGGCCCTGACCCTTTCTGCCCTGGCGCCCACCCTGGCAGCGGGCGCGCGCGCGCCGCAGGGCGAGAAGGTGGAGTACTCGCTGCGGCTGGTGCCGCTGGGCGGCTACGTCGCCTTCCCGGACGACGACCCCGAGGGCAAGGCCGCCTTCCCGCCCGACGACCCCGACCTGCTCAAGAACCGCTCGATCGCGGAGCGCGCGCTCGTCATCAGCGCGGGCGTGCTCGCCAACGCGGTGTTCGCGATGGCCATCCTGACCACGCAGGCGCGGCCCGCGCGCCGCGCGCGCGCGCGCGCGCAGGCCGCGGCTCCTGCGGGCGGTCGCTCCGGGCATGCATGCGCGCGCCACACAGATGGGACTAGGGGCGGGCGACGGCTCTCTGCACGTGTGTGCGTGCGCCTGCCGTGCGGGCAAGTGCGAGCACGGGGCGGGCGCCTGCGCACCTGCGCAGCAGTGCGCCTCGCACCTGCGCGCGCGCTCGCGCTCGGCCTCGCGCGACCCGGCGCCGACACATGCACAGCGCCGCGCCCGCCGCCGCCGCATGCGCTCCCAGCGGGCCGCCCTGGTTGTGCTGCGGCGCCACTGCGCGGGCCTGCGTCGCAGGTGACAACCGTGGGCGTGGTGGAGAGCTCCTTCCTGCCGGGCGTCCAGGCGCGCGCCCGCAGCGCGCCCTTCCCTACCCTGCCCCGCAGCCCTGTCTACATGCGCATGCTGCTGCAGCTTGGGCGGGATGCAGCTGCACGGGGGGCCTCCCTGCGGTCGCCTGCCGTGCCCCGCATGCAGAAAAAAAGCAGTGCTAGTTGACGTACCAGCGATGGAGCAAGGGTAGGGGCGAGCCGCAGCAGGCAGCGCGTGCGGCAGCGGCGGGGCGGACCGCGGGCAGCGGGCGGCCGGCGATATATCCTATATAGCGCGCAGGTGCCGGAGGTGGCGGCCAACTCGGTGGCGGCGCGCGCGGGCCTGCGCGCGGGCGACGTGATCCTGGCGGTGGACGGGCGCGAGGTGCCCGCGTCCAGCACGGCCGTGCCGCGCGTCGTGCGCGCCATCATGTGCGCGCGCGCGCCTGCGGGCCCGCCTCTGGGCTGGGGGTCGGCCCCATTGGGCATGGCCGGCATAGGATGAGCCTGCCTGCCGCAGTGACTGGGCCTGCTGCTGCTGTTTGGGAGCGCTGGCGTGGCCGAGGCGCGGGCAGAGGCTTTGGCAGGCTAGGGCCCTGGCTCGGCAGGCTGCTGGCCGGGGCTGGCGACGCGCGCTTGAACGACCAACCATGGGCTGCACACCGGCCTGGGCCTGGCCGCGCCCGAGCCTTGCTTTGGGGGCTGCCGCGGTCATGTGGACACACGCGTACAGCTGGGGCAATGCGCCGGCGTGGGCAGGCCCAGGGCCGCCCTCTCAGCGCTGGCTGGCTGTGAGGCAGGGCCACCCGCGCCGGCGCATTGCCCCAGCCGAAGGCGTCTGCCCATGCGCCCGCGCCCACAGACCAGTCCGCAGAGCCGGGCCCGGGTGCGGCCAGGCCCAGGCGGCTGCGCAGCCTATGATTGGTCGTTTCAGCGCGCCCCGCCGGCCCCCGGCCCGCAGCTGCACGCCTGGCCCGTTCCATGCACAAGCTGGGCAGGGCGTGCGCGAGAAGCTGTGACAGTATGTGCCTCGGGCATGCTTCAAGCGATGACAGCAGACACACCCAGGACAGGGCTGCAGGGGCATGGGTGAGCATGCGGGACCGCGATCATCACCATGAGCCTGCCGGTCACGCTGCGGCGCCGCCTGACGCGCGCGCACGCCCCGCGCGCCGCGCGCAGCAACAGCCCGGAGCGCCGCCTGGACCTCACCGTGCGCCGGCGCGGCGGCGAGATGGCGCGGCTGCCGGTGATGCCCGAACTGGCCGCAGACGGCGGCGGCCGCATCGGCGTGCAGCTGAGCACCAATGCAAAGCTGTCGCGGCGCGTCGCGGCCGGGCCCGGCCAGGCGCTGGCGATGGCCGGCGGCGAGTTTCGCAAGCTGCTCAATGTGGTCACTACAGGCGCGGCGCCCTACCCTACCCTACCGCTACCCCCAGGCGCCTGCCATGGCCGGCGGCGAGTTTCGCAAGCTGCTCAACGTGGTCACCATGGGTGCCCGCCGGACGTTGACTCCTGCTTTTACCACCAGTCGGGCGGGGCTGCGCGTGGCTGCGCCGCCGCAGGCGCACCCTGCGCGTGCTCACATCCCCGCCCGCGCACTGCACGCCGGCACGTGCTGCGCGCGCCTGCGGCCCAGGGGCGCCTTGGCAGCCGGAGCGCGGGCGCGGCGCCGGGCGGGCCTGAGCGGGCCCGCGCGCGCGCGCAGGCCTGCAGCAGATCGTGTTCAATTTTGCAAAGACGGCCGACGCGGTGTCCGGGCCGGTCGCGATCGTGGCGGTGGGCGCCGAGGTGGCGCGCGCCGACGTGTCCGGCCTGTTCCAGTTTGCGGCCATCGTCAACATCAACCTGGCCGTGGTCAACCTGCTCCCGCTGCCGGTCCGCGCCCCGGCCGCGTCCTGCGGCCCTGCGCGGGCGCCGCGCACGGGCTCGGCAGGGCGGCCGTGTGGGGCCGTCCTTGGACGGGAGGCAAGAGCTGCCAGCGGGCGCCCTTGTGCACATGGCTGGAGGGCTGCGGCGCCTGCAGCTGCCGCCATGCAGCGTGACTGATGCGGCAGCCTGCCGCAGCGGGCAAGCGGCCTGTTATGGCGCGTGTGCGCGCGCCGTGCGCGCCAGGACGAGTTTCATGGCATGCTGCGGGCGCGGGTGGGAGACGGTGGGCACCCGGCGCTGTGCATCGTATACGGCGGGACTGAAGCGGGGGCGCGGGCATGCAGGCGCTGGACGGCGGCTACCTGGCGCTGCTGGTGGTGGAGGCCGCGCGCGGGCGCAAGCTGCCGCAGGCGCTGGAGCAGACGATCATGGCGTCCGGCCTGCTGCTGCTGTCCGGCCTGGGCTTCTTCCTCATCCTGCGCGACGTGGGCAACCTCACGGGCCTCACGCACGGCGGGCTCATGTAGCCGCGCGGCGCGCGCGCCGCCCCGCCGCGGCCCGCCGGCGGCAGGCGGGCGGCGCGCCCGCGCACCGCGTGGTGGTGGCATCCGGCTCTGTGACGAGCGCGCGCGCGGTGGCTCTGCGCATTCAGCCATGGTCTGCTCAGGCGGGCGCTGCAACGCTGGTGTGGACGCGCTCTTCTTCAGGCCATACTGGGTGTGTGCATGGACACAGCTGTGCGCTGGGGCCGGGTGTATTCTTACATGTATCCTGCGCACTTGCTCTGCATTTCGCAACATGTGCAAGTGGAGCGTTGTGCCGCTGTTGTCAGGCAGGAGTGGCACAGCTGTTACTTTGTGTAAGCTGTGTGTATGCATTCTGTACAGCATACTGCACATGAGTACATACATTTGCGCAGACAATGCAGTGCAGAGGATGCAGCAGCTCACGCGATTGCCTGAGCAGCGTCTGAGCGGCGTCACAACAGTGCATGTGTGTGCATATATCTGCGCACACAATATGCAGTGCTGAGAGTGCAGCAGAGTTCTTTATAGCCTGAGCGACGATCTACTTTACAGTCAGGACATAAGTAACAAGCAGGCAAATGAACAGCATGGCCTGGCATTACTGCCGCGCACAGTTCCTGGCAAAGGATTGAGCCATTCCAATTGTTCCGGCGTACAAGCAAGTACCTAGCTAGTGTGCCAAAGGGCCTGCTCTGGACGCGAGCGGTGGAGCGCAAACGCGCTGAGCGCCACAGCACCCTCCAAAACCCTGCCACTCGCAGGAGGTCAGGACCCTCGATTGCTCAGCGCCGTGGCTCAGCATGAAATGGCTATGCAATGCGAGATCGACAGGCCAGCGCTGTCGCTACGTGCCAGCCTTGGGGCGACGCACAGCCCTCGGTGCTACACAAAGCCCGCAACCCTCCCAAATGTGCCGTGTTCACAACCAGCGGTCTCAATGCCCGCCTGCCTCATTTCTCCCCAGGGCAATGCCTCTGCTCCAGGAAGCTTTGCTCCGATCACCTTGCCAAATGTACGAAAATGCACCCTGCGCTCAGTAGGCGGGGCACCACCGCATGCGCAGAGCGGGCAGCAGGCCAGCGCGCTTGCGCAGCCAAACAGCCAATGCAGCTGGTGGCGCGGGGTGCTGCTGCTGCCCCCCTCCCGGCGGCGGCGCGCGCTTGCTTGCTTGCGGGCGGGCTTAGCCGCTCTCCTGGCCGCTAGCGCGCGCAGCGGCGGCCGAGGAGCTGTCGCGGCCGTCGGTCGGGTTGGCGACCTGGGGCGAGGTGCCGGTGGTGTAGCAGACGCCGTGCGTGGGCGGGTTGTCGAAGCCGTAGTCGGTGCACCAGTCGCAGCAGCCGTAGGACAGGTACGCCTCGCCGCAGAAGTGGGTGCCGTTGGGGATGCAGCACTTCTGGCAGTTGTCGACGCCGTTGTCGGAGCAGCGCACGCAGCCGATCAGGCCCGGGTCGCCCGCGTTGACGGGCTTCAGGCCCCAGCCTGCGCGCGCGGGCGAGCCGCGTAAGGCAGGGCCCCACGCGCACACGAGTGCGGAGCCGCAGCCAGAGCCAGGCGACCATAAGGCAGCGCCGTGCACCACGCCGCTACAGGGCAGGTGGGTGGAGGGCGAAACTGCGCACCGTTGGCACAGCCCGTGCAGCCCTGGTAGTTGCCCTGGCCCCACGGCATCTGCCCGGTGCCGAAGCCCTGGCAGTTCAGCTGCCCGGACGTGTAGCGGCGCCCGCCGTACTGCACGCTCTGGCCTGCGCGCCGCGAGCGATGCCAGTGTCAGTGCAAAGCTGGCGCGCATGCTGCCGGCCCCCGCTGCCAGCTGCCAGCTGCCGCCCCAGCGCCAGAGCGCCCCACAGCGCTCGCACCAGCGCCCCTGTGGCCAAAGCCGTCAGCAGCCAAGCCAGCGTGCGCCAGCTTCCTCGCGGGTGCGTCCGTCGGTGGGTTGCTGTCGATGCCATGCCCCAGGTGGAGACACGCCACCGCCAGGGGGGCCAAGGCCCTGGAGGCACCGTCAAACGCTGGGTGCATGCAGTTACTGTAGCCCCCACGGCAACCAGGAAACGCCACTGTGCCAGCGCATGCTGGAGCGCCGTGCTGCCCAAAGCACGTGCCCGCGCAAGAGCACACCAAGAGCAACGCAGTGCAGCGCTGGTGCGGTGGCAGCCCCATCAGCCTCCGCCAGGCCTCCAGGGCAAGGCCTCGC
>JAABUV010003388.1_pt1 | contig 20356 bp, 23 predicted proteins | sample 5559971 | NCBI WGS metagenome assembly JAABUV01 (sample SAMN10711881, study PRJNA513362) | rock metagenome | isolation source: Antarctica rocks | place: Antarctica: Victoria Land, Knobhead nord | collected 2015-12-19
GGCCGGTGCCGGGGGCGTGCTCACGCCACCGGGGGCAGCAGGGGGTTGCGTCCCCGTGGGGCCGTCTTCGCCACCAGAACACCGCCACCGTCCTCATCGGTGGTGCTGTCCTGGGTGGTGCTGTCCTGGGTGGTGCTGTCCTCGGTGGGGAAGTCGTGGGCTGCCCGCAGCCGTTGCGCACGACGATCGGCCGGTTCCCACCGCGACAGCGACGCCTGCACGGCCAGCGTGTGCGGGCCTTCCATCCACGGCACGAGGCGCAGCATGGCCGCCTTGTTCCCCGAGGACAGCAACACGGCCCGGCCACGGGGCAGGCCCATCAGCTCGGCCACATCCAGGATCGGTTCGCTGGACCAGGTCTGTGACCTCGACGCCACGCCACGACCGGTGCTTTGGGACCACCGGGACACGTCGTGGACACCGATCAGGTTGGACAGCTCCCGCAACCACGGCTCGTCGGCCACCCCACCGCCGTAAATTTTCAGGTTCGCCGCCGCCCGCGCCTGTTCTTGACCTCAACATCACCTCAAGTCGCGTCTTACCGGCTCGGGCCCTATTGGTCGTCACCCGGAAGATTTTACCGCTCGCGCTTGGGCATGGGTTCCTCCGGCGGAGCTGTTTTCGGCAGCACAGCGACAAACACGCATCCGACCTCCGTGTTCTGCACGGTGAGGTCGCCTCTGAGGGCGTTGACGAATCCGCGTGCGATCGTGAGCCCGAGTCCTGCGCGTCCGTCTTCCCCTCGCGCCGGATCGGCACGGAACCCGGGATCGAACATGCGGGCTACGGTGTCCTCGCTGATTCCGCCGCAGGTGTCGCGGATTTCCAGCGACACAGCATCCGCACGGTCCGTGGCGATAATTCGGACGGTGCCGCCGAGTGGGGTCTCGCGTAGCGCGTTGGATACGAGGTTGTCCAGGATCCGCTGCAGCAGGCGGGGGTCGGCGTATACCGCGAGACTGAGGGGAGCGTCACCGGTCAGTGTGATCTGCTTTGCCTCCGCCGCCGGCCGCACCGCTGCCAGCACGTCGGAGATCAAATCGGCCAGGTTCATCGACGCGGGCGCGGGCTGGAGCGCCCCGGCGTCGATGGTCGCGAGCTCGAAGACGTCGTCGACGAGCGCAGCCAGCCGCTGGGCCTGGAGGTGGATCGCCCGGTGATACCGGTTCGTCTCGGCGGGTTCGACGATTCCGTCTTCCAGTCCTTCGGCGATTGCCGTGAGCCGTGCCAGCGGTGCGCGTAGATCGTGCCCGATCCACGCGAGCAGCTCGCGGCGGCTGTGTTCCACGGCTCGTTCCCGCGCCCGTGCCTCGGCAAGTCGTCGTCGTGTTAGCGATAACTCTTCGGCGACTGCGCGCAGTTCCGCGGTCGGGGTGTCGGGCAGGGGAAGGTCGGAATACTCGTCGAGCAGACGCACAGCCCGCCGCAGCTCCACGCTGGCGGCCATGATGAACTTCGCCAACCCGACCCCGATTGCCACGCTGAGCAGCGCGGCGACCGACATGGACGTCAAGAGGTTGCCGAGCTGCATTCTCGGCAGCGTCGCCGCCACGCTGCCGAGAACCCCGGTGGCCAGGACGACGATCGCCGTCAGGACGGTCCCCGTGAGGAGAGTCGTGATGGAACGGTGGCGCAGCAAGTACAGCAGGGTCGCCCCCAGCGCGGCCACGCTGATCGTCGCCGCGATCTCCTCGGCCAGCGATGTCGCGGAGGTAAACACAGCTCAGGGGTGGTCGAATTGGTAGCGGTATCCGGCGCCCCACACAGTGAGGATGCGCCGGGGCTCGTTCGGATTGGTCTCGATCTTCTCCCGCAGTCGTCGCACCTGCACGGTGACGATGGATGAATCCCCATGCGCCCACCCCCACACCTGTTCGAGGAGCTGCTCGCGGCTGAACACCTCGTGCGGGTGACGCAGGAAGAACAACAACAGGCCCTGTTCCCGGCTGGTCAACCTCGCAAGCTTACCGTCCACATGCACATCACCGGAGCTGATGTCCACCACCAGATCCCCGTCGTGCAGGAGCCGAACACCGTGGTCACCGTGTTCGGGCGGTTGGGCCCGGCGCAGGATCGCACGCACGCGGAGGACGAGCTCGCGCAGGCTGAACGGCTTGGCGAGGTAATCGTCGGCACCGACCTCCAAGCCGGCGATCCTGTCGGGCTCGTCGCCGAGAGCGGTCAGCATCAAGATCGGCACGTTGCTGGTCTGCCGCACGTCCCGGCAGACCTCCCGTCCGTGCCGGCCGGGTAAGAGCAGGTCCAGGATGACCAGGTCGGGTCTGTGATCGGCGACGACCTGCGCGACGCAATTCCCATCGCCCAGCCACTCAACGGCATAGCCATCCCGCTCGAGATAGCGCGTCACCATGTCAACGAGGACAGCATCGTCATCGACAAGCAGGACTCTGGCCGCTGTTATTGTCATCCTTGTCTCCCTACACTCCGATCTTTGCTAGGCGGTCACCCGCGCCATTCGCTTACCCTATTAGTCCAACGCTAATCGCCGCCTGACCGCGCGCATACTTTCACTGGCGAAGTACGTGGTCCTTTCCATCGCGTGAGTTTTCAGTCGACGCAGGGGATGCCGCTGCCGTCCACCGGGAGTCCTTGTGGACCGGCCGGGGGGATCGGTGCGGCACTGCTGGTGGGTGCTGGGGCGGCGGGCGTGTCGGCGGCGGTGCGGCCCGCGGCCCGGTGTGCCAGGGTGGGTGCGACGGTGAAGTCCGTGCCGAGGATGACGCTGATGTGCCCGGCGGCCACGGTGGCATCTGCTGCGGCCGCGGGTGCGTCGAGCAGGGCGGCGACCGCATCGGCCTGCGCCTGTGCGCCGGCGCCGTAGGAGACCACCGTGGTGTGTTGGGTGGTGTTGGCGATGGTGCCGGCGGTGAGCCCGCCCCCGACCAGGGCCGCCGAGACGGTGGTGGCCAGCCCGGGGGTGCCGTCACCGTTGAGGACGTCCACCGTGGGCGGCGGCGCGGCGGCCGCGGTTGTCGTCGGCGGTGGGGTGGCCGGCTCCAGACCGAAGGCGACCCGCACCTCGTGTTGCACGGTGGGCACGTCGACGATGTTCACGGCTTGGCCATCGACCGTGTCGTAGCGCACGATGGGCAGGGTCGCGAACGCGACGTTGCCGCCGGTGAGGTTCGTTGCTTGCTGGATGAATGTGGAAATGTCCCAGCCCGCGGAGATCACCACATCTTGCTTGGCCACCTTCAGCAGGCTCTGCAGCTTGGCGAGGTTGGTGAAGGTGCCCGCGCTGGCGAGCTTGTGGGTGACGGAGGCCAGAAAAGCCTGCTGGCGGTGGGTGCGGTCGAGGTCCCCGTTGGTCAGGCCGTGGCGTTGCCGCACGAAGGCCAGTGACTGGGCGCCGTTTAGGGTCTGGTGCCCGGCGGGGAAGTCGGCGCCGGAGTAGCTGTCCTTGACCGGGTGGTTGAGGCATACCGGCACCCCGCCGAGCGCGGTGGCCATGTCGTAGAACCCGGCGAGGTTCACCTCGGCGAAGTGGTCGATCGGGACGTTCAGGAAGTCCTGCACCGTCTGCACCGTCTCGCGGCGTCCCGCCTCCCGCCCGGCCGTCTCCAGGGTGTGTTGTTCGGTGACGCCCTGCTTGCCCAGGGCGTCCTCGGTGGCGGCTTTCTTCAGCCCGTAGGCCTCTTTGATCTTGACGTGGTCGTTACCGGGAATGTCGCGGACGGCCACGTAGTCGTCCCGGGGGATGGAGAACGCGGCGACTGGGCCGCCGTTGCGGGGAATGTGCAGCACAATCAGGGTGTTGGTGTTGTAACCGCCCGCGGTGGCGTCCCCGGCGTGCAGCTGGTCCAAGATGGCCGCCGACAGATCGTTGCCATTTTGGTCCTTCCGCGAGTCCAACCCCATCAACAGGATGTTCACCGACCCGTCCTGGGACACCGGCGCCGCAGCACCGGCCACTGGGGTGAGGGCATGGGAGGTGGTCAGCCCCTGGGACAGGTCACGCAGCGTCGCCCACGCCAGCCCCGTGGAAGCGACCACCGCCACCGCCGCCACGACGGCAACCACCCGACCCACCAGCACCCAGTCACGCGGACGCCACCGCCGCACCCGCGACCGCCGCACGGGTGAACGTCGAGGAGACTGCGCCGCGCGGCGCGGCGGCATCGCAGGCGCCCCAGCAGTGGCGGACATCAAGAGGCCTTCCAGCAGGGAGAACAATCCGGTGCGAGCCGATGAGCCGCAGTGCGGGGCTCGCGCTGGCGCGGTAACCCCGCGTCGGCGCAGACACGGCGGCCTTGGCGTTGGCCAGGGCGACCAGTTGTTGCAGCAGTGGGCCGTCTAGCGGGGGAGGGGGCCAATTGACATTGGTGAGCGCGGTGACCGCCGGCCACGCTCGACGTCGTTTCTGCCGGGCTCGGCCAGGGGGTCGTCCACCCCGCGGCGGACGCCCGGAGGCTGGGTATGCCCGGAACCTGTGGCGTACCCAGCCGCCGAACGCGGCCCATTTAGCTTCGTGAGCGGCGCCGGCGCAGAGAGATCGCACCGACGGCAGTCAGTCCCGCGCCCGCCGCCAGCGCAAGAGCTGCCAGCTCGCCGGAGCGGTCCTTGCTGTCGGTCGCCGTGCCGCCGGCACCGGTCTGGGCGCCCCCGACGGGCACACTGGCCGAAAGTGCGGTCTGCGGCCCGGCTGGCGCGCTGTCGGTGAACGCCAACGCCGGGCAGTTGATGATGCTGCCCGACGACCGCAGCGGCGTGCCCCCGGGAGAGGTGACCACGCCCTTTGCGGCGAGGCTGCGGATGAGGTTCGAGTCGGTCTGCGCGGTGTTCTCGCCGCTTGCCACCGCCTTCGATGAGTACATGAAGTTTTGCAGATCCCACAACGGGCTGTACAGCGCCCGGTCACTCGTGCTGGTGTCGGTCGGAAAGACGTCGAACACGTTGTGGGCGTCGCCGCCGCCGGCCAGTGCCTGCAGCACGGACACGTCGGTGAAGTTCGCCTCCTTCTCGATCATGCCGTCGGCGAGCAAGTGGGCCTGGCCCTGCGACGGGGGACTGGCCAGCGTGCCGAACTTGCCGTTGGTCGCGGAGAAGATCGCTGCCCGGGCCGAGCTGGGCAACCGCCCGCCGTCCGCGGCGGGAGACAGGTTGAGCACCGGGGTGAACGTCGCGCGTTCCTGCGTCGCGACCAGTGGGTCGGAGGAGTCGAAGCTCAGATACAAGATCGGCTTGCCGTTGGCGAACCCACGCACGAACAGCAGATCGACTTCCATCTTGGTGGTGTCGACCCGCAGCACTCGGTCAGCGGTGTCGGTGTGCGTCGTCACGTCGAACGGCCCGTCACCGACGGCCACGATCGGGGCGTCGTACACCACCTTGTTGGCGTCCATCACAAACGGGCTGTACTTCGCCCCGGCGCGTGCCCCCTCGTGGAAGGCGCTGGGCGGGAACGGCATCGGCGAACCGGCCACGTCCACCCGGTTGGGGCTGAAGTCCGGAGCATCGAGGAACTTCACCGCGGTGTTGCCGTTCATCAGTTGGGGAAGGCCTGCTGGACCGTTGTCCGTCGCGAGGTTCTGTGCGCAACCGGGGCAACCGACCGTGATGTTGGCCAGTCGAGGGGCGAAGTTGAGCCCGAGCTGACGAGCGATGCCCGCGTCCGAGGCGTCGGTGACCACGAACCAGACGGTCTTGCCGTTCGCAACACCCCGATGCAGGGGCAGCGTCGCATAGTTAAAGGTCAGGTCAACACGCTTGGCACTCGCCAGTGTCACCTTGCTGGCGGGAAGCGACTGGCCCTGCAACTGCTGTGACGTGGCCGCCTGCGACAGCCCAGGTGAGCCGATGAGCGAAACGGCGCCGATTACTGCGGTCGCGAAACTCTTTCGCATCCAACTAGAGCGTATGACCATATTGGCCCCCTCAGGACAGGAACGGAGGATTGCGGCCAGATACCATTAGATGCGCGACCCGCAACCGCGCTTGCCGTCTGGCCAGCGTCAGCCGAACGGTACCCCGGAGAAGGCGTGCAAGATCCGCGCTGAGGATTACAAAACATTTCAGTCCGCGTGTTGCGTTAGACCGTCACCTGACTTCCGGACAGGACAAGGCGGGCCGTGCGATGGGCGAGCGCTTACTTGCCGAGCACAATTGCGATCGCTCCCATACCCGCATACATTCCTGGTCAGGCAGCAAGAAATCAGGATGAAGGGACGAGCGGAATGGTCGGCGTCGAGACAGGGCCGGTGGTCGCCGCGGGGCTGCCCGGCGGGGTGATGGAGGGCCCGATGCACCTGCACAAGGTCGTGGGTCTGGGCCCACCGATGGCGTCGCTCGGTATCGAGCCACAGACGCGCCAGGGGACGCAGTCGGGCACGCTGGCCAAGGAGCTGACTGCCGATGACACACCAACAGCAACGACGAGCCCTTCGACGGAACGGGTTCCTACGCCGCGCCGCCGCACAACATCTCGGTCAACCCTGGCGGTGGACCTTCGACCGTCGGCGGCGGCATGCCCGTCGGTGCCGCCGCCACAGGTGCCGGCGGCACTGGCAGCGATTTCCCGGCACTGCCGGTCAGCCCGGCGGCCAGCGATCCGCTGCTCACCGCCGGGGGTACGTTCATGCCGCGTCGGCACCGCGCCGCCTGACGCATGAGCACCCCGAGCCCGCGGCGGCGACCGCACGCCGACTGCACTGGAGCGGCGGGCGGGCGCGCCGCCTCGCTGCCCGCAGACACCGCTGCTGAGTCCGGCGCCCGCGCGCCGCAGCCGGTAGACGAGGCCACTGCGGCTTCGACGGGCCCGGAGAGCCACCAGCTGATCGCCACCGATCCCCCCACAGTGCCCATCGTCGGGATACCTGACGTCCCTCCCCACTCCGACTCCCAGCCCGCTCACCGCCGCTCCTCCCGACGCCTGGCCGCGGCTGCGCTCGGCGCCGGCCTGGTCGCGCTCGGCGGCGGCGGAGCGCTGGCGCTGGGGGGGCATCCGGCTGCGCCGGCGCCGGTCAATGTCGGCACGATCCCGTCGGCGAACACGGCCGGTCCGGCGCATCCCTCCACACCGGCGTCCATCTCTTCCCCCGATACGGCGTCCACCGCGCCGAACTCCTCTCCCGATACGGCGTCCACCGCCCCGAGTACCTCCGGTGATGCGACCTCCGGGGCGCCGAACGCGGTCATGGCCCCCATTCACCTGCAGATCCCGGCGATCAAGGTCGACACCTCGCTGACTCCCCTCAGCCTGCAGGGGAACGGCGCTATCGCCGTTCCTACGAACTTTGCGGAGGCGGGCTGGTACAGCGGAGGCACGCTGCCCGGTGATCCGGGGCCGGCGGTGGTCTTGGGCCACGTCGACTCCTTCCGGGGACCGGCGGTGTTCTATCGGCTGCCCGAGCTGCGGCCCGGCGACGTGGTGTCGATCCAACGGCTGGATGGCACGACGGTGCGTTTCGCCGTCGACGCGCTGCGCGAGTTCCCCAAAAACCAGTTCCCTACCGACCTGGTCTACGGTGACACCGCCGCCCCCACGCTGCGGCTGATCACCTGCGGCGGCAGCTTCGACCGCAAGACCCGCAGCTACCTGGACAACGTGGTCGTCTTCGCCCACGAGCTCTCCGACGGCAGGAACGCGCCTGTGCAGGTGATCGCACCCACCCCGGCAGCCCCGGCGGGGACCGGGCCCGCCGCCGGGACGAACCCGTAACCGGGGGTGGCAGCGTCCACCCGGCGGCGTTCTCCCGCCGCGTTGTCGACGCGCAGCAACCCGGCCGGGGTGCTGCGTAGGAGCGGCGCAGTCCCGGCTTGGTCCTCAGGGTCCCGACGGGTACGTCGCGACCCTGAGGGTCGGTCCAGCTGTCCGAGCCGGCGTTCAGCGACTGAAGGTGCGTGACGAGCCGCTGCCGGGCGGCGGTGTCGCGGTCGGCCTGTTGGGGGTTGGGGCAGACCACGAAGTGTTGCGTGCGCCGTCGTCGTCCTCGCCGGGGCGACGGAGACTTCCTTGACGCGCAGGTTGCCTGCGACGGTGCGGTAGCGGCCGGGGCAAGCGAGCGCGGCGGCGGCGGCCTCTGAGTTGGTGGTGCGGAGCTTTTCGGCGTGGATGTGGTGCCCGCCGCCGCAGGTCAGGTAGGCCAGTGGCGGTCGAGGCGAAGCCGCGGTCGGTGCCCCAGGCCATTCGGTGCAGGTTCCAGCCGCCCAGGTCGTCCTTGACGACGATGCGGATGATCGCGGTGTCGGCGATGTTTCCGGCGAACGTCCAGCACCGCACCGGCACCCCGTCGCGGGTGACGGCCATCGCACCGACCTGCGGCAGGTCGGTGCGGAGCCCTTGGAGTGCCCACCGATCCGCTGCTGGGTGACCAGCGCGGCGGCCCGCAATCGGACAGCAGGGCGTGCTGGCCCACCGGAACAGCCACAGGTGTTCGGGCAGCCCGGGGATACGGGAGTGGTGGGTGCTCACCTGTGCCCCCACGGACAGCGGTGCGCGCTGGTGGGGAGGTGTGTGAGGTCGTTGCAGCATCCTTGCCGAGGGCCGCTGCGCCCAATACGCCTGGTGTGGCTGTGGGGGTTATCCGCCTGAGTGCAAGGTGAGTTCGCCGATGGTGCTGGTGTAGGCGCCGGGGCGCCCGGCGAGGTGGGTGATCCAGACCAGCAGGTAGGGCACGGGTTGGTTGGTGGGCAGGGTGATGGTGGTGTGCCCGAGGTCGAGGATGGTTGTGGTGAGCAGGGTGGTCTCGGACAGTGTCGGTGTTGCGGTGGTGGCCGACCGGATTTCCACGACGGTGCCGGCGCTGGGGGAGTCGATGTCGATGCTGCTCAGGATGGGGTTGTGCGGCAGGGTGAGCAGCAGCCCCACACCTTGTTTGAACGTGGGGAACTGGTTGCGGTACCTGTCGGTGGACCAGGTGGTGGCGGGATCACCATCGATCACCCGGGCAGCGGTAGCACTGTTATCCGGAATGCCCCGGGGTGAGAAAACGGTGACGTTGCTGGCGGTGACGGGGCCTGTGGCGGGCGGTGGTGGCGAGGGTGTGGCCGGGGCGGTAGGTGAGGGAGCCGAGCTGGTGCTGGATGAGCTGAGGCTCGGGAGTTGCACGGCGCCGGACCCGCCGAGCAAGGACACCGCCTGGGTCATCACGTAACCCAGTAACACGAGCCCCACCACGATGACCGCGAGCAAGGTCAACACCAGCTTGGTTGAGCGTGGGGTAAGGGTGAAACGCCCGGCACGGGTGCGACGGCCCGGGGAGGGGTCGCGGCCCGTGGTGGCGGCGGATGCGTGCCCATCCCCCCTGGTGGGCATGGTGTTGGTGTCCTCGGTGGGGGTGCCCACCCGTTGCAGGGCGGTGTGCACCGCGGCCGCGGTGCACACCCCACCATTGGGGTGCAGGGCACGGTCGATGACCTCGGAGATCTCGGAGGGCACTTCTGGGCGCAGCAGGTGCGCGGCACGCACAGCACCGGTCGGTCCCCGCACCGCCAGGGGCAGGCCCCCGACGCGCCCCTCCGGGGTGGTTGGGGTGTGAGGGGGTGGCGGCAGCGGCCAGTACCCGGTGAGCAGGGCGTAGAGGATGGCCCCCAACCCTTGCACGTCGGACTGCGGGGTCGCCGCGGCGGGCACACCGGGGAACGCGAGGACCGCCTCCCCTGCGGTGGTGATCCGGATCCGGTCGGGGTGGTCCAATCCCAGGGCCGCATCCCCGCGGTGCGCGGTGTCGGCCCCGGCAGCCAACGTGGCCGCCGCCCGGGCGGCGGCCTCCGGGTCCGGTGCGGTGGCGGCCACCTCGGTGAGGGAGCGTCCGGGGGTCCACTGGGCCACCACCATGCCCCCCGAACCCTGCGGCACCACATCCAGCACGGTCGCCACCGCTGGTGTGTCGATCCGGAGAAGCCACAGCGTGCGCCGCGGCACCCCTTGCGGATCCTGCACCTCACGTCGGTCCGGGGCGCTGCCCACCCGGGCCGGAACCGACAGCAGCGGCCCGTGCGGGGCGGGGTCGATGACCGTCAGTGCCACGTCACGCACGGTCACGGTGTCCTGGGCATGCCAGAACCGCTGCAGCCCCGACCCACCATGCTCGGTCAGCAACCGGTACCGGCCCCCGACCACCGACGCCCCGGGCACCAAAGGATGTGTCCGGGTCACCGGACGCCCCGGCGGATCGGAAGGATCACCCTGGGTGCGCGGCTCGCCTATGACGCACTCCTACAGAGGTTGCCCTGCCTCACTGCGACATCCTCACCTCGACCGACCGACCGACCGACCGACCGACCGACCGACCGGCTGCCACTCCGCCGTGCGGAAGCGGCGGAGTCCGTGTTGACCTTGTTCGATGAGGTCGGTGATCTGCCCACCCCCGCGCGGGAGGTTGACCCCGGGGGTGTACCTCTGCCACCCGTAACACGTGTATTACCCGCAGCACCTGCAATACATACCGTGGGGGTGACGGCTGAGGAGACTGTCGAGGTACGCGACTTTGTGCCGGGTCTGGAGGTGCGGCCCCGGTCGGGGAAGAAGGCCAGAGCCAGGGCCAACCTGGAGGCCATCGTTGTGCTTGGGCAGGTGCAGATGCAGGATCGGGCCGCCACCGGTGAGGAGCAGGAGGTGCTGGCCCGGTGGTTGGGGTGGGGTGCGGTGCCGAAAATATTCGAAATCCACCGCCAGGAGTGGGATGCAGAGCGCCGCGAGCTGCACAACTTGCTGAGCGAGAAGCAGTGGCAACAGGCACCCGCGCAGCATCCGCCAACAACTCGCCGACCGCAGAACCGCTCACGACGCCACCCCGCCCACCGGCCCCGCTACGAAATCGACACCGGCCTCGGTCAACAACCAGACCCTGATTATGGGCCGCTGAAACCTCAACTAAATCTGGGCTCGCTCCAGAGCGCTTCAAAGGGATCTCCTCAACGGTGAAGCTGCGGCCCGCCGAGCGGTGGCGCGGCCGTCCGCGATGATCGACGCGGCTCAGCCCACATGGTGCGGTCGCAGTCGCTCCGCCAAGTCATCAGGACGCCAGATAGTGCTCAAGGGCCTCGCGGGCCAGCACGGACAGGCTCACGCCTTCGGCGGCGGCCTTGGCTTCGGCGGCCACACGCAGCGATGCCGGGACCCGGAACTGCACCCGCGGTGAGTGGCTGCCGTCGCCCGCAAGGGACTTGCCACCGGGGATGAGGTTGCGCCGCCGGGCCTCGGCGACACCCTCGCGGGCCATCTTGTCCGCGAGCTCGTTGGTCAACCGGCGACCGTCGGGCAGCCGCAAGTCTTCCTCATCGAGGTCGACGTCGGCGATGGTGCTGCCAGGTCCGACGACGTATCGGCTCGGGTCGGTAGTGCTCATCAGTCGTCTCCTTCTCCGTCGGTGTAGCTGGTCGGCATAGCGTGGATGACGGCCAAACCACCCTCGCGGCGGTTGTCCGGCACCGCGATCACGTGCAGTTCGATGCCCCGGTCGTCCGCGCCGAGAAAGTGCAGCTGCCGGCCGTCCTCGGTGTCGACCAGCGTCGGCGGCGGCGCGTTAGCCATGGCGGCCAGAATGTGCGCGTTCCCGATCCGGTGGCGCCGTCCTGAGCGGACAACCCGCACCGGCAAGCCATCCACCCACCGAGCATGTCATACACCGTCGACTTTAGTCAACGCATGCTGACTGCACGGGCACAGGCCTATGGGCGTGGGCCTGCCCGCAACGGCGTCGCGACGGGCCCTGCCGCCTCCTCCCGAGACTCGCGTGGGGCCGCCGCACACATATGGGTCGTCGCCCCACTGGGGAGGCCAGACCGTGAGGGAGTGGCTGGGATGGAAGGAACAACAGGCATCGACGGGGGCGGAGTCGAGCCCACCGAGCAGGAGATCGAGGCTATGTATGCCATGGATGTGTACAACAACCCTGGCTACGGCGCTGGCTTCCCGCCCGACGAACGCAGCGTCAGCGGCGCACAACGACGTGAGCGAGAACCGCCCGGCACCGATTGTGCGGATGAGGGGCGGGACCCAGTGACGGCCAAGCACCCGACCCCAACACCCGAGAGGCACCGACGGTGCCCGCCGCGTCGGTCGCCTGCTCGTCTCCTGCTTCAGCGCTCGGTGCCCGGGTGCGGGGTTCTGCGGTGGTGCGGTGGGTTCACGTCCGCCTGCAGTGCACCGGTCGCACCATTCACGGGCACGCCGCCGGTGCCCGGATATCGTTGATGACTCCGGTCGGAGTCATCAATCTGGCAACGCGTCACTACCGCGGTGTGCGTTCTCCTCGGTGGAGCGGAGATCCACTGGGGTAGTGCAGGCTGTGGTGGGTGGGCTGGGGTCAGGGGAGTCGAGTTTGAGGAGAGGGCCGTTGTGGGTGTGACGGAGCGGTTGGATGCCGGGCAGCGGCGCAACCCTGCTGCGGGGTTTCCGTTGGGTGTGTTGTACAAGTACATCGATGATCAAGGCGGTTACCTGGCGGCGTTGATCGCCTACTACGCGTTCCTGTCGTTGTTCCCGCTGCTGTTGTTGTTGTCGACCGTGTTGGGGTTTGTGCTGCTCGGGCACCCGGCGTTGCGGGATCAGGTGGTGAACTCGGCGTTGAGCCAGTTCCCGGTGATCGGCCCGCAGCTGGGGCATCCCCAACAGATCGGTGGGGGTGTGGGGGGTTTGGTGATCGGCATCCTGGGTGCGTTGTACGGCGGTCTCGGGGTGGGCCAAGCGGTGCAGAACGCGATGAACACCGCGTGGGCGGTGCCCCGCAATGACCGACCGAACCCGATCAAAGCGCGTGGTCGCAGTGTGCTGCTGCTGGGCACGGTCGGGTTGGCGTTGCTGGGGACCACGGTGTTGTCCGCGCTCGGTGGGGGTGCCGGTGCGTTCGGGGTCGGGGTGAAGGTGCTGGTGTTGGTGGCGTCGGTCGCGGTCAACGCCGGCGCGTTCATCCTGGCCTTTCGCGTTGCCACCGCCCGGGAGCTCACCATTGCCCAGGTGGCACCGGGTGCGGTGGCGGCGGCGGTGGTGTGGCAGCTGCTGCAGTCCTTCGGCACCGTCTACGTCGGGCATGTGGTGAAAAGCGCCAGCGCCACCAACGGGGTGTTCGCCCTGGTGCTGGGATTGTTGGCTTTTTTCTACATCGCGGCGACAGCGGTGATGTTGTGCGTGGAAATCAACGTGGTCCGCGTCGACCGACTCCACCCCCGGGCGCTTTTGACCCCGTTCACCGATGATGTTGACCTCACGGCTGGTGACCGGCGGGCGTACACCAACCAAGCCGAAGCTCAGCGCAGCAAAGGCTTCGAGAACATCGATGTGGCCTTCAACCCGGCCCCCCGTGATGACACCGCCGCCCCGAACAACCGAACCGACACCCACGTCCGCGCCGCGGCCGTCCCGGAAGAAAACGATCCCAACGGGCCACCGCCTACTGGCCCGCAGGGGCGGCCACGGGAACCATGACCGTCGCTGTCGCGCCGTCCGGTCGGGCGGCAGCACCAAAAACATCCACTTCGGTACCTGCCAGATCGTCGGCCGATGGTCAGCGACGTCTCCATGGCCTCGTGCTACTTCTGTTCACCGACATCGAGACCCTGCACCTGGACCGCGGCTACGACAGCGCGGTGACCATCACCCGGTGCACCGAACTCGGCCTCACCGACGTCGTCTGCGCCAAGAAAAAGGTCAAAGGCGCACCCAAGGTCAAAAGACCCCTCACCCTCGGGATGCGCTGGCCCGTGGAACGTACCAACTCCTGGTTCTCCAACTTCGGCCAGCTACGCCACAACACCGACCGATTCACCCACCAACGCCTCGGCCAGATCGCCCTCGCCGTCACCCTCATCCTGACCGTCAAACTCGTCAAATGGGCGAAAAGATGGAACAGCTAACCACGCCTATCCGCGCGCTCTAAGCCACGTTGGCGGTCTGATCGAGCGCAGTGCCACCATCACATGGGAGCACGGCATCGCAGCCGACCGCATCCGCGCCCCGGACGAGCACCCCATGGCGACCGGCGTCTGCCCCGGCATGACCGACTTCTGACACCGAGTACAGGGGGTCCCGTCGTCGGTCAGCACAAAAGTTCTCCTCGACCGTCCCCGGGAGGACACCTCGGCTCATGAGTGGCCAGCGAGCGGGACGTCGAACCACACGCGCTGGACGAAGGCGGCGTGCTTGACCGGCCCGAGCAGCGTCGTGAAGGGCACAGGTCGCCGCTTGGTCTGCTCCTCCGTCAGCTTGTCCCAGCCAGACTCAAGACCTCGACCATGTTGTGGGCAGGAGCGGCGACTGGACCTGCCCACGCTCGCTGGCGGTCACCGTCTTCTAGTCGCTGAAGAAGTGGGTGACCGGTCTCGCCATGGCGACCCCATCGAGGAAGACGTCGACCTTCTCGTCATAGAACGCCACGAGACCGGCCACGGCGCCCACCGCGACGGTGGGGAGGTCGTAGGACCAGGCCAGATCCTGGTGGAGCTGGCCGTTTGCCTGAACCGACCAGTAGTTGGTCGTGGTGCCCTTGTAGGGACACGAGGTCCGGGTGGCGCTCGGTTCCAGATGCTCAAACCGGACGTCGGTCTTGTCAACGTAGTAGCGCGTCGGAAGTCCCGTCTCGAAAAGCATCACCGGTGACCGCGTTTCGGCGAGGACCACTCCGTCGAGCTCTACCCGGACAGCACGATGGGAGCGGACGGCATCCACGCGTGTGTACGGATTGCGCGGATGGACGAAGATCTCCTCGTCCTCCTCGAACCACGCGTCGAGCGCGCCCCACTCGAATCTCACGGTTCCCACGATGCCGGGATGCGCGTCACGGCCATAGACCCACGCTGCCGCGTCTTGCTGCACGTCACCGACGCGGAGCCCATGCCGGGCGGCGGTCCCGAGATGCAGTTTCTGTGGCCGCCCCTCGTCGAACAGAAAGTGCTGCGTGACATCCTCGAACGGCACGTAGTACTGAGGGTAGTTCGGCCATTCCCACACGTACTGCGCGCGCGTGGTGTCGAAGATGGTCCGACCGTTCAGGTTACCCCGCACCCGACGCGGTGCTGGCTCGATTCGATCGGTCTCGGCGACCATGGTGGGGAAGTTGCGGACGAAGGGCCGGGCAGGCTGGTTGGTCATGACACACTCCATGGGGCTGAACGATGAGAGCGTTGATGCGCGTGTCTTCTGTGCACGCCACTCCTCGGAGTCTTACGTGGGGGCAAAAGGGACTGCCCCGGGTCGGTTGGCCTGGCTTGTCAGCGCCTGGGTGTGCCGCCTGGGGTGACGGTGTGCGTCGGTGACCACCTCGAAGTTGACGCGGTCGCGGCGTCCACCGCCGGCTTCGCGGCGTTTGGCTGAACCGCACAGGTCGCCAAGGTATGCCGGGAGTAGAGACGATCGACAGCCTTGCCCAGTTCGCCGCGCCTGATCGGTCGCGACGCGGCAACCTGACGCCCGCAGCGGTCGACTGCCGATAACGATCCTCTTTCGGGCGATCGCGGTCGGCGGCGGGGTCAAGGACGCTCTGGCGGCGCGGGTGCGCCGCATGCGGTTCCTCTAGCTAGGCCCTTGCGTTGTGCGCGCGGTCGACCCGTCGCCGCGGCTCACGACGGCGCATGGTGGCGGCGGTGCAGCTCTCGGATCTGTTGGTCGAGTCCGGCGATCGGACCGAGGACGGGAACGTGGGGCACGACCCGCGAGATGGGCAGCGTTGCCACCGGCGGCGGCGCGACGCCCCAGCTCTGCAGCCAGGCGGCCAGCTGTGCCGAGGAGTGGACGTAGACGATGCGTCCGAGTCCGACCCAGCCGTGTGCCGCGGAGCACATGGGGCAGTGCTCGCCGGAGGTGAACACGGTCGTCCGGGCCCGTTGGTCTGGCGTCAGGTGCTCCGCAGCCCAGCGGGCAAGGGCGATCTCCGGGTGGCGGGTACGGTCACCGTCTGCCACTCGGTTACGGTCCTCCTGAAGAGCGGTGCCGTCCTCGGCCACCAGTACGGAGCCGAACGGTTCGTCACCCGCCTCGAGCGCTTCCTGCGCGAGCTCGACGCACCGGCGTACGTGAGGCCGGTCGGCCTCAGTCAGGTCATTCTCGTCCATGTCAACCGTCCCTTCCTCTTGCCCGACTTCCGAAGACCATGAGCACGATGGCCGAAAAACTGTTGCTGACCTGCGAAAATTGTCGATGAGCCGTCGGAGACTCGTGTTGCTACGGCTTAACCTACCCAGGGTTAGCGTGGGTGCATGCCGCCGACCGTATTCGCTGGAGGCGAGGCGGGAGCTTGGGAAATCGAGAGCATTGACCCGGTGACCGGCCCGTCTCTGCCGATAGTTCCCCGGCTCGCTGTCTTCGAGGACTCGGCGGGCGCGGGCAACCTCGATGCCGCTTGGATGCTGCGGGGGCGGACCAGTAACAGCCGCTACACCCGGCGCGACGAGCAAGAGACGCTCTCGGCTCGACAGGCCGGGCTCGGTCGCCCGGAAGCCACCCGCGCCGCGCTGATTCCGATCACCAAGTCCCAGGCGTGGTGGGCTCTGGCCCAGGACGAGCGGCGGGAACTGTTCGAGGAGACCTCCCACCACATCGCCATCGGGAGGCAGTACCTGCCTGCGGTGGCCCGCCGGCTCTACCACGGCCGGGATCTGGACGAGCCCTTCGACTTCCTCACCTGGTTTGAGTACGCCCCCCGAGACGCGCCTGCGTTCGAGGAGCTGGTGTCCCGGCTGCGCGCGACCCCGGAGTGGGACTACGTGGAACGCGAAGTCGACATCCGCCTCGCACACTGAGCTACGTCAGATCTCTCACCCCGTCTCGTTGGCCGATCCGCTTGCGGGCGCCGTCACCGGACCTACGCGCTACCGGGTGACCGCTGGTAACGGGCTGGTGAACGACCCTGGGGTGCAGCCACTGCTGTTCGGTCGACTGAGCAACGACCCTGCGCAGGGCGGCCCTTACGTGCCGTTCAACTCACTGGTCACCCAGGAAAGGTTGCCGGTGTACCTCAAGGGAGACGTCTTGCGTGATGTGTTGCCCACGTCTACGCGCTGACACCGAAGTTCACCTCGGTGCTCACCGGTGGACACGGGCGCGACGTCGAGCGAAGCGGCACCGCCAAGCAGCCGGCGATCACCGTGCCCGGCTGGGTGGAGCGAGGAAAGCTCGGCTCCGGCCTCACCTAGGCTGCGGTGTTGTGACGTCGCTGATTGCTGACCAGAGGTCGCGCCCCAACCTCCGCTGACGCGACCACTGGGGAAGGCGCGGGTCCTGGCGACCGCGTTCGGCCTGCTCGGTTCCCTCGCTGCGATTGCGGTGCCGTTCCTGCCGGTGCACGAGCACACGGCAACGCTGCAGTGGCCGCAGCAGCAGAGTGCGGTCGCCGACGTCACCGCCCCGCTGGTGGCCTACGCGCCTGCGCGGCTGGAGATGGCTGTGCCGTGCGCGGCGATGCCCGGGGTGGCCGCGTCCGGTGGCGGCATTGTGCTGTCCACGGTGCCAGCCGGTGCGCCCGATGCGGCCAAGAAGGGTCTGCTGGTGCGGCCACACCGCGACGTCGGTGGGCACGACCAGCGCTGTCCCACCGGCCTGGGTGACCTGTTCGGCGGTGGCGTGCAGCGCCGCTTCGCCGCGGGCGGCCAGCACCCCGGCCGCGCCCTGGGCGGCGAACAGACAGGCGGTCTCCCGCCCGATCCCTGAGGATGCCCCGGTGATCACCACCACCCGTTCGCTGGTCGTGCCCACGGCTCACCTCCTCTGTTCAGCCGGCAGGGGGTGACGGCTCGGGGGGGACGGTCAGGACTGGCGGGCCGGGTCCAGGGCGCGGTCGAAGACGGCGCCGGTGGCCTGAGCCTGTACGTACTTGTCCACGACGTCGATGGCCCAGTCCCTGGCCGCCCACGTGCTCGGCTGGTAGAGCCCGAGCGCGGTGTTGAGTAGGACGTCGCCGGTGTAGACGACCGCGAAGACGGTGTTGACCGCCTTCTGCCCGCGCAGCCCCTTGGCGGCCGCGATGCCGTACGCGGTGCCCCACATCCCGCCCAGCGCGAAGTGGGTGGTGTAGTTCAGCCGCCGTCGACCCGCCGGGGTCGTGGGGTGCACCGGGAGGAGCTTCTCGGCGAAGTCCGCCGGGGCGTAGCTGTCCTCGCGCTGGGTGAGCGGCATCTCGATGAGCTTCTGGACCGCGGTCATCACCACCGTCCCGGCCAGCCCGGCGAGCACCCCCCGGCCCAGTACGGTTGCGGTCGACGGCTTGTTGTTCAGCTGCATGATCGTTCCTCCGAGGTCGTTGCGGGTGCGGCGTCTTGGCCCTGGCCATGGATGGCCGGGAGGTGCTGTCAGGGCTTGAGGACGACCTTGATGCAGCCGTCCTGCTTCTTCTGGAAGATCTCGTAGCCGTGCGGGGCCTGCTCCAGCGGGAGCACGTGGGTGGTGAGGTCCTGGGTGCCCAGCGGGTCGTCGTCGCCGGTGAGCGCGGGCATGATGTCGTCGACCCAGCGCTTGACGTGCGCCTGGCCCATCCGGATGGTCACGCCCTTGTCGAACAGTTCATCATCGGGAACGGGTCGGCCTGCCCGCCGTACACCCCGATCAACGAGATCGTCCCCGCGCGGCGAACCGAGGCGAACGCGGTCCACATCGCGCTGCGCGAGTTCACGCCATGGCCCCGGTCTGCCTCCGGCGTTATCACCGGCTCGGTGAACAAGTCCGCGATCGGTCGAGGGCGTTCAGCGCCAGGGCGGAGCGCAGGGTGGAGGTTTCGGCCGACTGCAGAGCCCGGGCGGTGTCGCGTCGTCGTGCTCTCATGTTGGTGTCCCTTTCCTTGGGTACCCGCGCGGAGGTGGCCGGCGATGTGGTCGAGCGCCATGTTCAGGCTGAGCTGCAGGTGCCGGGTTGCGCGGGTGGTTTGGGTCAGCAGCAGCCCACCTTGCAGGGCCGTCATGATGGCCGCAGCGAGGTCGGCGGGGTCGGCGTCGGCGTGGAGTTCGCCGGTGTGCTGCATGGCCCGCAGGCCTGTTTGAAGGCGCACCTCCCACCGACGGAAGCTGTCCGCGAGCAGGAGCCGCGCGTCCTCGGAGGAGTCGGACAGGGCACTGGCCAGTGAGCCGACCGGGCACCCCCCGAGCCCGCGCCGCTGCTGTTGGATTTCGAGGATCGCCGTACACCAGCGGCGCAGACCGGTCATGGAGTCGAGGTCGCGCAGGTAGGGGTCTTGCCCGTCGAGGACCCGCTCGGTTTGCCGGACGATCACCGCGCGGATCAGCGCGTCCTTGTCGGCGAAGTAGTGGTAGAGCTGGGACTTGCTGGTGCGGCTCGCGGCCATGATGTCGTCGAGGCTGGTGGCCGCGACGCCCCGCTCGTACACCAGGTCCGCCGCGGCCTCGACGATCCGCGCCCGCGTCAGTGCCCCGCGGGCGGTCAGGGGTGCTGGCACCGGCGGGATCAACGTGTCTGCGGGTGAGGCCATCCCACGGAGTCTAGATCGTATGGACTTGACAGTCCAATGACGCCGAGGCAATGTGGACCGCATAGTCCATTATCTGTGACGGCAACGGTTTGGAGCCACGATGACAGCGCAACCCACCCGGTTGGATTCCCTGGGCACTCGGCTGGGAAACGGTGATGTGTTTCCGTCCCTGCAGCTTGCCGCTGTGGGGGGCGGCGCGATCTCGCTACCGGGTGATCTGGCCGGTTCCTTCGGGGTGGTGCTGTTCTATCGGGGTTCGTGGTGTCCCTACTGCAACGCGCAGCTCGCGGCGTTTCACCGGGCGGAGGACAGATTGGCCGAGGTGGGGGTGAAGGTGGTGGCCCTCTCGGTCGATGACGAGGCGACGAGTGCGGCGCTGGTCGCCAAGCATCATTTGGGTTTCCCGGTCGGGCACAGCGCGGACGTTGATGCCGTGGCGTCGGCGACCGGGGCGTTCACCAACGCCGACCCGCACCATCTGCAGTCCACCGGGTTCGTGTTGGCACCGGATGGCACGGTGCTCACCGCGGTGTATTCCAGCGGGGCCATCGGTCGACTCGTGCCCGAGGACGTTCTGGGCTTCGTAAAGTATGCGCGGTCGCAGGGATGAGCGGCGTGACACCGCTGGACCTCGCCTTCCGCCGGGTGCTGCTCACCGGGGCCGGCAGCGGCATCGGACGCCGCCTCGCCTTGGAACTCGCCACCCGGGGTGCGCAGCTCGTCCTGGTCGGTCGCCATCAGCAGCCCCTGACCGAGACCGCTGCCATGGTGGGGGTGCGCGGAGGGAGCGCGCACGTACTCACGGCTGACCTCACCGCGCCGGGGGCACCCGAGCGGGTGGTGGGATCAGCGTTAGAGCTGCTCGGCGGCCTGGATGTGCTGATCAACAACGCCGGCAACGTGCGGGCGGGACGCCTCGATGAGGTCGACACGCCGGATATTCTGGCGATGCTCGCCCTCAACCTGACGGCGCCGATTCTGCTGAC
>JAABUV010003389.1_pt1 | contig 20355 bp, 27 predicted proteins | sample 5559971 | NCBI WGS metagenome assembly JAABUV01 (sample SAMN10711881, study PRJNA513362) | rock metagenome | isolation source: Antarctica rocks | place: Antarctica: Victoria Land, Knobhead nord | collected 2015-12-19
CGATGTAGAGGTCTTCGGGCTGGGGCGGGGTATCAGCGCGCCGCGCCGCGTAGGCGGGGGGCTCCTCGACCAGGTGGACGACGTGGCCGTGCAACGCCTGCGCCGGGTGGCTCTCGGGGGTCATGGCCCCGTACTGGCCGCCTCCGGGGAGCAGGGCGGCGAGCACCGCGAGCATCTCGTCGGGCGTCGGTGTCGCGTCGGGGTAGCTGGCGGAGAGATGATAGTGCTCACCGCGCTCGTCGGGGTCATCGTCGACCGTGACGACGACGCGCAACACACCGTTGGGGCCGCGCTTGGTGGTGTGGACGGAGGTGGCTTTGTCCCTCTCCGCGAGGCGGCGGCTCTCCTCTGCGTGGTAGTACAGGCGGCGCCCGTCGGCGAGCGTCACGTCGCGCGTGGGCAAGGTGCGCGTGGGCATCGTTTCCCTCCCTTAGCCATAGGTAGCCATATAGGGGAGTATTTCTCCCGTCCCCCCCATGATAGCGCGTCTACGATCCCGGTGGACGCAGGGCTTCGCGGCAACGATCGCGGAAGCCGCAGGCGGCGCAGCACCCCTGCTGTCGATGGCTGCGATGCTGCTCCGCCCCGGCCCGTTGTGCGTCGCGCATCTCCCACACGAGGGCGCGGAGCCGCTGTTCCTCCGCGGCGGTGTAGGGGATGGTGACGTCCCGCGCGGGGTAGCGGATGATCCCGTGGGGCGGGCGCACGCGATAGTGCTCCTCGACGAGCAGGCAGTAGGCGAGCACTTGCAGCACATGGCCGGGGTACGGGGTGGCGGGCGTCCGCCCCGTCTTGATCTCGACGGGGATGATCGCGTGACCCTCGTCGATGAGGATGTCCGGCTTCCCGCGCAGGGGGAGGGACCGGGCCGACAGGAGGGCGCCGGGCGCCTCGCGCGTATCCTGATAGATCGCGCGGTGATAGGGGACGCCCGTGAGGGGTAGGGGCGGTAGCCGCCGGTGGCGGCGGCGCCGGGCGAGGGCCGCGTGCGCCGCGACGACGAGGGCCACGGCCAGGAGGACGAGGAGGATGGTCACCATGGGAACACCAGGACGGCGGCGACGAGGGCGACGAGGGCGACGGCGACGAGGAGCGCCGTGGCGCAGCCGCGTCCGCGTGGCGCGCGGGCGGTCTGCCGCGCGACTGTGACCTGGCGCTGGATGCGCTCGTGCTCCGCACTGCCGCGGCGCAGGGCCGGCACCGAGAGCGAGGGGAGATCCTGGGCGTTGTACCACCACTGTCGGTGGCAATACACGTACGACTCGATATCGCTGGCTGACACGGGAGGTGCATCCCTCTCCCTATCCGTGCCCGTGTCCATGGTCCTTGTCTCCCGTGCGCTCACGTCCTCTCGTCTCACGCATTGTACCGTCCCTGGCCCGGCGACAGCCTGCACGCCGCAGGGCAGTCCTCACGCTCCCGTCACGCTGTGCTCTCCCTTGCGGCCCCGGCGCGTCGCGCGGGCCGGCCACGCGTTGGGTCTAGGCCCACGGGTGGGGACTCACCCAGGACAAAGGGCGGGTCGCGTCGGCTCCATCAGGCGCCGTCCCCGTCGTCGTCGTGGGGTGCGGTGGCCGGGCGGGCGGCGCGCCGGGGCGGGAGGATGATGTAGTCCGCCTCCCGGTCGAGGGTGGCACCATGCACATGGTCCAGGGAGGTGGCGCCGGTCTCCTCGTCGGCGGGCGCGTTGGCGAGCGTGGGCAGGTCGCATAACGCGGGGCCGCGCGCGGGATCGCCGAAGATCGTGGCACCGATGTCGGCGGCGGAGAGGGGGCCGCGGGCGCTCACGATCTGGCCGTCGGCGTCCACCCGCACAGCGAATACCTCGCCGGTGCCGACGTGTTGCCAATACTCGACCGTCGTCCGTGCCATGCTCCCCGCCCCGCTCTCGCTTCTTGCCCACGCCGTGGCCTCGGGTGGTGCCGCGCCGCCCCTCGCCCTCGCCCTCGCAGTATCGCAGGCGCCGGCGATCCCGGCGGCCTGGCGGTCCCTCGTGCGCCGGCGACGCGTCCCTCGCCGCCGTCCGCGAACGCCTCTGACCCCGGCCGCCTGCCCCGTACCCTGGGCCCCGTCGCTGCGCGCGGGGCCGGCCTCACGCCCGGTCTGCGCGGGCGTCTGGCGCGACGCTGGTACTAGCGCGACCATGGCGCTAGCGCGCTGATGGTACTAGCGCTACGGGTAGCGCCCACCCCAGGATAAAGAGTAGCGCCATGGTAGCGCCAATCCCCTGTTTTCACGCTCAAAACGTGGTGCTAGCGTAGCACCATGGGTTTAGCGCTAGCGCTACGAATAGCGCTACGTTTTGAGGGCTAATAGCGCCAAAATAGCGCTACGATCCGAGGCCCCTGGAAGGGCCAGTAGCACCACGCCAGAGGGCTAGTGATGGTGCTCCCCCAACGGGCTAGCGGCGGCCGTCCAGACGGGGCCGCACGACGCGCAGGACGGCGCGGGCGAGCAAGACGGCGAGGGCCACGTACGCGCCGACGAGGGCGGCGGCGAGGACGGCGGCCACGACGTGAAGGGCGGTCGAGGAGGCGTGGGCCAGTGGGGTGAGGAGGGCGGCGACGGTGCCGGTGAGGGCCGCGAGCACGAGGGCGCAGAGGCAGAGCGTCCAGACGTATGCACGGGCCTGAGCGTCGGTCATGTGTCACCTCCTGCGGTCTGTCTTCTGTACATGCGGTGTCGCTCGTACCACGCGGGATCGGCGGCTTTGAGCTTCTCCCATTCTAAACTGACGCATAGATCGCACCGAAGCTTACCGGGCGGGACTGGCCGTTCGCACGTCGCGCACGTTTCCCCTTGATGGTCGGGTGCCGGCGCTGCCCGTGTCAGCGGGGCGTCGGCCGGTACGTCGTTGTCCCCCATGGTCACGCACTCCCGCCGTCGTCGTCGTTGCCGGCGCGCTCCAACCTGGCGAGGTCGGCGCGCAGGAGGCGGAGCACCGTGGCCTTGTCGGCGACGGCGAGTTGACGCGGCTCGCCGTCGCGCCCCTCCTGGAGTTGGATGATGCGCAGGACGCGGAGGCTCACCTGGCCCGGATCGACGGGCGCGGGCGCCGCCGGTGGCGTAGGGGCGGGGGCGAGCGGCGGACCGCCGGGGAGGGTGCCCAGGGCGGCGCGGAGGAGGTCGCCGACGTAGCGGCCGGCTGGGACACCCCGCGCGGCTGCCTCGGCGCGCAGGCGTCGTGCCAGACTCAGCGGGAGGCGGATGTTGATGCTGCGCACGGCGTCCTCGGCCTGCCGCCGGTGCCACGCGGCCAGTTGTGCGTCGTCGTCGGGGTGCGGCGTGGTGTAGACCATCGTGCATATCCTCCCCGTCCCTGTCCGTCTCACCGTCTCCCCCCCAGTATCGCGCACCGTCCCCTATATCATGTCACGTTCCCATGCCGCGCCGGCCCGCCTCGTGTGAGACCCGCCCCGGAGTCTCCCATCAAGCGCGGCTACCAAGGACGGCAAAAATAGGGCAATCGCATTTAAATTCGCTTTAGCGCTACAAATTTCCGTGCTAAATAGGAATGATGCGGCTCATCCGGCCGAACATCTCGCAATCGGCCCATACGAACCCGCAACCGTAATTCTACGTGTAACAGGAACGCAATGCACAAGGCGTTGCTGCCGCACGGATTCCTTGGTTTGGGCCTCCCAACGCCATAATTATGCTATAATTTAAATGCGATTGCCCTGGGCAAAAACGGCCTCTGCTTGCGGTGTAAGACGGCTGTGGTAGAGTAGGACGCGCCGACATCTGCATCAATGTGCAAGAAAGCGCATAGCTATGCAGGTGTCCAAGAACGCATCGGTCTGCAGCCGATCACGCCTGTAGTGATTCTCTGCGGTCGATGAGCAGTACTACACGGGAGGGATGCACCGCTACCGCGCATGATCTCACCTACCAACGCGCCACCGTCTTCCGCGCGACGCGCCGTTTCACCCTGGATGTGTTCGGCCGTACCAGAACGCACACTGACCGCCGATCTCGCCTGGACGCGTCGTTCCCTTGCTGGACCGACCAAGTAATACCTGATGGTGAGTCCTGATCATCACGACAACGACGGCGACGTACCTATGGGCATGCGCCGCGGCACATGGGAAGAGGGGCCGGACGAGCCGCGTCCAACGCTGTCGTCACCGAACACACGATGGCGTTGCGAGGAATCTACATCCAGGGATGACTGGACCCCAGACCATGAGCCACCTCTGGCACAACTGACGCACGGGGTCCGGCGCACTACCGCCCGTCTTGCAATCGCTGCTCGACGTCATTGGCGTGGCCCCCGCACGTAGCGCTTCTTACGTGGATAGGGGCAGGCCGCATTCCTCTAACACGAGGGCGATAGCCTGCTCCAGCGAGAGCGTGGCGCCCATCTCCCACGCCGCCGCGAAGGCGTCATCACCCAAGGACGTGCGCGCGGCGGCGACCGTGCGGTCGTGTCCGGCCTTGGCACGCGGTAGGAGCGGGGCTCCGATGGCCGCGCGCACGGCCTCGGCGGCACCCAACAGATGGGCAGCGCGTGTCGCTTGGCCTTGCGCGGTCGCCACCTGGGCCCGCCCTTCCATGGTGTCGCCAACCCCTCGTGTGTCTCCCAGCTCCCCAAACAGGACCAAGCCTTCCTCGTACAGCAGACGCGCGCGCGTGAGGTCTCCCTGGGCGCACGCGATCAACCCCAGGTTGATGAGTGAGGTGGCAATGCCCGCCCGGTCGTTCAGCCCCTGCCGCAAAGCCAATGCCTCCTCACACAACAGTCGCGCCCGCATGAGGTTCCCCTGGGCAAGCGCGACTTCTCCTAAATTATTGAGCGATCCGGCGATGCCCCTCCTGTTGCCTCGTTCCCGGAAGAAGGCCAAGACTTCCTCAAAGAGCGCCTCAGCCCGCGCCAGGTCGCCCTGATCCTGCACGACCAACCCCAGGTTGTTGAGCGAGATAATGACGCCTCCCGTGTCACCCATCTCCCGCCGCAAGGCGAGACCCTCTTCGTGCAGCGCCCTGGCTTGCGCGAGGTCACCGCGCTGCCACGCCACGCTCCCCAGGCCATTGAGCGCGGTCGCGATGCCCGGGCTATCGGCGAGTTCCCGCCAGAGGGCCAGGCTCTCTCCGAGCAACAGGTCGGCCCGCGTACAGTCGCCCACATCCCGCGCCAGCACGCCGGCCCCGTGGAGCGCTCGCGCGCGTGACGCGGGGGCCACATCCGCGTCGCAGTTCAGCAGCGTTTCGAGCCAACGCCGCCCCTCGCGCAGGTATCCGCGCATCATCCAGAAGCGCCATAACGTCCCGGCGAGCCGCAGTCCCCCCTCGACCTCCCCGCTCTCCAAGGCCCAGCGCAACGCGGACCTCAGGTTGTCGTGCTCCCGCTCCAGCCGCGCCAGCCACGTCACCTGCTCCGCTCCCGTGAGCTCCGGCTCGGCCTCCTCGGCCAGTGCCAGGTAATACGCCGCGTGTGACCGCTCTGTGGCCGCTTGCTCGCCGCTCGTCGCTAACTGCTCCCGCCCGTACTCACGGATCGTCTCCAGCAGGCCCACGCGCGCCTCGCCGCCTGGTCCCTCCTCCCGACGGAGCAGGCTCTTGTCCACCAACGCGGCCAGCCATCCCAAGGCGTCACCCTCCAGGTCCCCCGCCGTGTGGCACACCGCCTCCACCGCCTCCAGGGTCGCCCCGCCCACGAAGACGCAGAGTCGCCGGAAGAGGGCCTGCTCGCCCGCGTGCAGCAGGTCATAGCTCCACGCGATGGCGGCGCGTAAGGTCTGCTGCCGCTCCGGCAGGTCCCGCGCCCCGCCGACGAGCACCTGCAAGCGATGCTCTAGACGGGCCAGTAGCGCGTGGGGCGGCAAGAGCGTGACGTGCGGCGCCGCCAGTTCGATGGCCAGTGGCAGCCCGTCCAGCCGCGCGCAGATCGCGGCGACGGTGGTGGCGTTCTGCGTCGTGAGCGCGAAGTCGGGCGCGACGGCCCCTGCGCGCGCGACGAACAGGGCCACCGCCGAGACCTGGGCGAGGGCGTCGACCGCGGGCAGAGTCGCCAGATCGGGGAGATCCAACGGGGGCACGGGCAGGACGTGTTCACCACGCACACGGATCGACGCCCGGCTCGTCACCAGCAGCACGAGGTGGGGGCATGCCGCCAGCAACGCGGCTAGCAGCGGCGCGGCCGCGGCCACATGCTCGAAGTTGTCGAGCAGGAGCAGGAGCTGCTTATCGCGCAGGGACGCCATGAGGGTGTCGTGCAATGGCCGGTCGCCCTGCTCACGTAGCCCCAGCGCCTGGGCGATGGCCGAGGCGACCAGGACGGGATCGCTCAGGGGGGCCAAAGAGACGAGGAAGGCGCCGTCGGCATAGTCGGCGCGTAGGCCTGCGGCGACATCCAGGCTCAGGCGCGTCTTGCCCACCCCCGCCGGCCCGCTCAACGTTAACAGGCGCACGTCGTCCCGGCACAGCAATTCGAGCGCCCGCGCCATCTCTCGCTCTCGCCCGAGCAGCGGCGTCGGCGGGGCCGGCAGGTTGCACGGCGGGTCCGTGGGCGGCGCCGGGTCCGTGGGCGATACAACACACGGACGCGCCGCCATAAACCCCGCGCGCTCCGCATCCGTGAGCCCCAGGGCGTCGGCGAGCAGGCGCACGGTGTCTCGGCGCGGGGCAAGCAGCGCGCCACACTCCAACGCGCTCACGGCCTTGCGGCTCAGGCGGGCGCGCTCGGCCAGCCCCTCCTGCGTCAAGCCGGCGGCCAGGCGGTGCTGCTTGAGTAGGTCCGCGAAGATCATGGTCTGTCCGGTCTCTATGGCACGCGCCTCCGGGCATTCGCAGCCCCCTGGTGGGCCAGAGGGCAGAGGGCCGACCTCATTAGGGTCATGATAGCACGATCGTTTGTGGGCGCGTTTGTGGGCGCGTTTGTGGGCGTGCTTGTGGGCATTGTGCCTAGTCCCCGCCCGCCGCGTAGCGCACACTGGAGCATAGGACGGCCGTCCATCCCCCAAGATACGCAGAGACGAGAAAAGAAGGAAGGTCCAACAATGAGTACGAGTACGATGAGCATGACCAAACGCCTGCGGGTCGTTGCGGGCGCGATCGCCCTGACCAGCGTCGCCGCGGCTGGCTGGGGCGGGAGTATCGCCCCGGCGCATGCCGCGACCGCCGCCACTGCGGCTACCATCCCGGTCGAGCGGGGCCGCATCTCGGTGGCGCCCCGCCGCCCCCCTTACCCGTCGTGCTACCGCGTTCGGGGCGGCTACAGGCAGGCCAATATCCACAACGGCGGCGGCTACATCGGCTGGGTCCAGGTCTACCTGCTCTACTGCCCCGACAACAACAACTACGCCGAAGTCTACATACACCTGCGCTCGGGCCTCGTCGTCGGTCACGCCGACGTCAATCGCCTGCCGGGCCCCGACGGCGGTGCCGCGACGGCGAGCAGCGGCATCGTCTACGCCGGGGACAACGGCACGGTCGATAGCCCCGGCGTCTACTCCCCCGACAACGCGGCCCAGGCGTGCTGGGGTGACAGCGCCGACTACCTCTGCACGCCCGCGCTCTAACCGTGCCCTCGGTCAGCCCGACGGGTCACGCCGCCCGTGCCTCCAGCGCTGGAGGCACGGGCGGCGTGACCCGGACGAGGACCTGCACGCCCTTGACACGGGTCCCTGCCAACTCCTAGCCAGGGGGTAAGGGCGGTGTCCCGTGCCGCACGATGCGTCGTCTCTTCGTCTACGTCGCGCCCGTCGGCCAGCCCGACTCCCCGTTCCGCCGCACTGCGCATCCATGCAGGCAGGTCCGCGCAGCGCGGCGTCAGGGCATCTGCGGCTGGTCAGATAGACGAGATGCGCGCCTCCCATGTGCCGCGACGGGCCGCCCACACGCTCTGTCCGCCGTCCTCCGCGCTGCCCTCACGGGTAGACATGTGCGCCGCCATCCTGCATAACCATCCAATCCCGGTGCCAGCAACGAGGAGCCTGTGCGGCAGGCGTCATTGGCAGCCCAGATCACTCAAGGCAGGTCGCCGATGTAAGACTTGCGCCCGTGTCTCTTATGGTGTCGCCGCCGTTGTCGTGGCGCGTTTAGCCGCTTGCGTGCGCTTGGTCGTGGCGCTGGTGGCGTAGACGGCGATGCCGTCCACGCGCGGATCGAGGGCGGCGTAGCCCTCGATGATAGCCGTGTCCTCGGGGTCGGCGGCGAGCGCCTCGGCCACTTTCGCCCACTGCTTGCGGGCGACGAAGACGGTGTAGCGGGTGTCGGCGGGCGGCTCCGGCAGGCCCTTGGGCAAGTCCGGCACCTTCTCGTTGACGAGGGCGAGAGCGACGGCCTGGCCCTGCTCGACGGCCGCGCCAGGCCGGCCAATGACGGTGATCTTCACGGTGGTTGCCCTCCCTGTATCGTGCTGTAGCTGCTGCGCGAGCGTGCGAAAGGCCGCGTCTGTCCAGGCTACCGGCGCGGGAGCCGCGGGGGCAGGCGCCGCCGGCGTGCCGCTCCCTCCGGCCCTCGTGGGGTGCCCACCTTGGCGCGGGAAGATGTAGTCTTTGTCCTCGCGGCTGATTTCGTCACTGGTGCGCACGAGGTAGAAGAAGACGCCGCCAGGGGTACGACGGTGGCCATCGGGAAGGGTGAGCCCGCCCTGGGCTTCGACGGTGAGCGCCTGGCCGAGGAGGGCCCGCGCCAGATCGGGGCCGAGGCGGTCCACCGCGCGGGTGATGATGCGGATGGGCGGGGGCATGGTCTCGCCGAGCACGGCGGCGATGCCGCAGGCCAGCGCCCACACGTCGGGAGGCACGAAAGCGTACGACACGGGCGGCCGCACCGCCGCCTCCGCTTCCGTCATTGGCACGGTGCCAGCCGCTCCCGCATGTGCCTCCCCCACCGCGCCGGTCGGCGTCATTATGTCGTGTCCCTTGGCCGTCGTCGCCGTTAGTATGTCATGTCCCACAGTGTGCTCCCGTCACGGGTCGATGCGCCACGCACCCTCACTATAGACGAGTCGGCGTTCCTCACGACGCGTGTCCAGGCGCGCGAACTGGGCCGGGAGCCCGTCGAGCGCCTGCGTTATGTCGAGTATATCCTGGCCCCTGATGGAGACAAACACGCCGGCAGCCTTGAGTTGGAGCGTGGCCGGCGCCGGGCGCTGTCCGATCTCGAGCGCGGCGGCGAGGGCGGGGGCGACGCCAGCCGGGGCCGTCGCGGGGACGACGAGCCGAGCCAGGGGCTGGGGCGGCCCGGACGCGGCCAGCAAGAGCACGCCCCAGGGATGCTGCTCCTCCCCACGCACAGGGAGGAACGTGTGCCGCTCGACCGTGACGCCGACGGCGTGTAGCGCCGCGACGAGCGGGCCAACGTCGTCAGCCGTGACGTAATCCGTGGTCAGGGTGACGTGCGCCAATAGGGCGTCGTCTGTCGTGTCGTCCGCGTGCAGGTGGACCATGTCCCTATCTACCCGCCCAGGGCTTCTAGGTCGGCCCACAACGCGGCCAGCACCTGATCTCGATCCGCGCGACCGTCGTTACCCTGGAAGAGGACGACGGTTTGCATATCCATCGCGACAACCCATTGCTCGGCACCCTGACGCATCGGAGGGGTGCTCTCACCCATAGCTTCGGCCGAGACAGGATCGCTCCCGCCGTCTCGAGCGGTCCTGGTACTAGCTGTAAAATTAGTTTCCACTGGGGGCACTGCCGGTGTGGTGTCCTGTCGTCCCGTGTCTTGGCGCGCATTAGTGGGTGCGACACGAGCTGTAAAATTAGTTTCCACTACGGGGGTGGTTGGGGTCGGGGTCGGGGGGCGCTCCTTTTTCGCGCTGCGGGCCTCCTCGACCGTGATATGCGCCCCGGCGCGGGCGCGCTCAATCAGCTCCTGGCGCTGCGCGGGGTCAGCCACGCGGGCGACGGAGAGCGCGACAGTAGGACTCAGCACTCCGTCGCGCACGGCTGCCTCGATCGCAGGGTCATCGAGCAGGTGCAGGCGCTGGGCGATGTAGGTGTGGCTCTTGGACACGCGCTCGGCCACGTCGCGGAGCGAGAGCCCGAATCGCTCCATCAGCCGCTGGTAGGCGTGCGCCTCGTCGATGGGGTCCAGGTCGGCGCGCTGGATGTTCTCCATCAGCCCGAACAGTTCCATGGCTACGTCGTCGTAGTCGTTTTCGATACCGGGGATTTCCGTGAGGCCGGCGCGGATGGCGGCCCGCCAGCGCCGTTCACCGGCGACGAGTTGGTAGCGGCCGTCGTGCGGCCGCGTGGTGACGGGCTGCAAGACGCCATGCGCGCGGATTGAGGTGGCGAGCTCGTCTAGCGCAGCCTCGTCCATGTGCGTCCGCGGTTGGTAGGGGTTAGGGTCGATGAGGTCCACGGGGATGAGCCGGGCACCGGGCAAGTCGGCGACATCGGGCGGGCGCGCGGCCTTGAGATAATCCACGAAACCAGCAAAGCGGGCGTCGCGGCGAGCGGTCTTATCCATGGGTCCCTCCTGCAGCCGGGGCGGCCTCATCAGAAGGGGCGGCTTCGCTCCGCACCAGGGCGTCGGCGATCTCCGCGTAGGCTATGGCAGCGCGGTCGCGCTTGGCGTAGTCGAAGATGGATTGGCCGGCCTGCGTGGCATCCTTGACGCTAGCCGAGCGCTTGATTTCGCCGAGCACCGGGATCGTGGCACCGAAAGCCTCGCGGACGCCGGCGACGATCTCGCGGTCGTGGCGGATGCGCGCGTCTACTTTAGTCAGGATGATACCGCCGATGCGCAGCCGCGTGTTGAGGCGTTCGCGGCGCAGGGTGTTGATGGTGTCGAACAGGTCGGTGAGGCCGACGGCGGCCAGGTACTCGGCCTCGACGGGGATAAGCACCTCATCAGCGGCGACGAGGGCGTTGACGACCAGGATGCCCATGCTTGGCCCGCAATCGATCAGAATCATGTCGTAGCGATCCTGCGCCGGCTCCAAGGCGGCGGCGAGGACATGCTCGCGGTGGAAGACCGGGGCCAGAATAATCTCGGCACTGTTGAGTTCCTTGCTGGCGGGCAGCAGGTCGAGGTTGGGCGCGAGCGCGACGATGTAGGGGTCGAGGGGCTGCGGCGTGCGGTCTTGCAGGTAGCGCGTGAGCATATCGGCGACGCCGTGCTCCGGGTCGCGCACGCCGGCGACGTGGGAGAGCCCGGCCTTCTGCGGGTCGAGGTCAATCAGGAGGGTCCGCTGGCCTCGGCGCGACAGGGCTGTACCCAGGTTCCAGGCGGATGTCGTCTTCCCGACTCCGCCCTTCCTGTTCACGATGGCAATGGTCTTACTCATGGGTATCCTCCTCGGGTGGGGCCAGCGACACAGCCGGCCTATCCTGCGTTCTGTGGGCCATTGGTGGGCCGCTCTGGGATAGTGACGGTTCGCCCACGTCGTATCTGTCCATCATCGCTACACAAAGTAATGATCCTCGATCCTCGCTCTCACAGGTCGTGGCCGCCGCTGACGGGCAGGTAGGTCCCGCTGACGAAATCGGCCAGGGGCGAGGCGTAGAAGAGCACCGCGCCGGCGATGTGCTCCGGTCGGCCCTGGTAGCCCAGCGGTGTCGTCGCAATCAAACGCTCCAGGTCCGCCCGCGGCGCGGTGTCGGCGCGCGGCGTGGCGATCCAGCCGGGGGCGACCACGTTGACGGTGATGCCGTCCGGCCCCAGTTCCAGGGCCAGGTTGCGCGAGAGGGCGACCATGGCCCCCTTGCTCGCGGCGTAGGCGGCGAAGTGCGGCGCGGGCGTGTCCAGGGCCACGGTGGCGATGTTGACGACGCGGCCCCAGCGCCTGTCCCGCATGCCTGGTACGGACGCGCGACAGGTGTTGACGACGCCGTGCAGGTTGAGGTCGATCATCCCCTGGTAATCCTCGTGTGTCAGGTCGAAAGGCGGGGCGACGCGCTGCTCACGCCCGGCGTTGTTGACCACGATGTCCACCGGCCCCAGTTCGCGCGCGGCCCGCGCGACCATCGCCGCGACCGCTGCGGCGTCGCGCACGTCGGCCCGGTGGGCGATGGCGCGTCCCCCCGCCCGCTCGATGTCGGCGACGATGGCCGCGGCCTCCTCCCCGCTCGAGGCGTAGTTGACGACGACGGCGGCGCCGGCCGCGCCGAGCGTGCGCGCCATCTCCGCCCCGAGCCCCCGCGAGGCGCCGGTCACCAGGGCCACATGGCCCCCAAGGTCGATCGTGATCATGCGTTGCTACTCTCCTCTCGTCGTCCCGGTCTCCGCAAGTGCTCGTCGTCTTGAAGGTGGGGCACAGGTATGTCGGTGTGACCGGCACCGCCGCCGGTGATTGTGGTGTTGTGTGTGATGGTAACGCGTTGGCGTCGAGCGCCACCAGATCGTCGAGGTCCTGGGCGTCGAGTATGGCCAACTTATCGGCGTCGCACAGATCGTCAAGGTCGAGTGACGCGCGCTCGTCTTTTCCGGGACGGTCGCAAGGTCGGATGCTCGCACGTCGCCAGTGCAGCGCGGGCAGCGTGCGCGCGGGATGCGCCACGGCATCAGCTCGCGCCCTCCTCAGCGTCGGCGTCGGCGGCCAGGATCAGCGCGGCGAGATCGTCGACGATGTCCAGGATCAGCGCGTCGATCTCGTCGCCGTCCAAATCGGGGTCCAGCGCGTCGAGGCGATTCAGCGCCGTCAGCGCGTCGTCGTCGAGCAGCTCGTCCGGCATGTCGAGTGTCGCCATCTCGTCATCGGTCGGTTCGCGGAACGGGTCGCATCCTTCAAGGGTCATCGGGCCACCTCGCAGTGCGACACAGGCCACATCGCCCCGTAGCATGGCTGGCTATAAATGGCGATCTCGTGTGCCCCGACGGCGGCCAGAGCCATGATAAGCACCGCGGCGAGCAGCAGCGTGAAGGGGGTGAAGCGGTGGATCATGCGCGTGCCCCCCGCGTGGCGACGAGCGTCTCGAGGCCGCCCAGGAGCGCCCCGACGACGACGAGCGCGATCCACGTCGGCAGGGGCACGGGCGCCCGACCGACGGCCGCGAGCGACGCCGCGAGCAGCAGCAACTCCGCGCACGCACCGCCGGCGACGCAGCCCCACGCGATTCTCCTACCTGTTGGTGTCATCGTCTACCCCTTTCGTGTCATCCTCGAACGCGGCGCGCAAAGTGGCGCCGTTCCGCTCGTCCGCGCTTGTTTCGGGGGCGGGTGTTGTCCCCGCAGCCTCGGCGGCCGCCTTTCGCTTCATCCGTTGTTTCTTGCGCGTGGGATGCCCGACTTGCCCCAAGTGGTGCGCGCGGTAGGCGTCGATCGCGGCCTGCGAGACGACACGGAGGCGCGGGCTGAGGAGCTCGGATTCCAGCGTTCCGCGCATGATCGCGGACTGGACGGACTTTTGATCGATACCCAGGATCTCGGCGGCCTGGACGGTCGTGAATAGTGCGCGTTTCTCGGTCATACTCCTAGCGTACCGCCTCGCGTGGTGTCTTTGGTGTCGGACGGGCGCAGGGAGGTGGTTGGGGTCGCATTGTTGCCATCATCGCTGGTATGCTCCGTCTTCTAGTGTGGTGTCGATGTCGGTGGAGCGATGGTCCCATCCTGTCGTCATGAGTCACCCCGCGTCGTGGCCGTGCCTTGCGGTCGCGCCCAGGCCTTGATCCTATCGGCGGCATACTCCAACAGGGGGAGGAGGTGCCGCGCGCGCTGTGCGGGGTCGAGCCCGGTCCCCTCTCGCCGCTCGTGGCCTCGATGGCCCCGGCCATGGCGTGGCCGGGGATTGTCAGCAGCTCTTGTCGTCTGGTGTCCATGTCGTCGCGTCCTCCGCGCTCGCGCTGTCTGCCTCCGCGCCAGGGATGGGCGGGAGTGTCGGCCCCCGCGCCAGGGATGGGCGGGAGTGTCGGCCCCCGCCCCGGCGATCCCTCACCCTTTCCCGCTACCCTCCGCGCTATGCGGCCCGACGCGGCGCGGCGCTGGGTGCGCCCGCGACGTCGCGGGTGGCGTCGAGCGTCACGCCGAGGGCGCGGACCATCTGGCGCAGGGAGGCGTCCTCCGGCCGGCCGCTGACCAGCCGCGCCGCGATCACGGCGGCGCCGTGCAGGACCGTCGAGTGGTCCCGATGGCCCAGCAGCCGGCCGATCCGTTTGCTGGGGAAAGCCGCGTCGCGGGTGGGCAGGGGCCAGGTCAGGCGCGTGCGCATCAGGTACATCGCCACCTGGCGGGCCTCCGCGAGCGCGGCGACCCGGCAAGGGGAGAGGAGATGCGCCGGCGTCAGGATGTAGGCGTCGGCGACGGCCTGGCGGATGCGGCGGGCCTCCGCGAGCTACGCCCGCCGGAGCCGGCGGAGCGCCGCGCGGCGCTCCGCGTCGTGGGTGTTAGGGTGCATCGTCGGAGCCCTCCCTGTCGTCGGCGTCGGCGTAGAGACCCAACGCCTCCACGCCCTCGTCCATGTGGCGGACGCGCGCCTGCTCGGCGTCGTGCAGCGCCGCGAAGGCGGAGGCCAAGAGGCGGCGGCCCCACGGCGCCAGGGCGTCGTCGTCGGTGGCGTCGAGGTCGTCCACGGCGCGCGCGGCGCGCGCGGCCAGCGCCTCCGCGTCCGCGCGCTGTGCCAGGAAGAGCCGGGCGATCTGGCGGCACGCCTCGGGTGTCGGGGTTATATCAATGTGGTCCATCGTGTGTCCCTCCGATCTTTCCTATCTGTCGTGCAGGGGGGCCGGGCTACGGGGCGGCAGCCCGGCGTCTGCGGGGGCGCTCAGGCGGCGTCGTGGGCCGGGGCCTGTGTGGTGTCCTCGGCGTCCCCCTGCCCGGTGTCCCCAGCGCCGTGTGGGAGTGGGAGGTAGAGTGCGGGGGGCGGGGGCGGCGCACTGGTCTGATCGCCGGTGTAGAGCTTGAAGACGGGATCGGGACCGGCGCTATAGTGGTTGTCGGGTTCGTAGTCGCGCGCGGCCTGGGCCTGCCGGATCAGCAGCGCCTCCACCGTCGCCTTGACAAGGCCGCGCGCATGAGCGCGGCCGCGTCCACGCCGTGCCGGCGCGCGATCTCGCCCCAGTCCTCCTTGTGCAGGCTGACGTGCGCGAGGGTGTACGCGGCCAGGGTCGCCAGGTCGTGGGCCTCGACGTTGGCGATCATATCCACGGCGCGGCGCACGGCCAGGACGTTGGGCATGTAGTCGGCCTTCTGGGCGAGGCGGCGCGTGCGCGTCTCCTTGCCCTTCTGTGCCGCCGTTTTCTCAACAGGGCGGGCGTCGCCACTAGAGGCGGCGCCGGGCAGGGCGGGGGGCGCGTCCCGCTGGCGCGCGGCCTCGGCGTCCTCATACGCGGCCTTGCCCTTCGCCTGCAACGCGGCGTAGTGGTCGGGCATGAGGCAGAAGCCCTCGTAGTCGCCGTAGGGCGAGCGGTAGGCGGCGAAAGGGCACGCGCGGCACACCGTGTACGTGTCGAAGTAGTTGTCGCCGTAGCGCCCGCCCTGGTCGGTGTGCCAGTGGGTCAGGCGCTTGACGAGCCCGGCGTGCAGGCTCGCCGTGGTACTCGGGTGCGCGTCGCTGTTGACCCCCGTGGCGATGTCCCCGGCCATCGCCTCGATCAGGCGTGGGAAGCCTTTGTTGTCCCGGCCTCCGTGCGTGTACTCGTGGAGCTTGAGCATCTCGGTCAGGGTGAGCCGTCCGGTGGTGTCGTGTAGGTAGGTCTCCTGCGTCGTGGTCGGGAGGTCGCACAACGTGAGGCGGTCTTTGACCCACTCCTTGCGGCGCCCGAGCTTCTTAGCGATGTGCGCGACGGTGTAGCCGGGGCGGGCGCGCAACTGGGCCAGGCCGCGCGCCTCCTCCAGGGGGTGGAGGTCGCGCCGCTGGAGGTTTTCCAGCACCGTCGCTTCGAGGGCGGTGTCGGGGGTCAGGTCGTGGCGCACGATGGCGGCGATGGTGGGGCGTTGGAGCACGTCCCTGGTGGCGCGCAGGCGGCGTTCGCCCGCGACGAGCAGGTAGGGGGGCTGACCCTCCGGGGCGGCGACGACGCGCACGACGACGGGCTGTAGGAGACCCTGGGCCGTGATGGATGCGGCGAGGTCGGCCAACCCGGCGTCGCCGTCGGTGTCGAACAAGGTCCGAGGGTTGGAGCCGTCGGTGGCGATGTCGGCCACGGCGATCTCGCGCCATTCAGGGGCCGGGCTGGCGGCGGTTGTCTTGGTGGTCATGGGGGGTCCTCCCGGTGGGGAGGGGAGCGGGGCGGCTCCCCTTACTATGCGTCGATGCCTAATACTCCTCGGGGAGGAGCAGGGTGGTGGCGGCGCGATGGCCGTCCTCGTCGGCGGCCTCGGTGATGATCCAGACTTTAACGCCCTGCGCGACGATGTAGGCGCTCAGGAGGCGGGAGCCGTCGCGGAGGGCGGCGTCATTGGCGGCGCGGTCGTGGGCGTCGAGGTCGCTCCAATCGCCGGCGGCGTGGCGGCGCAGGAGGGCGGAGGGGGAGGTAGCGGCGGCGGCGAGGGCGACGAGCGCCCCCGGCGTGGCGATGATCTGGCCCAAGTGGGCGACGAACAGCACAATCATCGGTCTACACTCCATCGACTATGAGGGGGGGAGGGCTGGCGGGGAGGCCAACCCTCGGCGGGCGCGCGGGGTGCTACCAGGCGTACCAGGGGACGGGCAGGGGGAGCGGGGCGCGGGGGGGCGCGGGGTCGGCGTCGTCGTCCATGACCGGCTGATCGTTCGCGGTCATGGCCTGCTGGTAGGCGTCCCGGTAGGCGATCAAGCGGGTGATCGTCGCGTCGAGGAGGTTGAGCAGGCCGGTGGCATCGGGGAGGTCGAGGGAGGCGACAACCTCGGTGGCGCTGAGGGGGTCAAGGGGGCGAAAGGTGGTGGTCACGGACACGTCGCCGTCGTAGAGCGCGATGGCGGGGCGGGGCGGTATACTGGGGATGCTGGCCGCGAGGTGGAGAGCGGGTATGATCTGGCTGGTCATCTCTCTAAATCCTTTCTTTCCGTGGTCCGGTTAAAAGTGGGCGGGGGCCTTCATCCCCCGCCCACTTTTTTATGTGTGAGGCTAGGCTTCGAGCAAGGCGGCGGCGCCGGCGGGCCGGGTGAGCGCGGGGGCGAGCGGCATCGGCGTGGTGCGCGCGCGCTTGGGGGTGATGGCGTGGTAGCCCTGCTCCGTCATGAGGGCGAGGGCGAGCGCCCAACAGCGCATCCCCTGCTGGCTGGCCTCGCAGCTGCATTGCAGGCGTAGCGCGTCGATGGTGTGGGTGTGGCCGGGGCGGGTGCGGCTGTCGATCTCGAACGTGTATGTCCCAGTCCGGCGGATGGTGGCCGTGCGGGCGCTGGCCTTGCTCTGTCGTCGTCGCTCTTGCCGTGTCATGGTGGAAGCTCCTTCATAGCCTCGTCATTGGTGGGAGCCATACGCTCCTCCCACCCTCATTATAGCAGGTTCGAGCCTTCAATTGCAAGGGTCAAATAGGTAGAACAGGGCTAAAAGAGGCACATGATTATTCGGTATGCTAGCTCAAATGGCGACGATTATTCAGAAGGGGGCATTCCTTGAGGTTTGGTCCAGCCCTATCTGCCTAATCCCTGTCGTCCTGTGTAGCTATGCTTGGGCGTCCCTGGGGCGCTAGGGTGGCCGCTGGCGGGCGATGGGAGGCACGGTACGCTCTCCTGTGCCGCTGGGGGCCTGGCGGGGCTCGTGGCGGCCGTGGGCGCGCCGGCGCGCCGATGTGGGGCGGCGGGCGGCGGGCGGCGGGCGTCTGCAGGCGGGGCGCTCTATGGGGCAGGCCCTGAGCGGCGCTATCTCCACGCTATTTCACACCTGGGGGGGAGCGGTGGCCCTGTGCGGGCGCCGTCCAGCGGATGAGGGGACGTGTGATGCCGACGGGGGCGACTAGATGAGGGGACAGGTGTAAGTTTTCACATTAGGTGATATTGGTGGCGACGTCAGGGAAGGGTTGGAGAGTGCCGAATAAGCGCCCATCGCCCCCGTGTCTCGGTGTCGCTTATCGCCTCTATCGGGTCGCGCGGCGCATAAGCGGCGGGGTGCACGACTTCGCCACCAATATCATTAGGTGCGCGGGTCCCACCCTGAAATCGAGGCCTTAAACCACGCTCGGTGCACGGGAATGGTCAGATTAGGTGCGCCGATCCTCGCTTTTGGTTAGATTAGGTGCGCTAATCCGCGCGGGGTGTGTCCGCTGTCAACGCCGGTGAGATTTGACCCAGCAATCGCCAATGTAGCTTGACCCTTATTAGGCCAGCTGGCAAAGGCCTCGATCAGCATCTACCGGAGATGAGGGCATCCGCCAGGAACGAGCTACTTGAAAAAGATGGGTCAAGCCAAATTGGCGCAGATGGGTCAATTCTACGTCGCCGTGTACACTGCGCGCCTCAGCGTCCGCGGCGTCACCGCAGAGGGCATTTTGAGTGTGGATGAGACGGTTAGCGTCGCCTGGATGTCGCTGATCACGGTATCTTGGCTCTGCGCCATTCTCGGTGAAGCTTATTTGGGGGCTTGGGTAGCTATATATGGGGCAAAGACGGTTGTGGGCACTATATCTTGTGTTATAGCTGACGGATGCGGCTACCTATCCCGCTCTCCCTCATCCCCCGATGCGTCGCGACCTCGAGAGCCCCAAAGGACGGGGGCATCGCGCTCAAAGGGGACCTTTTCGGTCGTTTTGGCTTCATCGAGAATGGCGCAGAGCCAAGTTTTCGCGATCAGCGACACCTGTTCACACGTGGGGATGGCGCATTTCACCCGGACTCCTACACCGCCCTCCTCACCCTGCTGGACGTGACGATCTCCCGCCTGAGCGCCTATCGCACCGCCTACCAGCAGGCCATGACCGAGGACGCCGCCCCCGCCCCCGCGCCTGTCCGTGCCCCGCTCCCCCTGCCCGTCCCCTGGCACGCCTGGTAGCACGCCCCGAGGGCTGGCATCCACGCCAGCCCTCCCCCCTCTTAGCTCATGGAGCCCACACCGATGCTTGTGCTGGTGTTGACCACCTGGGCCAGATCGTCGCCACTCCCGGCGCCCTCGCCGCCCTCGCCGCCGCCGCCACAGCCCCCGCTGCCCTCCTCCGCCGCCACGCCGCCGGCGATTGGGGCGATCTCGACCCCCACGACCGCGCCGCCAATGACGCCGCCCTCCGCGACGGCTCCCGCCTCCTGAGCGCCTACCACATCGCTGCGGGCGTCACGCTCTGGATCATCACCGAGGCCGCCGACGAGCACGGCTATCGCCCCGCCACCACCCTGCTCCTGCCATCCGAGTATTAGACCTAGCGGGAGGGCCGGCCACCTCAGGCGGGGGCCGGCCCCTGAGAGGAGGACCCACCATGACCCCGATCGGGTACACGCTGCATGGACATCCCTTGTGCCTATCCTGCCTCGCCGGCGACGATGCCCTCATCCTCGCCGGTGTCGCCGCCACGCACGACGGCCAGAGCCACGCCGCCGACGTGGCGCCCATCCACCCCGGCGACCTCGGCGACCTCGACGACGGCGCATCCTGCGCTGGCTGCGGCCTGCCTCTCGTCGCCCCGCTAGAGCCCGGCATTGTCTGGACTTGCCCCGCGTGTGGCAGCGCCGACCTGCACGCCTTCTACAGCGAGCGCCGCGCCTGCCGCGTCGGTGCCCGCGACGACACCGGCGACCCCGCCGACGCCGAACCCTGGCCCAGCTACGCGGACGATGAGTTCGTGGACATCGACCCCGCCACCTTCGCCTTCGCCTGCGACGCCTGCGACACCCACGGCATCACGCCACACAAGGGAGGACGGACCCATGCCCTGGGCCATCAGCAAGCCGCATAGCGCCTGGCTCGCGCAAGCCAAAGACGCCTGGGCCACCTTGGAGCCGCAGGCCCCCCAAGGGTCACAGCTACGCGACCTCGCCGCCATCGACCACGAGACCTTCGCCCGGCTGATCGAGGCCCTGTGTGCGCTCACGCCGGGCCAGGTCAGCCAGGAGCTACAAGATCTCGCCGGCCTACGTCCCGTCGGCGCGGTCCTGGGGATGCCCGACCGGGGCGACATCGACGACGGCGGTGACGCCATGGATAGCTCGTCCCGGCGCGCCCTTTCTGTGGGATGCCCCGAGCGCAGGTCATTCACAAAGCCCCCATCCGCAGCGGGAGGCTGCGGGTGGGGGCGTGTGGCCCGGCGGGCGCGCTCAGGACGCCTGGACCGCGTCGACCCAGAGCTCATTGCCGGCGCTGGTGTCGGCGGTAGTGAACTGCCAGCAGACGTAGAGCTGCTTGAGGGGGGCGCGTGGCACGCCGGCGAGGCCCCAGCTCACGGTCGTGCGCGCGCCGGTCGGCACGCCCTGATAGGGCGAGGCGTACCAGGCGCCGTCGGAGCCCTGGACGAGGAAGCGCACCTTGACGCCGGCGGTGGCCGCGACGGGCTGCTTAGGGTACACCGAGGCGCTGAGCGTGCCGTAGGCGCTCAGGTCGAGGTTCACCGCCTTGGATA
>JAABUV010003392.1_pt1 | contig 20340 bp, 24 predicted proteins | sample 5559971 | NCBI WGS metagenome assembly JAABUV01 (sample SAMN10711881, study PRJNA513362) | rock metagenome | isolation source: Antarctica rocks | place: Antarctica: Victoria Land, Knobhead nord | collected 2015-12-19
GCTCGGTCCTTGAGGAGCGGATAAACAGAACTGAGGTGTCACACTGGTACTGCGCCAAGAAGGTTGACGACTGGCAGACGGTGTGGCGCTCTCGCAAGCAAGCGCGTATGCATGCAGAGTGTATGTAGCCGGCTGCAATATCAACAAGTGCACTCTTTGTGGTTTTTTCTACCAAACACGTCTCCCTCCACGGTGCGTCAGACTCTAACGTTTTCGGTGCGCTTGCAGGTGTGGCTGTCGCTACAAAGCGCGTCACGGCCCGACTGCTTCCTTGACGAGCTGCAGGTGTTTTATGACAAGAGCACCGGCCGGTGAGCCTTTTGGTCTTTTGCTGTTTCCTGTTTCTTTCAATTCCGGAGGGCACAACATGCTTGTAAGGAACAATTTGAATACCCTTGATGGTTGGGCTTGTGCGGCAGGTATAGCAACCAGACTGGCGTCGAAATAAGGACAGTGGACTTTGGTGGTATCGGGGGCATTGCTGCGCTTGACCCGGCCTTGCCGCAGGTGTGCTAACCCCGTGTCTATGCTAGCAGGACACGGGCTGTTGCTCTTGCGTAGGTTACTTGTATCGAACTGTTGTCTTGTAACACTTGGCGCAAGGTTCTGTGTTCGTCGCTCAGAGATTCTGTGTTCGTCGCTCAGAGAAGGTTACGCAGTACTGAGATGCAAGTGTGCGCGTTTGGCTGAGTGAGTATGCGTCGGCGCAGCTCACGTCGATATACCAGGAGTTGATTGATGCGCTCGTTGAAGTCGGGTATGAGGTGCGGCGCGACCTGTTCGGCGCGCCGTACGACTGGCGGCTGGCTGCAGACGGCCTGGAGCAGGTGCGGTGCAGCCGTGCATTGCTGCAGTGCCGCCAGGCCAGCAGCCTGCATGGTTGCGCAGGGAGTGCTGGCACACAGGTCATGCCGGTGAACGGCACCGCATGGCACAGACGTCTTTGTGACACTCGTTCTGTGCTGAGCAGCTGCCTGAGCTTCACACTCAGTACTGTGAAGGAAGCTTAAATGTAGAGTATGCAAGTAGAGAGCGTGTATGGCACGCTACTCCAGTGGAACGCCGTGTGTCTGGCTGGAGCGTGTGATATTCTCCTCCTGACACTGGTGGGTGCTCAGGTTGGCTACTACGCCAACCTGACGGCGCTGGTGGAGGGCGCCGTGGCGGCCAATGGCGGCACGCGCGCGCTGCTGCTCGCGCACAGCATGGGCAACCTGGTCACGCTCGCCTTCCTGCGCTCGCACACGCCGGCCTGGCGCGCGCGGCACGTGGCGGCGCTCATCGGCCTGTCGGGCCCCTGGGGCGGCAGCGTGACCGCGCTCAAGGGTGAGCCATTGCGTGTTCTCATGAAGATTGTCACACCATGTGCCTCTCCATGCGCCTGGATGTGCTGCACGTGCAGGCGTCAGGTTATAGGAAGTCGCTGGCAGCATGCGGGTGCTGCAAGTTGATCTGGCTTCTTGTTGCGACACCTTCAGAGCCTATTACTTGTGCGACGCTCACTCTGCATACCCTGTCAAGGTTTTGGTGCTCGCCCTGCGTGCTAGGAGTGCAGGTTGCCAGCCCTGACGCGCCTGCGGCTTACGGCAGGATCTATCAGCGGCGACACGTTTGACATCACCGCCCTGCCGCACGACCTATTCAGGCCGCTGCAGTCAATGGCGCCATCGGGCCCGTGGCTGTTTCCGGACCCGGATCTGTATGGCGATGAGGTGCGCGCCGCGTCGCTGTCAGACAGCGCATCAGGCTTTGGCGAGGCGCCTGCATGGCAGAGAGAGGCGGCACACTTGAACAAGTGCTAATGATGGTTACGACTTACGACCGTGTACCCAGTACGTCCCAGTGATGTGGGTGTGCAGCGGCATGACATGGGGCCTGCGCTCGGGGTCGGGCATGCGAACCAGGCTTGAGTGTGTGTATGCTGTAACAAGGGCAACATGCAGGTGCTTGTGGAGACGACGGGCGGCAGCAAGTACACAGCATACGACGCGCTGCGCATGCTGCAGGACCTCAACAACACGCAGCAGGCGCGCACCAGCGCCTGTGTGACAAGCGGCCTGCTTCTGGTATTGCACCTTGACCCTTGTCTTCGTCCTTGACTTTGACGCTTGCAGATACGCACGCTGCACTGCTTCAAGCCACTGAGGTTTGTATGAATGTCCAGCATCGCGTCAGTTGCGCGGGCATTTATGTCTTCACGGGGATTAAGCGCCACAGCGTGACGCGTCCTGGCGCGTCGACTCAGCCAGCGGTGAGCAGGGCGCTGCGCCTCATGCCGCTTAGCAGCGCAGGTGGACGTGTTCGACCGCGTGCAGCAGACCACGCACCCGCTGCCGACGCTGGACATCCCGGTGCACTGCCTGCACGGCATCTCGCCCGGTAACTCCACTGACAACCACTTCATTTACGACGTGCCCGGCTTCAATGCGTCCGTGCCGCCCGAGCCGGTCATTGTGCGCAAGGGCCCGGGCGACGGCACCGTCAACCTCAAGAGCCTGGAGTCCTGCAGCAGGTGCCCCTTCCCCTGTTCGGGGGAGCTTCGCCAAGGCTGTTCGCCGACTCCTTGGCAATGTTCTGCGGGGGCACACACAAGGCGCCGTCGTCCTGGGGTGCACGAGTGGGCATGCTCCTGCACACATCTGGGCAGCGGAAGACCTTGCGCGAGAGCGCGCGCGCGGCTGTGCCGCCATCGACCGCATGTGCCTGCAGGCCTGCTGCAGGTGCTGTCGCAGAGGATCCTTGCCTTGCTGAGCACTGATAGGGAACACCTGGGAGCCCCGCAAGGCAGTTACAGCCTGTAGCGGCGGATGCGGTCACATGCTGCCGCAGGCTCGTGCCACATGCGGGTGTGCGCGCCCTCCAGGACCCCGCACACACCCGCATCCCAGCCCTGGAGCAGCACACCTCACGCGGGTCTGGCTGCGCGGCAGGCTCGGGCCGTACGCGGATGTCCGCGCGTTCCAGGACACCACGCACACTGACATCCTGACCGACCCGCGCGTCGTCGCGGTGCTGGTCGACATCGCGGAGGCGCACTCCAGCAAGGCGTCCGCGGCGTGGACGTCCCTGGGCAAGAAGCATGGCTGGCTCGCGGCATGGGGCAGGGTCTGGGACAGGATCTTTGGCCGGCGCGGTGCCGGGGCCCTGCGCTCTGGTGGGGCCGGGCCGAAGGAGCGTGCGGGGGCCGGTGTGCGGCGCGAGGCGGCGCCCGTGGGCAACGCACTGTCATGGCGGCGGCGCGGCCCCGTCGTCAAGCATACGGCGCCCAGGAGCGGGGTCAAGCTTGGCGCTTAGATAGGGTGCAGCCCGTGCACGAGGTTGCATGTCGTGGAAAGAGCGCTGCTTTCAAGCATCAGCAAGCAGAGGCTCGTGGTCGGGAAAGGGCCACAGTTTGGGCAAGCAGAGTGTATTTGCATCTCCTGTCTCCCTGTCACCCTGCGCTGCACTGACGAGAATTCGGCGACCAGCTTGCGGCTGGGCGCCTGTATAGTACCGACTCATCATTGATTCTCACCAGCTTCCAGCGCTTTGCGACTGGCACGTCTTTGTTTGTGTGTTGCTCAATGCATTGTGTGTACTATGGATTCAGGTGCTGCATGCCTCGCCCCCACCAGTAGGGTTTTGGGCAGGTGCCATGCTCAGCCTTTAGCGTAGGATGGTGTCTGCAGGCGTATATATGTCTGCATGCTCAACCAAGGGTGTAGAGTGAACCAAGGGTGTAGAGTGTCGGCTCGCGAGCTTGCGCAACCAGGTAACTTTCAGGGAGCCGAACTGTGTAAGTGTCGAGAGGCAGGCGGCAGCTCTAGCATGCTGCTCACATGTCACATATGAGCTATCTTGCCATTGCTTACACAGGCCTCTGCATATGCCAAGTTGTTGGAGGTATCTTGCCTGGTCCCGTGTTGGTGAGCGCCGCTCTCTGAGCGGCACATGCAGGCGGGCAACATGGCGGTGCATCTTCTGACATGTGCAGTTGTCAGTCCAACCGAGCTCATGAGCATTCTGGTTACAGCCTGTTTCAGCCAACTAGGGCTGTTTAGGCAAGCGAGCAAGCAAGGCATCCCACACCCACAGTTCAAGGGACATTTGGGACAGTTGGGGCCAGGTAGATCTTCAGGCATGCAAGAATGAAGCAGGTAAAAAACCTCCTGGATGTCCCCCGGACAGTGTCAACAACACTTGTGGTTCGGGAGTTGGGTGTCCAGCCCTTGGAGTTGGGGTGGTTGCGGGGCACCCTCAGGCTGTATCACCAATTAGCGCAAGCTCCGGCGCACTCGCTGCACGGCGCGGTGGTGCGGGCAGACTGGGAGGATGCCTGTATACACAATATAAAAAACTGGGCGTGGGGCTTGCGGGAGTACCTGCGCAAGTTGGGCTGGGCCCTGCCTCGGGACGGGCATGGGCTGCCGGAGCTCAATACCCGGGTTATTATGGATGCTGCCAAGGCTCGCGAGCAAGCGTGCTGGCAGGGCCTCTCTGAGTGCCCGCGCACGTGCCCAACGGAGCACGCCAGCCTGTGCAAATATGATCGCTGGTTTGCGCCGCGGCCGGGGTCCAGGCTGGGGAGCAACCCCTATGTAACCTTGCAGATAGGCCTGTCCCGGGTGCTAAAAATGATCAAGTTTCGGCTGGGTTGCCACCGGCTCCCCATCGTTGCCTTGCGTCACAACAACGTCCCCCGGGCGCAGCGCCTGTGCGTGAAGTGTGCCTCTGGCGCCCTGGGCGACGAGCAGCACCTGCTTTTTGAGTGTCCCTTTGTCGCCCGCGTCCGTGCCGAGTATGCGCACCTGTTTACGCCTGGGTGCACCATGCTGGAGTTCATGCAGCAGCGGGACATTCGCGGCGTTGTCTGAAATGAAATGAAATGAAAAGCATCACCGGGAGCCCGATGGCCCCCTCAGCTATCTGGATATGGCCTGTTTCAGCCAACTAGGGCTGTTAGGCACAGGTGTCAAGCAACCAGGCAAGATATCCACACACCCACAGGTCAAGGGACATTTGGGACAGTCGGGGCAAGGTAGATCTCCAGGCATGCGTGGATGAAGCAGGCAACGCCGCGAATGTCCCGCTGCTGCATGAACTCCAGCATGGTGCACCCAGGCGTAAACAGGTGCGCATACTCGGCACGGACGCAGGCGACAAAGGGACACTCAAAAAGCAGGTGCTGCTCGTCGCCCAGGGCGCCAGAGGCACACTTCCCGCAGAGGCGCTGCGCCCGGGGGACGTGACGCAAGGCAAAGATGGGGAGCCGGTGGCAACCCAGCCGAAACTTGATCATTTTTAGCACCCGGGACAGGCCTATCTGCAAGGTTACATAGGGGTTGCTCCCCAGCCTGGGCCCCGGCCGCGGCGCAAACCAGCGATCATACTTGCACAGGCTGGCGTGCTCCGTTGGGCACGTGCGCGGGCACTCAGAGAGGCCCTGCCAGCACGCTTGCTCGCGAGCCGTGGCAGCATCCATAACAACCCGGGCCTCGAGCTCCGGCAGCCCATGCCCGTCCCGAGGCAGGGCCCAGCCCAACTTGCGCAGGTACTCCCGCAAGCCCCACGCTCAGTTTTTTATGTTGTGTATACAGGCATCCTCCCACTCTGCCCGCACCACCGCGCCGTGCAGCGAGTGCGCCGGAGCTTGCGCTAATTGGTGATACAGCCTGAGGGTGCCCCGCAACCACCCCAACTCTAAGGGCTGGACACCCAACTCCCGAAACACAAGTGTTGTGACACTGTCCGGGGGACATATTTTACAAACTGGCCAGCAGGGTCACTCAGGGTTTCCAGGAGTGACTGGAAAAGCAGAGGCGCAGGGGCCAATCACTCTTCCTTTGGCTTTGGAGCCTAGGTGATCACGTCAGGGGTTGCCCCCCCAGACAGCTTGTTGAACCTGGCAAGGCAGGCGAGACTATGGAGGACTGCTGCGCCGTGTGCGCTGAGCCGCTGGAGTGGACGGCCTACGGGCCCTGCGGCCACAAGGACGCGTGCAGCAAGTGCGTCACGCGGCTGCGCTTCGCCTTGGACGACACGCGATGCGTCATCTGCCAGCAGCAGAGCCCTGCGGTCATGGTCGCGCGCTTCATGGGGACATTCACGGACACCCTCCCGGCAGAGGAGTTTGCAGACCTGAAGGTGCGGGTGGGAGGACGGCCACGCTCTGCTTCACGCATCACCTTTTGCTTCGTCGCTTGCGAGGCAGCGCGTGGTGTGTGCTCTGCTGCACGCAGCCTGCGAGCTGAACACCTGCTCGAGTCTGACGTGTGCGGCTGTGTGCCAGGCCAAGAGCAAGGAGGGCCTTTATGTGTACCTTGCTGCCGCCACGGCATACTTTCAGGACCGCGGCCACTTCAACGCAATCAGGTGCGCATGCCCAGCTTCGGCTCGCTCGGCTTCCTGTCTGTGCTATTGTCGTGGGTGCGCCGCGCGCAGGCTCCGGCGGTGCAGCCGTTGGGGCACTCTGCTGCAGCGAGCTGTGCTGAGCGCCGTGGCGGCGCCGCTGCGGGTGCAGGGCGCTGTGCAGCTACACGCACCCGGTCCTGGAGGGCGAGGCGCGGCAGTTCAACTCACTCAAGGACCTGCGGCGGCACCTCATCACCGCGCGCGACCTGCACTTCTGTGACGTGTGCCTGGACGCGCGCAAGGTGGCGCCCGCCCTGTGCAGCTCACCAGCGCTGCCGCACCTGCAGCGCTCGGGCCAGCGCGCACACGCGCGCTTCTGGGACGTGCGCATGCCTGCGATAGGGGCGCCTTGCAAGGCTTACGCCGTGTTGAGGCCTCCTGACTGCCTTGTCATTGTCAAGTTTCGTCACCGCACCCGGCACAAAATACTCTTACAATCTCACGCCGGCGAGCTGTGGGTGCTGCGTTCTAGACAGGAACCCTGTGTGCGTGCGCCGCTGGCCGAGGGCATGACTGCGCGCAGCCAGGGCGCTCCGGGCCGGGGGCCTGCCGCCGCCTGACGCGCGGCGCCTGCGCGGCGCGGCAGGTGTTCGTCTCGGAGCAGCTGCTGTACACGCGCGCGGACCTGGAGCGGCACAAGCGCACCGGCGACACGAGCGGGCCGCTGGCCGAGAGCGGCTTCCGCGGCCACGCGCACTGCCGCTTCTGCCGGCGCTTCTTCTTCGGCGACAACGAGCTGTTCGCGCACATGCAGACCGGCCACGAGCAGTGCTTCCTGTGCCGCCGCGCGCGCCCGGACAAGTACGTGTACTACCGCGACTACGCTGAGCTGGAGGGTGCGCGCTCCGCTGACCCTACCCTCACCCTTGTTCTGGCACTGCAACAGCCTGAGGCGTCTCCCCACGTGCGGGCCCTGCCGGGTGTGAGCTGGCATCTAGTGACGTGCGTGCACGGTGCGGTCTCCTCAACAGAGGGTGCAGTGCCGCCGGTCCACCCGGATTGGGCGGTGCCGCGCGCAGACCACTACCGCCACGAGCACTGGATGTGCGGCGCGCCCGACTGCAAGGGCGTGGTGTTCGCGGCCGAGCACGAGCTGCGCACGCATGCCGCGCGTGAGCACGGCGACGCCATGTCGCGCGCGGAGCGGCGGCAGGCCATGACCATCCCCATCACGCTGCAGGCGCGCCGCGCGCGGCCGGCGCCCCCACCGGCTGCTGCTCCTGCACGGCAGGCGAGGCGGCAACCTCCGGTGCACCTGTCATCCCAGCACAATAGTTAGGACCAGGAGCGATTTTGGCCAGGCCAGGTGCACATGCGCGCCTCTCACCTGTCACTGCTCATGTAGGACGTGTATGGCCGATAAAGCGTTTGCTGCAAGCGCAGACGTGTACACCGCCCTCAGCAGCTCCATGTGCCCGCCGCGCAGTACCGGCGTGACAGCGACGGCGCGCACGCGGGCGTGCACGCCGGCATGGGCGCGGCGGGCCCCGCCGGCGTCGCCGTCGATGCGCCCGCGCACCGGCGCAGCCGCGGCGGCGGCCGCGGCGCGCCGCCCGCGCCGCCCGCGGCCCCGCTGCCGCCGGTGGCGGTGCGCGCGAGCCTGGAGAGCGCGGCGGCGGACGCGCACCGGCGGGGGGACCGGCGGGCGGACGGCTTGGGGGAGGCGGGGCCAGGCGCCGGGCGCGGCATGGGCGCCACCGGGATTGGCGCGGAGCACGCGTTCAGCGCAGACGATTTCCCGGCGCCGGCGGGAGCGGCCGGCGGCGGCGGCGGCGGCGGCGCGGCGGCGCGCTGGGCGGCCGCGGCGGGCGGCGGCGCGGGCGGCGCCATGCGCGCGGAGGACTTCCCGGCGCTGCCGGGTGCGCGGCGCACTCGTGGGATGCGCGCGCGCTGACAGGCAGCTATGGCCGGGGAGGCTGCTCGCACCGGAGGCGGGAACCAAGGTCGTGCAAATGCTTTGGCGGACCAGTCTGGCTGCATGCTGCACCGGCCTTTACACAGACCCCAAGAGCTCAATGGCTGACCACATGACAATAGTGCGGTTTTTTGCAAGCTGCCAATGGTGGTGCATGCATGGGTGATGCGATCATGCAGACATCCGCATCGCCGTTCCTGGCTCGCAGGTACGTCCAAGTCCGCCCGCAAGCGCGCTAAGGAGCGGAACATCCCGGTGCGGATCATCAACCCTGGCGCGGGGCTGGGGCCGGGGCCCGCCGCGAGCGCGCGCGCGGCGGAGGCGTTCCCGAGCCTGACGCACAGCCGGTCCACCCCAGCGCTGCATGCGCGCCCCCCCTCGCCCGGCGACCCCGATCCGGGCCCGAGCGCCACCCCGCCTCGCCTGGCGTCCCCGGCGCCCGCGCGCCCGCGCGCGGGCATGGCGCCGGACTCGCAGGAGGTCCGTGCGCCGCCGCCCGGCGCCGCGCTGCAGCAGCGACCGCCCGCCGCGGCGGCCACAGGGCCGCCCCCGCGCGGCGCCGACGCCTTCCCCGCGCTGGGCGGCGCCTGCGCACAGCCGGCGCCGCCGCCGCAGTGGCGCGCGGCTGCGCCCGCGAGGGCGGCCCCTGCCCCCGCTGCGGTCGCCGGCGCCGACCTGCGGTCGGAGCACTTCCCGACGCTGCGCGGCCTGGTCGCGCGCCGGCAGCAGCCGCCGGCGGCGGCGGCGGACGGGGGCGCGGCGAGCGCGGGCGCCGGTTCGGCGCCGGAGCGGCCGGCCTCCACAGCCGGCGGCGTGTCCGACTCCGCCAAAGCCGCCAACAAGGTGCGCCGCGAGTCGCCCCCTGCGTCAGCGCCTGGCCACCGTCTATGATGTACCTGGAGGCCTGCGGCGTCGTTGCGTGCATGCGCCAGTTGCTTCATGTGCGAGGTGGATTTCGAGGTCACGGGTGTTCCCTGGTGGGCGGCGGCGCGCCTGAACAATGTGCCATGGGCCGCCGCCGGCCAGGGCGCACGCGCAGGCCCGGCCTGATACGCGGGGCCCGCTGCGCAGGCGCTGCTGGACAAGGTGCGCGCGCGCTGCGACGCGGCAGCCCTGGACATGTTCCGGCGCGAGGCGCACGCGTACGTCTCCGGCAGCACGCCTGCGGCCGCCTACCATGCGGCCGTGGTCGGCCTCGGCCTCGGCCCGCTCGTGCCCGAGATGGCCGCGCTGCTGACTGATGCGCCGCGGCGCAGCGCGCTCCTGGCGGAGCACCGGCGGCACTATGCGGGCGGCGCGCCGGGCGGGCCCGCCGGCGGCTGGGTGCCGCCGGAGGCGGCCGCCGCGGGCGCCGCGCACGCGGCCGCGACCGCAAGCTGGCGCTGCCCCGCGTGCACGCTGGTCAACGGGCCGGGGGGTGGCGGCGCGTGCGAGGCGTGCGGGCGCCCGCGCGGCGATCCCGCCGAGGAGTCGGGCGGCGCCGCTGGCGGCGCGGAGGCGGAGAGCGGGCGCGCGGCAGCGCGCGCCGCGGACGGGCCGGGCGCGGGCGCCGGGGGCGCCGCGGAGCCGAGCGGCGCGGCGGGCGGGGAGGCCGGCGGGGGCAGCGGCCTGGGCAGCGAGCGGGGGAAAAAGGTGCGCAAGGTGCCCAAGTTTGAGCGCCTGCGGCTGACGGGCGGCGACCCCGACGCGACGCGGTCCTGGATGGACACCGACGGCGGCACACGCGTCAAGCCGCAGAACGCGTGGACGCAGGCGCGCCCCGCGCCGCGTTCCTGGGCTCGGCGTGGGCACCTGGGCAGTGCTGTGCGCTGCAGTATGACCAGGGCAGTGCTCAGACAGCTTGAGCCAAGCAGTTGAGGGCGTGCACGGCTGACACTGTCAGGGCTTCCTGGGCAGGCGCGGCCGACCTCGCTGACGGCGGCCGAGGCGCCCGGCGGCCTGCGCGGCCAGTGGTCCAAGCCCGGGCGCCTGGCCGGGGAGCTGCTGGCTGTCAAGGGCGCCTGGGACAAGCGCTGACGTGCAGGCGCAGCCGCGCTGGCCGTCGCGCGGCCTGCTCGAGCGCGAAAATGCTGCAGTGATTGGCCGGGTAAGCTGTAGCTGGCTGCGTGGATGCGGCCAGTAGGGTGGCTGCTGTTGCGCAGGCCACCACGCGCCGTGCTTGTGGACAGGTTGAGTCTGTGACTGCTTCGCTTGGTCCAACCAGAGACCCGAATTGGTGCGCAGGGCTGCGCATGCAGCCGTCCTGTGGTTTTGCAACATGCGTTGAAGCTCTGAAGTAATGAGAAGGCGTTGCAATGGAGAGATGAGAGCAAGTATGCTCTAGCAAGGGCTCTCCAGGTTAGCTTCGCCTGCGCCCTGCAAGGGCCTCCTGCCAGGTTGGCATGGCCTTTAGCATGATGGCCTTAGGCCTAACAGCTACCTGATAAAAGGTTATTGGCTAGACGCCGTGAAAGACGTACAACGTGAAACAGCAAGGGACGCAGCTTGAACCCAGGCCAAACGCCCACACGGGCAACCCACGAGTTCACTGATGCCCCCCCTGGTCAGGCAGGGATTTGAAGTTGGATATGAGTTTGATGAACGCAGAATCGACTTTTTGCATCCACCTCTGAGCTCAGCTCCTGCCATGTTCTGCATGCCACACACACTTGGGCTGTGACACAGCAAACGCCACGCATAGACTGTGACCACGCTACTCACTCCGCCTTTGTTGCCACGGAGTCACCAGGTGGGCTGAGCACAGTACGGCAGCAGGCCCGAAGGTCCCCAGCGTCTGAAGTATGGACGAGTCCTGTGAGACTGGCGTGACAGCCGCGCTGGAAAAGATCCGCGTGCTGGAGTCGCGGCTGCGGCAGGCCATCCAGAACAGCCACCCCCTGAGCACCAGCTTTGGCAGTGACCCGGTTGCGGCTGACCGCGAGCGCGACGCCCTGCTGTCTGTGGGGTGCGCGCAGCTGTCCGTGGCCCCTCCACCTGCCTGCGCTTGCGCGCTTGCTGCAGGTGTCTGTTCGCAGTCCACGGCCCCTCCACCTGCCTGCGCTTGCAAGCTTGCTTAAGTGCATGTTCGCACTGTTCGCGCTCTCAGCCAGGTGCAGGCGCACGGCGCGCAAATGTGCATTGAGCGGCCGCGCTGCGCTTGACGCCGTTATGAGTATGAGTGCGTCAGCCTCGGTTCCGTCAGGGAGATGCTGGAGCTGCTGGAGGACAAGCTGCGCGAGTACCGCATGCTGACGCTGAACCCGCGCGAGTATGATGACCGCACAGTGACGCTCAGCCAGCTGGACAGCCTGCGGCGAGAGCTGATCGACACGGCACGCACCAATATGGCCTTCATCATCTTCGGCAAGGTGCGTGGTGGGTGCGGACTCCTTGCGTCTGTCAACACCTTGCGGCGAGCTTGGTTTATATAGGCCAGCAACTTACCGTCAGGTGGGAAGGTGCCTGGAGAGCGGCCTCTGAAATTCGACATTTCACTTCAAGCAAGACCTCTGTGCTGGCGTGCAGGACGTGATAAAGGACGTGCTCGCGTTCTCGGAAGTTGCGGAAAGCGGCACCCCGCGCGAAGGGCCGCTGAGCCCCATTGAGCCGCCGCCGCTTGGCCAGGCGTCGTCGCCCCCAGCGTGCGCCCCAGGCGCACCAGCAGTGGCTGTCTGGTGGGCATCGCCAGGCTAGCAGGCACGCTTTGTCACGATTTGGCTGTTGTCAGATACTCTGCAGAATGCTGAGGCGAAAGGCCGGAGCAGAGCTTGCGCTTGCCTGCGTCGGCAGGCACGGGGAACGAAGGAGGGATCTGGCACTAGCTGCTGCGCAGACTGCAGGTCTTTTGCGCGGCCCGGCAGGCACTCGCCGGCGCTGGCAAAGGCGCCGTGGGCGGACGCGGGGCAGCCGCGCGCGCGGCGCGAGCTCAAGCTGCACACCGCCGAGCTGGACGAGGACTTTGGCCTGTACACCCCCCCGAGCGCGTCGCGCGCGGTGCGCACCCTCTCGCTACTGCAAGTGCGCAGTTGTTTCTAGGCTCCTTGCAAGGCCAGCATCGAGTTCCGTGCCACTGATATAGCGCACCCAATTGCAGCCCCCCCCTTGCTCCTGTGAACACGTGCAAGATACGGCAAGCTGGGTGCCAGGCTGCTCAGTGTATCGCAAGTATGGGCGCCCACGCGCATGGAGGGTACGGAGCTGTGTAGGACTGGCAGCACATGTCTGGCGGGTGGCTCAGGGGAGAGGGCTCTGTGCGCTGGTGTCAGAGAAGGCGCATTGGTGACACGACAGCTGTTTCAAGCGCCTCTGAAAGGCCTGATGGCCTTCACATGTGCTGCGTCGGGGATGCGTACAGAATGCGCTCTGCCTCAGCAAGCAAGCATAAGAGGGTCACGCGTGTTTTGCTTGTTGATGGTACCCGATGATCCTGGGAATCATGGCAGGCGCTGCGCGCGTCGTGGCCGGGTGCGGACAACACGGCGGCCGAGGCCGATCGGATCATCCACTCAGCCTACCGCGCCGGCAGCGAGTCCGGCGCCGCGCCGGCGCCGCGCTCGCGCACGCCGATGCTCTCGCCGCGCGTGGTCACGTGCGCGCGGCTTGGCGGCCGCACCCTCCGCCTCTTTGAACCCTTGCGGCACGCCGACGCGTGGCACATGACCCTACTGGCGTAGAGTGTGCTGTCCTACACACTTGCGCGCGCTCGGTCCTGTCACTTGCGCTTCGTGATGACCAGGTCCGTATCAACGTACCGAACCTTCACCTTTCTTCCATAGCCCCTGGTCATGGTAGAAGTCCTGTTTGAGAAGCAACATGATGGGGCGGGGTTCTGTAGCAGCAGCAAGTTGCTCACCAGCATTGCGACGTCACCGGCGCCAAACTAGCAGGCGGCTGCGCGCAGGGACGGCGAGTTGTACCAGCAGACCAACGGCGGCAGCCGCTACACCTTTGATCCGGAGTACGGCGGCAAGATCGACGTGGCTGCGCGGCGCGGGCACGACGGCGGCGCCGCGCCGCCCGCCGCCAGCGCGCCGGCGCGCGGCGCGCCCTACCGCCTGCGCGTGCGCGAGCCGTTCGGCTCGGAGGCCGCGCCGCGGTGCGCTCCTGGTGGTGTCTTTGCTTGCTGCAGTGTAGAGTGTGCTATGAACCAATGATGGCCTCGGGCTGTGTGGAGACGTCTCACGCACCCGAGTTGCCGCTGCGATATAACAGCTCCACGCTTGTTTTGTTTAGATGCATGCTTCACGATTAGGGGCATGCGCCTGGGCCAGGCCACACACGGATGCGCGCTCCGACGAGGACGGCAGCGCCGCGTCAACCTCCCCCTGGCAGCCGGCCGGCGCCGGCCGGCGCCGCGCAGAAGCGGCGCCACCGCCGCCAGCGGCGGCGGCGACCGCGCCGCGCTGCGCGCCGGCCGCACGGCGGGGGGACCCGCGGAGGGCTGCTTCGGCTGCGGGGGCCGGGCCGCTCGAGGCGGCGCGCCGCGGCGTGGCGGCGCTGGCGGTGGGCGCGCTCGCGAGTGTCGCGTTCGTGGGCGCCATGGAGGTGCGCTCGCGCGCTCTTACAAGCAGCAGCAATGAAACGGGGAGGTTGTGGCGAGGGTCGCTGGCTTGGCGGCTTTCGGCGCTGCGGGGCTCGAGCCAGCAACAGGTCATGGCGGCCACGCTCGTGTGTGTGGGCTGCCTCATGCAGAGCTTGTGGACGCTCGCTGAAGGCCTTGAGGGCAGGCTCACTGCACAGGGGCTGCTCCCCGGCGGACAGAGCCTGGCTCGACGCTCGCTGGTGGCCATGAGCGATTTGTGCCATGCCGCTGTATCACGCCCTTCACGATCAAGCGCGCTCTGGACACCTACCCGCGCAGGTTGCGCAGCGCGTTGGGCACACGGGCGAGCGGCGACGGGATGCGGGGCAGCGCCGGCGGCGCGCGGCCGCCGCGCTCGAGGGCGGCGGCGGGCGGCTGCTGCCGTCCATCTACCCCAACCCCAGCCCCAAGGCGCAGCGCTACGCCGCGCCGGCCGCCGCCGAGCCGCCAAGCGGCTCGCTGTTCCCGCAGCAGCCGCCGCCAGTCATCGCCAGTGCGCGCGCCTAGGCACACGGCTTGCACTCCTGCCATCCTGGTCCTGACGCGCAGCGATGGGCTGTCCAGCTGCTTGCTGTGCTGCCCAGCTATGCGCTGTGCTCACGGCAGCAACAGAGCGCCATGTGGGCACATGACGCAGGCTGCTGGTGTGGCTCCTGCCGAGCTGGGTGAACTGCAATGGAGGTGAGGCTCCGTTGAGGCTGTCTGAGCTTGGTGTGGAGATGATACGCTACTGAGGGTGGGTGGATGACGTGCGGGCAGTGTACACTGGCTTTGGGACCTCAGCTCACTGCTGCTCCGCTGCTCTGTGCAGGGCAAGCCGTCGCTGTAGCAGACATATGACATGTTGGACTCGAGCACTGGCAAGTGGTAGAGGTGTATTGCCACGGCGCAACAGCTGTGTAACACAGCGCACGCTGCAAGCCCGCCCGCGCCACGTCCCACGAACAAGCACGCAACCCCCAACGAGCCTGCTGGGCACCCGGCCACGCTACCCGGCACCGCCTGCATCGCTCTGCTCGCTGCCGCTCTGCTCGCTGCCACTCTGCTCGCTATCGCTCTGCTCGCTGTCGCTGACGAAGCGCACCTCCTCAATGAGCCCCATCTCGTCGCGTATGTTGTGCCAGGCCTCGCACGACGCGCACTGCACAAAGACCGTGCCGCGGTCCCAGGCGATCGGGTTTACCTTGCGCGTGGTGCGCCCGCCTGTCCAGGCACAGGTGCGCATAACCCTTGCACCAGGTGGAGCGGGGGGCACAGCGGACTGGTGCGCGGGGCGGGGCGCACCGCACTTGTTGCAGGTGAAGGTGACCTGGCGCGAGCGCCGGGGCATGCCTAGCTGGATGCTTGCCATGCCGCTGGGGGCCTCTCGACCGGAATCGTCGCTGCTCACGCCCAGCTCTGCCAGGCTGTCCCCGGCTCAGCTATGCAAGATAGCTGCAAACGTGCCGCAGTCTGCCCTGACGGGGCCAGGCGCGCACCAGGGCCGACTGATGATCCTGCTGATAGCGCATTTCTGCCATGCTCCAGCCCAGCATCGCTGCAGCGAGCGGCGCACTGCTGCCCGACAGGCCTCGGCCGAGCACCCCTGATCTCTGCCTGGCGCCTAAGTGCATGGCAACCTCGGCGTTGCCGCTGCAAGCGCAATGAGCAGGCACCCACTCTGGTAGCACGCAAGTTCTGTAGAGCTGAGTGCCAGCGCGGCGCCTGGGCACCTGCAGACTCTGTCACAGAACAGCGGAAGCCCTGTGTGGCGTACATAGAGCCGATATTATATGGGTAACCAAAGACGGTGTGTAGCCTACTGGTGGAGCGAAGGGCTCTCTGCACTGCAGGCACCACCGTAAACCGTAGGGTCTGAACCCTGCTACACGTTTCCAAATGGTGAGCCCGCTGCAGCTCGGCTCACCGCTCTGCTTGACACCCCGCACAACCCGCGCAACTCTGCTGTCTACTGCGAAGCGTAGAGGCCGGGGTTACAAGCACGCGGAACGACCCGGGTGGGCAGGCCAACGGTCACAAGCCGATTTCCTCAGAGCATGCCCGATATGGAGCACAGCATGCCGCAGCAGGCGCACGTCACATTCCTTGATCGGACCGGGTCCGCATTCAGCAGCAGGGCGGAGCACGTGTGTTCTCGCGCATGCAGGTTCGCTTGCGCACGCCGTGCAGCGCTGGCCAGGCGGTCTGCCTGTGCCGTCCGCGGGCAGCGCAGTGATGCTTAAAGATCTAGTTCCCTTGCGCTAGGACTGACATACAGCACATCGCCCCCATCTCGCGCTCTGCTCAACACATTTGCGCGCCGCAGCTTTGCGCACGTGGTTGGCAACGTGTACATTTGCCAGTCCAGCGGCGAGACGCACGTGTGCGACCAGAACTGCCGGCAGCGAGTTGCCATGGACTCTCACACCGCAATCTGCCGACTGTCAAAGCGGGCATTCCCCATCAAGCGAGCGGAGCTTGCAGACAGGTGTGCCTCCAAGCGCCTGAGGTATGTGTGCAGGTGTCTGCTCTTCCCTTGTCGGTGATCACCTGCTGAAGTGATGCACGTGCCGGCATTTCAGGAAGCGGTGCGCGAGCGAGGAAACCACAACGCTTGAGGCTGAGGCGGCCAAAGTACGGCGGGTCGCCTGGTATTAACACTGTGTGTCATACAGAGCAGCAGGTTGACTCTGTACAGTTTTTGGAGTGAGAGGGACCTGAGCGCTAGACGAGGGAGGTGGGCTTTAGCTGGAGCTCTGTCTCTGATTGTGATGTGGCCGATTGAGGCACTTGTCCCTCGGGAAGCGAACTGTCTGTGTGTGTGTGTGTCTGTGTGTGTGTATGCAAGTACTGTCGCATAACAGAGATTCAAGCCGCTGGCTTGCTGGGTGCTGCACATGTGGCAGCAAGTGCTCCAGTATGCGAGCTGCCGCTCAGGCAGGCAGCAAATGAACGACTTCTCTCTTATGTCTGTAGGGCTGTGCCTGTGACGCGTGCCGCAGTATGTGTCCTGTCTTCAAACACTCTGTTGCGGGTCACTGGTACTTCTTTTGCGGGGCCCTTGTGCAAGGCGCCCTGCGCGTATTTCACAGGTGTGTGGTATCTGAAGGGGCATAGTGTGGTGGCAAACACCAGCATGATGAACTGCTTGGAACGACAGTGTGTGCGTGTGTATCGTGGCTGCTTGTGTACCTTGGTTGCTTGTAATCCAAGAAGATAAATAACGCTCCTGTGCAGTACCAGGACCGTGCAGCAAGTGCACAGCAGGAGCCAAGCTCACCAGCTTGGCCAAGCGTTGCAGCTAGATTTACTAAGTAAGCACAGGCACACACGGCGTGGCATGCGGGAATGCCAATCACCCGCATCGTCGCATCACTTTATAACAGAGTCGACAAACACTGAAAAGATCTGCGTCTCCACAAACTGCTTGATGAATGGCCGCTCGCGCTGCGCAAACGACTCGATGAACGAGTCCTTGAGCAGCAGCGACACGCGCTCGGACGTCTGCACGTCTGTGATCGTGTGCAGGTGCAGGTCGGCGCACAGGCGGCTGTTGTGCTCGTTGACGATCTGCACGGACCGGGGGAGTGGTGAGGTGCGTGCAACGCTGCCGCCCTCACCCCGACACCTATTCTGCAACAACCAGCATGACACTGTGTAAACTGCATGCATGCTCATGGCCGCATGATCTAAAAAGCGCCAAGGCCCGCTCACCCGCGGCAACCCCTGTCAAGCCCGCATAGGCAGCAGTCCGTTGAGCTGGCCGATGGTGTATGTGGATGCTTAAGTTGTGCGCTACAGTCCATCCAAGACCATCCAAGCGCTGCATGCTGGGTGATAACCCAGCATGCTAGCACCGTCAGCCCAGTGACGCAGCGCTCAGCAGCATCACTGCACCGGCACGTGTTTGTGGCGGAACTGGCTCAGGAGCGTGCACTGGGCGCGCCTGCAGGAACTCGTCGGCCAGCCGCGCCTGCTCCGCGCTGACGTCGTACAGCGGCCGGTGCCGCTCATGCCCCGCAGCCGCGAGCGCGCGATGCACCTGCGCGGCCTCGGCGCCTTGAAGCAGCATGCGCCCGGCCGGCTGGCCCTGTGCCCCCGTGGCCCCAACAATGCGCGCTGTGGCCACCCAACCCATCCGTCCAAGACCTCCTGCAGCAGCCCATGGTCTGCACCCTGTTGTGGGCTAGGCGCCTCCGTTCCACGCAGCACGACAGTGCGCTCAAGTGCGCATGAACGGGCGCTAGGGTGGAAGGGACCCGCCTGGTCGCTGGCCGCAGCCGCCAGCTCGGTGTGCACCCACAAGAACAGCATTTGCCGCAACACAAGGCTGCACGCCGGGCTGCGCGCGCGGACGCGCAGCGCGCGCCGGACGCGCACCGGCGCGAGCGCGGCGGTCAGCGCGGGCGCATGCGGCAGCGGCGGCAGCGCGCCCGGCTTGGCGAGCTTGATGCGGTCCTTGTACACGTTCACGCGCGTCAGCCCGCCGCAGCGCGCGGCCACCTCCGCCGTCTTGTACTGCGCGCACGCGCCGTATAGCGTAGGGTATGGCAGCTGCCAGTGCGCAGGGTATGGCAGCTGCCAGCTGCCAGCGCGCTGCGCTTCGCTTTCGCGGCAGACGGCTGGCGGCTTTCATGGCGCCGCTGTGTGCTCAACCCACTGGAGCAGAGCTCAAGAGTACACACAGGGGCCGCGCACTGGGGTGACGGCGTCAGGTATCTGCAGTCAGCGGAGTACGGACGCTGCAGACACTGATACCTTGGCGATCAGCCTGCGGTGCCCCAGGCAGTGCTGTTGGCAAGGGCCACAGGTCGTTTGCTGTGTTAGTAGCAAGGGGCACAGGTCGTTTGCTTTCATGCAGGCTTGCGGAGGCTGTGGAGTCCGGCGCAGGCGCCCGCATGCCAATATCAGGGCACGGCCGCCCCGCTCAACCCCGCACCGTCGGCGCATTTCGTCAGGAAAGGGTGCGGCGCGGCTGCGGGAGCGCGCGCCTGCACGCCGAGCACGAAGGGCACCGGCGCCTCGATGATCTCCAGCAGCCGCTCCTGCACCGGCAGCACCGGCAGCAGCAGCGACTGCCACGCGAACGGCCGCAGCAGCGGCACCAGCGCGAGCACCACCGTCGACAGCACGCCGATGTTGGGGCAGAAGACGACCACCTGGCGCTCCAGCAGCGTGCCTGCGCGCGGCGGCCCTGACCCTCGGAAGGCCTACAGCGCCCTCCTCAGCAGGGCACGCAGGGTCAGGGCGGCAGGTGCTGGTGTTGGGGCAGAGGACGACCACCTGGCGGGCGCTCCAGCAGCGCGCCTGCGCGCGGCGGCCCTAACCCTCGGGAGGCTTTCAGCGCACAGGGTCAGGGCCGCAGGTTCCGGTGCTGGGGCAGAAAGAAGACGATCACCTGGCGCTTCCAGGACCCCGCCTGCGCGCGATGACATTAACCCTCAGGAGGCTTAGGGCGCACACGGTCAGGGCGGCAGGTGCTGACGGTGCGCACACAACAGCCGTCTGAGTGTCCCCAGCAGCGCGCGTGTGCAAGAGGCGAGCAGCCTCAGCGGGCACGCAGCGGCCTGGCGTGCCGGCGGCATACGTGCGTTCATGCAGTCGCAGGCGGGCTGCCCTGGTCAGTCCAGGCGCCGCCGGCAGCGCGCCCGCCGCCTGCGACCAGCAGCACCGCCGCCCCCGCCCACCCGCCCCCGCGCACGGCCGCAGCCTAGCCCTACCCCACCTTACCCTATATTCGCTCCGCGGCGGGCCGCACAGGTGAGCAGCGTGAGGATGTTGTCCAGCGACAGCGCGCGGCATAGCGCGGCGATCGCCCACGGCCGCAGCCCCGCCGCGGCCTCGGCCTCCGCGGCGCCGATCGCCGATCGGTGCGCGTACGCGCGGCGCGCGCCCTCGGCCGCCGCCGGCCGCGCAAAGTGCACCGGCTGCAGGCCGTCGTCGGGCGCAAACTCCAGCGCCTCGCCTGGCGCCGGCACCGGCAGCGCCAGGTACGCGCGCACTACCTGCGCGGCCCGCCCTGGCCACTCTGTGTCCCTGCCCCGCCCTCGCTCAGTCTCCGAGCGCGCCGGGCTCCGGTCTGCCGACCGCCGCTTGCCAAGCACTCCACGCCGCATGCCGAGCAATCCTTGCAAGCGGAAGGCAACAGACTATCACAGCGCAGGCACAGAGCCTGCGCCCCGGAAAAGCAGACGACTCGCCACGAGCGACTGGCGCGGGGCCAGAGCATGCGGCGGCCGCCTGCAAGCAAACACGCGGCAGGCGCCCCCGGGCACCTGTTGCTGCGGCACCCTGTTTTACAGCCTGCTTCGGGCGAGCGCACCTGCAGCGCACTCGCCGGGCCGCCGCCGGCCGCGCCCGCGCCGGCCCGCCCGGACTGCGAGCGCAGCGCCGCGCGCCGCTGCGCAGCCGGCGACCCGCCCGCGGGCTCCCGCCCCGCGCCGGGCGACCCCGCGCCCGCCTCGGAGAGGCCGGCCAGCGACTCGCTGCTCGCGCT
>JAABUV010003394.1_pt1 | contig 20328 bp, 20 predicted proteins | sample 5559971 | NCBI WGS metagenome assembly JAABUV01 (sample SAMN10711881, study PRJNA513362) | rock metagenome | isolation source: Antarctica rocks | place: Antarctica: Victoria Land, Knobhead nord | collected 2015-12-19
CGAACTGATCCCCAACATGCCGGAGCATCGCCTGATCCCGCTCATGGACGCATTCGCCCAGGCGGTGTCACGGGCACCGGAATTCAGCGGCTTGTTCGCTCAAACGAAATGAGGGGATGGCTGAGACTGACGCCAGGACAGCAGCGATCCCGCGGCTGCTAAGTCAGAGCCGTTGTTCGGGACTGCAAGGAACGCGACGCGATCAACTTGCAGTCCTCTGTTCGCGTCAAGTTCCTCGATCAGATATTGCTTGGCTATAAGCCCCCCTAAACTGTGGCACAGAAGGCTCACACGCTCGTATCCGGCATACTTGATTTGTGTTCTGAGGCCATCAGCAAGGACCTGAATCTTTGGCGCACGGGAAGAAAATGGTAGCCGGAATAGCTGGGTTGGGAATGTATAGAAATCTACCGCATATCTGTCCGCTACATCTTTGTCCGACATTAGCAGAGAGAGAAACTTACCCCAGGTTGCCTCCCGAGCGCCGCCTAGGCCGTGCATAAACAGAAGGAGCATCTTCTGCGGAGTCGCGGAAAGCGGGATTGGCCTCTCGACCCCCGCCATGCGGCCAGCTTTTGAATAGCCGAGCGCTCCCGTGCGATTTAAGACCTTAACAACATCGAAGGCTGATATACGTTCGGCCTGGAGGAGCGCAACCGGAAATCCATGCCGTCTGAGCTGCTGCCGGTCTGGTGGACACCGAGATTAGGGTGTTTCACGAGATTGGAGGGTGCAGATGACGCGGCGACAGTTCAGCCGGGAGTTCAAGCTGGAGGCGATCCGGCTGGTTGGGGAGCGTGGTGTTTCGGTCGCGCAGGCGAGCCGAGACCTGGATGTAGGCGAGAGCATCCTGCGACGATGGATCAAGGAGCTCACGGCGGATCCCGGGCAGGCCTTCCCTGGCCAGGGCCAGCTCAAGCCGGAGCGGCAGGAGATTGATCGGCTGCGGCGAGAGGTCGCCAAGCTCAAGGCCGAGCGCGACATCCTAAAAAAAGCCGCGGCCTACTTCGCGAGGGAGTCGATATGAAGTTCGGCTTCATCGCGAGACATCGAGGGATCTGGCCGGTTCGATGGCTTTGTGAGGCGCTCGATGTCTCGCGCAGTGGCTTTCACGCTTGGCTCACCCGGTCGCCCTGTGCTCGGGCGCGCAGCGATGAGCTTCTCGGGGCGCAGATCAAGGCCAGCTTCGTCGACAGCGACCGGACTTACGGCGCCCGGCGGGTTTGGCACGACGTGTTGGCCGAGGGGGCTGCATGCGGACTGCACCGCATCGAGCGGCTGATGCGTGGGCAGGCTTTGCGGGCCCGGCCGCGCCGCAGAGGCTTGCCCTTGGACAAGGGCAAGCGGCACGAGGCGGCGGACAACGTGCTGGACCGGCAGTTCGTGGCCACGGTGCCGAACCAGACGTGGATTGCCGACTTCACCTATCTCTGGACGGCCGAAGGTTGGCTCTACGTGGCGGCCGTCATCGACCTGTTCTCGCGCCGCGTGGTCGGCTGGTCGATGAGCGCCACGATGGCAGCCCAGCTGGTTGCCGACGCGTTGATGATGGCGATCTGGCGTCGCGGCAAACCGGATGCGCTGCTGCACCACTCGGATCAGGGGAGCCAATACAGCAGTGAGCAGTTTCAGAAGCTGCTGGCGGATCATGGCGTCACCTGCAGCATGAGCCGATCCGGCAATGTTTGGGACAACGCGGCGATGGAGAGCTTCTTCTCCTCGCTGAAAACCGAGCGGACAGCCCGCAAGGTGTATCGCACCAGGGACCAGGCCAGGGCCGACGTGTTCGACTACATCGAGCAGTTCTACAACCCGCGTCGACGCCACTCGACCATCGGGTATCTCAGCCCTATGGAGTTCGAGCGGATCAAAGCGTCAGCTTAAGCTGCGTGTCCACCAAACCAGCAGCAGCTCAGTCGAAGCTGCTCTTCGATCTCGGCCGCTTTCTGTTGTTTGGCGTCAACTGATGCCTCTGAATAATCCTCTACAACCTTTTGCGCGCTGTCGCGGTATGAATTTAGAGAGACCAGACTGCTGGTTAGATCACTTTCCCTCTGCCGTAGGGATTTAATGGGGTCGCGCGACTCTATCATGCGCAACTCGGAATCAATCCTGTCTAGTCGGTTTGCGGCGTCGCTTGCAGGCTTCGTGGCCAGAGTCCCGAGCTTGCTTTTCAACCGACCAATCGATGATGACAGCGCATGGCGACGTTTCTGGACTTCTTCATCACTATCCCCGCTATCAAGCCGGGCCTGCTCGTCAATCAAAGCAGCGAGACGCTGGCCCATCTCTTTAACCTGCGTGGCATAGGGGCCATTCATCGCAATTGCGACGCGCTCATCGAGGTTTCTAGCGGATATGTAGGGACCCTGTTGGCGAAGTCGGCCTTCAGGCGGCGAGAGCGGCGAAGCGCGAGGTGCGGGTCGGCGCGAGTGGGCGTCCGGCGAACCAGGCCGCGATCCGGTCGAGGTTGAGAGCCGCGGCGGTGGCCACGTGCTGCAGGCCCGTCTTCGCCAGGCCGCGGTAGCGCGCCCGGCGCAGGCCGAAGGCGCACACGCCCTGCGAAAGCGTGCCCTCGATGCCGTTGCGCTGCGCATACAAGCGCTTGCCCTCCGCTGTATTCTCGCGCGCCCTGGCGGCGGCAAGCGCCTCGTGCTCGGGCTGTGGCAGCAGCGCCAGGACCCGGCCCTGGTACTTCGAGCGCGACCGAGTGCAGCGGGCGCGGGAGGGACAGACCCGGCAGTCGGCGGCGCGGAACTGCACATGGATGATGTCGCCAGGCCCGCGATGCTTGGCGCCGCTTGTCCAAAGGCCACTCTCCTTGCCCTCGGGACAGCGGGCGACCTTGCGGTCCCAGTCCACCGCGAAGTCGGCCAAGGCGAACGCATCGCCCCCGCTGCGACTTTGCCAGCTCAGGTTGCGCCGGCCGGGGCCGACCAGGTCGATGCCGTGCTGCGTGCGGGCGGCGACGAGGTGGTCGGCGCTGACGTAGGCAGAGCCCACCAGGTGCTCGGACGGGGCCAGGCCCTTTGCGGCCAGCGCATCGTGGATTGGTGCCGTGCGCTGGGCCTCATGCACGTTGGCCGGCGTCGTGTCGGCGTTGATCACCAGGCGCGGCATCTCCTCGTCGCAGGTTTCGGTGAGGTGGACCATGTAGCCGGTCCAGCTCGTGTCGCGCTTGGACCGGAACCGGGCGTCGGTGTCATAGGGCGACTCCACCCGGTCGGCGGGGCCGCGGCCCTGCACCGGCCGCATCCGCACGCTGCGGGCGACCTGCTGGCCTCCTGTGGTGTTGTCGTCCCCTGGCCCCGCCCCAGCCTGCTCGAAGTGCCGCGTCCACACGCGCCGCAGCACGGCGACCTGCGGCAACGCCGCTGCGTCCGTCGGCGCGTCCACACGGTCCAAGGCGTCCAGCAGCACGAAGCCGTCCTCGCCGACCTGGGCGGCGTAGGCCTCGCGCTTGGAGCCAGCCTCGGGCAGGCGCATGTCTTCGACCCTGCGGTCGTAGCGCTTGTGCCAACCCGCGGGCGCGATGGCGCGCAGCCAATCGGGTGCGACAACGGCCAGGGCGTTCAGCGCCGCCCGCAGCGTTTCGCCTGCCAGCTCCAGCCGGTTCAGGTTTCGCACGGCGGCGAGCACGTGTGTGCTGTCCGTGCGGCTCCGGCCACGGGCCTTCAACAGCCCGCCCTCGCGGGCAGCGTCCAGCAAGCGGGCCAGCAAGCGCTCCGTGGCCTCGTGCTGGAGCAGCCGGGCGCGGAACTCGCACAAGACGGAGAAGTCGAAGCCGGCATCGGCCAGGTCGAGGGCGAGCACGTATTTCCAGTCGATCCGGCCCCGGACGGCGTCGGCCGCCTGGCGGTCGCTCAAGCCCTCGCGGAACTGCATGAGAGTCACCAGGGCAAGGCGCCAGGGCGCGTAGGCGGGCTGGCCGAGCTTGGGGTAGAGGTCAGTGAAGTCGACGTCGGCGAACACCGCGCCGAGCCGGTCGCGCAGAAGCACATACGGGTTGCCGCGCCGAAACGCGGCACGCGCGATGCGGGCGGTGTCGTCGGGCACAGGCGGCAACGGCTGCGACGGGAGCAACATGGGCGGCCTCCAAGGCGGAAACCGACCAAACGCCGAAGCCGGCCCAAACGCTGCCGGACTTCGCCAACAGGGTCTGGTCGTTTGACGAAGTGGTACAGCTGCCGGTCGTGGCCCAGCCTGCTGAGCGCCTGAAAGCTGTTGAGGCAAGGTGCTGATTGGGTCCAGACCTCAGGGAGGCAGGTCAGTGGCACTTGCGGCCGGCCTAGGTCGGCCGATCAGATCTGTGCCGATCCACCGTCGACGAACAACTCACTGCCGTTGACGAAGCTGCTCTCGCCCGACGCGAGGAAGAGGGCGGCGCTGGCGGTCTCGTCCGGATCTGCCATCCGGCCGAGCGGGATCGCTGCGATCATCGCAGCCACGAATGCATCGTGTTGCTCATCGGTCTGGGTGAGACCACGCACGCCCGGCGTTGACGTCGCCCCTGGCACGAGCACGTTCACGCGAATGCGGCGTGGGGCTAGGTCGAGGATCCAGCTCCGGGCGAAGTTCCGGATGGCCGCTTTGCTGGCGCTGTAGACGCTGAAGGCCGGTGTCCCCGTGACGCCGGTCGTCGATCCGGTCAGGATCACTGACGCTCCGTCGCACAGGAGAGGCAGTGCCTTCTGCACAGTGAATAGCGTACCTTTCACGTTGGTCGCGAAGATGCGATCGTAGTGCTCCTCGGTGATCGCGTGCAACGGCATGAAGTCGCCGCCGCCGGCGTTGGCGAGCAGCACGTCGATCCGTCCGGCCTCATCGCGCACGATGCCGTAAAGCCGGTCCAGGTCGTCCAGGTTCGCGATATCACCCTGGACCCCGCGCGCGTCGCCCCCCACCTCGGCCACCGCGGCGTCGAGTTCGGCCTGTCGCCGACCGGTCATGAACACGCGCGCACCTTCCTGGGCGAAGCGTTTCGCGCTCGCCAACCCAATGCCACTGTTGGCGCCGGTGATGACCGCGATCTTGCCTTCTAGCCTGCCCATCGTCGTCTCCGTCTTTTGAAGACCGGAACATGGATCAGCACTGGTCGCATGGGTAGAACCTACCTAAAGGTAAGTATAGGAGGATTTCGTGAGCTGTGATGTGTCTCCGTGCGGCCTCGACGTTTCGCTGGCCGTGATGGGCGGGAAATGGAAGCCGTTGATCCTGTACCATCTCAACTCGGGACCAAAGCGGTTCGGGGATCTCAGGAGGCTGGTCGCGGGCATCAGCGAGAAGGTGCTGATCCAGCAACTCCGCGAGCTGGCTGTGGCGGGCGTGCTCACCCGGCATGACTACCAGCGGGTGCCGCCGATGGTTGATTACACCATGACGCCCTTTGGGATGACGCTCGTGCAGGCGCTTCTGCCGCTGTGTGTCTGGGGAACGGAACATCGTGCCCGGGTCGAGAAGGTCATGGCCCCGCGCACGGCAAAAGTGGCAGAACAGCAAGCCGGAGCGGGTTGATGTGTCGCCTCGCACTTAAGCAGCGGCGTCATGCATCGCCCGCTGTGACCAGATGCTGGCAGCAAACCTGATTGTGTTTGAACCCTGGCCAAGTGTCCGTCAAATGAACCTTGGCGGACACTGCGCCGAGCATGGGCTGTACCACTTCGTCTGGGGGGTCGGACACCGTTGGCGAAGTCGCCCAGCCTGCCGAAGCGCCCATCCGGATGCGGCAGCAACCCACCCCCGGACGAGAGAAAACCGGCCTGTTCACGGCCGTTGGCGCCGTGAACGAACGGGCAACCCCGACTTCGCCAACAGATCAACCGCGCGCGGGGCGCGCACCATCATGGCGAGGAAATGGGGTGCCCCGTCGTCGGCCGCGGGGTGACGTTCAGGCCGCATTTCCTCAGCAGGGTCGGGTCGTTTGACAGAGTGGTACAAGCTGCCGCCCTGATGGAGGAGCGACCGCCAGCGCTGTGCCGGACTGGGTGCCTCAACCGAGTTCAGGCCGGGCCGCTGTCCTGGCGGAAGATCGGCATCCCCTTCGTCTTTTGCAGGACGATGGGGAACATCATCAGCAGGAAGCCTAGCGCCCCGGAGATGATGACCGCGCCCACGGTAAGCACGCCGTCGCGCCACGCGCCCCAGTAGGCCCAACAGCCGACCGGCAGGAACAGGATGACGGCGGTGAACAGGCCCGGCGAGAATATCCGCGTGACGATGACCGGAGCGATGTGGAACAGGACGGCGTTGACCAGCATAAAGGCCGGAAAGATCAGCGCCGCCGCAGGCAGCCGCCATCCCACCATCGCGCAGCTCAAGCCCAGCACGAAGACGACGGCGTTGACCATGTAGAACTCGCTCCACTCGGCGTTCAGCTTGAGCACCCGCCGGACCCAGCCGTGCCAGTCGTAGATAGTCTCCTCAATCATGTGCACGCCATAGGCGGCGGTGGCGATCCAAAGGATGTATTCGTGCGTCATGTGTTCGCTCCCCGGATGAGGTGGTGCGGCTTGTGCTGGTGATCGTGTCCTTGGCTCAGGGGACCGGCCATGGGCCCGCGTTGCAATCTTTGTGGCCCTGGCCACCACGCCGCCCACGCAGGGTGAGCTGGCGGTGTTGGTTTTCCGAGCACCCGGTGGACTCTAAAGGCATAGAATCTTGCCAAGGGTCGATTGTGTCGGTCGCCCTCATGAGTTTTGCCAAGCGGCGCGGTTCTCTGCCGCAAATGCCTCGAAGCTGATCGGAGGCCGTCCGGTCGCCATCTCGACGTCAGGGCTGATCCGGTCGTAGCTTGAGGGACCACCCTGGCGCACGTTGCGCTCTCCGTCGATGGAAGTTCCATGAGTTCTGAGCCGAACCGGCCCCTGCGCCAACGCACCATCGGCGTGCTCGGTGGCATGAGCAACCAAGCCACAGGTGAATATTATCGCCTGCTCAACGAGCGTCTGAATGCGCGGCATGGCGGTTGGGACAACGGAGAAATCGTCGTGGTCTCGGTCAACTTCGGCAACATCGAGCATTTCGTGCGCCGCGATCGTTGGGGCGAGGCAAAGACTTACCTTGCCGAGAAGGTGGACCGCTTGGAGCGGGCCGGGGCCGAGGTGGTCGTGTGCGTGTCAAACACGATGCATCGGGTCGTCGAACCGATCATGGCCGAGCGCGCGACACCTTTCATCCACATCGCCGATCCGACAGGCGAGGCGATCCGCAAAGCAGGCCTCACCCGCGTCGCGCTTCTCGGCACCATGCCGGTGATGCGCTCGGCCGAACTCGCGAAGCGCTACGCCGAGCGGTTCGGCGTCGAGGTCATGGTCCCGGGCGACCCGGACAAGGCCGTCGTTGATCGGATTATCTTCGACGAACTCGTGCGGCGAGACCTACGGGCGGAGTCGAAGGCCGAGTACCTTCGGATCACCGACATTCTGCGCCGTGCTGGGGCACAAGGCGTGATCCTGGGCTGCACGGAGATCTTTCTCCTCATCGGCCAAGCCGACCTACCGAGCTTCCCCGTGCTCGACACGACAGCCCTGCACGTCGACGCCGCAGTCGCCTTCGCACTTACGCCGCCAGCCCTCGACAGCTCAGGCGCCAACGGGGCCTAGCTGTCGCACTGTCACCATTCCCGTCCTAAAAATCAGAGTGACGCTTGTCCAGCAAACCAAGGGATACTGTTGGCGAAGTCGATTGTTTGTTCCTTCATAGCGCCATCGGTCGCATAATAGAAATTTTCTTGCTAAAGGATAGGTCATCGTAAATTATATTTGCTTATCGAGGCAGGCCAGGCGACTTCGCCAACAGATCAACCGCGCGCGGGGCGCGCACCATCATGAGTAAGAAATGGGGCCGGCGCCGGTCGGCAGACGGCGTTCAAGACCTATTTCCGTAGCAGTATCCCAAGGTCTGACGCACACTTGGCAAGTCCGCTGTCGACCCAATCTCGGGCATACTTGCCAAATCCTGGGTCGTCCCGGAAGCAGACGTTGGCACGTGCATTCTGTCGGCGGCTTCGCGCCCCATCCGACCGTTGCGCACGCTTGCGAGCCATCCCGAAAGCCGTCATTTGATCGACTACAGGGCTGCCTTCCAGGTATGGCGAAAGTTGGCACTTGCATGCGAGCTGGCTCTGGCCTCCAACGAAATAGAGCGGCTAAGGGTGGAGGTATGCAGTTTCGTGCCAAGCAGATCGTGGCGCCTAAGGAATGGGGGACGTTTGAGGACCTTTGCCACGCTCTATTCAAGCGGGTGTGGAAAGACCCGCTTGCGCAGAAGAATGGCCGGCGGGGACAGAAGCAACACGGCGTCGATGTCGTCGGTTCAGAGGACGGAGATCGCCGGAGCTACCGGGGCGTTCAGTGCAAGGGGAAGGATGCGAATTACGGCAGCAGCGCGGACTGGCCGGAAATACTCTCAAAGGTCGCCAAGGCCGACAGCTTCTCCCCGAAGCTAGAGCACTGGATCTTCGCTACCACGGCGCCTGTCGATGCCGCTTTACAGAAACTGGCTCGGGAGCTTTCCGTCAAGCGCCGCGCGCTAGGCCTGTTCAGCATCGACGTGCTGGGGTGGGAGGAAATCCTGGCGCTGATGGCCGACGCGCCAGAGGTGGTCGCCGAATTCTATCCTGAACATGCCAACCACTTGCCCGCGGTGATGGAGGCGCTCCGCGCTCTTCCTTCGCTCGAAACGAAGCTTGCTACCCTGGTCGACAGACTCGACGCAAACCTAGGCAATCACGGCCTTCCTCCACGTTTGCTGGAGAATTTAGCCTTCAGATTTGGCTTTACTCATGCTAATGCCCTGCCCGAAGAACTAGAAGCCTTTCTTCGGGACAAGTCTGTTGAGTTCGCAGCGCTACAGTTACGTCTCTCACAAATGCAGATTATTGAAGGTGCCGTTTCTACGCTAATTGCGTCAGCAGATGCGGCGCTGCAAGCTGGCGATTTCCAGCGTGCAGACCAGCACCTTCAGGAAGCCGAGCAGGTTCAGCTTACATCGGCGACAGTGGCTGCCGTGGCAAAGCAGAGCGAATTGCGGGCAGCCAGGGCACAGGCCGCTTTGCTGTCAGGAGACGTGGGCGTTGCGGCGACCCATTGGGCTATGGCCGCCACCTATTTCCAACCATTCGATCGAAACAAAGAAGCGGAAACGAGATACGCAGCCTGCGATGAGCTACGAGGGCACGGCTATCGCTATCGCAGTGTTGCTGCCCTGCTTTCCGCAGAGACGGCGTTGCTCCTCAATCAGGAAATCTGGACACGAGCGGCCAATCTCAAGGGCTGGTGCCGGACAACGAATGCGCTTGGGGTGACACGCTGGCGGCTGGCCCAATTCGACGACCCGACAAACTTCGACAAACATATTGGAGGTGCAAAAAAAGCACTCGAGGCTGTTAGGGCGGCCTGCTCGAAGACAGTTCTTCCTTACTACTTTGCTGCTTCGAGCGGAAATCTTGCCAGCCTCTATTGTGAACGACGACTTTCAGCGTCTGCCCAAGACTATGCGTCGAACGTGGGTGCCAACATCGAAATGCAGCTACAAGCTGTCGACGTCCTCTCCAAAGAAAATTATCCGCTTGAGTGGGGGATATTCCACCACAATATTGGAACATCCTATATTTCCCTAGCGCAGGTCTTAACCGATAAGAGCAAGAAACTTGATGCTTTGAACAGTTCTGTTGCACATCTAGAAAAATCATTTGAAGTGCGAGAACCAGAGGAGGCGCTACAGTACTGGATCGCAAGCTCAAGATCCTTGGCTGAAGCGCTAATCGATAAGGGTGTGGTTGAAACGGGCGACAGTAGCCGCCGTGACATGTCTTGCGCACGGGCGATTTTGGAGCGTGCCCTCGCTAGAATCAACGAAGGAGAGCACCCTCATCAGTGGGCCAAACTCCAGAGCCAACTGGCGAGAATTGGTCCTGAGTAAGGGTCGGGAAGCGGCGCTTGCAGCCCGAAAGTGGGCCATCGCAAACCACCAAGTGCGGACTGGCTTGCGTCCAACACTACCAAAACCCTGTGTTACTCGAAGCTGCGCCGATCTGTCCGCAAAACGACCGGATACTGTTGGCGAAGTCGCCTGGCCTGCCTCGATAAGCAAATATAATTTACGATGACCTATCCTTTAGCAAGAAAATTTCTATTATGCGACCGATGGCGCTATGAAGGAACAAACAATCGACTTCGCCAACAGTATCCGACCGTTGAACGGCCACCCCCAATGTGTCCGTAAACCCTGGCGTCCACACGGGAAAACGGACAAGATGATTGCCGGACGGGAAAACGGACAGGACGGCCTTGGCGAACGTCGGCTATGCGCGGGTCAGCACGCAGGACCAGAATCTTTCGCTCCAGCTCGACGCACTGGCTGCGGCCGGATGCAAGAAGGTGTTCGAGGATCGTGCGTCCGGCGCCCGCGCCGACCGCGCCGGCTTGCAGGCCGCGCTCGATTACGTGCGCGACGGCGAGGTGCTGGTCGTTTGGAAACTCGACCGGCTCGGGCGCTCGCTGCCCCACCTGATCGAGACCGTCATGGCATTGGCGAAGCGCGGCGTCGGATTCCGCTCGCTCACGGAAGCGATCGACACCACCACGCCCGGCGGCCGGCTCGTCTTCCACATCTTCGGGGCGCTCGGCCAGTTCGAACGCGACCTGATCCGGGAGCGCACCCGTGCGGGCCTGGCCGCCGTGACGGCGAGGGGACGCAAGGGCGGGCGCAAGCCAGCCGTCACCGAGGACAAGCTCCGGCGCGCGCGCGAGCACATCGCGAAGGGCCTGACCGTGCGTGAAGCCGCAATGCGCGTGAAGGTTGGCAAAACGGCCCTCTACAAGGCGCTCACAGCGGAACCAGCCTGATCTCCTACGCCCTGTTTACCGTCCAGCACCGTCAATTGGCCCCTGGTGATGAAGGTGTTGGGTCAAGGTCTTGGAGGCTGAGCAACAAGCATCATGTACCAAACCGGAGTCGCCCGGATGGCTGTTGCAGGCAGCGCGTCTATGCAATCGGCAACGGCGCGGTCCCCTCATTGAGGATGTCGAGGTAGGCGCGGTAGCCAAACACGCGGCCCCGCCTGCGCCCGGTGACCTCCTGGACGATCCCGAGCCGCATGAGATCGGCCAGGGCCGCGTTGACCGTTGGAGCGGTGAGCCCGGTGCGTTCCACCAACGAGCCGGCCGTCGCGAACGGGTTCTGCTGCAGAAGGTCATGGACGCGCAGCGCCGACCCTGCTCGCTCGCTCTCGGCGGTGATCCGCTCGCGGTCGTTTTTAAAGAGGGCGACGATCCGGGTGGCCGCATCGAAGGCTTGGTTCGCGGTCTCGGCAACGCCGTCGAGGAAGAACTCCAGCCAGGCCTCCCAGGCACCCCGCTCCCGCACCTCCTGGAGCAGGCGGTAGTAGTCCGCCCGGTGCGCCTTCAGGTACAGGCTGAGGTAGAGCAGCGGCGTCCTGAGCACGTCGTGCGCGCACAGGTACAGCGTCACCAGCAGGCGCCCGATGCGCCCGTTGCCGTCCAGGAAGGGGTGGATGGTCTCGAACTGGACATGCAGCAGGCCGGCCTTGATCAGCGCCGGCAAGCGGGAACCTTCCTCGTGCATGAAACGCTCGAACAGGTCGAGGCAGGCGTCGAGTTCGCCGACCGGCGGCGGGACGAATAACGCGTTGCCAGGCCGAGTGCCCCCGATCCAGTTCTGGGAGCGGCGGAACTCGCCCGGACCCTTCGTCTCCCCGCGCCCGCTCTGGAGCAGCCGGGCGTGCATGTCCCGGATCAGGCGAAGTGACAGCGGCAGGTGCTCAAGCCGTTCCAGGCCGTGCATCATGGCATCCACGTAGTTGGACACCTCGCGGATGTCGTCGATGGGCTGCCCGGCTTGCGCCTCCGTCTCGAAGCGCAGGAGGTCGGACAGCGTCGATTGCGTCCCCTCGATCTGGGAGGACAGGACCGCCTCCTTGCGGACATACATGTAGAGGAACAGCTCCTGGCGCGGCAGGAGGACGGTGATGCCGTCGAGGCGGCCGAGCGCACGGTCCGCGGCGCTCAACCGGTCCAGCAAGCTCAGGATGTCGATGGGGGGAGTCGGAGGGAGCGGCGGAGGAACGAAGGCACGGACGACCTCGCCGCCGACGAGGGTTTCGACAAAGCGGCCAAGCCTTGATGCCGGGGTGTTGGTGGAGGCGGTGCTGCTCATCGCTGTGATGGTGGCAGCCTCATATTATTTAAGCAAGAACGCTTTTGCTTTAATAAGGCTCGGAGCTAGGTAAGCCCGCTTAAATAGCGGGCCGCCATCCCGGGAGACCACGATGACGAGGCAAGACCCCAAACGCCCCGGCCCGCGCAGGCCGGCCAAGGATCCCCACCGGACGGCAGCATTCCGCGAGGCCGCGCGCGCCATCGTGTTCAAGGACCGCGATGACCGCCGGGCTGGCCTCAGCGTGGACACGGCCGGCGCCATCGCGCGGGCGCTGGAGCGCGCCTATGCCCAAGGTTTCGCGGACGCCCAGGCTTCGGCGTCCCCGGTGGCGGAACCATCCGAGGCGACTGCCGCCGGGGGCGCGGCCGGGCCGGGCCGGCCGATGGAGTGGGTCCTGATCCCGCCGCGACCGCGGGATGCGTTCTGAACCATCTGCCTCTTCGCCCTCGGCCGCGACGCGGCGGCCATGCCGGACGGGGCCGCGCCGGGCGGGGCCGGGCGGGGCCGGGCACCTCTGCTTCACGGCGCTACCGAGCGGCCGGCCGGGCTGGCAGCTCGTCACGCGCACGGGCCATGAGGACAAGCCGTTCGGCCACGCCACCCTGCTCCCGCTGATCCGCCTCGGCCTGCTCGATCCAGTGCAGGAGCCGGACCGGCGCTTGGTCGTGAGTGCGCGGGGGCTGGCGACGTGGCGGCGCTTCCTGGAGCGCGGTGGGCAGTTCCCAGGAGACCTGACCGGCCCGGCCCGGTAAGGTGCCGCCCCATGGTCCGCCTGCCGCCCGAGATTTCCTTCGACAAGCGCCCGCTGCCCGGGGGCGGCTGGTCCTACGACTTCCGCCACCGCACCTTGGGCGCGCTCGGGCGCATCCTGCTCCAGGACTTGCCGGGCGGGCGCGGCACCCACGTCTCCTGCGAGGTGGCCGGCGACCCCGCCGACCCGCGCACGGCCCAGCGCCGCGCGATCTTCGAGCCGCTCGGGCTGGAGGTCAGCCGGCAGATGGAGCAGGCCACTGGACCCTACGCCGGCCAGCAGCCACCTGCACCGCCAACGCGGCCCGTTGAACCGACCGAGGTGGCCGAAAGCAAGCTGATGCAGTGCCGGACTTGCGACGCCTTCGTCGCCATGCTGGTATTCGCGCCGGGGGCGACCGACGCGGGGCGCTTCGAGGACTACGCGCGCATGATGTATCCCGAATACTCCCAGCGCGGCCTGCCGACCTGGATCATCGGCCCTGCCCTCGGACCTGGGCCGGAGGACCCGGCTGACATCCTCCAGGTCTGGCCCGCCCGCAAGAAGCTCCAGCGCCTCACGCCCGGACAGTTCAACTCGCGCCTTGCCCGCCTTGCTGAACGGCATTGCAAACGGGTCTGATGGCCAGCCTTTTAGGCGTTCCAACATCCTGAAATAGCGCCGAGAACGGTGATTCCCGCTAGCTGACACGAGGCTGCGGCAAGCCGGCAGAAGCGTTTACCAGCTTGAGGTAGAAGCTGCCTTATTCGAGGCAGACCGGCGAGAGAGCCGGGCAGGGGAGGGATCGCGGACGTGGCACCAGCGCCAGCACATCGAGCGCATTGGCGAGCCAAGGCGACACTGCAACGGCCGGCGCCCGCGATCCCGGGGCCATTGCGGGCCGTGCGTCGCGAGGGGACGGCGCATGGCTGACCTGACGCCCGTCCCACCGGACGACGCACTCCCAGCGTTCGCCCCCGCGGAACTCGACGCCGCCCGGCGCTACCGCGACGCCTCGCGGGCGGCCAGCACCCGGGCCAAGTACGCCGCCGACTGGCGCGCCTTCGCGGCCTGGTGCCACGCGCGCGGCCACGCCGCTCTGCCGGCGCACCCGGGCGTGGTCGTCGTGTTCCTGGCCGCCGAGGCCGACCGCGGCTGCGCGCCGGCCACCCTCGGCCGGGTGCTCGCCGCGCTCGGGCACCATCACCGCCTGGCCGGCCTGGTGGCGCCGCACACGGCGGCGGGCGGCACGGTGATCCTCGACGTGCTGGCCGGCATCCGCCGCAGCCACCGCACGCCGCCGGCGCGCAAGGCGGCCGCCGACAGCTACGTCGTGCACGCCGTGCTGCGCGCCATCGCCGGCGACACCCTAGCCGACCTGCGCGACCGCGCGCTGGTGGCGTTCGGCATGGCCAGCGCGCTGCGCCGCTCGGAGCTGGTGGCGCTGGTGGTCGCCGACTTGGAGCAGGGGCCGGACGGCCTGCGCGTGCGGGTGGGGTGCTCCAAGACCGACCAGGAGGGCCGCGGCGTGATGATCGCCGTCCCGGATGGCCGCCGGCTCCACCCGGTGGCACACCTCGAGGCGTGGCTGGCGCGCGCCGGGGTGACCGAAGGCCCGGTGTTCCGCAGCCTGGTCAACGGCCAGGTCGGGGCGGCGCTCACCGCCCAGTCGGTATCCCTGATCGTCAAGTGCCGGGCCAAGGCGGCGGGCTACGCGGCGGCGGACTTCGCGGCGCACAGCCTGCGTGCCGGCTTCCTGACCAGCGCCGCCGCCGCGGGCGCATCGATCTGGAAGATGCGCGAGGTCAGCCGGCACAAGTCGGTGCAGGTGCTGTCCGACTACGTCCGGAGCAGCGACCTGCTTAAGGACCACGCCGGTAAAGATTTTCTGTAACGGGATTTCCGCGTCGGCGTGGGTTGCCGCGTGGCAAGTGTCCGAGGTGTGTTGATCGGAGCGGTGCTGGGGTTCGTGTTGTGGTGCCCGCTGGCGTGGAGCCTGGGCGACCGGCGGGCCTCAAGGCTGGTGCTGGGCGCGGGGCGGTGGGGGCCGGGCAGACGCTGATGCATGAGGCGGACCCGAACACGTGGGGGCGGATGGCGCGGCTCCACAACGCCTGCCCCAAGGAGGCCTCCACCGAGCTGTGCGAGGCGGCGATGGCGGTGCGGACTATCCCGCCCGGACAGTCTGCCCAGCCAGCGACGGGGGAGGCAAAACCGGCTCCGCCTGTTGCCGCGCTGGTGCCACAGAACCGTGGCAAAGCTGGGCGGTAAACCCGGCCGCTGGCGTCCAGCTTGCCAAACCTCGCGGGCGTTAGCGCTGCTAGTCGTGCATTCAACAGGGGCATCGAGCTGTCCGCCACCATCGAACGGCGCTGGCATTTCTTGCTCATCATTGACGACGCCAGAGGGCGGAAGTGCGGATCATTGAAAAATAGCAATCGCTATCACAAAAGTGTCATGGCACTCAGATGAACCCGTAAGCTGAACCAGCGTCTGATCGGCATGCCGCCTGTTGAAGGCGCGCTGACGCACCGTCGAAATAGCATAGGATGTACCCTCATGGGCCTGTTCTCGAAGCCGATCAAGACGCTGGATGATCTGTTCGTGCATACGCTGCAGGACATCTACTACGCCGAGACCCAGATTGTGAAAAACCTGCCGACCATGATTGAGAAAGCGTCCAGCCCGGAGCTGAAGTCGGCTTTCCAGCAGCACCTGACGGAGACGCAAGGCCAGGTGAAGCGGCTGGAGCAAGTGTTCCAGATGCATGGCCAGCCGGTGAAAGGCGTGGACTGCGCCGCCATGGACGGCATCTTGTCCGAAGCCAAGGAGATCATGGGCGACTGCGACGATGACGGGGTGCGCGACGCCGCGATGCTGTCGGCGGCTCAAGCCGTCGAGCACTACGAGATGACCCGCTACGGCAGCCTGATTGCGTACGCCAAGGAGCTCGGCCGCAACGACTGCGCGAGCGTACTTCAGCAGACGCTGGACGAAGAGAAGGCGACGGACAAGAAACTGACCGAAATCGCCGAGAGCCGCGTCAACAAAAAAGCAGCCTGACACGAGAGCAGTTGTTTGGCACGGCATCGGCGACACCCGCCTCGACGATGTCCCGGATCCCAGGATCGAACAGCCGACCGACGCGGTCGTGCGCCTGACCGCCTCGGCCATCTGCGGCACCGACCTGCATTTCGTGCGCGGTACCTTCTCCGGCATGAAGGAGGGCACCATCCTGGGCCATGAGGGCGTGGGCATCGTCGAAGCGCTGGGCGCCGACGTGCGCAACTTCGACGTGGGCGACCGGGTGGTGATCTGCTCGACGATCGCCTGCGCGACCTGCTCGTATTGCCGTGCCGGATATTTCGCGCAGTGCGACAGCGCCAACCCGAATGGTCCCAGCGCCGGCACCAGCTTTTTTGGCGGCCCGGCCGATACCGGCCCAGTCAACGGTCTGCAGGCTGAGCGGGCGCGTATTCCCCACGCTGCGACCACGATGGTGAAGTTGCCGGACCAGGTGAGCGATGACCAGGCCATCCTGATTTCTGACATATTCCCGACGGGCTGGTACGGCGCGTTGCTGGCCGAGGTCGGCGAGGGCGATACGGTTGCGGTGTTCGGCTGCGGCCCCGTCGGCCAGTTCGCCATCGCGAGCGCCATCCTGCAGGGCGCTGGCCGGGTCATCGCCGTGGACAAGTATGAGGATCGGCTCGCCATGGCACGGCGCCAGGGCGCGTTCACCGTCAATTTCGAGGCCGAAGATCCCGTCGAAACCATTCAAGCGGCTATCTGGCGGTATCGGCGTGGACCGGGTTATTGATGCGGTTGGCGTGGACGCCATGCATGCCCATCACGGCCCCGCCAGCGAGAAGGCCAAAGCGCAGGAGCAGAAGTTCGAGCAGGAGGTGCAGCAGGTCGCGCCTGAGCGGCATCCACACGAGGACGGCACCTTCACTCCCGGCGACGCCCCTAGCCAGGCGCTGCAATGGGCGGTGGAGTGCATTGCCAAGGCTGGCACGCTAGGCATCATCGGCGTCTACCCGCCAGCGGCCGAAAGTTTCCCGATCGGCAAGGCGATGAACAAGAACCTGTCGATCAACGCCGGCAACTGCAACCATCGCGCCTACATCCCAAAACTGGTCGAGATGGTGCGCATTGGCGTGATCGACCCGGTCAAGGTGCTGACCAAGGTGCAGCCGCTGACGGACGCCATCGAGGCATACAGGCATTTCGACAAGCGCGAGGCCGGTTGGATCAAGACCGAGCTGAAGCTCGTCAGGGCGGCAGAGTAGGGGCTGAGTGGCCAGACGTGGGCTGAAGCCCGCGCTGGTGCCAGACCTAAGCCATTCTCTCATTTCGTTTAAGCAAATAAGCTGCTGAACGTGCTGGCTTGTGAGACGGCTTGGGCGAAGGTGGCCATAAGCGGCGCCAGCCTGTGTTCTGGCATGCTGGGGATCAGGTCGTAGAGCATGCAGCCTTGGCGGAACAACGAGTGCGTGCGGGTTTTGCTGGTGTTGGACTTGAGCAGCCGGTCCATGCCGAGGCTTTCGTCTGTGGCGCCGAGCAGGGTCAGCAGCGCCATGGCAAACGCGCTGACCAGGAGCAGCCGGTCGCGCCGCGTCGGCTCGTTGACGCGGGTGGCGCTCAGCCCCATGCCAAAGCGCAGATCCTTGGTGTCGCGGAAGCTGGGCTCGATGGTCCAGCGCTTGGCATAATGGTTGACCAGCACGGCCGCTGTCGCCTCCGGGTCGCTGGCGGCCAGGCACCAGGGCTCCTTCATTTCCTTGGCATGCACGCACACCACGGCCCCCACCTGCCGCCCCTGTGCCGTGACCTGAGCGCCGCGCAGCTTGCCCGCCCGTCCTCCCTTGCCCACCCATTCGGCCGCGGGCCTGGCTCGGCCGTCCGCGTCGGTGACGCGGATGTTGCCGCGGAAACGGATGACATAGCCGAAGCCCGGCGCGTTGAGGTTAGTCACCAAAGCCGCGGTCGGCCAGCACCGTCACCCGGCAGCCCGGTTTCGGCCAGGCGGCACAAGCAGGCGTCCTCGTAGTCGTTGCGCCGAGTTGCGATCTCGTTCTTCCAGACGGTTAGCCAGATCAGCGGCGCCGCACGGCCATGGCCCGTCACCAGGCTCAGCGCCAGCGTCGATTGGCCGTCATGGTCGAAATCGGTCCAGTCCATCGCCACCAGGATGTCGCGGCTGGCGCCGACCTGCTGCGGCACCCAGCACGCAAAGCTGTCCCACACGTCAATACCGCCATTGCTCAGCAGCCGGTCCACCTGCTGCGTGCTTGGTTACCAGGCCTGGCGCCTGCGTCAGCGCCTGGCCGATCATGGCAACGGCCAGCGACGCGCCCGTCATCACGCCCAGCGTGGCGCCCGTCAGGGCATCCACCCGCTTGGCGTGCAGGTCAGGCCCATACAGCCCGCCAATAAAGCCCCGCACTTCCTCCAAACGCTCCGCCTTGACCATGCTCCGTATCCATCCGCCGCTCCAGCGGTGCTTCTACGGAGCCAAGCCAAACCAAGGCTATACCGGGACCACCGGAAATGAGGGGATTGGTACCTCAGGTATCCCCTCATTTTTTTATCAACGAATTCAATAAGTTAAAATTGAGTAGCTGGCCAATCTTGCCCCGTTCGCTCAGGCAGCTCGAACCAGTTAGGTTGCATAAGACGGTGTTCTGCAGATTTCCGCCTACTGATCAGGCTTTGTACAAGTAAGATTAGGAAGGTCTGTAGTAATCTCTGATCATAAATGAGGGGGACCCTGAGGATTGGTACCTCAATCCGACAGGCTACTAGGCGAAAGCATTAAACCCTCATAGGTCCAAGCCATTTTCACTTTTCCTCCAAACCTGATGGCGAGTAATGCAAAGGTTCAAACCGCGAATGCTCAGGTTACTTCTTGTTAAATGTCCGGAACGGATATTTTGCGTCGACATGTTCTACGGCTAGCGAACAATGGCCGACAGCATCCCGAAGCAGCGCGCCGACCGAACCCAGCTCCAGCAGATCATCACCGGCCTGACCGAGGACGTAATCATCATCAACCCCGACCAGACGATCTCCTGGGCGAACCAGACGGCGCTGGCGCTGCACGGGGTAGCCTCGGCCAAGGACCTTGGCCATACGGTGACCGAGTACCGGAGCCGCTTCGAACTGCGTTACCGCAACCGGCAAGCTGCCGGATGGCGACTACCCGATGGAACGGCTCGTCGCAGGCGAGGCGTTCAGCGAAGTCGTCGTCGAAGTCGCTCGTCCGGGAGAGGACAAATGCTGGGTCCACCAAATCCGCAGCCTGGTGCTGACGGACCCGAAGGGACAGCCGGACTGCTTGGTCCTGATCCTGAACGACGAGACGGAGCGGTTCAACGCCGAGGAGCGCTTTGAGCGGGCCTTCGGCGCCAACCCGGCGCCTGCCATCATCGCCCGGCTGTCCGACCTGCGCTACGTCAAGGTCAACCACGGCTTCCTGAAGATGACCGGCTACTTGCAGGAGGACCTCATTGGGCGTTCGATGCACGAGGTCGACGTCCCGAGGAGCGCCGAAAAGCGGGATCTCGCGGTTAAGCGGCTGCATGCCGGCGCGACCATCCCGCAGATGGAGGGCTGCCTGAGCCTTCCCGATGGGCAGAAAAAGACCGTGCTCCTCGGTGGTCAGCCGATCAAGACCGGGGACGAGGACTGCATGCTGTTCACCTTCGCCGATCTCCACCCACGCAAGCAGGCGGAGGATGCGTTGCGCCAGAGCGAAGAACGCTTCGCCACCGCTTGAGGTTGCCCCGATCTCGTGGACGGTTTGTGGACTTGGGAGCTACGTGTCGGCTTCTGCTGTTTGCATGTTCGCTTCGTAAGTCATGGGCGAGCGATAACCCAGGGCAGAGTGTAGCCTGACTGGATTGTACCAGCCCTCGATGTAGCTGAAGCAAGCCATCTTCGCTTCGGCCTGGGATGCAAACCGACGCCGGCTCAGCAACTCGGCTTCCAGGGTCGAGAAGAAGCTCTCAGCCATCGCGTTGTCGTAAGCATCACCGACTGACCCCATCGACGGCCGCACCCCAGCTTCAGCGCAGCGCTTGCCAAACGATACGGATGTGTATTGGCTTCCCTGATCGCTATGGTGAATGACGTTCTTCGGCCGACGTTGGCCGACAGCTGCCTCCATTGCGTCCAGCACCAACTCGGTCCGTAGATGATTGGCCATCGACCAGCCAACGATTTTGCGGCTCCAGGCGTCCAGCACCACGGCCAGATAGAGAAACCCGGCCATTGTCGGCACATAGGTGAGACACTGTCGGCGAATTCAGACGGCTTGGGCCAGGGCGGCGAAGCGCGTCACGCGCGTTTTGGCGCGCGGCCGGCCGTCCAGCCAATTCACAATCCGCGAGACGTTCATTGCGGCGGCCGTGCAG
>JAABUV010003397.1_pt1 | contig 20323 bp, 19 predicted proteins | sample 5559971 | NCBI WGS metagenome assembly JAABUV01 (sample SAMN10711881, study PRJNA513362) | rock metagenome | isolation source: Antarctica rocks | place: Antarctica: Victoria Land, Knobhead nord | collected 2015-12-19
AGCAGGAGAGCGAGCGCGCAGAGTGGGTCCGTCGTGGCCCGGACCTGGCCGGGCACGGCGTGGTGCCGGCGGAGCGCAGCGTCGGCAGCGTGCTGCGCCGGCTCGGCTTGCGGCGGCTGGTGCCGCGCCCTCGCCGTCCTGGCCAGGACGCTGCGGCGCAGGCGTCTTTCAGGCGGGTGCCGGCCTCGTAGACGCGGCGCTGCCGGAGCACGCCCGCGGCGGGCCGCTGGAGCTCTGGCGGCAGGACGGGGCCCGCATCGGCCGGCAGGGCACGCTCACCCGCCTTTGGGCCGAGCGTGGCTCGCGCCCCTCGGCACCGCGCGGCCAGCGCCACGCGTGGGCGCATCTGCTCGGCGCCATCCGCCCAGGCCGCGGGCTCGCTGCCGGCCTGGCGCTGCCGTGCGCCAAGGCCGGGATGACGACCCTGCACCTGGCCAGGATCAGCACCGCCGTGGCGCCCGGCGCCCAGGGCGTGCTCGTCCCCGACGGCGCCGTCTGGCACCAGAGCGGCGGCAAGCTGCGCGTGCCCGACATCACCCTGCTGCACCTGCCGCCCTGCAGCCCCGAGCTGAACCCGGTCGAGACCGTCTGGGCACACCTGCGCAGCAACATGCTCAGCAACCGCGTGTTCGATACCCGCGACGACATCACCCTCGCCTGCTCCGACGCCTGGAACTGGCTGGCCGCACAGCCCGACCGCATCACCCGAACCCGAACCCGAACATGGGCATGGGCATGGGCATGGGCATGTGTCACCCGATGAAGCCGTGCGTGTAATACCGCTGAGGCTAGCAGTTGACCTGTTGGATGTAGGGGTAGCTGCACAGCGAGCGGAGGCGTTTTGGGGTGAGCCTGTTCCAGGCGGCGCAGCAGGCGTCAACGATGGCGTCGTCGAGCAGTCGGTGTGAGAGGAAGCGCTCGCGCAGATACAGCCAGACGCGCTCGACCGGGTTCAGCTCGGGTGCGTAGGGCGGCAGCGGCACCAGCGTGACGTTGCCGGGAGCTGCACCAGCGTGACGTTGCCGGGGATCTGCGGCGCACGGGCGCCGTGCCATCCGGCCTGGTCCAGCACCATCACGGCGTGCTCGTCAGCCCGGCGCTTGGCGGAGAAGCGCGCCAGGAACAGGCCCGTTGCCTCGGTCGAGACCTCCGGCAGCATGAGCGCGGTGCTCTCGCCGGTGGCGGGCTGGAGGGCGGCGAAGATGTGTGTCCAGGTAGGGCGCCGCTCGCATGGCCCCGGCCGACGCTGCCCCTTCAGCCACCAGCGATGCCAGGGGCGGCCTTTCTGGCCGACCCTGGCCTCGTCCTGGCAGAGCGTGATCCGCATGCCGGGGTGCGCAGCGGCCGCGTCATCGAGTGCGCGCCGGAGCCCCTTTTGCGAACGCTGCCTGTGCCTGGGCATCGGAGTGCGGATGGGCCTGCCGCGCCTTCTGCCGCCAGAACCCAAGGCGGCGCACGACGCGCGACAGGCTGGCGGGGTGCAAACGCTTGCCCCAGCTCGCCTCGGCCTCCTGGCACGGGTCGGCAAGGGTCCAGTTCGACAGGCCGCTCTGCTCCGGGCGTGGTCCACGCAGGATCAGGCCCGCCAATGCCGCCTGCTCGCCCTCGGCGTTGAAGCGCACCACCGCATCGCGCAGCGCCTGGCGGTCCATGCCGCGCCGCCGCGCCGCCTCCGCCCGGCTCACGCCGTCCAGCACGTGGGCAATCGCGTAGAGCCGGGGCGCCACGCGCGGCCGCGTCTCCCGCCGGGCCAGGACCCGCAGATCAGCCGCACTCAGCCCTGTCCGCATCGGCAAGCCGCGCATCAGGTCCTCCCCGCAAGAGGGACCTCTACCAAACCACACGACACCCAAGCCAACGAACTCACGAACACATCAACACCTCAGCTCACCGGTATCAGAGGCGCCCGCCCCGCGGTTAACCGTTCCTAAGCTCGCCTGCCGTAAGGCTGTTCCTCCCGCCCGCGAGGCAGGGTCGGGGACGGAGCAGGGCATGGACCTCAGGGAAGACGGCCTGCTCGGCGCCGGCGTGGCCGACCACTGGTACTACCGCGCCAAGTCCGCGGCCGTGGCCACCCTGCTGGGCGGGACGCGGCCTGCCTGCGTGCTGGACGTCGGCGCGGGCACCGGCTTCTTCTCGCGCCAGCTCCTGCGACGCGACCACGTGACCAGCGCGACCTGCGTGGACCCCGGCTACGGCTGCGACCGCGATGAGGTGGTGGAGGGCAAGCCGCTGCTGTTCCGGCGCAGCGTGGCCCGGACGAGCGCCGACCTCGTGCTCCTGATGGACGTGCTGGAGCACGTGGAGCAGGACGGCGCGCTGCTGCGCTCCTACGTCCGCCAGGTCGGGTGCGGCACGCGGTTCATCGTCACCGTGCCGGCGTTCTCCTGGCTGTGGAGCGGCCACGACGTGTTCCTCGGGCACCACCGCCGCTACACGCTCGGCCAGATCCGCGGCGTGGTGGAGGCCTCCGGCCTGGTCGTCGAGGGCACCTGCTACCTGTACGGCGCACTGTTCCCGCTCGCGGCGGCGTCGCGCCTGCTCGGGCGGCTGCGGGCCGCCGTCACCGGGCAGGACAGCGTGCGCAGCCAGATGCGCCGGTGCGGCCGGCTGTCGAACGGCGCGCTGTGGGCGGCCTGCCGGGCGGAGCTGTGGATGTTCCGCCACAACAGGCTGTTCGGCCTGACGGCGATGGTGATCGCGAGAAAGGCGGCTTGAGGCCGGGCCTCGCCCTCGCCCCGCCGCGGCCCGGTCTGTCGCGCGCCGCGTCCGGCCTCGCCGGGCAGGCGGGCGACGCGCTCGCCGCCCCGCGCGGCCTGGCCACGCTGCTGCTCCTGAGCGCGGCGATCTCCCTGGCCTGCTGCCTGCTGCTGTTCGACGCGGACTTCCTCGACGGGTCCTCGCCGTTCTGGCGCGACCCGCACGGGGTCGTCGAGGGCAGCTGGGCCGACATGGCGACGGCGCTCAGCGGCTACGACTACTTCGTGCGCGACGACTGGCGGCTGCCGCTGTTCCAGGTCAGCCGGCTGGGCGCGCCCAGCGGCAGCAACATCCTCTACACGGACAGCACCCCGGTGGTGGCGCTGGCCGGGCGGCTGCTGTTCCGGCTGAGCGGGCGCGTGCCCAACCCGTTCGGCCTGTGGACCGCGCTGTGCCTCGTGGCCAGCGCGGTGTCGATGACCCTGCTTGTGGCGCTGCTGGGCGCCAGGAGCCTGGCCGCGACGGCCGCCGCCACCGCGTTCGGGCTGTGCGCGCCGGCGCTGCTGGCACGCTGGGGGCAGACCACGCTGATGGCGCAGTTCGAGGTGACGCTCTCGCTGGCGTTCTACTTCGGCGCGGCAAGGGCGGCTCCCGCGCTGCCGCGCCTGTTCTGGGCGGCGCCGCTCTGCGTGCTGGCGCTGTGGACCCACGCCTACCTGTTCGCGATGGTGGCGGCGGTCGTGGGCGCCGCCATCGCCCAGGCCCTGCTGGACCGCAGGCTCGGGCCGGCGCCCGGGCTCGGGCTCGTGACGGCGCTCTGCGTGCTGCTGGGCGGGCAGATGGTGCTGTCGGGATATCTCGCGGCGGCCGGCCCGCTGAGCGCCCCCGGGTTCGGTATCGACTCCGCCAACCTGCTGTCGCCGGTGTTTCCCGACCGGGGTCTCGTGGGCACCCTGGTCGGCCTCGGGCACCTCGACGCGACCGGCGGCCAGGACGGGGGGTACTGCTACCTGGGGGCCGGCGCGCTGCTGCTGCTCTGGTCGGCCCGGCGCGCGCTGGCCGGCCAGGCGCGCGGCGGCGTCGGGCGTCATCCCTGCCTGGCCGCGGCCCTGCTGGCGTGCGCCCTGTTCGCCGTGTCGAACGACGTCTTCCTCGGCAGGGTGCATGTCCTGCACGTGGCGCTGCCGCAGGCCGCCCTGACCCTGGCCGGCGTGCTCCGGGCCAGCGGCCGCTTCGCTTGGCCGGCGATGTACCTGGCGATGGCGCTCGGCATCGCCGGGTGCGCCGCTTCGGGGCACGGGCGGCGCGCGACGCTGATCCTGCTCGCGGCGGTGCTGTTGCAGTGCGCCGACGCCGCGCCGCTCTGGGCGGAGGTTGAGCGTAGCCTGCACTCTTCCGTGGACAGCCCCGTGGACGCGGGGGCCTGGGAGGCCGCGATCTCGCGCCACGGCTTCGTCCGGGTGACGCCGGTGCTCGGCTGCTTCCGGAACTTCCCGCCCTCGCTGGGCAGGGTGCTGACGCAGATCCAGTTGATCGCCGGCCGCCTCAACGTCGCGACCAACGATGTGTACAGCGCGCGGCCCGGGGGCGACTGCCCCTCCGGCGACAGGGTGCCTGAGCCGGGCGAGATCTGGCTGCGCTGGCTCGGCGATCCCGCGCAGCCGCAGCCGGAGGCAGGGTCGCCGTGCACCACGGCCTACCAGGTCGCGGTGTGCAGCATGACGCTGGACGCCGCCGGCCGCGCGGCCCTGCTGCCGCGTGGCGTCCTGAGGTGAGGGCCGCGGCCGAAGGGAAGCAAGCAAGGTTGAGGCTCTGCCTCAAACTCCGCCAAAGGCTCGCCTTTGGAATCCAATTGTCTCAGTAAAGCCGGTCCAGGGGGGCTTCCCCCCTGGCGGGTCTGGGCAGAGCCCAGCCTTGCTTTCTTCCTGACAGGCCGTCGGCATCCCGGGACCCGGCGCAACGCAGCGCTGCCGCGTGCGGGGGTGGTTGTTCCGGGCTCGCATCCCCAGTGTGATGCGGTGCAGCATCAGCCGGGCGGGACGTCCTGTCGCCCGGCGCCCACGGAGTGCGATCCATGAGCCAGGTCCTGCCCCGGCCCGTCACCGCGGAGGCGCTCGCCCCGCCCGAGTCGTACGCGCCGCGTGCCGCCGGCGTCGCTGGCCGCACCGTGTTCCCGGTGATCCTGGCGCTCGCGGCGTCGCACCTGCTCAACGACATGATCCAGGCGGTGCTGCCCGCGCTCTACCCGATGCTCAAGGGCCGCTACGGGCTGAGCTTCGCGCAGATCGGCGTGCTCACCCTGGCGTTCCAGATGACAGCCTCGCTGCTGCAGCCGGCGATCGGCCTGTACACCGACCGGCGTCCCATGCCGTACTCGCTGCCGCTTGGCATGGGCTTCACCCTGCTGGGCCTTGTGCTGCTGGCCCACGCCGGCTCGTTCGCGATGCTGCTGGCCGCCGCGGCGCTGGTCGGCGTCGGCTCCTCGGTGTTCCACCCCGAGGCCTCGCGCATGGCACGGCTCGCCTCGGGCGGGCGGCACGGCCTGGCGCAGTCGATCTTTCAGGTCGGCGGCAACGCCGGGCAGGCGATCGGGCCGCTGGCCGCCGCCTTCGTGGTGATCCCGCACGGCCAGGGCTCCGTCGCCTGGTTCGTGGCCGGGCCGCTGCTGGCGATGGGGCTGCTCGGCGCCTGCGGGGCCTGGTACAGCCGCCAGGCGCCGCGCGGGCCGGCGCGCGCCGTGGTGGCGCGTGGCGCGCTGCCGCCGCGCCGGGTGGCGCTGGCGGTGGGCGTGCTGGTGATGCTGGTGTTCTCCAAGTACTTCTACCTGGCCAGCCTCACCAGCTACTACACGTTCTACCTGATCGCGCGCTTCCACCTTTCCGTGCAGGCGGCGCAGGTGCACCTGTTCGTGTTCCTCGCCGCCGTCGCGGCCGGCACGCTGGCGGGCGGGCCGATCGGCGACCGCATCGGGCGCAGGCGGGTGATCTGGAGCTCGATCCTGGGCGTGCTGCCGTTCACCCTGATGCTGCCGCACGCCTCGCTGGCCTGGACCTCGGCGCTGAGCGTCGTGATCGGGCTGATCCTGGCCTCGACGTTCTCCGCGATCCTGCTCTACGCGCAGGACCTGCTGCCCGGGAAGGTCGGGCTGGTCGGCGGGCTGTTCTTCGGGCTGGCGTTCGGGCTGGGCGGCATCGGCGCGGCGGTGCTGGGGCTGCTGGCCGACGCCACCAGCATCGGCTTCGTCTACGCGCTGTGCGCCTGGCTGCCGGCGATCGGCCTGCTCGCGGTGTTGCTGCCGGACCTCGACGCGGAGGCTGCCGCGAAGGAAGGCAGCCAGCGAGGGTGAAGCCCCGCCTTCAGGCATGGGCCTCGAACTCCGCCAAAGGCAGGCCTTTGGAATCCACTCCTTAAGTAGAGCCGGTCCAGGGGCGGCTCGCCCCTGGCGGGTCTGGGCGGAGCCCAGCGCTTCCTACAGCGCGCAGTCGACGCTGCACGCCCGCTCCGCAAGCGGCTGGGGCGCAGACCGCTTCTCCGCAGGCGCCCCCCGTCTGCCGGACGATCGCCGCCTCCAGCGTGATCCGGAAGTCCTCCGCCGCCTGGTCCCAGGCGGCGGCGTCGGTCTCGCGGGCGAGGATCGCGGCGTGGAAGTGCTTGTGGGCCACGCCGTACGGCGTCTCATGCTCGCCGATCCGGTCGAGATAGCGGCCGATCGTGCAGGCGTGCGGGTCGTGGATCGAGGCCGGCAAGGTGAGGCTCATCGTCTGGTTCGCCACCACCCGGAACGCGTCGGCGATCATCAGGTGCGCCGCATAAACCCCCAGCAGCGAGGTGGGCGTCCTCGTGCTCTTGACGACGGTGTGGCCCGCGAGCCAGTCCCGCAGCGCCGCGACCGGCATCGGCCGGGCGATCGCATAGCCCTGCGCGGCGTCCACGCCGAGCACCTGCAGGGCGTCGACGATCTCCGCCGTCTCGGCGCCCTCCACCACCAGCTTCTTGCGCAGGCCGTTGGCCAGGGAGATCATGCTGGCCACGAACTGCAGGTCGTCGGGCTGCTGCAGCATGTTGCGTACGAAGGCCTGGTCGAGCTTGATCACATCCACCGGCAGCTCGCGCAGCCGCATCAGCGACGAATACGCCGAGCCGACGTCGTCGAGGGCGATCTGCACCCCGTGGCCGCGCAGCACGCGCAGTTCCGCCGCCGCCCGTTCGATGTTGAGGAACTGGTCGCCTTCCAGGATCTCGATCGTCATCCGGCCCGGGTCGATGCCGCCCTCATGCAGCACGTCCATGAACCGGCGCGAGAACCGGTCGCGGGTCAGCACCGACGGGGTCACGTTCATCGCCAGGCGCAGCTTCGGGTGCGTGGCGCCGCAGGCGGCGAGCATGGCGAGGCCGAGGCGCAAGGAGCGGAACAGCAGGTTGTCAAGGTCGGGCACGGTGAAGCTGTCCAGGAACGTCGCGGGCGCCAGCACCCGGCCGTCCTGCTCCAGCCGGCCCAGCGCCTCCACCCCGATCACCTCGCCGGAGCGCAGGTTGACGATCGGCTGGTAATGGTTGAGCACGCAGCCGCGGGCCAGCAGCACCCGGTGCGTGCGCCGCTCCACCACGCCGGGAACGCGCTTCAGGGCGGCGGTCATGCCCGGGCCAGGAAGCGGGACGCGCCTGGCGTGGAGAAGCGCGACGGGACGGGGCACGGCGTGGGCGGGCGTGCCGTGCCCGCGAGGGGCAGGGCTGTCGTGGGTCGCAAGGCGCGTGCCGCCACGGTGGCGGGGCGCGGGAAGGGCAGGGGCTCGGCAAACGGCACAACTGCGTCCTTCGAGCGGGGTGATCTGCGGGCGTTTCGACAGGGAGCGGGCAACCATCCTAGCAGCCAAGTCTTACCAGACCGTGTTTGCCATGACGGGCAACCGGCACCTTTGATCCTCGCCGTCCGGACACGAAACCAGCCACGTCCGCAGCCCGAAGCAGGTCGTCGGGACCGGACAGCACCTCCTCGTGACGGGAGCGCGGTTGTCCATGCGATCCTACATGCGATTGTATGTCCAGGGCCAGTTCTCATGCGCTGTGGTAATGGGTGGCGTCAGACCCGCCCACGGCTGTCAGGCAGCAGGCAAGGCTGGGCTCTCCCTCCGCTGCCCGTTCCAACGGCCCAAGGAGGCCGCCGGAACCTTTGGGCAGCTACGCCCAGACCCGCCAGGGGCGAGCCGCCCCTGGACCGGCTTTACTGAAGCAAGGAGAGTCCAAAGGCTCGCCCTTTGGCGGAGCTTGAGGCCCATGCTTGAAGGCGGGGCCTCGACCTCGCTCCCCGTCTCGCCCCGCCTGCGGCGCCACCGGGCCAGCCGACCCGCTGCCTGCGTCGTCGCCCGGTCGTGATCCTCCCGGGGCCGACGCCGCCGAGCCCGTGCGTTGCCGTTCCATCCCGACCCAGGAGTTCGCCCGCCATGTCCGCCTACGATCGCCTCGCCGCCCGTTTCGCCCGTATCGCCACGCTCGGCGAGGCGTCCTCCGTGCTCGGCTGGGACGCGTCGGCGATGATGCCGCCCGGCGGTGCCGCGGCGCGCGGCGACCAGCTCGCGGTCCTCGCCGGGCTGGGCCACGAGATGCTGGTGGCGCCGGAGATGGCCGCGGCGCTGGACGAGGCGGAGGCCCGCGCCGCCGACCCGGACCAGGGCGGGAGCGACACGGGCAGGATCGGGCGCGGCGGGACGGGCCTGCGCGAGGCGGGCGGGTCCGACGCCGGCTGGCGCGGCGCCAACCTCGCGCTGATGCGCCGCGCCCACACCCGCGCCACCGCGCTGCCGCTCGACCTGGTGGAGGCGCACAGCCGGGCCTGCTCCGCGTGCGAGACGGTCTGGCGCACGGCGCGGCCGGCCTCGGACTTCGCGGCGGTGGCGCCGGCGCTCGCCGAGGTGGTGCGGCTCACCCGCGAGACCGCCAGCGCGCTCGCCCCGGCGCTGGGTCTGTCGCCGCACGACGCGATGATGGACGGCTACCAGCCGGGGATCGGCGCGGCCGACGTGGCGCCGGTGTTCGCCCGCTACGAGCGCTTCCTCGCCGACGCCCTGCCGCGCGCCCTGGAGCGCCAGGCGCGCGCCGATCGCGACGGCACGCCCGGCCTGCCGCGCGGGCCGTTCGCCGAGGACGCGCAGGAGGCGCTGTGCCGCAGGCTGTCGCGCGGCGCCGGGCTGGAGGCAGAGCACACGCGGCTCGACCGCTCCGCGCACCCGTTCTGCGGCGGCACGCCCACCGACGTGCGCATCACCACGCGCTACGACGTGGCGAACCCGGTGCAGGCGCTGATGGGGGTGATGCACGAGACCGGGCACGCTCTGTACGAGCGCGGCCTGCCCGCCGCCTGGGCGCGCCAGCCGGTGGGCGAGGCGGCCGGCATGGCGGCGCACGAGAGCCAGTCGTTGATCCTGGAGATGCAGGCGTGTCTGTCGGACCCCTACCTTGGCTGGCTCGCCGGCGAGCTGAACGCGGCGCTGCCGGGCGGGGCAGGTGGGGAAGTGGCGTGGACCGGCCCGGCGCTGGCGCGGTCGTGGCGGCGGGTGGAGCGCAGCCTGATCCGGGTCGAGGCGGACGAGATGACCTATCCGGCGCACGTCATCCTGCGCTTCCGTCTGGAGCAGGCGATGGTCGCGGGCGACTTGGCCGTGCCGGACCTGCCGGGCGCGTGGTCGGACGGGCTGCACGCGCTGCTCGGCATCCGCCCGCCGGACGACCGGCTCGGGTGCCTGCAGGACATCCACTGGTACGACGGTCTGTTCGGCTACTTCCCCAGCTACACGCTGGGGGCGATGGCGGCGGCGCAGCTCATGGCGGCGGCGCGGCGCGACGTCCCCAGGCTCGACGAGGCGCTCGGGCGGGGCGACCTCGCGCCGCTGCTGGGGTGGCTGCGCAGCCGCGTCCACGGTCAGGGGGCGCGGCTCGGGTTCAACGACCTGCTGCGGGCGGCGACCGGGCGGGAGCTCGACCCGGCGGACTTCGAGGGGCACCTGGCGGCGCGTTACCTGTAGGAAGCAAGCAAGGTTGAGGCTCTGCCTCAAACTCCGCCAAAGGCTCGCCTTTGGAATCCAATACTTAAGGAAAGCCGGTCCAGGGCGGCTCGCCCTGGCGGGTCCAGGGCAGAGCCCTGGCCTTGCCCGCCCTCACTCCGACGGCAGCCAGACGCTGAACCGTGCCCCGTGTCCTTCCTCGCTCTCGATCAGCAGCCGCCCGCGGTGCCGGTTGACGATGTGCTTGACGATGGCGAGCCCGAGCCCGGTGCCGCCGACCGCGCGTGAGCGTCCCTTGTCCGCTCGGTAGAATCGCTCCGTCAGCCGCGGCAGGTCCTCGCGCGAGATCCCCGGCCCGTCGTCGGCGATGCTGAGCACGACGCCCGGCCGCGGCGGCCAGGGCGGGCCGGCGGGGGCGGGGTGGAGTGCCACGCGGATGGTGCCTCCGGGGCGGCCGTACTTCATCGCGTTCTCCAGCAGGTTCTGCACGATTTGGCTGAGCTGGTCGGCGTCGCCGGGGATCGGGGCCAGGCCGGGGGTGACGGAGGGCTCCAGGTGGGCCGGGCGGGCGGCGAGGCGCGGCTCGAAGGCGGCGAACTGGCGCACCACCACGCCCCACAGCGCCACCCTGCCGTCGGGCGGCAGGTGCTCGACCAGCTCGACGCGCGACAGGCTGAGCAGGTCGTCGATCAGGCGGTTCATGCGCGCGGCCTGCTCCGCCATGATGGCGAGGAAGCGCTGCTGCGCCGGGCGGTCGTCGGCGGCGGGGCCGATCAGGGTGTCGATGAAGCCGATCAGGCTGGCGAGCGGGGTGCGCAGCTCGTGGCTGGCGTTGGCCACGAAGTCGGCGCGCATCCGCTCCACGGCGCGCTCGCGCGAGCGGTCCGACAGCACCACGACCGCCTCGCCGCCGCCGGCCAGCGGCGGGTCGAGCACGATCACGGTCGCCAGCACCTCGCGCGGCACCGGCACCGGCAGCGACAGCTCCGCCGTGACGGTGCCGCGGGGCGTGAACGCGGCGGCGTGTGCCGCCGCGCCGCCGTCCGTGCCGCGCGGCGCCGCGCCGGGCGGCGCAACCTGCGCCGTGACGTGCGGCGTGCCGGGCGACGTGTCCCCGTGCCCGCCAGGCGTCGCGTCCTGCTGCGCGGCGTGCGGCGCGAGGGCGCGGGCCACGGCCTGGCGCAGCACGGGGTGGCGCATCACCGCGGCGAGGTCGGCGCCATAGGCGGTGCGCGCGGCGACGTTGGCGCGGCGGATCGCGTGATCACGGCCCAGCACCACCAGCGGGTCGGGCAGGCGCTCGACCATCGCCGCCTCGCCGCGCAGCATCCGCTCCACCCGCAGCGCCTGCTCGGCGCCGGCGCGAGCCAGCAGGGCGGCCTCGCGCACCACCGCCTCGTGCACGGCGAGCCGGGGGGTGGCCGGCGCCGCCTCGCCCCGGGCCGCGAGGCGCAGGGCGTGCGACAGCATCGCGAGGTCCGACGCCCAGAGCAGCGCCAGCCCGAGCGCCGCCAGTCCCGCCACCGCCAGGCCCGCCAGCCCGGGGATCGCGGCCAGCGCGCCCGACAGCACCAGTACCGCAAGCACCGCCGCCGGCGCCGCCGCGATCGCCACGGTGGCGGAGGCGACCGTGCCTCGCGACAGCGGTGCGGCGGGCGGCGCGGGAGGGCGCGCGGCCACGCTCAGGCGCCGGGCGGGCTCGCCCCGGCAGGAGCGACGACAGCGGGGGCGACGATGTGCGACCCGCCGCTGGCGTCGATCTGGAACACCGCGAGGTCGCGGCGCACCGCGCCGCCCGGCAGCAGCGCGAACACCCCGTCGGTGCCGGCGAAGCCTTCGGGACGCTGCAGCGCCGCCGGGCCGTAGCCCTGCGCCGCCAGCACGCGGGCGATGGCGGCAGCGTCGTAGGCGATGTCGGCCAACGCCGGGGGCGGAGCCGAGGCCGCCGGTCGCGGACCCGGAATTGCGGCGGCCTGTGCGTCCGCGGGGGCTGCGCCCAGGTCTGGGGTCACGCCGGCCGGCGTGACCCCCTGAGCGCCGGCCTGGGCCGACGCGGCATAGGCCTGCACGAAGTGGGCGCGCAGCGCGGGGTCGGGCGCCACGTACCAGGCGCCGGCCAGCCCGCCGAGCCGCGAGGCGTCCTGCGCCCACAGCGCGGGGCCGAGCAGGCGCACCGAGGGCAGCTTCAGGTCGTAGAGCGCCAGCACCGTAGGCAGGTCGCGCAGCGTGGTGCCGCCGGTGCCGAGCAGCAGCGCGTCCAGCGGCGGCGGCGTGGGCTCGGCTGCCGGCTCCGGTGCCGGCGCAGGGTCCGTCGCCTGGTCCGCGCCCGCGCGCGTGGCGTCGCCGGCCGCCTGCGCGTCCCTGCGCTGCGACTCCGCAGCGCTGTGCTGCGCCTGGGCGGCGCCGCGTCGCGCCGTGTAGCCGCTGACCTGTTTCAGCGCGGCGCTGGTCGCGGAGAAGCCGGTGGCGCGGCGGATCTGCCCGGACGTGCCGCCATTCAGGCCGCCCTCGGCGGTGTCGCGAGTGAACGCGTCGCCCAGCGCCTGCCCGAACGCGCCGTCCGGCAGCACCGCGGCGAAGCGCGACCGGCCCTCCGCGCGCGCCGCCGCCACCAGCCGGTCCACCTGCTGCTGCGCGGTGATGCCCAGCACCCACACGCCCGGCCGCGCCTGCGCCGCGTCCGAGGTGAAGGCCAGCATCGCCACGCCGGCCGCGGCCGCGAGCGGCGCCACCGCGGCGGTCTCCGTGTTGGTCAGCGGGCCGAGGATCAGCGCGTCGCCCGACGAGAGCGACTCGCGCGCCGCGTCGGCCGCGCCGTCCGCGGTGCCGCGCGTGTCGCGCACGTCGAGCGCGGGCGAGCCGGGCGAGGCCAGCGCCAGGCGCGCGGCGCGCAGCATCGTCTGCCCCAGCGCCGCGTTGCTCCCGCTCAGCGGCAGCAGGATCGCCACCCGCAGCCCGGGCGGCGCCGCCCCGCCGGACAGCATGGCCGGCCCCCCGGAAGGCGGGTATGGCTGCCCCGCGGTGCAGCCGGCGGCGAGCAGCACGGCAAGGAGGCCCGATGCACGAGGACGCATCCACGAATCCCTTCCAAGATCGCGCGGCCGGGAATGGCCGCGGTGACGTCACGCCGGCCGCGCAAGGCGAAGCCGCGCCCGGCCCGACGCCCGCAGCCGGCACGCCCGGCCTCGACGCGCCCGGCATGGACGCGCCCGGCGCCCCGACACCCGCGGGCACCGGCGACGACGGGCCCGCCGTCGCACGCGAGGCGGACGACGATGCGGAGACCGTTGCGGTCCCCTCCGCCGGGCGCGCAGGGCTTGTGCTGGTTTCCACGCCGATCGGCAATCTCGGCGACATCTCCGCGCGCGCCGTGGCCGCCCTGGCGGAGGCCGACCTGGTGCTGTGCGAGGACACCCGCACCACCGCGCGGCTGCTGGAGCACTGCGGCCTGTCGGTGCGCACCGCCGCCCTGCACGAGCACAACGAGGAGGCGCGCATCCCCGCGCTGCTGGCGCAGATGCGGCGGGGACGGCGCATCGCCCTGGTGTCGGACGCCGGCACGCCGCTGGTCTCGGACCCCGGCTACCGGCTGGTGCGCGCGGCGATCGCCGAAGGCATCGCGGTGGACGCGGTGCCGGGCGCCAACGCGGCGCTCACCGCGCTGGTGCTGTCGGGGCTGCCGCCGCACCCGTTCCTGTTCGCGGGCTTCCTGCCGCCGCGACAGGCCGCGCGCCGCGCCGCGCTGGGGCGGCTCCGCGCCGCCGAGCTGGCCGGGCTGCACGCCACGCTGATCTGGCACGAGGCGCCGCACCGCCTCGCCGAGACGCTGGCCGACCTCGCGGAGATGCTCGGCGCGCGCCCCGCCGCCGTCGCCCGCGAGCTGACCAAGCGCTTCCAGGAGGTGCGGCGCGACACCCTGCCGGCCCTGGCCGCGCACTACGCGGAGCACGCGGCACGCGGCGAGATCACCGTGCTCGTCGGCCCCGCGCCCGACCAGGGCCCCGCGGAGGGCGCGCTCGACGACCGGCTGCGCGCGGCGCTGGCCGGCCACAGCGTCAAGGACGCCGCCGCCCTGGTCGCCGCCGCCACCGGGCTGCCGCGGCGCGTGGTGTACGCCCGCGCCCTCGAACTCTCCGCGCCGGGGTAGTTATCCACAGAATTCTGGGTAAGTCTGTGGATGGACCCGTGGGTGTTCCCCCCTGGTTCCGCCCCGGGCCTCGGCAAACCTCGGGAAGCCGTCCGGGCGGCCAGGCCGGAACGGCGCGTCGGGCGGGCAGGCGAGCAAGGTTGAGGCTCTGCCTCATCCGCCAAAGGCAAGCCTTTGGAGTCCTCTTGTTCAAGGAAGACGTCTCCGAAAGCTCCATGCCTGGAAGAGGCGGGGCTTGGCGTGGGGGGGGGGGGAGCTGCCCGTCTCGACGGTCCACCCGGGCCGCAGGGGGCGGGCGGCGGAGGCAGGGCCCGGTCCTGCGTGCCGTGCCGCCTCGCTGGGCAGGGCGGCACGGACAGGCAAGAGTCGGCACGCAGGGCATTTCTCCGAAGCGTCACAGACATCGTTGCGACCGACCCTGTATCCCTCCAGCATGTCGAACGACATCATCGCCAAATGCGGGCGAGAGTCGCCCGTGCGACTTTCGATTGCGCCAGCACAGGTCCGGTGTCATTGTGCCTCCAGCTCCGGTGCTGGTGCAGCAGGCTGGAACAATGAAACTGCACCATGTGGAGCGGGTCGCCCACCCCGTCATCACTTGCGCCGTCGCGGGTCCGGCAACGTCGTGCGAGGCGCCGTGCGTTGGGCCTGTCGGCCTCCGCCCGCAGCGTCAGGGCCGGGGCATCACGGGCCGCCACGGCAGGACAAGAGGTGGCCGGCCTGATCGAACCGTCCGGATGTCGCGCAGGCCCTGGCACGGCAGGCTCCGGGTGCAACAGCCATCTTGCAAGGATTGCAGCATCATGAAGATCAGACCCGGCGCGCTTGCCGTGCTGGCGGCCCTCTGGGCACCCTCCGGCCTCGCGCGAGGCGAGACCGCCGCCCCAAGCCCCACGGCGCTCGGGGCAGAGGCCCTGCCCGCCGCCGCCACGGCCAAGAGCGCCAAGCGCGGGGCCGCCTACGACCTCGCCTCGCCGGCCGACCTGCAGGCGCTCGCCCCGGGCGTGTCGTGGTGGTACGACTGGGGCGCCACCCCCAACCCCGCGGTGCCGTCCGGCTACCGCACCACCTACCAGATGGACTACTACCCGATGCTGTGGAACGGCAATTTCAACGCCGCCAGCGTCGAGTCATTCCTACAGGCCAACCCGACGATCCACTACCTGCTGGTGCTGAACGAGCCCAACGTCGGCGGTCAGTCCTATCTCACGCCGCAGCAGGCGGCGGCGCTGTGGCCGCAATACGAGGCGGTCGCGGCGCAGGCCGGCGTCAAGATCGTGGGGCCGCAGATCACCTGGGGCAACATGCCGAACTACGGCGACCCGGTGGTCTGGCTCGATGCGTTCTACGCCGCCTACGAGGCGGCCCACGGCGGCCGCCAGCCCACCATCGACTATCTGGGCTTCCACTGGTACGACTACGGACTGTCCGGCCAGCTCGACCGCCTAAGCAAGTACAATAAGCCGATCTGGGTGACGGAATTCGCCAACTGGCACAGCCAGAACGACGGCGCGCAGATCGTCACCCCGGGCGAGCAGGCCACGCAGATGACCTCGATGGTCGCCACGCTGGAAAGCCGCAGCGACGTGTTCCGCTACGCCTGGTTCACCGGGCGGGTCAGCCCGGACCCGCACTACAGCAGCCTGCTCGGCGCGCCGGGGCAGCTCACGTCGCTGGGGCAGCTCTACCTCTCCCTGCCGCACTGACGGCGTCGCGAAGCAAGGTTGAGGCCCCGCTTCCAAGCATTGGGCCTCAAACTTCGCCAAAGGCTCGCCTTTGGAATCCAACACTTAAGTGAAGCTGGTCCAGGGGGGCTTCCCCCCTTGGCGGGTCTGGGCAGAGCCCAGCCTTGCCTGCCTGCTGCCTTGCCCACGTTGCGCCCTTGCCGATCCTCGCGCACCGTGCGGCGCAACATTCGGATCGGGATTGCCCATGCGGCGGAGCAAGGCGAGTGCGCGGCAGGCGCCGCCCACGGAGCCGGACGAGGACGCGCCCGTGGGCGCGGCCCTGCTCACCCCGGAGGCGCACGCCATCGGCCGCCTGGCGGACGGCCCGGCGGCGATCCCGTGGCGCGGCTGGAAGCAGGTGTTGCACCGCACCCTGGCGGAGATGATCTCGGACCGCATGTCGCTGGCCGCCGCGGGGTGCGCGTTCTGGGCCACGCTGGCGCTGTTCCCGGCGATCAGCACGCTGATCTCGGTCTACGGCCTGGCGTTCGACCCGGCCACGGTGGAGCCGCAGCTCCAGGTGCTGTCGCGCCTGCTGCCGCCGGCGGCGTTCAGCCTGATCGACGCGCGGGTGCAGCAGGTGGTGTCGCAGCCGCGGGGCACGCTGACCTTCAGCTTGGTGCTGAGCTTCCTGGTGGCGCTGTACAGCGCCACCACCAGCACCAAGGCGATTCTGGCGGCGCTCAACCTCGCCTACGAGGAGAGCGAGGCCAGGAGCATCGTGCGCTACCAGCTCACCGCCCTGGGCATGACGCTGTGCGCGGTCGTCGCCGCTGTGGTGGGGATCACGGTGCTGGTGCTGCTGCCTCTGGCGCTGCACTTCCTCGACCTGCCGGGCAACCAGAAGGCGCTGGCGCAGGTGGCGAGCCTGGCGGTGCTGCTGGTGTTCGTGGTGCTCGCGCTGTCGCTGCTGTACCGGTTCGGGCCAAGCAGGCGCCGGGCTGCGTGGCGCTGGGTGACGCCGGGCTCGCTGGTGGCGACGCTGATGTGGCTGGTGGCGTCGGCGGCGTTCTCGTACTACGTCGGCACCTGGGCCAGCTACGACGCGACCTACGGCCCGCTGGGGGCGGTCGCCGGCGTGATGATGTGGTTCTGGGTCACAGTGTATGCCGTGCTGCTCGGCGCCGAGCTGAACTCCGAGCTGGAGCTTCAAACCGCACGCGATAGTACGGACGGTCCGCCGAGGCCCCCTGGCCGGCGCGGAGCGTATGTCGCCGACCACGTGGCGCCGGACTGACGCCGAGGGCCGGGTCGTCCAGCAGGTCGGCGGCCTCGGCGACCTCGACCGGGGCGGCGCGGCCGGCGGGCTCGATCGTGACCTCGCCGACGCCGCGCGAGGCGAGTCCGATCCGCTCGGCCGCCCCGCGCGACAGGTCGATGATGCGCCGGCCGTGGTCGGGCTGGCGGTCGGTCACGGTGACCACCACGGAGTCGCCGGTGTCACGCAGCGTGACCAGCACGCGCGAACCCAGCGGCAGGCTGGGGTGGGCCGCGGTCATCTCCGCAGGGTTGAACACCGCGCCGCTGCTGGTGCGCAGGCCGGCGTGGCGCGCCCCGTACCAGGAGGCCTGGCCGTTCTGCCGCCAGCCGCCCTCGCCGTCCCGGGCCGCCGCCTGCCCCGCCACCAGCAGGGCCGAGGCGAGCAGGCCGGAGCCCACCCCGGCGCGAAGCCCGCCGCGAATCCGAAGCGCCGGTGCGCCCATGGGTGACCCTTTCTGGATAGCCTGGTCCGACATCGTGGCACGAGGTTGGCCTGAGACGAACAGCAATAGCAAGCGTCATCGGCCAGGCCGATCATCATCAACATGGCTTGCCCGGACTTCGGCCAGAGTTCCCGCATCCTGCGCGTGCATAAGCGCAGCATAAAGACGGCGTTACAGGCGGCCGCACCGAATGTTCACTGGCGGCGATGACCGATCGTTCAGCCGCATCTTTGCGGGGCCGAGCCACTCCGGTCGGCGGCGCTGGCTTGTCTGCTGCACTGCACCGGAACCGCGCGCGTGGTCCTTTCGGTCGTTCCGGAGGAAGATCGGACCTGCGCTGTCGGGACGCGATGGCGCGCCGCGGAGCGGGGGTCCGGGCCGGGACTGCGATCCCCGAGGTTCGTGGTCGGGTCAGAAGTCCCTGAGACCCATGGGCCTCGTGCGCCGGCCTGGAAGGAAGCAAGGCTGGGCTCTGCCCAGACCCGCCAGGGGGGAAGCCCCCCCTGGACCGGCTTCTCTTAAGAAAAAGCTTCCAAAGGCCTGCCTTTGGCGAAGTTTGAGGCAGAGCCTCAACCTTGCTTGCTTGCTAGGTCGCTCCAGGGGTGGCCGATATTAGTCGCGCGCCCAGCCGTGGTCGTGCACGAGGCCATCGTCGTGGTCGTGCCCGCGCGCGAGAGGGCGGTGCGCGTGGTGCGGCGCGGTGCCGACCGGGTCGCTCGACGACCAGGCGTGGCTGTGCACCAGGCCGTCGTCGCGCTCGTGCTCGGCGGCGTGGTGCAGGGTGGTGGGAGCCATGGCGCAGTCTCCTCCGGGGCGTGTTCGTTGGGTGGAGACTACGCGCGGCGCGGCGCCTGGCTCGTTCGATCCGGCGGTGGAACGCGCAAGAGCGTGGCCAACTTCACGGACAGATCGGTAAATCGGTCAAGTCTGCACTGGCTGACCGAGCTGGAGAGTCGCCGCGACCGGCAAGGTAAGCAAGGTTGAGGCTCTGCCTCAAACTCCGCCAAAGGCAGGCCTTTGGAATCCATTACTTAAAAGAAGCCGATCCAGGGGCGGGTCTGGGCAGAGCCCAGCCTTGCTTGCTGCCGGCGCCTAGCGGATCACCCCCGCGAGCGGGCTCGACGGGTCCGCCGCCATCCGCCTCGGCATCCGCCCGGCGAGGAACGCGTGCCGCCCCGCCTCCACGCCCGCGCGCATCGCCCGCGCCATGCGCACCGGGTCGCGCGCGTGCGCAATCGCGGAGTTCAGCAGCACCGCGTCGCAGCCCAGTTCCATCGCCAGCGCCGCGTCCGACGCCGTGCCGACGCCCGCGTCCACCAGCACCGGCACCCGCGCCTGCTCGATCAGCAGCGACAGCATCGCCGGGTTCTGCAGGCCCAGCCCGGAGCCGATCGGCGCGCCCAGCGGCATGATCGCCACGCAGCCCATCTCCTCCAGGCGCTTGGCCGCGACAGGGTCGTCGGCGCAGTACACCATGACCTCGAAGCCGTCGCGGATCAGGGCGTCGGCCGCCTCGAAGGTCGCGGCCATGTCGGGGTAGAGGTGCGGCGGCGGGCCGAGCACCTCCAGCTTGACGAGGTTCCACCCGCCCGCCTCGCGCGCCAGGCGCAGGGTGCGCACCGCGTCGCTCGCGGTGAAGCAGCCGGCGGTGTTGGGCAGGTAGGTGTAGCGCCTCGGGTCGACGTGGTCCTGCAGCATCGGCGCGCCGGGGTCGGACAGGTTCACCCGGCGCACCGCGACCGTGACCATCTCCGCGCCGGACGCCTCGATGGCGGCTGCGGTCTCCTCCAGGGATTTGTACTTGCCGGTTCCGACCACCAGGCGCGAGCGGAAATGGCGGCCGGCGACGGTCCAGCCGTCGTCGCCCGCCTCCATGATGCCCGCCTCCATGATGCCCGCCTCCACGAGGCCCGCCTGCCGCACGCCCGCCTGCTGTATGCCGTCCATGCCCTTAGCCTCCGCCGATGAAGTGCACGATCTCGAGCCGGTCGCCCTGGTCCAGCGCGGTCGCGTCGTAGCGCCCGCGCGGCACGATCTCCTGGTTGCGCTCGACCGCGATCTTGCGGCCGTCGAGCGCCAGCGCGCGCACCAGGCCGGCCACGGTGAGCGGGGCCGCCATGGCGCGCGGCTCCCCGTTCAGGGTGATGGTGATCTGCATCGGTCCAGTCCCTCCGCCGGCACGACCCGGATCAGGTCAAGGGTCACCACGATCTGGTTTCTCAGCCCACGTCGCCCGGACCCGTCACGCTGCGGGCCGCCGGCGCCGGGGCCCCCCTCGGACGCGCACAAGATCGAACCCGACGGGCGGGGTGTCAAATCACGGGAGCGGATGGCGGCGGGTCGGTCCCGAACCGGCCCATGCCTGCCAGGCAGCAGGCAAGGCTGTGCTCCCCCTCCGCTGCCCTTTCCAACGGTCCAGGAGGGCCGTCGGAACCTTCGGCCAGCTCCGCCCGGACCCCCCAGGGCAAGCCGCCCTGGACTGGCTTTCCTCAAGTAATAGATTCCAAAGGCGAGCCTTTGGCGGAGTTTAAGGCCCATGCTTGAAGGCGGGGCCTCACCCTTGCTTGCTTTGCCCCTTTGCGACCTGGAAAGCACACCGAAGGGCGGACGGGACACACGGTGCCCGGGGTTGCTTGACCCTCGCGCGAGTTCCCGTAACGGTGGTTGGCCAAGAAACGATCCGGGATGCCCTCGCCGAACCCCGCTGCAACGCGGTGGAGTCTGCGTCGGTAAACCCTGTTCGGACCGAAAATGGGAAGGATCATGTCAATGGCACGCAAGGTGTCGAGGCGGTTGCGCCTGGCCGGCGTCTTGTCGGTGGGGACCGGGCTTCTGCTCGGCGCGGCGCCGGCCCATGCTGACGACTACACCGATCTGCTCTCGCTGCTGCGCGCCAAGGGCAGCCTGACGCAGGGCGAGTACGCCAGGGCTGTTCAACGCTGCTGGATGGGCGGCACTGAGGCCGCCCCGCCGCATACAAGGGCCAAAGTAGGCGGCTGATCGCAAGGGGGTTCCCGAGCCGGTCAATATCTGACTTCTGCGGCGGCA
>JAABUV010003398.1_pt1 | contig 20322 bp, 21 predicted proteins | sample 5559971 | NCBI WGS metagenome assembly JAABUV01 (sample SAMN10711881, study PRJNA513362) | rock metagenome | isolation source: Antarctica rocks | place: Antarctica: Victoria Land, Knobhead nord | collected 2015-12-19
CGCGAATACGCTGTCGAATTTGTAAAGGTTGGCTCTGGCGTCTTCAAACCTTAACCCTAGGGAGTAAAATTACGTCTTGAAAGGAGGTCAAGGAAACTAGATTTTCGATTCCATGGGATATCAACAGCATTTCCCACAAAACCTCTCGAGGAAACGGACCTCTAAACAAAAAGGGCACGAAACGAATGTGAGTAATTTTACCGGATCAGCACAGCGATGGAGTTTGGCGCATTACGAATAAGAATGGTCTCAATAGGTTGAAGGGATCTTCAAAGAAGGACCGATATATTCCGGTCAAGCGGGTTTTCGATGATTTTTTAAGATGCGTTTGTCAATATAGATACCCTGGCGCCGATGAGCTGGCGTGGAATTACCACTATTTTAACCCATTTCTTCAAACTCCCGGCTCCCAACCATTCTTTTCCTCTACTCCACCTTCTTTGCCCCCTCTCAAGCCATACTTCCCCCCTTCTCGCCCCACCCTAAGAACTTCCCAAACCCCAAACGCAAATTCCTCCCAACCGCTCACTCCCCATATCATCCCAGATTCCCCCCCACCCAAACAACCCCCACATTCCCCTTGCCACACCCCCCGCCCCTCCCCTCCACCGCCCATCCCTCGGTTCGAACCCCACCTCCTTGACGCTCTCGCCGTCGAAAGGGATTTTTATGATTCGGTTTGAGTGCGGAGGCGGTGTACAGAGAAGCAGAGGGCTCACAGATGATGGGCGTGAGTGTGCGGGGAGATTGAGGGAGGGGGTTAGGGGTGGATTGGGTGGGGTGAGGAGGAGAGAGAGGCGCGGGGGATGTGAGGGGTGGTGGTGATGGTGATGGTGATGGGGGGGTGGGACACGAGAGAAAATCGAAAAAAACAGACTCTTTTTCCGTAATCAAAGTAAGAGCACACACCCCTTTTTGGGATTGTGGGAAAAAATAAGTACATGTATCAAATATTTTTGATTCTTTTTTTAAAATGTTTCTTTTTTTACATTTGGGCAAATGATTTGCTTTTCTAATCTGGATATTTTTCTAACTACATGGTACATAGATAGTACAACAATCCTATCTATAACGAAATGAAGGTTTTTTTTTTTTCGCTAGCTTCTGGTATCTCGATGGAAGGAAGTACATACAACAACAACAACAACAACAACGGCTGCCCGGTTTGCGGGCTTGTGTACTGTATGTAGTTGAGAAGGGCTGTGGGGGTGGGGGATATGGGTGACTTTTAAGGGGGTTGGGTTTTGGGGATTCGTGAAGTAGGGGTGGTGGTGTGGTGTGGTGGTGTGGTGATTAGGAAGATATTTGGGAGAAGTGGAGGGGGATGGGAGGACCTGTGGTTTGGTTGTGGGTGGGTTTGGGGTGGGGTTGGGGAGATGGGTCCGGGATATCTACGCTATGGAAGCGGTTGGGTGTTTGATACATCTACCTAGATTTGACGAGGCGGATGGGGGGCGGGGAGGTGGAGTGTGGAGCGGAGCGGAGCGGAGCGGAGTGGGCGAGGTGCCTATTTAGTTTTCTTCTGGTGTCTATTCATCCGGTATCATGGTGCTTGTCTAGCTTTGCTGTAGATGATAGGTGTATCTCCTGGAATTCTGCGCTGGGAGGACATCTCGACAAACGGGTTTTCTTGTTCAACCAAAGGCTTCATGGGCGTCACGTGCGGGGGGGGTGCAAATAGCGCCAGGGATGTGATGTATGATCTTTAGCTTTGTTGCAGTTCCCTCTCTTAGCAGTGTATGGCTGTTTGACCTAAGAACTTTTCGGGATCGGACTAAAAAAGAACTAGGTGTCGTCATGATGCAAGGGCTGCACCGTTCTTGGTGAGGTGAGCCTGATGGATAGCCGTTGAATCCCCGAAATTCGTATGGATGCTATCTTTCATAGAGTCTGCTGGGATTTTTGCACTCTGCGGATTTAGATGCTTGGACTTGCTAAGACTGGTGCCTTGAGCTGAGCTCCTAAGACTTGGCATTTGTGACATATGGCTATGGGTAGTCGGGATGCGCTTGGAGACTGAAGAGTCCCGGAAACGGAGTCTTGCTGGTTAGGTGCCTGGAAGACATGGGCGAGCGCGTGAGGTTTCCATTAAGAGTGATGCGGTATGCAGGCTGAGGGCCTATTTGTGTTTTAATTGGTATGACGTGAAGTCATAGAATATTTAATTGAGCATGTTGTAACGCGAGTGGTACAGAACGACCATATATATCTCCCATATCCGTGGTTCCGGGTCGCAAGCTGAGGATCAGTAAAGCTGCCGAGGAGATACTTCTCTGTCGTGACGAGACAAGGCGGTTGGCAAGGTAAGATGGCCATCGGACCATGTTCATAAGGTTGCGGCTTGATACGGTTCGGAGGAGAATTGTAGTATCGAGACGGGGAAAGCAACAGACGTCCGAACGGAACTTTCCCGAAGTATTACCAGATGAAAGGGTTAAGAAGGGTCAAAGCAACGGCAGTTTCTGTTGAAGAGTTGCCTGGATTCTCTTTCAAGGCGGTTCCCTTTTTGCTGGATCTTCCTTCCGGAACATTCGTAGAATTCATTGGTCGAGCATAGTCTATCTAGATAGATCGATAGCCCACAAACTCGAAAGAACGACGATCTTTCCTACAGTCTCTACAGAAATCCCGGCATTTCCCAAGGCCGTGCCTTTAGTGACTAGTACATTTCCGGATGATCGTGTTGAACGTCGGACTCCTGCAGCCATGACATGTGAATCTCCCAGGGTCCTTGGATCGAGTCGTACATGTGATCACAGCGTCTGGGGAAAGTTTAACAGAAGTAGGCGGTTAAGGCCGAAGAAGTGGGAGGGACGGGCACAATGGCTCCCAATTGTGATTCAGCCTCGCTAAACGGGAGATCCAGAAACCTGGTTATTGTTTCCACAACCGTGGCCTCGGGTCGGTAGCCGTGGGATCAGCGCTTTCCACGGATTTCGTCAGGGAGCTGCTTTGACAGATACTTCACAACATGCGTCCAAGTCCTAACGCCGTGGTCTTGGGACAATCGCTGAGAGATCGGCGACTGCTATCCAGCTTCAGGGGAAGAGCACTGTAATTGTTGGTGATCGACATTGTTCATCCTTGCTTTAGGGATAAGAGGCATCTGCACGAGACGATGTTCCAGAATCTAGTGGTCAATCCTCCAGTTTCCGGCGCGTACTCAAGGCATACTAGCACGGCTGCGTGTGAAGGGCGAACAGGTGGGCCCATCCAGGTAGTCTACTTCGTAAGCCTGTTGCCAGTGCCATGGGCTCGGGAGGGCCGATCCTTGAAAAGTGGGACAAGCATAAGGCTTGATCGCTGCATGATTCGCTGATTTCAACTGGGGTCTCAACCGGCGTAATCACATTTCAAAGAAAGCCGTTTCTTGCCGCACCTGAAGCTCCACTGTGAAGTTCAATAGGGTCCTACGCATCATGAGTGGGAACACAAATTTTCAGCCGCTCCCTGTTTCGAGTTGGAAAGCCAGAAATGCGGTAAGCGACCGAGTAACGTGCGAGATACCAGTGCGACGTTCAAAGCATTACCCTTCTGGAGGGGAATAATAATAAGGTGGGATTGGAAAATTGTAGGCTGAACCGCTAATGCAGGATACTCGTAATCTTTCCGACGCCCTGCTTTGCTTGAGAGCCCGCAGGACTGGTAACTTTGGATGCCGCAACGGGCACCCCAAAAGCTCCCACCGTACCGGGCCTTCCAGCGAGATCCATTTGGCGCACAAAGTTTTGTGGGTCAACGTCAGAGTCTGTTCTATAACTCAATATCAGCCCTTGCCGCCGTTAGTAGGAAACTTAATGGTTGAGACGATGGTGGAAGTGCCGCGAATCCCCACACTCTTCTTCCACCGGAGAATACCTGATTCGTAGAGGATCCTCCGTGCTATTTGGATTTTGTGTCAGCTCCCCTTCGAATATGGGTAGGTGTGGTGATTACACTGCATGTGTCTCCCACTCGCAAACCACCGCTCCTCGTCGCTGACCCTGTTGGATGACAGGTGCTAATGCAATGAGCGATTACTTCTTGGCGCTTAGATCAATGCAAGTGTCCAAGCCGATGAAGATACTTTAGCAAGATGCTGCTTAGACTATCCGCTTCAGGGGTTCCGTCCAGGTCCACGCAGAGATCTCAGAGAGGGGCCAATCTTTCGGAATCGACCTTCCGTAAATGCCTGGCTCTCGAAACCTTACAGTTCGTCTAGTATAAGGAGTTGATCCGCGAAATACCAGTAAAACCCGGGCCATCTGCTGCCGTATTATTATACAGTATCGTCTTTGAAGTTGCTACCTCCTCTCCCCTTTTACTCATCGATTCTGGGATCTTTGTCTATAACCTGCGTGCTAGGACCAGAGAACCGAGATCTTCGCTGTAGTGTCAAGACTTGAGCAGGCAAGACGCTAGAAATTCGTGATTGCTCCAAGCGCACAGATCTTAGACCCCGTTCTTTACTATCAAACAGTCTAGGAATGGCAGACCACAACAGAGATCCATTCCAGGGCAGTGACACAGACGACCAAAACAGAACCAGTTCCGAGCCAACTCGGAAGACTGATACGCTAGACAGCACGTGGACGACAGGGATAAATGACTCAGAGGTGCCGCATGCTGGTGGCTCTGATGTTCGTACGCCCGCACAGGCCCACGACGTGTCAACACTGCAACAAGCAGAATTGGAAGGAGGTAATACGGAAGACAACGAACCTGGGTTATCGGAAAAGGGGGAGACAATCGTCCGGTCGGAAGACACGGGAGTAAGAGTATCAAAACCATCCGAATCGTCTGAGTACAAGATTATCCCAGTAAGCCAACAGGTAAGATAATTTTTTGTGTGTAGATAATTCCTGCTTATAGTTCACTCAGTCAGATGCGCCTTTACCCATCCCGTATGCATCGCACGTCGTCCTTTCCGAGAACCTATTAGCGTTTCGAAGGAGCATGCACGACCCAGAGTCCTTCCGTACTTGGGGTTATGAGCTGTTTGGTTCGCTTGCTATACCGTCTTCGGAGTCGCCATTAGAGCGGTTTCTGACCCAGAATTGGATAGAAGACGCCAACAATCTGCATGCCCGGATTCACATGAGAGATCTCGAGGTAAGCTGGGAGGGGCTGTCCATCGAAGAATCTCGTCGAATGATGGCTAGGGCTTTAGTCCGGCAAACCACAGAGAACGCAAGGCGGGCTCCATCCAGCGATGCATCGGCCATCCTCGAACAGGAACCACCGTCGGATGATGAAGCGCCCATGCAGTGATCCACTCTTTCCCAAATGGCCGATCCTGGGACAGAACCCAGGCTCTGTACTAGCAGTCTCCCATAAGGAGATGAATGTGCAAAAGGGAATGAACCATTTCTTATTTTGTTGGGGTACGAGAGAAAAGCGGGAATATTTTGATATCATCTTTTCATTGAGTTCTCTTGGACCAAGCTTTCTATAGCGCGATTGAAAATCAACAGATATTGCTTGGCCATGAAGAACTACCTCAAAGGACTCGAGCTTAGGTACGAATCTTGCTCTTTATGATAATGAAGATATGGGGTCTCCACACCTAGAAATAAGATAGCTACCTTAAAATCTTTCTTGGTCTTCAGGCATGAAAACGGAAACACTCGCACGTCAAGTAGAAGGAGATTCGACTTAGCTCGAAAACTGCCACGAATATTTGCCCCAGAGATATCCATGGAAGGCGATCCCTGGCTGAGTGCAATATCCATGCTTGGTTCAAGCCTCGGAATCTTCTCTTCGTCGGGTATGAAGGCAGAGTCCTGTTGAGCTGTCTCTCATAACATAGAGGCTGAGTTCTGAAAGCTCCAGTATATACCATAGGCAGGAGCTTATAAAGGCTTATCAGGGGGCTAACGTCGTAGCTGTTCCTCTGTTGTTAGCCATATAGATACCTGATATAAATAGTTTAATATTATAACATGCAGGGAACCCTTGGGAAACTGCTACCTTTCGAATAAGGAAGCTTTCAGAAAACGTCAATAAAGAGCTATATTCGCATTTGCGCAGAGCGTAGAGCACAAGCAGAGGCTTGAAATATGTCGATTAGTCCAAGGCTAGAAGCCTTGAAAGTAGCATTGTGTCCTTTTAACCCAGACCCCATATGCCCCCTCTGAGTGTGGTAATAATTCTTATGAGAAGTCTTCTAGAATTCAGCAGCTTCTTTCTCGCTTTCCTTCCAGATAGTAATACTGTTACATAGAGTTCGCCCAAAGTGTTAGTAGTCATATCTCTCGACACTGTAGTAGGAACCGGATAGCAATGGCGGACCCCAAGTAGTGGAAAATGCTCATCTATGGACACTAGCAGACAGAGAGTGGCCAATATATTGCGAATGTTTCCAAGTGATTGCCTACTTCACCCCTAACTCCTGTAAGGCATAATCCAAGTCAATTTCCAAGATAACAACATTATGACATAGAGGACTGAAGAATCAATAGGCGTGCATCATCAAGCACTAAACCTATAAAGTCGTCCACCGTCAGGAATGTAACCTCAAACGCAGATGAATGTCTGGAGGTTGTCATTCTATGCCCACTCATTGTTGATCAAGTTGGGGCCGGCCGAGTCTTATCAGCTCATAAACAACGAACGCGAAAGTACACTCCATACAGCCACTGTCTCGAGGTCACTGGTGACCGAGACGGCTCAGTATCGGGTCCCATATTGAGGATATATCTTCCGTTTACCATGTGGAGCCCTGCATTCCGGATTGATGACGAATGCTGAAGAAGTTCTGAGAATGCCAAGGGCCGGATAAGCTTCGATGGCCTTTTCCCGAACAAGGTTGATATAAATCCACTCATTGCATGGTCACCACGCAACTCGAAATTCTCATTCTGGGCCTCAAGACGGAATTGATTGTCTATACACGATCGAGCTGACTGTTGCTGTATTTGTCACTCCAGTGCTCTCATGCCGATGATCTTCATCGAACTATGTTCGGGGATACCTTATTTCTATTGGTTGTGCTTCGCTCTGCAAACGTTATGTTTCTTTCGTTGTAGAATATGTTATTTGGAGACGACTTCTCGGTGCCGAGAAGTCCCAGCCCTAAGGTAGCTGAAGATACGTCGTCAGCAAATCTTCATAGGTAGGCGCGCTGTCAGGCATCCTGCTACAGCTTGATTGGTCAGAGGAGATTGCAGTTGCAGCGGGGCTGACCGGAACCCTAAATCACTTGGCCCTGGTGTAGCGCACCGCTCATGGGCTTTCCCATGGAGTCGAAGTGATTAGATTTTAATAGGTAGACCATCTCTCCACGACATCGCTCCTTGAGGTGGTCCGAAAGGAATCTTTCCGGCGTCTTCACCGTTGGTCCTTGGCGATGATTGTTTGACCGGAGATGCTCGGAAAATCCGTACGAATAAACGCTCGGATTCTTCAGTCTGGGCCCTTGATGCAGCATTGTCCGAGATGTATGGCTTTTGCGGAGGACTTCTATGCCTGCTGGTGCACTGTGTCAGTGTGTTGCCGGTCTGCGCCCAGAGTACCGTCTTAGTGGAGCGGGCGACCGCGTCTCCCTCAGCGTCACCCACACCTATCTCTTTCTCTCCGGCACAGAATTGGTTCGTTGAAAGCCCACTGGAATTTCTATTGGTGATCTGTGTCGCTAACAATGTGATGAAGGGATGGTCCGGATGGTCCATGGTCCACTTTCACGGTTCGAGTAGGCACGCCGGCACAGGATGTCCGTGTGCTTATTTCAACAGCCAGCGAGGATACGTGGGTCATTCTACCTCAAGGCTGTCTTCAGGGCGACACTGCTTGTCCTGATGCGCGTGGACAGCTATTCAATCCCAATGTCTCATCGACTTGGGCGCAAGTGGGTTACTACGAATTGTTCACCGAGCAGAATTTGGGTATTCCAGGCAATGGACTTTTTGGAAACGACACTTTGGGCCTAGGAATTCAAGGGAGCGGTGGACCCACCCTGGAGAATCAAGTGATTGGGGGCATTGGCACCCAAGATTTCTACATTGGCATGTTTGGAGTAAACCCTAAGCCAACAAATTTTTCGGGACTCGGAGCGGAAGGCCAACCCAGTTTTATCACGTCCTTAAGGAATCAGTCTTTGATCCCGAGTGTAAGCTTCGGGTATACAGCCGGAGCTCAATACCGTGAGTCTGTCGTTATACAGTCTCCTACTCTTTTGGCCTAATGTTAGTAGGTCTAAAATCCGTACTCGGGAGCTTGACCCTCGGGGGTTACGACCAGTCACGCTTTGCACCAAATCCTATGTCATTCACTTTTGCTCCAGACAACGACCGCGATATCGTTGTGGGTATTCAATCGATAGTCTCGACAGACCAAAACGGGAAGACTCATAAACTATTGCCGTCTGGGATCAATGCCTACGTTGACTCAACTGTAGCCCAAATTTGGCTGCCGTTGGAAGCTTGTCTAGCCTTTGAAACGGCGTTCGGCTTAACCTTTGATAACAGGACTGGCCTCTATCTTGTGAATGACACCCTACACGCTTCGTTGTTGTCCCACAATGCCAGCATATCCTTCACGCTTGGCAATTCAGGTAGCGGAGGCCCGACAACCAACATAACGCTGCCATATGCCAGTTTCGATCTTAGAGTGACCCCACCTATAGTTGATAAGGGTACGAGGTACTTCCCACTAAGAAGGGCCAATGGAACACAACAATATACGTTAGGCAGGGCCTTTCTTCAGGAAGCGTAAGCGGCCACCAACTACATTGAATGAACGATTTAATCTCACATAAAACTAGGTATCTTATTGTTGATTGGGAACATAGTAGCTTCTCAATTTCGCAATGTGTATTCAATGACAACATGCAGCAAAACCTCATTGCTATTAAACCTATCGCTGATTCTGCAAATAAAACCACGCCTAGCAATACCAAAGCTGGTGGATCATCCGGTTCAGGTAAAACCGTTGGTATTGTTGTGGCGGTCGTGGTAGTTGTCGTCCTTGCTGTATGCGGGGCCGTACTATTTTTTATCATGAAACGTAGGAAGAGGCGTCAAAAAGCGGAGGAAGCAAGAAGAAATAAGAAACCTGAGGTGGATCCAGCAGAGGCTGTTCGACAAGGATTTGCTAAGGCAGAACTTGATACGGACTTTGACCATGCACGATACGAAATGGGTGGGCCAGACGTCATTGAACAGAAGGCGGAGACGCCGCCAGCGGAGTGGGTAAACGAGAAGGCAAAATACCCAGGAGATCGGTCATTTGTGGCCGAAGCCCCTGGAGCAGCTGTGACTATACCAGAGCTGGCCTCGAGAAGAATTATGTTGAGGCCGTTGCATGAGATGTATGATCCCTCCTCAACACCGGTGGAATTGCCAGCGGACTCGCCAAGGGAATTGCCGGGCTCACCTCCTCCGCTCCCAACCCCGAACTCCGCTGTTTCCTCGCCCACCATCAGATCTGTAAATCACTCGCCAGTAGACCGATCGGTTGGCTCGTCACCATTAAATCGCTCGTCAGTTCAGCCGTCACCAGTAGATCGCCACCTCGGGCGTACACCTCCGCCTCGGTCTTCTTCGCGACGTCAATATGTTGCCCCTTCACCCCCCAGTCAATCTTCAAGGGGAACGTCGTCGCCAAGCAGATCACGGACCTCTTCCGCTCGAGCAAATGAGGTGTTTAGTCCCATTTCTCCTCTTGCTGATGGGGAGACTAGTTCGGCTCAGGGAGGGCTTTTCTCTTTTGTTACAGGTTTGACGCAACCTACTTCCTCTAGGATGCAAAGTTCTAGTGCTAGACCGGCAGCTGGAGATACGGCTCGAGAGACTGGCGAATCAAATCCACGACATTGAGAAGAATCGAACGAAACAGCGTGTTAAGAGCATACAGGGGGGGAGTTCGTGGTTCGCTGTCCATGCATTTATGGTGCGAAATCTCATAGTAAGATATTTTGGGCTATCAGGAGGAATGCAGGCTGGAGTAGACTCAAACCCTCTAGTGATCAGGCGTTGTGGTCGGAACTGCCCCTTTTCGGCTAAGTGGCGTGGGATGGTCCATCTTCAGCGACACGAGCGATATGGTTCAGTTACGGTTCGGCTCTCCTTCGCTGTCCAAATTTTCTCTACTACTGTTTAATCTAAACCTCGGCCTTTGGTCAACGAGTAATAGGGCACGCATCTGTTGCGATTTTGAGGGGCCTTTATGTAAAAGAAACGTTACGATTGACTTGGTGCATGCGTGTTCTGACCCACGGCTGATTACATCAACAATGCCTATAGACGAGTGTGCATAATCATGCGTGGAACACTATCTTTAGCAAGGCTTAATCTTCTCGCCCAGGCTTAACAGAGACTGCTGAGCCGCTTATCTGTATCTGCTAAGTCAACTTGATTGTGACGTTGCACACATGACCTTTGTTGTCAAACCACCCACCAGACCCAACACAGTTATGATCTCAGCGTGGTGCAGATGCTAGATCAAGACAGAGACTAAATGGTGCCTCCAGCTTTGGTCGGAGCAGAGCGAAGTCCTCGTTCTTTCTAGTTATCTGTTAGCCCAGTGGAAGGGTGCCATACTGCCCTCGGCCATGGTGGCACAAGGCACAGCGGCTCGACTGCCTCATAGTAATCAGCCGTAGCTGAAATGTGAAACATGTTCGCATTAGCTTAGAATCGCATGATGCAGATCATCGACTTTTGGTGCGCTGCTTGCCGTATCATGTATGCTCGAAAGGCTGGCCAGATACGGGATATACAGTACGAGAACCTTACACAGGGTATCATACAGAGGCGAAGTGACGATTGTAGTTCGAGGTAACTGCCCTCAGCAACGTGATCTGGAAGCATTGGCCCACATGCCAAGAGTCCAAGCGAGCGTGCAGTGGTGGGATGCAGAACGAAAGCCGAAGAACGTGGTCACTGAAACAGCAGATTCATGCAAAGCAGACTTTCTAGGTTGCGATCGGGAAATCTTTCGCGAATGGGCAACAGCAAATCCAATGGCAGAGCACCTTCTCAAGGACGATTGGCAAAAAGAACCCCAAGTCCATGCAGGTACGAAGGGAAAACCGTCCCAGTCGCCACGTGCACAGAGAAAAATGGGTGCATCACCCCAACTGACTCCTGCATTGGACTGTCTCATCTTTCGTGAACTTGTCGAGTTTCGTCCAATCGGTTGGGGCGTCACCGTGCCTATCCCTATGAGGATAGATGGAACTGAAGAAAAACGCTCTCGGTTTGCGGGAATAATTTCAACAGCGGCTTCGGAGAACTCGTGACGCGAAGCTGAGATGCTTCTTTAGGTTGCGTCAACACGAAGTATTCGCAATACGAAGTCCGGCTGTGGAGGGGAAACAAAAGTCGTTCCATGAGCCACAAGGCAGAAGACTACTACTACGTCGTGCTACTAATCGAGGTATGTAGTATCTTAGGAAAGTAAGATGTCCACGTGTGGCTACGTGCTAGCAACATACTACGGTTCGAGATTCTATCTGTGACAACCACTTGCCTCGCTGAGCCAAGATTCGCGAGATTCCTCCAATGCCACAGAGAGTGCGCAATGTGGGGATGAGGCACGGAACACATGGTATTATTTCAAAGTCAGGTACACCCGATGATCTGCAAAATGCTTGTTCAGGATTCCCCAGACCTCCTGACCAAAAGGACTAAGGTACCTACACTTGACGGGCTAAGCCAGGCTTCGAGACAGTAGCCTCGTAATAGGGAACAGTACAGTAGTACTAGGACCGCCCGGAAGTCAAGCATAATCTACGGGAGTTGCTTCGAATGGAGCGTGGTACGTGGAGAGAGCATCTCACTCAGCTGCCAAGCAAAATATGGTCACTCAAAGCCACCACCAAGACCGCCATCATTTGAGGTATCACCACGATCACGAATCCATCATATTCGATTACTAGATGGGATGTGTAAACAGGAAGATGGATCTCCCAGTCCTTTGGTAAAATCGTGGCGGAAGTCTCCGTTGTCTGCACGGCTTCCTGTCTTTTATCTAGCAGCGTACTACTGTACTGCTAGAGCACGGTACGAGGATCGAGTACGGAGAGCGCGACGACGAGGCTGATCACCAAAATAGAGCTGCATCATGCAGACTAACTGCATTAATATTCGGCTAATCCGACCAACTCCATGCCCAGCTCGACCTCCCAACATCGTCGTAAAGGTTGCATCGTCGCAAGTGCCTGTCGTAGGCTACTACTACTACACGGCATGTGGAAGGTAGTCGGTTCTCTTGGTGATGGTACACGGAAAGTCTGCGAGCCTCCATACGTGCGCGCTATGGTACTTCCTTTCAAAACACAACGATGTTCTTGTACCTGCATTGGGCTTGTCGATCAATCTTCCCGTGCCATACCTCCGCGTCAACACGCTGTCGAAATCAAATCGGAGCCTGACTCTACATGACCGTTTATCTGCAATAAATAATGGGAGACTGAAGATACCATATACTCGGGCGTCGTTCCAGAAAGCCTCGGATGGAGTGGTATGGGTGGCACAGCCGCGATATAAATATCCATTGTACCTGTACCCTACATGGCTGGTTTCTCTCTAATACAGTGGAATGGAAATTGCAGTACCTACGATCTAGACGGCTGATGCACCTCAACTTCCCAACGTGGCAACGTTTCTCGGCATCACCCTTCTTTCTCGCCTGTGAACTATGGCTTGCAGATCCTGCTGATGACATTATCTCCATCGGCGCCCCACCTCAGATATATTGGGGTCTCGCTTTTTCGTAGTCGTCCATGCTCAGCCAGCGTTACTGATGCATGACAGTACCGCCGGCATCGCGAAGGGCTGATAATTAATTTCCTTTCCACAAAGCATCTGCACATCGACGTACTTCCTCCTCGTCGATCATACTTTACGAAGCGAGTTCTAGTCATTGCTGGAGCCTTGTGTGTCTACAAACGTATTGTACCTGACGATCCACCTGAAGCCTTAGCCGAGTACCATATAATTACCATGGCCGATGAGACCGCCCCGCACATTCCGTTGAGGGTCCCACAATCTAGAAGCAGACGCCAAAGTGCTACTTCCTCTGAACATTCCTCGAGCACCGAAGACAACTCAGCATCCTCGAATCCTCCACGACGCCGAAAATCGTTCTCAACCTCTAATAACGTCTCCTTACCCACAGGGGCCCCTAGTGACCGACATAGAGGACGACGGACTACAAAGTCGACGTCTTCGGCATCTCGTGAAGGATTTCCTCAAGGTAGTGCAACAACTATGCCCGGTATGGTAGCCTCTGCCGGTGAGATCACTTATACTCCCACAACACACCGTATCAGCAAGGCAAAAAAGGGCAAGAAGGTTCATGCCTGTGAGCATCCTGGCTGTACCAAGGTATGGCCCATTCGTCCTGACCATCAATGCAACCGCTGATATGTGCTAGATCTTTACTCGAGCAGAGCACCGCAAGTACGAGAGACCAAAGCAGTATCTACAGACCTGTTCAGCCACTAACGTCTAATGCAGACGACATGAGGCCAACCATAATTCTGAGCCGCTATATCAATGTTGGATCCAAGAATGTCGCAAGCCATTTCAACGGTCAGACTTGTTAGCTCGGCACATGGAGAAGCAGTATGTATAGTCTATGATATTGGCCTGGCTAGTAAAACTGACCATGGCAGACACAACATGCCTACCGATAGTTTTAGCACTCGGAGCACACGCTCTCCTCGGTCTACTCGAGAAGCATCATTCGCAGATTCAAGCCCCTCAACGTCTAGCACGTTTGCTTCTCTTGTCGGACAGCAACGAGTAGTACCTACACAAACGAGCACTATGTCTATAGGCTCAATCATCTCCGAGCCAATGAGGAACGACTATGTCACTCATCCTGGCCAGCCTATGAACGATCTCTCGCATGTAGCCATCAGCGCGGTACCCCGCGGCTTACCCCCTGATTTAGTGTACCCACTTCCAGCATCCGTGGACTCACCTCTCTATCCGTCGAGCGACAGCTGCTACTCACCTATGTCGGATTATCTGCAGACTCAAGCTAGCACGCCGCAATTTCTAACTCCGGATACACTCCCTCGGTCACAGTCTGCAGCGCTCGAATCGTGCTTTCAGAATCAACAGCTTTTTACGTCGCCCATATCTCTAACGCCAACAGTCCCTACATGGGATCAATTCGAGGATACCGCACTTGGAATATCCTACGATTCATCATGCAATTCTAATGTAAGTAGTTGAATGCTCACATCATGTTATTTTTTCGGCATCTAACAATGTCCTAGATTCGTCAATATCAATATCCCTCTCCTACATGGATGGGTACCAACGGATATTCGTATGAGATGAATCTGCCCCCGCAGCAGATATGGCCCTGGGCCAAAGTTGATTTCTAGAGGTTCGAGAGGACGAGATCAAGCCTAATATTATTTGCTTGTCGCACCGTCAATAATATTCGCACGAACTTACATCCTTCTACATTTGCATCGACCAAAGTCGCTTTCTATCAGCTACTTCCTCAGTAATAATCTAGGCCGGGATCTCTGTTACCTATTGGCAAAATATTGTTCTATCTCTTGTTAAATTATCTTCCCTTGGCGTTGTCGGTGAAACCACGTCAAGATGGATTGTCATAACAACCACGTCCCCACGAACTCGGCATCTACCAAATCTGCATCGACCTCTACATCGCATTCTCCGGCTTCTGCCTCTTGCATAGAGGGTTCTCTGCATTTCATACCTGGGCAAACGTGCTCCCACACCGATAAACTGCCTCGTGGATTGGACTTCGAGCCTGAAGCGAAGTCCTCCACGCGACCGAAACCCATAAATGGCTAATCTTCCCTTCCCGTGAAGGCGGAGAACTAGAGTATGGAGCCTCCGACGGGATCAACTTCGAGCCGCAAGCAAACAGGTGACCACGGCCGACTTAGGCCAAGAGCTTTCACCATACATAAAGCCTTCGATATTCATGCCGGACAGGCCTGCTAGCATATTACGAGACGACTAATTCACTAATCGGCAACACATAATGAGTCTTTTTTTCTAATCTGTACCAGTACTATGTACCAACAACACCATGTATTTTTATTATGTCTAGGTTTAGCATGTGGGGAGACTGTAAAACTACACTGTACTACTATTTGATGAGCATACGTGGAATATTTTACGTTTTTGTAACGATAGGACCAAGATAATTTAACTCGGGGTGGAAGTTTGGAGATTGCATCCACATACATCCTACTTCTAGAAAAATCAAGTCTTGCGTAGTACATAACGCAATAGACAATCATGAGTTTCTAAGTGCTTATACGGAGGCATACGAAATAGATGTAGATTCAGTCATCTTGTAATGATATTAAGGTCGAGGACATTCGTGGGTCTCATAGAGGTCCTTGATGTGATTGGCTCCGCTGCGGAATATCAAATTCTGTGGTTCACAAAATTTAAGCTTCGCTTCGCAGAGTCCGAAGCTGTGGACACCTACACGCAACATCACAAGCCTGCTATCGATAATAATATGCAGACATAGTCTCATATGACACCCAGCAAAATCAAGCAGTAACGATATTTCTGCATGCCGTACTCCCACAGCTGGGGAACTGTCTCTCTCCCTGATTAAAGATGCAGTCTTCACCGAACATGCTGACCAAGGCAAGAAGCCCCACCACCGTCAATTCGCGCAAAACTTAACCAATGGCTGTAGTTCGAGTCGAAGTCGTCGAGGGCGAAGGGTATAGCTTTCCACCCGAAGAGGTCAGTAACCCGCCTGTGCAACAGAATTGTTGCGGTGCGCTGACAATTGCTAGACCATGGATTCTTGTATCTTTACATTCCTCCACGATTCAGCTGTGGGACTATCGCATGGGAACTCTGATCGATCGATTCGAAGAGCATGATGGTCCTGTCCGGGGCATTGATTTTCACAAGACACAACCTTTGTTTGTATCTGGGGGGGATGACTATAAGATCAAGGTCTGGTCATACCAGAGCCGAAGATGTCTCTTCACCTTGAATGGCCATTTGGACTACGTCCGAACCGTTTTCTTTCATCACGAGCTTCCATGGATACTATCAAGTTCAGATGACCAGACGATTCGGATTTGGAATTGGCAGAATCGATCGCTCAGTCAGTGCTTGGACCAAGACCTCTATCGTCTAGTACTAATCTTCCTTTGCTAGTCTGTACAATGACGGGACATAACCATTATACCATGTGCGCGCAATTCCACCCAAAGGATGACTTGATCGTTTCAGCGTCGTTAGACCAATCTGTCCGGGTCTGGGATATATCAGGGTTAAGGAAGAAGCATTCAGCCCCTACCTCAATGACCTTCGAGGACCAAATGTCTCGCGCCAACTCGAACCAGGCCGATATGTTTGGGAACACGGACGCAGTGGTGAAATTTGTGCTTGAGGGCCACGACCGGGGCGTGAACTGGGTTGCATTCCACCCTACCCTCCCTTTGATCGTATCTGCGGGTGACGATAGACTTGTGAAACTATGGAGAATGAGTGGTAAGGTTTTCCAGCTGAATTGGATGCCTTGTGGATGACTGATATTCGGCCAGAAACCAAGGCTTGGGAGGTTGATACATGTCGAGGTCACTTCCAAAATTGTTCAGCCTGCCTCTTTCATCCCCATCAAGATCTCATATTGTCTGTTGGTGAAGACAAGACCATCCGAGTTTGGGACTTGAACAAGCGTACCTCAGTACAATCGTTCAAGAGAGAAAACGACAGGTTCTGGGTCATCGCAGCTCATCCAGAGATTAATCTTTTTGCAGCAGGGCATGACAACGGTGTCATGGTTTTCAAGCTGGAACGAGAGCGGCCTGCTTCTGCCATCTATCAAAACCAGTTATTTTACATTACAAAGGAGAAGAATGTACGCTCGTATGACTTCTCCAAGAACATCGAGTCCCCATCGATGTTATCCCTTAAGAAACTAGGTAGCCCCTGGCTACCACCACGGACACTCTCATATAATCCTGCCGAACGGGCAATCCTTGTGACCTCGCCTGCAGATAACGGCATTTACGAGCTGGTCAATTTACCTCGGGACGCTTCCGGAGCACTTGAACCCACGGATATGAAAAAGGGTCAAGGCAATTCTGCTATCTTTGTTGCTCGGAATCGTTTTGCGGTTTTCAGTCAGGCTGTGCAGCAGATTGATATCAAAGATCTCAGTAATTCCACTACGAAAACTATTAAGCCTCCTCCAGGGACTACCGACATATACTTTGGCGGCACTGGCTGTCTCCTTCTAATCACCCCAGCAATCGTGGTTCTTTATGACATACAGCAGAAAAGACAAACCGCCGAGTTGGCCGTAGCTGGCGTGAAGTACGTTGTTTGGTCGGGTGACGGGCTCTATGCCGCTTTACTTAGCAAGCACAATGTTACCATTGTTACAAAATCTCTAGAGCAGGTCAGCACGCTTCATGAGACCATCCGAATCAAGTCTGCCGCATGGGATGACGCCGGCGTACTCCTTTACTCTACCCTGAATCACATCAAATACACTCTGCTAAATGGGGATAACGGTATCGTCAGAACACTCGATCAAACCGTCTATCTAGTCCGTGTTAAAGCGCGGAGCGTCTATTGCTTAGATCGTGCGTCGAAGCCTAAGGTCCTGGACGTCGATCCAACAGAATATCGCTTCAAGCTTGCTCTTGTTAAGAGGAATTACGAAGAAATGCTGCAGATCATCAAGACATCGAGTCTTGTCGGTCAAAGCATCATCTCATATCTGCAGAAGAAAGGATATCCTGAAATCGCTCTGCAGTTCGTGCAAGACCCTCAGACCCGGTTTGAACTAGCAATCGAATGCGGTAACCTTGATGTGGCTGTAGAGATGGCCAAGCAACTTGATCGGCCAAAGCTTTGGAGCCGTCTTGGTGCAGAGGCGCTTTCCCACGGCAACCATCAAGTTGTAGAAATGAGTTACCAGAAGCTCCGTAGCTTCGACAAACTATCATTTCTTTACTTAGTCAATGGTGATGATGAGAAACTTGCGCGTATGGCGAAAATCGCAGAGCATCGTGGAGATTTCACGTCACGTTTCCAGAACGCCTTATACATGGGAGACGTTCAGAACCGGATCCAGATCTTTCAGGATATTGATCTTTGTAAGCTTTCTACTTGACAGTATTCCTTAACTTTGGACATATAAGCTAACAGTCCAAAGATCCTCTCGCTTACATGACTGCGAAATCACACGGACTCTCTGACCAGTGCGAAGCAATACTTGAGGCTAGCGGCATGACTGAAGAACAAATCAAATTACCGACTGTCGGCCAACCCCTTCAGCCGCCGAAAGCGATCGCGCCTACCTACAAGGCAAATTGGCCAGTAAAGGCAGCGTCGCATTCATTCTTCGAAAAAGCTCTCCTCGGAGAAGTAGGAGGCGCGGAGGATGAGATTCCAACTTCGAATGGATTTGATCACGACGAGAATGCGGAAGAAGAGGCTACTGCCAAAGATGGGCAGCTTGGTGAAGAGGAAGAGGAGGATGCTGCCGGATGGGATATGGGAGATGACCTCAATGTAGAGGCAGAGTCCGACTTCGTCAATGTCGACAGCGCTGAAGCTGGAGCTGGCAGTAGCGATGCCGAACTGTGGGCTCGGAATTCGCCTCTCGCCGCAGACCACGTAGCAGGAGGGTCTTTCGAGACTGCTATGCAGCTTCTTAATCGGCAAGTTGGAGCTGTAGACTTTGCGCCTCTGAAACCCCGATTCCTCGAGATCTATCAGGCTACGAAGACATACTTGCCAGCCAACGCAGGACTACCTCCTCTAATCAACTATGTGCGGAGAACGATTGACGAGACAGACTCTCGCAAGGTGCTCCCTATAATACCAAGGGATCTTGAAGCTATCGCTAGCGTTGATCTGCAGGAAGCGTATGGTGCTATGAGATCAAACAAGCTCGAAGAGGGCCTCAAGATTTGCAAGCGAACCCTTCACTCCCTGCTAGTCAACGCAGTTTCAACTCAGCAACAAGTAGGCGAGGCCAAGAAAATCATATCCACCGCATCAGAATACGCAACAGCAATGGCACTCGAGCTAGAGCGGAGATCCATCCCTGCCGATGGAGAAGCGAACCTAAAGCGCAGTCTTGAGCTGTCTGCATACTTCACCATACCAAAGCTAGAAGTCGCCCATCGACAATTGGCACTTATGGCCGCCATGAAGCTTGCATTCACCAACAAGAATTATTCGTCAGCGCTCAGCTTCGCTAATCGGATGCTTGCCAATGGTGGGTCCGCCAAATTGTTGGATCAGGCCAAAAAGATCAAAGCTACTTGCGAGCGAAGCCCCCAAGACAAGCTCGATATCGAATTTGACCAGTTCGCGGAATTCGACGTCTGTGCTTCTTCCTATACCCCCATATATAGCGGTTCCCCTAGCGCTTCTTGCCCCTTTGATGGGTCGAAACATCATTCGCAGTACAAAGGAAAAGTTTGTCGGGTCTGCGAGGTCTGCGAAATTGGCGCTCCGGCTAGTGGTATCAGGCTCTATGTTTCAGGAACATGATCGGAGTCGTCTCATTGTCGTGTTTTGAAAGTCACCTATGTTCCACTAGTGAGTTCTCCACATTTGGGCTTGAGACGAGGCACTGGAGTGGATGTTAGAGAGAGTTCTCTCAGTGAGTATGGTAGTCTATGGTAGTGCTACAACTTCGCCAATCTCGTCAAAGCGTACTATCTATAGTTGGGATCCAGCTGTTCCAAACGGTACTTTTCGTTGCTTTCAACCTCCCATATGCGCATGTGACTTAGTGCTAAGCCGGTTTGAGCTGTGATCAAAACAAACGGCCGATTAATTAGAAGTAAGATGACACGGCATTCGGCCTCAAGAGGAGGAGGCTTCTACACAACGCGAATCCTCGCATGCGTTGCGGAGGTTATAACTCTCGGGCGGAGTGACAGAGGAAAGGGGAGCAGCGAGGTAGGAGCAGTGGTAGGGGCTGTGTAATTGATCTTTTCCAAAGGTCGGGTTTCTCGCTCACCTACGTGCTTCCATAATTCAGTAGAGATAAAACTGAGATTTCTGGATTTGCGTTCGTGTTATGACCTGGTTATGATGTGAAGCTGAGTTACGCCTGTTAGAAAATCACGCCTTCTTCGAGCTGGTAAGGGGAAGTACGTGTAGGAGTATGGGAGGTATCTACGGTCAAGGCTCCTCTGGGAATAACGTCCTGTGGTAAGGCTATTCCTTTCCATAATCGAATGGCGATGGTACTCTTAGACAAAGAACCAATTGGGAACCCTGAGAAAGATGATAACCTGGGGTAAAGTTAAGGGAGATGAAAGGGGTGAAGCAGGCGCCGAAGAAGGCATGGCACGCACGGGATAAAGAGAGGCTAGAACGGAGTTGGGAAACGAGAAAT
>JAABUV010003399.1_pt1 | contig 20319 bp, 23 predicted proteins | sample 5559971 | NCBI WGS metagenome assembly JAABUV01 (sample SAMN10711881, study PRJNA513362) | rock metagenome | isolation source: Antarctica rocks | place: Antarctica: Victoria Land, Knobhead nord | collected 2015-12-19
GCCGCCGCCGCAGCAGCGTCGCCGGGCGGCCCGGCTCGCACGGTGCCCCCGGCCGCCGCCCCGGCCGCCGCGGCTGCCGGCGCGTGCCCGGCCGCCGGCCCATCCTGTGCGCCCCTGCTGTCCGCGTCCAGCGCCCGAGCGGGCTGAGCAAGCCCGCCCGCGTCGGCCGCGGAGAGGTTGCCTGCGCTCCGCAGGTCCCCTGCGCACGCAGCCGGGGCGCCCGGCGCCGGACCGCCGCCCGCGTCGTGCGCGCCGGCGGCCTCCGTCTGCAGCGGCGGCAGTCCTGCAGCGCCCGCGGGTGGGGCGGGCGGCAGCGCCGCCCCCCGGGCGTCGGCGCCAGGGCCGGGCGGCGGGGCCGGGGGCGCCTGGGGCCTGCCCAGCAGGCGCGCCGCCGCGGCCGTCAGCTGCGCGCCATCGCCGGCCGCGCCCGCGGCGATCGCGCTCAGGTACTGCGCCGCCGCGCGCACCTCGGCGGCCGGGTCCGCGCAGGGTTTTTCCAGTGCCGGGGGCGGCGCACTCGGCGCCGCCGGCCTGCCCTGCCCGGGCGCGCTCGCGGCCCGCGGCGCGCCGACAGAGCAGAGGTAATGCGCGGCTGCGCGCACGTCGGCGCCCGGCGCCCCGCCCGCGTGCGGCCCGGCCCCGACGCAGGGCCTGGTAGCTTCGGGGGCCGCCGGTGCAGCCCATGCGCCTGCCCACAGCGGCGCGCGCGCGCCGGCGTGCGCGCCCGGGCCGCCGCCGCCAACGCCGCCCTGCACCATGCCCTTGATGAGCAGCCCGGGCGCCAGCCCGACGCTCACGTGCGCGTCTGCCGTATGCCACGCGCCGACAGCGCCGCCGCCGGGCGCCTGCTCGGCTGGGGCGCGCGGCGGCGCGGCTGCGGCGCCGGGCTGCGCCCCCGCCCGGCCGGCAGCAGGCGCCGGCGGTTCCTGCAGCGCCCGCAAACACCATCACTTGCTGCTCGGAAGTGGCCCTTTGCCAGAGCAGCGTGTGGCATGCCCTGCGGCGCAAGCAAGGGCTCCGCCCTGGCCAGGCTCACTAGCATGCGCGCAGGACACCAGAGATCTGTGAAACTCGGAGCTGACAGCCTGGCACCTGCCCGCGCCGCCAGGGAGGTCGCGCGTGCCGGCCGGCGGCACGCACCGCAACATCGGCCGGCGGCGGCGGCTCCCGCCGTGCGCGCTTGCCGCGCGGCACGCGCCCGAAGTCCAGCTGCAGCGAGCCGCCCACGCCCGCGCCCCAGTCCATCGCCTCGCGCTCGGCGTCCAGAGCGTGCAGCGGCCTGGCCGCGCGCCGCCCCAGCAGGGTCCGGCCGGCGCCGGGGGCGCCCGCCTGCCCGCCCGCATGCGCGTCGCCACTGCCCGGGCCGCCGTACGCGGCGCGGGCGGCGGCGGGCCCCTCGGGGAGGGCGCCCGCGCCAAACGGGCCGGGCCCCCACCCGCCCGCGCTCGCGCGAGCGCCGCCGCCGGCCGCCGCAGCTCCCGCGGCACCACAGACTCTGTCTTCCGAAGCAGAGCCGGAGCGCGCGCTCGCGAGCGCGACGCCGGCCGGCCAGGCGCCGCGGCCGCTGCCGCCGACCGACACAACGTCCAGCTCCAGAGCGGAGTTGCCCGAGTCGTCGCTGGCCCTGCTTAGAGTCCACTCCTCGCTGGGCGAGCCCTGCGAGGGGCCCTCCCCGTGCGGCCCGCCCGCGGCGGCTGCGCCGGCGGCCGCGCCGGGCCGCTCCGAGCGCAGGTGCGCGCACGCGCGGCCGCCGGGCGCGGCGGCCGGCGGCGGCGACGCGAGCAGCGCGCGCGCGGCGGCCACCCTGCGCGTGACGTCCGGGCGGGGCGCGTGCGCCGCGCCGCCGCCCCCCTCCCTGCGCGGCCGGGAGCGTCGCCGCTCTGGACGGGATCTCGCGGGGTGCGCCTCTGACTGGCCGCGCGAGGCGAGCGCCGCAGGCTGAGCAGGGGGCCGGGCAGGCCGGGCAGGATGCCAAACAATAGTGGCAAATAGCTGCCTGCACGTCATGCAGATAAGTGGCGCGCGTCCCAAGGTCCCACCGCCGACAGGGTCCCTCCGCCGTTGCAGGCTTCTGTGTGCTTCAGATTAATGCATGCGGGCGAAAGTGCAGGCTTGTCTTTGTCACATTTGCACAGCGTACCCTGGAGCAACATGGCAGCCAGACCAAGCGCGTACTCAATGCGGAGCGGCGCGACGCGCGGGACGCGCCGGCGCATGCGACGCTCTGCACAAAACGATGCCGCGCGTGACATAGAGAGGCCCCAGGGCGCGGCCGCGGGCGCACCACGTGAGGCGGCCGGCGACCGCCGGCGCCGGCGCGGGGTACGCGGCGCCGCCGGGCGCGCGCAGCCAGCGGTAGGCCGGCCGGAACGTGGCCGGGCAGGAGGAGCGCTCCAGCAGGTCGAGCGAGGCGAGCACGTTGGCGATGTCGTACAGGCGCCGCACCTTGGTCCGCGTCTCCGCCGCGCTCGGCGCGGCCGCCCCTGCGTATGGGGTTAAGGTTAGATCCCTACACTACCCTTCTGCAACCCTACCCTACCCTATGCCTGTCGCATGCGCATGTGCCCCTTCGCGTCGGCCCCCGCCCGGCGGCGCAGGTGCATTCCACAGTGGGGACGCGCTGCGCTGGTGTCAGGCTTGTCATCAGGAAGCACGCCGCTGTGCGGCAAGTCCATGTCAGCAACTCATTGACCTTCACCGGCCAGCAGATGCGTCACGCATCCCGCCGCCAGGACGCTCGCAGGCCACAGCCGTGCGCCGCGCTGCAGGCGGTCCTCGCAGGCCAGGGTAGGGTTAGAGCCGCCGCACCGATGAGCGCGTGCGCGGCGGCCTCCAGCGTGAGGATCCGCGGCGGCTCCGCGACCAGGAACAGCTGCACGAAGCGCTGCGCGGTGTGCATGAGCGAGCGCTCGCGGCGCTCGCTCAGGTCGTCGCCGTACGCCTGCAGCGGCAGCGGCAGGCCGCGCAGCCGCGCCAGCGCAGCGTCCAGCCCGCCCAGGCCGCGCCAGCGGTACCTGCGCGGCCGCGCGCTTCCAGTCATACACGTTTGGTAGGGTTAGGGGTAAGGTAGGGCGCGCCAGCGCCGCGTCCAGCCCGCACCACCGGTACCTGCGCGCGTGTGCGCGCGGCCGGCTGGGCGCCTTTCGGTGTCGCAGTGTACAGCGCTGCCTCTTCCCGACCTTGACTCTGAAAAGCTCACGGCTCTGGCAAACCTGCGCGATCACGTTTCTGTAAGTTCACGGTGCCACGGAAGCGTGAAGGGCAGGGTCGGACATGAGAGCGAGGAGAACAAAGAGAGTCTGCCGTCATTGTTGTCAATGTTCAAACTGGCTGGCAGACCAGAAGCAGGGGGCAGCGCTCGCTGTTTGTGCGCGCGACCACACCCCCGGATGCTACGCCGCGAAGGCCCAATCACCCGCAGAGCGGGAGCCTGGGAGCGGGAGCCCGGGAGCGCACTGGCTCTTGTGCGCACGCACGAGCACGTCCACGGCCTCCAGCACGCTGGTGACGCCCGGAAAGGGGGTGGGGGTAAGAGTAGGGTATATGGGGGAGGGTGTGGGCGCACTGGCTCTTGTGCGCGCGCACGAGCACGTCCACGGCCTCCAGCACGTTGGTGATGTCGTACAGGCGGCGCCGCTCCACGCCCAGCAGCGCGCCGGCCGCGTCCAGCCCGATCGCCGCGCCGGCCGGCAGGCCGCCGTACTCCGCCAGGAACTTGTCGCACAGCACGCCGAGCGAGCGCTCGCGCCGCGCGCCCGTGCACGCCGGCGAGCGCGCCCGCGGCGCGGGCTGCCGCCCGCTCATCGCCGCCTGCGCCCGCGGCAGACCCAGTGTGAGCAACCTGGCTGCACCCCACCTCCTTGTCGAAAGACGGCGGTTGGCGGTGCGGTTTGTGCGCAGTCCTGGCTGCGGCGACGTTCGCGGCCACCCGCACATCGCGCAGAAGCAGACAGTGGGCGCCAAGGTCTGTCGGATGCGCCTACTGCCTGCGGCCCACCCACCCGCCAAGCAAGGACGAACGGGGCGCAGTCTCCGCCTGCGCGCAGCGCGATCGCCCCAGCCCCGAATTTGAAACGCCGCGCGCAGTCTGCCGACTGGAGCGCCTGGAGCGCATAGCACTGCGCCCAGCGTTAAGAGCCTTGCCAAAGCGGGGCAAGTCGCAGCTCCAACGGCCAGTATGTTGCGGCGCACTCCGCCGCCAGCCCTCGGCGCCTGCTCCGCGGTGCGCGCACGCACGGGTGTACGCGCGCCCCGGCGTGAGCCTCAGTCGCGTGCTTTGAGCCTCCTTGCGTGCTGCGTGCTTGCTTCGTGCAAGCTCTCCGCCTGGCCGCCATCGCCACGCGCAGGGCGGGATCTCCCGCTCGCGGCTGAGCACAGACAGTGCGCGCCGTGCTCGCACACGCGGGATCGCTGCGGTAAACAGAAGGCGCGTCGGCCGCTGGGCTCCGGCTGCCCGTGCACCGCGCCCTTCGGGCCCGTGCAGATGCGCAGATGCGCGAGCATCTTGAAAGTTTGCATCCAACCCCGAGCACGGCAGGCCAGGAGAAGGCAGGCGCTGCGCCTGCCCGCCGCACGCGCACAGCACAGCGCTGTGGGAGCAGGGAGGGGCCGGACAGGTCCTTGGCGGGCTCGTTTCCACGGGACTCAGGGCAGGCTCCCCCCGCCCGGGCGATGCGACAGCCCGACCTTTCCTGCTCGGCCGCGCCGTTCACCTCAGGCCTACCCGCCCGGCGGCCAAACGCCAGGATGCACGCCTTTTCACGCAGTGGCAGGCGGCGCGCCCTCCAGCCGGGACCGCAGGCGCAGCTGTGTCGGCGGGCCGCCCTCCGCGGCCGAGGTGCAGGCCAATTCTACATTGCTGCCGGAGCAGCGGCCAAACACATGTGTGATGACACCCTTTTCTGACTCTGTCTGCTGCAAGTCTGTGCCACGACTTGACTCCCTCCCTGGGCAGCCTGCATAACTCTCCCCAGCAAGCAGGAGGCCGGTGAAGCTCTGCTGCTCAAACACCCTGCAAGAATTTGAAAATGCCCTACCCTGAGAGGGGGTCTGCACGTGCGCGCTGAGCCATCATGCGACGCCCCAGGTGTTCCTGCACGTGCCAGTGCTGCAAGGCGCACAGGCGTGCTGCGCGGGTGTGGCTGACACTGGCTTAGCCGGGGTGCTGATGGTGGGGCCGCTGGGGCACTGATGGTCTTTCAGGTCGCAGTGGTGTACTACAGCCTGCACGGCCGCCTGGTCACGACCGCCAACGTGGTCGCGGAGGGCGCCCGCAAGGTGCCCGCCCGGCTGTGCGCGCAGCCTAGCCCAAGCTGCAGGAGGGGGCGTGCCTCAGCAGGGCCTGCACAGCACGGGCTGGGCTCCAGGGCGGCTGAGAGCGGCTGGTGGCCGGTGTTGAGGGCGGTCCCGGACCGCTGGGGCACTGGGCAAGCTCTCTTTGTTAATTGGCTCAGCCCGTACGCTAAGGGTGCTTGAGCAGCTGGCTGGAAGCAGGCTCGGGACCCAGCCCTGACCTCCCGGTTACAGGTCGACGAGCCGGCTGTGGGCGTGCGTGCACGGCCGTGCGGGCGCTGCCAGCTTGTCCCCTGTGGCTGCTCCTCCTGCACCTGCCGTGAGCTGCGTGCATGCTGGTCTCGCACTCCCCGCCTGCTTCTCACGCAGAGGGACGGCGGGCCAGCGGCGGCGTGCGCGCAGGTGCCGGGGGCGGAGGTCACCGTGTGGCGCGTGCGGGACCCTGTCAAGGGCGATGACCACGCCGAGTTCGACGAGGGCGTGCTGGACGCGCCCGTCGTCACGGTGCAGGTGCGAGATAGATAGGGGGTAGGGTAGGTTTAGGGTAGACTCAGCACGGTGCAGGCGCGCGCGCAGCGCCCTGGCGGCCGCACAGGTCTGCATGGGCCTATGGCCCTGGCAGTCCTGCAGGGGCCTGCGGGGACGCCTGCGCTTCAGGCCCGCGCCAGGCTCGCAGGCGGCCGACGCGGCAGCAGAGCGCGCCGAGCGCAGGACGCCGCCTGCCTGTGGCGCGCCGGGGCGCCGGGGTTGGCGCGCGCACCGCACGGCCGCTCTGTGCCTGAGGCCGGGCGCGCCGCGCGCGGCAGGACCTGCTGCAGGCGGATGCGGTCGTGCTGGGCGCACCGGGGCGCCAGGGCGGCATGTGCGGCGAGATGCGGCTATTCCTGGACTCGCTGGCCCACCTGCAGGTCGCCGGCGCGGGCGCCGGCATCGGCATGCTCAAGGCGCGGACCTGAACAGGGTCCCTGCCTCCAGCAGCTCGCTTCCGGCGAGCTTGGGCCATATCGCGGCGCCTGCGATGCTGGCCGGTCAGGCAGGGCTTACAGGGCCAGCTCCTGGCTTCTTGAGCAATGTGGGACAGCTGATGCGGTGGCCTGCAGGAGCTGCGAGGCAACCTTTCTGCTTCCTGGCAGCACCAGCGACGTATGATCACGGCCTCATGCAGGGTCCAGTGGTGCTGCTGACGTGCTGGCGCCAAGGAGAGCAGGAGCGACAAGCCCCCTACGTCTGAAATTACACACTACCCGCCGCTGCCGCCAGCGGTCACGCACCGCCTGTGCTGACTGGGGCGGCGCGGTGGCAGGGCAAGGTGGGCGCCGCGTTCACCAGCGTCGGCGGGCATGGGCGCGGCTTCGGCGGGCATGAGGCGATCCTGCAGTCCTTCCACGCCACCTTCCTGCAGCATGGCATGGCGCGCCAGCCCCAACCCTAGCCCGCCTCCCGCTCCGCCGGCGCCCTTTGTCTCCCTGCCCCATGGGCCAAGCCATGCGCTGCCATGGTTGCCTCTTGCCGTACCAGAACTTCGCCGTGCAAAGTTCTGGTACAGCGAGTCCACATGTGTCGCCTTATTTTGCGGACATAACATGGAGCCTTGCAGGGGCGTGCTGCACGCCGTGTATGGTTGAGGCCGTGGCCGGCTGAGCAGGGCTCGAGGCCCAATGCCGGTGCAGGAGCGTGCACTGGGGGCACTCTGGCAGCGTGCACGCGTCATGCTGCAGGGTTCCGATTACAGGAGCTTCTTGCATTCGGCGGGTCAGGCCTGAAATCAGCAAGCCAGGCCTGTATTCAGCAGGGCAGGCCTGTGGTCAGCGAGTCAGGCCTGTCTTCACGTCAGGCCTGCGTTCAGCGGGTGAGGCCTGTGTCCAGCAACCTGGGCCTGCACCCACCCTGCACCCACTCGGCCGCGAGGTGGTGGTGGGCAACCCGCCGAGCCCGATCATGGAGGACGCGTGCATGGCGTCGCCGTTCGGCGTGGTGATGGCCGGCAAGGACACGGCGCGCTCGCGGCCCGCGCTGGGCGAGCACGAGGTCAAGCTCGCCTTCGGCCTGGGCGAGTGGGTCGCGCAGGTGGCCAAGGCGCGCGGCCGCCTCCCAACCCTACCCTAACCCTACCCATCAGTGCACAGCCCAGGATGCGCAGCCTTGAGCTTGAGGGCTTCATTTGGGGAAGAAACTGCCTGGTGCAGTTACAGCGGCGGGGCCGGATCGGCAAGTGCGTGAGGCTCGCGCCTGCCGGCGAGCCACCCTGCTTGGGCCGCGTCAACGCGCCGCAGTGCTAGCCGGCCGGGCGCATGGGCGCCCGGGCGCCGAGAGGGCTGGTATGTAGCTGCGGAGCGCATGCACACCGGTGTGAACCCCATGTCAGCTTGAGGGCCTGTGTGCGGCGTGGCGGCAGCCGTGCGCCGCGGCCCTGTGCCCTGCCACAGCCTGATGGGCGCCTGACTGCACGCGCGCGGGGCGCGGCAGCTGCTGCACGACTCCGAGGTGGCGTAGTGCTGGTGGGAGGGCGACCTGTACGCGGCGGGGAAGCGCACGGCCGTCTTTTTGGGAGCATGACCGACCTCCGTTGTGCGCATGCTGCTGCTTTTAAAGCAGGGCAGCAGTGCTTTGCTTCACTCCGCAGCCATGGAAAGCGCGTGCCTGAGACAGTTTTTGGTTAACTGCAGATCAAGCCTCGCGGGACGGCACGTCTCGAAACTGCAGATGGCTAGGCCGCTCCACAAGGCCAGTGCATGGGCACACAGGAGCAAGTCTGCACAACGTCACGCACACAAAGATAATTGGTTGCAGCCTCGTCACAAGAGTCGAGGTCTGTCCATACAGGTGTCAAAACCCCAGAGCTGCTTGACGCTGGAGCGCGCGTGTGGCAGGGCGCATGCCTGCCCAACGCCAGCCGCTGCCAGCCATTCCTGTGAGGCAGCAAACGCAGGGCCCACATGAATTTCTGCATGGGCGCCCTTAAGACCAACATGCCTCGCGGCCAGAATGTGGCCACCTGCGCCCACTTCTGTGTTTGCGTGTGCGCCCAGTCCCAGCTCCCAAAACGCATTACCACGTAACCAGCACCAAGTCCAAAACCACGCTCTCAACCTTGACAAGCGGGCTCCGGCCGATGCGTCGCCCCGTCAGCAAGTGACATGCCGAGGACGAGTCATTCCAAAGGGACACGCGTGCTCACCGAAAGCAGCAGAGGTGTGCAGCTCGCACCAGCACACGTCAGCGACAGACGCGGCCTTGCCGGCACAGCAGGGCGCGGCTGTTGACGCTGCCAGGCGGCCTAGCGGGAGCAGCCCTAAGCCCGGCCTGACGGCATGCTCTGCATGCGTGCAGGCGCTCGATGCGCTGCGGAGCAGGGTCCTGCATGGAACCCTGGAAGCCCTCCCGGCCCTATGCCTCCTCCTCCTCGTACTCGACCTCCTCGGCGGCCGCGTCCTGGTACTGCTGGTACTCGCTGACCAGGTCGTTCATGTTGGACTCGGCCTCCGTGAACTCCATCTCGTCCATGCCCTCGCCTGGGCGCGCAGGCTTCCAGCATTGGGTAGGATTCAAACCTAACCTAACCTGCCCGACCCTACCCATGTTGAAACCGGCCTCCGTGAACTCCATCTCGTCCATGCCCTCGCCTGCGCATGAGAGCGAGTGCACATAAGGCTTAGGGTGAACAGAGTGCGGATTAGAGTGCGCGCGGGCCCCGATGTCGCCCGCGCGCACGAAGCAGCACGGCTGGCATCACTGGCACCAACAGGACGCGCGCGTCTGCGGCGCCCAGGCGGGCGCGCCCTTGCACACGCGGGCGCGCACCTGGTGTGCGCCTGTGCGCCACTGGCAGCAGGTGCATGCGAGCCCGGTACCCCGCGGCGGACGTTGCGGGCACTGGCGGGCGAATGGCCCAAATCTTTCTATTGTATAACGGCGTGGTATAGCAAAATCTGGAGCGATGTGCGGGACAGCACACGCCGCTCCACCAGCGCCCGGGCGCCCGGGGGCGGAACGCCGCGCTTGTTTCCCCCGACGCAGTCGAGCGCGCTCAGGGTGGCGGTCACCGATGCGGGCCTGCCCGGCAGCGGCTGCGGGCCGCGCCCGGGGCGCATTGGTGTGGGGCGCACCCCACTACCAAACCTACCCCTACCCCTATAACCTGGGGCGCACCGGTGTACCAGTGCAGGAAGGCCTTCCGGCGGAACATGGCCGTGAACTGCTCGCTGACGCGCTTGAACATCTCCTGGATGGCCGTGGAGTTGCCCACAAACGTGGCCGCCATCTTGAGGCCCTTGGGCGGGATGTCGCAGATGGACGACTTGACGTTGTTCGGAATCCACTCCACGAAATACGACGAGTTCTTGTTCTGCACGTTCAGCATCTGCTCGTCCACCTGCGCGCACGCTGCCCCGCTGAGCGCACGGCCGCTCGCCTGACAATGCACTCGTTGGATCTGCAGCGCCTGCGCGCTGGGCAGGTCTGTGCCGCGAGACCCGGTCAGAGCGCAGACATGGAGGCACCTACAGAGGTCCCGACTGACGCGCCGTGTGCGTGCGAGCGCGCCACAGTCCAAGCACGCGCGCACTCGCTTGCACCCTGCTCTCAAAATGCAAACAGGCTGTGCAAAGACCGGAGCGCGCGCGGCGGCGCCCAGTGGCACGCGAGCGCGCGCGCCGCGGGGCGCGCGCGCGCGGGCGCGGCGGGGGGCCGCGCGCCTCCTTGGAGGACATGCGGCCGCGGAAGACCGCGGACGCGGTCAGGTAGCGCCCGTGCCGCGGGTCGGCCGCGCACATCATGTTCTTGGCGTCCCACATCTGCTGCGTCAGCTCGGGCACCGAGAGCGCGCGGTACTGCTGGCTGCCGCGGCTCGTCAGCGGCGTGAAGCCGACTATGAAGAAGTGGAGCCGCGGGAAGGGGATCAGGTTGACCGCCAGCTTGCGCAGGTCCGCGTTCAGCTGCCCTGCGCGCGCGCGCGCGGGAGCAGGATCGGGTCCATTGCCAGCTTGCGCAGGTGGCCGCGTTCAGCTGGCCTGCGCGCACGCAGCGCAGTTGAACGCGCAGCGCGCGCGCGCGCATGGCGCGTGTGCCATGCTTGGGCGTCGGCCAGGCGGCGAGGCCTGGCAGGCATGTCCATATGCCTTTCAGCGCGCAGCGGCGGCCCCGCTGGTGTTGCGCAGGGTGTGTACGCATGCAGCAGCATGTCGGCAGGCCGAGCAGACTGGAATGCACATATGTTATTTGTAGTAAAACAAGCCTCACATGATCTCATGACCTGTCGCGGCACGGCTCTCAGGCTGGGCACACAGGGGTCCGACATCCATAACCCATGCTCGAGCGGGGCCGCGCCAGCGGGCGGCCGGGCCGCGCGGCCGCACCCGGGAAGCGCAGGCAGCAGGTGATGCCCGACATGACGGCCGAGATGAGGTGGTTGAGGTCGCCGAACGTGGGCGTCGTCAGCTTGAGCGTGCGGAAGCAGATGTCGTACAGCGCCTCGTTGTCCAGCACCATGCACTCGTCCGCATTCTCCACCAGCTGGTGCACCGACAGCGTCGCGTTGTACGGCTCCACCACCGTGTCGGACACCTGTATAAGTATAGGCTTAGGTTGCGGCTCCCATCAACGCGTTCTCCACCAGCTGGTGCACCGACAGCGTCACGTTCTACGGCTCCACCACCGTGTCGGACACCTGCGCGCAGCGCACCGCTGAGCAGCCTGCGCTTGGCTTTCAGAGTGGGTACTTAGGGTACGGCTCCGCCACCATGTCCGACACCTGCGCGCAGCGGGCCCGGCGGTGGGGCGCGGCGGCGGGCGGCCTGCGCACGGCCTTCAGGGTGTAGGGTTAGGGTTCGGCTCCACGGTGTCCAACACCTGCGCGCAGCGACCGCAGCGGTGGGGCGCGGCGCTGTGCAGCCTGCGCACGAAGTTCAGGGTATAGAGGGTGGCAGCGGGCGCGCGCGCCTTGGGCGAGGGCACCACGGAGAAGGTGAGCATCATGCGGTCCGGGTACTCCTCGCGGATTTTGCTGATCAGCAGCGTGCCCATGCCCGAGCCCGTGCCGCCGCCCAGCGAGTGCGCGACCTGGAAGCCTGCGGCGCCGCAGAGGCTGTAGGGTAAACTCGGGAACGCCAACCCTGTGCCCTGACGCCAGATGACCTGGCTCCAGCCTGAGTGACCTGGGTGGCCTGGACCATGTGTGCCCACAGCGCCGCCACAGCCCATGCGACCAGGGCAGGAGAGATGCCCGCGCTGTGCTCCGTGCGCGGGCCTAGCGCCGGGCGCAGACCACGAGTCCGCGCAAGCCCAGCGATGTATAGCGTGCCAGCCTGCGCCCAGCTGCAAATGCACCTGGCCTGTGCGGCTCAAAGCGGGCAGGCTGCTCACAAACGCAAACCACCACTGACTGCCACTGAGCCGATGCAGAGCCTTCGCACAACAGCTAGCTCTTGCCCCCCGCGCGCCTCGCGGCAGGCGCGCCAGGCCGGCCCAGCCCGGCAGCTCTGGTCCAGCGCTGCCGAGACAGGCGGCCGCAGCCGCTCGGAGCGCGGCCGAGGCGGCCGAGCGCACCCTGCAGGCAGTCGCAGCCCTCGGCCTCCTTCCGCACGATGTCCATTACGGAGTCGATCAGCTCCGCGCCCGCCGTGTAGTGCCCCTTTGCCCAGTTGTTGCCTGCGCCCGTCTGTGCGCAGCCGCATTTTACGGCCTCAAACCCAGCGGCTGTGCGCCTCAAGCCCGACGCCTGTATCTGCTGCTCGCAACACCTCGCGGCCTGGCCGTGGCTCCATGCTGTCCAGGCGCAGTGACCTGTGTCAGTTGCCCGTGCAGGCCGTGGCCGACCGCGTGCGTGCGAGGAGCGACGCAGGCTGTCTGCTTGAGCAACCAGCTTGCCGGCCGGGCGGTGAGAGCTGCTTAGCAGCTTGGCCGAGGCGCTCCCGGCAGCCGCGCGCACAGCGGCGCCGTCAAGGCGCGGCTGCGCTGCGCAGTGTCGCAGGCCCGCGCCTGGCCAAACACGAAGTTGTCCGGCCTGAAGATCTGCCCAAATGGCCCAGAGCGGACAGAGTCCATGGTGCCGGGCTCCAGGTCCATCAATACCGCGCGCGGCACGTATCGGCCTGCCCGCAGGCGTGCTCAGTGTGCCACATCTAGCTATATACATAGGTGCCGGGTATCAGCATGCTCAACTGTGCTATACATCTAGCTATATACAAAGAGGGCCGATGGGCCAGCGTGCAGGAGCAGCCTAGGCAGCTGGCAGCTGCTCCAGCGATGGCTGCCAGAGGCCGCCAGGTGCGCTTGGGCGCCACGATGGCAGTGGGGGAGGCATGGTGATCGACGGTTTCAAGACAGCCGGCTGGTGCGGTCAACCGGCGCACCGCCGGCCGCCTCGTTAAAGTACACGTTCATGCGCTCCAGCTGCAGGTCGCTGTCCCCCTGCACCACGTAGACGGCCAGGCTTGAGCACGTTCACAGCTCCATGAGACAGGTCGAAGTCAGGTGCCAGGCAGCACAGCTCACCTGGTAGGAGCCAGTGCTGTCCACGCCATGCTCGTCGCAGATGACCTCTGCGGGAGGCCAGGCGCGCAGTCAGCTGCCAGTGCGCCGGCAAGCGCAATATGCGCGTGCGCTTCCGTGGCGAGTGTGACAGCGACAGGACTGCTCAGTCAGCTGGCAAAGTGAACAGGCACGGACGATTCTGCAGGTACTTGTGCAGCCGGCAAGAGGCAACAGTGTCCGCGGAGGTTTGCACGCAAAGAGCACTGGCGTCTGAAGTGCTAGCTGGACGAGCCAGGCTGCGTACCCCAGAACTTTGCTCCAATCCTGCGCAGCGCCACACATCCCGTGTCAGCCGGGCTGGTCGGAGTGGCAGGTCGCCGCGCCCTTTTTGAATAGCGTGCGCAAGAGCGCGGCCCGTGTTGACAGGTGGGCGCCCGGCCCTGTCAGGTGCGGTAACTGCTCGCACGCCAGGCCAGGGCGCACTGGTTTCCGCACTGCCCGGCCTGGATGTGAACAATTTCGCGCATCTTGTCGGCGCTGCGCGCAGCTATGCGTGTTCCGCAGACGCCCGGCCGCGGTGCTCAGTGCACAGCAGTCGCCACCAAGCTGTTCAGGCTGCCTGCACCTCCTGACAGCGGCAGGCTCTGCAGACTCCTCGAGCAAGCCAGACCTGCTAGGTCATGTGCTCTGTGTCCGGCCCGGAGGAGTCCTGCAGCCTTTGTGACAGCGAGTTTAGTGCCAGCTGGGTCCCTGTGCGCTGCTCTCTCCCCCTTGCATGCGGGGACTGCTGGCGTTGAAGCTGCACGGCCTGCTGGCGCAGGCCAGCGCGCACACGCTCCTGCGGCCGCAGCTGCTGCTCGTGCCCTCGCAGCGGGCGCCTGGGGGCAGCGCGAGCAGGCGCGGGCGAGCGATGAGCGGCGCCGCGGGCAGCTCGTCCCCTCAGGCCTGCTTGGAGCAGGCAACCGAGGCGCCGCTGGCGGCGGTGGCGCAGATGACGGCCACCGCCGACACCGAGCAGAACTTTCAGACCTGCAGGCGCCTGGCAGAGGTTTGCACCGCACTTTTTACACTCATCCATTCACTCAATTGTGCTCCACACTGCTGTGCATTGCCGAGCTTGCCGCGCTGGCACCCGGTGGTACCGCCAAGGGGCACAAAGCGGCGCGCGCCGCACACGCTCAAAGGTGTCGCTCACCCGGCCGCCCTGCGGCAGGAGGCCGCGCGCCGGAAGTGCGCCATGCTGTTCCTGCCCGAGTGCTGCGCCTTCATCGGGCTGAACCGGGAGGAGGTGCGTCGCCGAGCGCCCGCCCGCCCCCAGTTGCCCGCCTGGCGCTTGCAGGCCTCACCGTCGTTGCCACCCTGTGCGAGCCAACCAGGGCTGCCGGGTCCATGCGCACCCCGCTCCCCCGGGGAGGTCAGGCTGCAGAGGAGACCCAGGCAGTGCCCCGGCAGGCTTCTGGGGCACGCCAGCGACAGCAGCAGGGCGCCGACGCAGGGCGCGCGCGCGGCCGCAGACCCTGGCGGCCGCGCAGCCGCTGGACGGCCCGCTCATGGCGCGCTACCGCGGCCTGGCGCGCGAGCTGGGCCTCTGGATCTCGCTGGGCGGCTTCCAGGAGCGCGGCCCGGACCCCGAGCACACGCACAACACGCACGTCGTGCTGGACGCCTCCGGCGCGACCGTCGCCGCGTACCGCAAGGCGCGGGCGCCTTCCCCCCTGCATGAGGGACACCCGCTCGGGCGGCACAGTGGGCGAGCGCTGGCTCGTCTTCCGGGAGTCGTCTGGTGCTGAGCGGGCCCGTTGCATGAGGGACACCGCTTGGGCGCCACACTGGGCGAGCGCTCGCTCGTCTCTCTGGCAGGCGTCTGGTTTGAGCGTGCGGTCGAAGCACCTCGAGGACTAGAGTCTGTTCTCATGCGTCAGGCAGCTAGCAGCGTCAACTTGGTGCTTGGCGCCGCATGCGGGCACACTGTCGGGAGGGGCTTGTGCAGGCCTTCGCGCAGACTGCACCTGCGCATGCGGCCCATGCGCAGACTGCGCCTGTGCAGGCCCTATACCCTAACCCATGCGCAGACTGCACCTGCGCATGCGCAGGTGCACCTGTACGACGTGGACCTGTCGGAGCAGGGCGGGCCGGTGCTGCAGGAGTCGCGGGGCACTGCGCCAGGCCATGAGGTGCGCACGGCCGCCGTCGTTGTCCACCCCTGCTGTCCTCTGCCAATTTTCGACTGGTTGGTTGGCCATGCTGTCATTGGATGCATGCCCTGGCCCTCATGAAATTGATGGGGAGAGCTTGCGTGAGGTGGGGATTCCTCACGCGACAGATACATGTGGTGCAGAGGCTCAGTGTAACATTGCATCATGCAGGCACCCTGTTAACCTCACATGTATGCGTGCAGCTCGTGTCGTACACATCTTGAAAGGCCCAGGTGGCGGCGTGCAGCTGGAGTTGTAAGAATACATCGGAACGTGTTGGAGATTGCACTGAGCGCATGAGCAGCGAGACAGCCCTTTGGGCCGCCTGGGCCTCACCATGAGCTGCTATCAGTGCGTGGGTTGCTTTTGCATTTGTATGGCATGCCGCCCTGCGCGCGTGCGCAGCTGGTGGTCTGCGACAGCCCCGTGGGCCGCCTGGGCGTCACCGTGTGCTACGACCTGCGCTTCCCGGCCGTGTACCAGGAGCTCGTGTTCGAGCGCGGCGCCGAGGTCCTGCTCGTCCCGTCGGCCTTCACTGTGAAGACTGGTGCGCGCGTCCGGACAGCTTTAGGTGTTCACTGTTAGGGGGTGCCTGTACCAAGGCCTGATGTCACGCAGCGGCGCCCCGGCTCCCTCACCTCGCCACCTGTCTGTGTAAGGACTGGTGTGCGGGCTCTGGCTGCTGTCAGTGCATGCATCCATGCGCGCTCACGGCATTCAGGCCGCTGCCTGCTGCCTGTGCGAGTGTACCTCCACCCTTGTCCTTGCGGCTGGCAGCCCTCATGCGTGGGCAGAGGCCCCACCTCCCCCAACGTGCTGACCGAGGCTGCACATGCATCCCTATCTACGCGGCCTGTTGGTAATGGCACAATACGCCTGCTGGACCCCAGCAGGCTGCCGTGTTGCGACACGCTCGTGGCGCTGGTTCTGAAGTTGACCTGTGAAGGTGCACCAAGGGACTCTCATGTTGAGCGTGGCGTATGCAGTGCGGCACTCCTCGCCTGGAAACAGGCTGGCGGTGCATCCGGTCCAAGCCATGTTGCGCCGGCAGGGGAGGCGCACTGGCACTGCTTGCTGCGGGCGCGGGCGATCGAGACCCAGTCGTACGTTCTGGCGGCTGCGCAGGTTGGATGCCCGATCTGGCGCATGCGCCTCTGCCGCACGCGCCCACGTCCGCACCCATGCATGCACGGCTTGCTTGAGCATGCGCAGTGCATCTCGTTGTCCCTGCACTCTCATGTCTGCGACCCGTCTGCGGCTTCATGGCCGCGCCCCGACCTCCCGCCTGTAGCCCCGGCCGCCCTGCCCAGGCCTGCGCCTCGACCGCCCGCCCCCACGCTGCGGCAAGGCGGCGAGCCGGCGGGAAGGGCCGGCTGCAAGCGGCCTGCCGCGCGGCGCAGGTCAGCCGGCACAACGCGCGACGCGAGAGCTACGGGCATGCGCTGGCGGTGGACCCGTGGGGCGCAGTGGTGGGCGAGGTTACCGAGCCGGCGGAGGGCATCTGCGTCGTGCGGGTGGACCGCGCGCGGCTGCGCAACGTGCGCCAGACCATGCCCGTGGCCGCGCACCGCCGACAGGGCCGCGCCAGCCTGGGCTGGGGCTAGGCGGGCGGCGTCCCGGTAGGCAGTGGTCAGGGCTCCGGGCGGGCGCCATGGCAGGGGCGGCGGCGCGCCTGCTTTGGTCGCGGGGCGCTCCTCCCTTGAAGCCGCCCGGCGGCCCTCACACCCCAGGCTCTGGGTGGTGCTTGAGCTTACCGAATGTTATATGGAGGCTGTCTCACGTTGACATGGCGGTTGCCCCGCGTGTTGCATGTATCAACGGATGGCCTATGCGCCACGCGGGCAGCTGTGACCCCTCAAAACCAGCGTGACACTGCCCATTCTAGCAACCAACCACTACCTGGCAGCCGCAGGCCTCCTTGAGCATACCGCGGCCGCGCGACCACGCGCACGGTCGGGACGCTAGGCCAGGGCCGCGCCCTGCTCGCCGTCCAGCAGCGGCAGGTACCCGGCGCGCGCGCGGTTAGCCGCGCGGCAGGCGGCGTCGCCGGGCGCGCAGGCCGTGCACTGGTGGCACGCGCGCCGGCACGCGCCCAGCGTGTCGCCGTCGCCGGACATGTAGGCCCGGTTGCTGGTGCACTCGCCTGCGCTGCGGGCGGTGGTCGGCACCGCGCAGCTCAGCTCTGCGGCGCGGTGTGCGCCGCGCTGCCCAGTCTGCCGTATGCATGCGAACGACGGGCAGCGCAGCCAGGGCCAAGAGGAGTGCTGTGGGTGCCGACAAGAGGCTTGGGCTGCGCGCAAGGAGGCGAGGCGGCTCCCAAGGGCGCCCAAGGGCATACATGGCGATCGCTTCCTGGCAAGCGAGCAGCTGTGTGGCGGCGTTGTGTCCAGCTCTGCATTGGGTTGAGACCCCCAGGGTCTCAACCCTAGGGCCACAGCACCTCACGAGAACAGGAGGGAGCGCTGCGCACCCGCATCAGCCCAGTGCTGGCAGTTGGCATGCGCGTCCGCGCACTCGTCTGGCAGCGGGGCGTCCTCCGCCGCCCCGCCCGCGCCCTGCAGCCAGTCCGGGTGGAAGGGCTCCGCGTGGAGCCACTTTGTGGCGGTCCACTTGACGCCACCCAGCACGGGGCAGCCCGCATGCATGGCGTGCGGGTCCAGGCTGCCGTCGGCGTGCAAATTGTAGAACAGGAGGGCGTCGCCTGCGCGCGCCAGCGCACCCTGATTCAGACAGGGTATACGCCAGGGCTTCCGCACGCTGGCAGCGGTGATTTGTGGGAAACGCGATATGTTGAGGTGCTGCGGGTGAGGGGATGTCACACAGCGAGCAAACGGTGCATGCAGGTGCAGTCCATGCTTGTATGGCAGGCAAGCTGCCTGGCCGCCAACGCGCTGCCCATCCAGGCAGCCGGGCGCTGCATGCGGCCGCGCACCCAGCCGGGGCCGCACGGCCACATGGCCCTGCGCGCAGGCCGAGAACGGCCCTCGCCGCCGCGCTGCGCCCGCGTCCCACCACACGGACGCCTGCACATGGCACGTTCCGGCCTGGTCACCGAATGCCACCAGAGGCAGATGCCGCGGGTGACGCGCTAGATGCTGAGCGGAGCGTGAACACATGCTGGAGGGACTCCCTGAGATGTACTCCCATGCGCTGATTGCCAGCGGTGTGTACGTGAGTGGCACGGGGCTTTGAGCAGCTCCATCGCAGGTTCTTGCAACTGGGAGTGGCAGGGAGCCGCGGCGCGCGCGCACCTCCGGGAAGGCTGTCTCGCCGCCGCGCAGCAGCGGATCCGCGCTAAGGTACATGAGCACGGTGGCCACGCGCGGCGCGCCGCCCTGCAGCGAGTCGTAGTGCGCGCCGTACTGCTGCCCCGCTTCGTAGCGCAGGACCTGCGGAGCCACGCGCGGACTTTACGAACACGTAGGCAGGCTCCACATGCTGAGCACCACAGGCTCATAGGCATGGCGAGTCTGTGGCGGCCCCTGTACCAGCTGCATAGAGCGCGCATGCGTCTATACACGCATGTGCAGGCCCAAGGGGCTCCAGGCTATTTGGGCTACCCAGCAAGTGTCACCTACAAAAATACATGCGTTCACGCAACGTCTGCCCCAGAGTCAGCATGCGCTCACCTGCATGTCCTCCTGGTGGGTGACGTTCAGGTGCGTCCAAATGGCCAGCCGGCGCTCGATGGCGGCGATGACGGGGTCCTGCAGCCTGCGCAGGAAGGTGCCATAGCTGGTCCGGATGCCGTCACGGACGCTGCTGCCATTGGCGCCCACCACCGTCGAGCGCCGCATCTGCATGCAGTGCGCAAGCGCTCCCTGAGCGCGCTGGCAGGGCTGGAGCGCAAGCCGCATGGCAGTGCAGCCGTGTGACCGGCCTGAACCTGTGCAGGGCCCAGCCAGTGCGGCCAGTCCTCGAGCCACACGCTCGGCAGTGCTGAGTCAGCACTTGCGCATATGTGACGACACCCGGCTTGTCCCGCACTGGCATACGTTTAGAGAGCAGCGAAAACGTCAGGCTCTGCCCTGTGGCCGCACAGCACCTGGGGCTTGGCCAAGCGCATGGTGTGCCGGCACTCATCCGCAGTGAGGAAGCTGTGCCACAGGAAGGCCCGTGGCTGCCATGACAGCACCTCCACCCTTCCCGCGCGCCGTGCGCTGTGTCACGTCACTGCACTGCACCATGTGCAAAATCCCGTTGGTCGCGAGCAAAGCGGTCACACCACGAGCGCCCGTTGGTTCGCACAGCGCCCGCCTGCAGTGCACAAGACCCCTCATGCCGCAGCTTGTGTAGCCACAGATAGTTTGTGTCGCCACAGGTGCGCTTGCACACCCGCGCACCATCTGGTGCGGCCGTCCGGGTGGTTTGTCGGACTCTGCGCCGCCCAGCCCGGACTGACTTTGTCAGTGCAATTACCCTGTGTGACGGAGTTTTGCTTGCGAAGCAACAAAGAGCTTGCACCCCAAATATATATATCAAGATGTGTTGTGTCCCTGGCGGTGCTTACCTTCGCCACGGGCCTGGCAGTCTGCCAAGACCACGGCAACGAGAACAGCTGCTGCGCAGCCCCTGCCAGGCAGTGAAAGTAACCACTTCAGGGCCCGCATTCTGGCAGGCCTGCTCGGATGGCACTCTGCTATTGCAAGCTAGCATGGCATCTTCTGCGTTGCACAGCGCTCTTGCACTTCCAATGCACGTGCCTGCACAGGATTGCAGCACTAATAAGCTACTTGTTAGTGCCTCCGAAGGCGTTGTGATGACAACGCATGCCTGTCACCAGGGCCTGCTCATTCCTACCTAACCCTAGCTTCTGCTGATCAACTTGCTGCTTGAATTTTCAAGCTAGGACGGATTTATACGCGTAGCTGGTCCGTCCGTGGTGCTGTTACAGCACTGCCGTGCTGTGGTGAAGAGCCGGTCAGGGGTGAGTGCCAGGGAAGTGAGTAGGAAAGGGTTGTTGCCGCTGGCGATAAGCTGCGCAACGACTTGTAGGTGGGCAGGATCAGGGTCAAGCAGGAGCCTGCAGCCTCCAAATGTGCGCAAGCAGCAGGGATCAAACACCCTTGTGCTGCAACATCTGCCCCTGCGCCTTGTTGATGGTCAGGGCAAAAGAAAGCTGCATGGGGAACTGGCAGCGGGCCACTCAGGTCTGAGCGGTCGTTTACGGCCTGGCCAGGCAGGAGCTCCGCCGCGAACTCCGACCAGTTGGGGCCGCACGTGATTGTGATGAAGTAGTCTGGTCGCCCGAACTTGCGCACGATGGCCAGCTTGTCCTGGCGCCAGCAGCACAGCGCATTGCCGAGTCGGGCACAGTGCGCAAGTTGCTGGCGCCAGGACAAGCTGGCCATCGTGCGCAAGT